>VFSW01005279.1_pt1 | contig 19147 bp, 19 predicted proteins | sample 5358111 | NCBI WGS metagenome assembly VFSW01 (sample SAMN11554181, study PRJNA540505) | mine drainage metagenome | isolation source: sediment from site ElyBrook_90M | place: USA: Ely Copper Mine, Vershire, VT | collected 2017 | reverse complement strand
GGGCTTGCCGCGAACGCGCCGCGCGGCGCGACCATCGTCGAAGCGGTGGGCGGCGAGTACTCGTACGGGAATCGAATTTCGATGGCGACCGGCTTGGCGACGCCGCTGGGTTGGTTCGGGCACGAGTCGCAGTGGCGCGGCAACACGCGGCTGTTCAAGGACGACGCCGCCGGCATCGACCGCGCGGCGGACGTTGCGCGCCTCTATCAAACGCTCGATGTCACAGAAACATTGACTTTGCTCGACAAGTATGCTATAAAATTTGTCGTGGTCGGATCAGAAGAACGCAGCCAGTACGGTCTCACCAAACCGCAGATCGACAAATTCGGCAAAGCGATGACGCTGGTATTTGAAAATGGCGATGACAGAATTTACGGTCGATCCAACTGAGCCAGCCGCGCCCGCGGTGTGGGTTCTTCCCGCGCTCACCGTCGAGGTCGCGCTCTACGCCGCGCTGGCTCTCGGCGCGCTCTTCGCGCGATTGTTTCTACTTGACCGCGCGCCGCTGAATGCAGACGAGGCGCGCCAAGCGCTCGCCTCGTGGAATTTCGTCAGCGGTCGCGTGGATTCCTTCACCGGCAGTCCGTTCCTCTTTACCGGCAACGCGCTTGTCTTCGCGCTCTTCGGCGCGAATGATTTCGTTGCGCGCTTCTTCCCCGCGCTCTTTGGCAGCGCGCTCGTGCTCCTGCCGGCGTTGCTGCGAAACCAGATCGGGCGCGCGGGCGCGTTGCTCGCGAGCGCGCTGTTCGCCTTTTCGCCGTCGCTGATCCTCTTTTCGCGCCAAGCCGACGGCGCGATCATCGCGACGACGTGCGCGCTTGCCGCGCTCGCGTTGACGTGGCGTTATCTCGCCGATCAAACCCCGCGCGACGCGTACCTCGCCGCCGGCTCACTCGCGCTCGCGCTCCTCGCCGCGCGCGAGGCGTGGATGTTCGTGCTGACGGCGATTGTGTTTTTGCTGATCGTTCGATTGCGCCGCGCGCAGATGCCCAACGTTTCAATCGATGTGCGCCGCGTCGCGCTCGTGTTCGCGGCGGTCTTTATCGGCGTAGCGACGACCTTCTTGCTCCACCGCGATGGCATCGGCGCGGCGTTCGATTTATTCGGCGCGTGGATGGACGGTGTGCGCCCCGGCGGCTCGCTCTTCGATCCGCTGCGGCTGCTCGCTCTGTATGAGCCAATCGTTTTGTTCTTCGGCGCTGCCGCGCTCGTCGATGTGGCATTCTCCGCCCGCGAGGTGGAATGGCATCGCACCGCGCTCGTCCCGCTCGCGCTGTGGGCGGTGGTCGCATTTGTTTTGGATTCGATTGGCGCGGACAAGAATCCCACGCGCGTCGTCGCCATCGTCATACCGCTGACGCTCGTCGCCGCGTGGTACATCGGCGCGTGGCTCACGCGCCTGCTCCAAGCGATGCAGGACGCGCCGGGCGTGAAGGAGATGCTGCTCACGCAAGAGACGCCGGTCTTGGCGCTCGCGGTGGCGCTGACGGTGTTCCTGTATCTTGTTTTCGCCGAGTTTGCGCAGAGCGGGGGCGTCGCGGTTGCCAACGTGATTGCGGCGAATCTTGGCATCGCGGCAGCGGGATTCAACGTCGTGGTCATGCTGGCGCTGGTTTTCGTTGCATTTCTTGCCGTCGCTTTTCTCGGAATCACGACTTTGGGATTTGCCCGCGCCAAGCAGCTTGCCTTCGCGCTGGCGCTGGTGCTGCTCTCCGTGTGGACGTTTCGCCAATCCGTGCTCTTGAACTATACGCTCACGCCGAATACGCAAGAGTGGTTGACGCCGTCTGCCGCCGCGCCCAATGTGCGCGATCTGGTTCGCGATCTCGCGGACGCGTCGCGGTGGCGCGCGAATGACTCGCACTCCATCGTCGTTGTGGTCGACGAGTCGCTCGGCGCGGAAGCGGCGTGGAATCTGCGCGATTTTCGCTTTGCGCGTTTCGTCGCGCGCCCCACCGCGAGCGGAGACGCGCAAGCATTGCTGCTGCCCGGCGACGCGCCCGCGCCGGCGGGTTGGATCGGTCAGCGCTACAATTTGGAATTCACGCGCGGCGATGCGCCGCCGTCTGGTCTTTTGCGCTGGCTCATCTTCCGCGACACCGGCAGCGTCCAAACGCGCGACGCGGTGTTGTGGCTGCCCAAGCCAACGGAATGATGAAACCATTAGGACGCGGATACACGCGGAATACGCGGATATCAAAAAGAAAGATCAGCGTCCATCCGCGTTAATCCGTGTCCCAAACCTCGCGGTCAGTGTGATTGTTTGAATGACGTTTCGCTCCACCACAGGTAACGAATTATGGAAGCACTGTCTGAACGAAAAAATTTTCTCGATGCGCCGGTCTCCGCGTTCTTCAAGCTAGATTGGGAGCGCGTGTTGTTGATCGTGCTCCTCGTCATCGGAATCGTGACGCGGCTGTGGGATTTGTCGTACCGCGCGTACAATCACGATGAGTCGATCCACACCGATTGGTCGTGGAACCTCTACACGGGTCGCGGCTATCAACACAATCCAATCTATCACGGACCGTTGTTGTACCACGCGACGGCGCTCGCCTTCTTCCTCTTCGGCGATAACGACGTGACCGGGCGGCTGCCGAACGCGCTGTTCGGCATCGTGCTGATCGCGCTGCCGTTCTTCTTCCGCAAGTGGTTGGGGCGCCGCGGCGCGCTCGCGACGATGGCGATGCTCATCATCTCGCCGGTGGTGATGTATTATTCGCGGTTCAATCGCCATGATATTTACGTCGAAGTCTTCGTCGTCCTCCTCGCGCTGTGCATCTGGAAATATTTTGACGATCGAAAACAAATGTGGCTTTATGCCGCTGCCGCGTTCCTCGCGCTGGCGTTCACCGCGATGGAGACGACCTTTATCTTTACGGCGATCTTCGCCGTCTTCCTCTGTTCCCATTTCACCTTCGAGTACCTGCGCTCGCGCGTCCCGTGGGGCGATCTCGCGCTCGGTCTGTTCGCATCGATCCTGGGCATTCCGTTCTTCGGTCTCTTCGTCGCGTACCATGCCATCCGCTCGCTGCGTCGTGCGCCGGCACAAATCGAGGACTGGCGGAATATTCCCAGTTTCGCTCTGGGCATGGTCTTCGCGACGTTCTCGCTTCCGCTCATCACGCCCTTTCTCTTTGTCATCCTCAATCCGATCTGGCAAGCGATCTCGCATACGGACTTTTTGTCCATCGCCGCGTTCACCGATGTCGCGACCCTGACGCAGATCGCGCAGTCGCAGCCGGACGTGCTCTTTCGCGTGCTGGCGCTGACTGCCGCGATGATTCTCCTCGCCGCGCTGTTGGGGTGGTGGTGGAATGGGCGCGGGTGGGTGATCTGCGCGCTGCTTTTCTGGCCCATCTTCACCGTTTTCTTCACCACCTTCTTTACGAACGGCGGCGGGTTTTTCACCGGCTTGCTCGGCTCGCTGGGCTACTGGTTGTCGCAGCAGGGCGTCGCGCGCGGCGGGCAGCCCTCGTACTATTATTTGCTCGTGACGATGCCGATGTACGAATTTCTCCCGTACCTCGTCGGGATCGCGGCAATCTTTTGGTACTGGTGGCGTTACCGAATCGTTCATTTGCTGGCAGTTCTGATTTGGATGCTGTGGATCATCATCTACTACGTTGCGATCCGACCGTTCCTGGTCGGCGTGATGCCGAACGCGGCGGAGCAATTGGTCGTTCTGTTCATCGCGGTTTTGATTCCGTTGACGTTCTTCGCGACGTACGATCCCAAGAATCCGGCGAGCGTCTTCCCGGCTTTTATTTTCACGTGGACTGCCGGCGTGCTGATCATCTTCAGTTGGGCGGGCGAGAAAATGCCGTGGCTGACGATGCACCTCGTCATTCCGCTGGCGTTCGTCGCCGGCTGGGCGCTCGATCAGCTGCTAGACGCGGACTGGCGCGGCTGGCTCGCGCGCGGCGCGCACTGGATCGCGCTGCTCGTTCCGCTCGCGCTGGTGCTGATCGCGAGTCTGCTGATTGCGCGGCCGTTCCAGGGCGTGGGGCTGGATCAGCTTAGCGCGACGAATGCGTTCATCGTCTCGCTGGTACTGCTGCTGGGAGTAGTTGCGCCGGCGCTCTATTTCGTCGGGCGGCGCTTTGCGCGCGGCGAACTCGTCCGCATCGTCGCGGTTGTTTTCGTTCTGGTGCTTACCGCGCTCACCATTCGGTTCGCGTGGTTGGCAGTCTTCATCAACCCGGACGTCGCGTCCGAGACGATCATTTACGCGCAGGGCTCGCACGATGTTCCCACCGCGATGCAGGAAATCCAAGACCTGTCGCAGCGGCTGTGCGCGCAAAACACGGCGACCAAACCGCTTGCCGGCGAGTGCGACAACGGCACGATCAAGGTCGCGTACGACGACGATTCGTCGTGGCCCTTTGTGTGGTACCTGCGCAACTATCGCAACGCGCAGTATTATGGCGCGGCGCCCAGCGCGGCGTTCGACGCGCCGGTGGTGATCGTCGGACCCAAGAACGAGGACGCGATCAAGGGATTCCTGGGAACCAAGTACACCAAGCGCGTGTACAAGTTGATCTGGTGGCCCCTGGAGGGTTACAAAGACCTCACGCTCGACCGCGTGCTGAATTATTTCCGCGATCCGCAGCAGCGCGCCGATCTTTTCACCGCGTGGTTCTACCATCAGTATAAAGAAAGTTACAGCGCGTGGCCCTACGTCCACAATTTTTCACTCTATGTTCGTAAAGACGTCGCCGGGTTGCTGTGGAATTACGCGGACAACGTCGCGCCGCAGCCCACCGCGCCGGACGTCTATACCACCAAGTTTACGCAACTCACTGCCGCGCGCTCGATCGGAACGGAAGGCAACGGTAACGGACAGTTTGAATTTCCGCGCAATCTCGCGTTTGACGCGCAGGGAGATATGTACGTCGCGGATTCGGATAACGCGCGCGTGGAGAAATTCGATTCGACCGGCAAGTTCCTGCTCGCCTGGGGCAGCAAGAGTCCGGACAACGTGATTGGACCGGCAGGCACCTTCAGTCAGATTTGGGGCATCGCGGTCGACCCCGCCGGGAACGTCTACGTCGCCGATACGTGGAACCATCGCATCCAGAAATTTGATGCGAATGGAAAATTCTTGACGATGTGGGGCACGAACGGCGATACGCGCGGCGTCGCCAAGATCGATCCGCTGCTGCTCTATGGCCCGCGCGCGATCGTGATCGATGCGCAAGGCAATCTGTTGGTTACCGACACCGGCAACAAACGCGTGCTCAAGTTCTCGCCGACCGGCGATCCGCTCGCGCAGTATGGTGGCTTTGGCGCGGACAATGGACAGTTCTCCGAGCCCGTTGGACTGGCGATCGACAAACAGGGCAATATCTTTGTTGCCGATACGTGGAACCAGCGCATCCAAAAGTTCGACGCGAATTTCAATTTCGTCACCCAGTGGTCGGTGCAGGCGTGGGACAGCCAGACGGTGGCGAACAAGCCCTACCTCGCGGTCGATGCGGACGGGAATGTTTTTGCGACCGACCCAGAAGGCGCGCGCATTATGAAATTCTCGAACGACGGCACTCTGCTCGCGGTCTTTGGTGTGCGCGGCACCGATCTTTCATCGTTCAACTTGCCCACCGGTCTCGCGTTCGCCGCGCAGTGAAATCTGTACGTTGCCGATTCGGGCAATCACCGCATCCTGGTATTCGCGAAACCTTAAACTGTGACGAGTGACGGGGAGAGGGGGAGACCAGGAGACGGGAAGACGTGTCTCTCGCTCTCCCCCTCTCTGTGTCTCCTTGTCTTGGAGTGTAACTTGCGACGCTTTGTTACGCTGGTAGTAAGCTTTGCGATCACCGCGATCTTTCTCGCGCTCGCGCTCTCTTCCGTTGATTTCGAAAAGCTCGCGCACGCGATTGCCTCCGCCGACTACCGGCTGGTCGCGCTTGCCGCGCTGTTCACTTTCGGCGGCTATCTTTTGCGCACCGCGCGCTGGCAGCGTTTCCTCGCTCCCACGAAACAGATTCCGCTGCTGCGGCTTTTTCCCGTTCTCGTCGTTGGCTTTGCGCTTAATAACCTTTTGCCCGGCCGTCCCGGCGAATTGGCGCGCCCATTTTGGCTGGCGCAGCGCGAGAAAATGTCCAAGTCGCTTGGCTTTGCGACGATCATCGTCGAGCGCGTCGCGGACGGCATTGCGCTGATCGCGTTTCTGCTGCTCGCGCTGCTGGCTTTCGTTCCACTGCATCTCGCGCTGCCGGCAACCGCCGAGACCATCGCCGCGCTCGCGACGATTCTCTTCAGCGTCGCGCTGGCGGGCTTGGTCTTTCTGCTGGTGCGGCACGATCTGGCGCTCGCGCTCCTTCGGCGCATCACGCGATTTTTGCCGCACACGCTCGCGGCGCGCGCAGAGAGGATGCTGGCATCGTTCGTGGTGGGCTTGCATTCGCTCAAGTCCGCGCGAGATGTCGCGGCGATCGCGCCCCTCTCGCTCGCCGTGTGGAGCGCGGAGGGCGTATCGTATTTTCTGATGCTGACCGCGTTCGGCGCGCTGCCGGATGTGCCGACGCGTTTGATCGCCGCGCCGTTCATGATGGTGTTGATCAATCTCGGTATCATGATTCCCGCTGCGCCCGGCGGCTTGGGTCCGTTCGAAGCCGCCGGAGTTTTCGCGCTCGGCGTGTTCGGCGTGAGCGGGACGGCGGCGGCAAGTGTGGCGATTGCCGCGCACGCGATGCAGTATCTGCTCGTGACGGGTCTCGGCGTGTTGTTCATCTGGCGCGAAGGAATGTCGCTCGCGCAAACGGGCGAATCGACCGACGAGTGAAGAGATGCGAGCCACGCGATGCGGTGGCTCGCTCTTGTTTTTTTCTCAAACGCGATTATAATGACATCCAATCTGCAATCGACATAGGGGGCGGACGTGAAGTTGCACGAGTATCAATCGAAAGCGATTTTCGCCAAGTACGGCATCCCGATTCCGAAAGGATCGGTCGCGGAGAACGCGCCGGACGCGCGCCAGATCGCCGCGCAGATCGGCAAAAAAGTGGTGATCAAAGCGCAGGTGCTCGTCGGCGGACGCGGCAAGGCGGGCGGGGTGAAGCTCGCTTCGTCGCCCAATGAAGCGGAAGAGGTCGCGGAACAGATTTTGGCGATGACGATCAAAGGGCTGCCGGTCCGCAAGGTTTTGGTGGACGAGGCGATCAACATCGCGCGCGAAATTTATCTCGGCATCGTAGTGGATCGCGCGGCGCGGCGCGCGACGATGATGGCGGCCAGCGCCGGCGGCGGCGAGATCGAAGAGGTCGCGCGGACGACGCCGGAGAAAATCATCCGCGTCAGCATCGATCCCGCGTTTGGCTTGCAAGAGTTCCAGGCGCGCGAGCTGGCGTTTGAGATGGGCATCGACAAGGCGCTCGTGCGCGACTTTACGGCAATCGCGACCGGGCTGTACCGCGCGTTCGTCGATACCGACGCGTCGCTCGCCGAGATCAATCCGCTCGTCGTCACCAGCGAAAAGCAGCTGATCGCCGCGGACGGCAAGATCGTCTTGGACGATAACGCGCTCTATCGCCACACCGACCTAGAGCAGCTGCGCGATATCGACGAAGAGACATTGTCAGAAAAACAGGCGCGCAAAGCCGGCTTGTCCTACGTCAAACTCGATGGCAACATCGGCTGCATGGTCAACGGCGCGGGGCTGGCGATGGCGACGATGGACGTGATCAAATTCTACGGCGGTGAGCCGGCGAACTTTCTCGACATCGGCGGCGGCGCGAAGGCGGACAAAGTCAAAGCCGCGCTCGACATCATCCTATCGGATTCGAACGTCCGCGCCGTGCTGTTCAACATTTTCGGCGGCATCACCCGCGGCGACGAGGTGGCGCGCGGCATTGTCGATGGCTTGAAAGAAATCAAGACGCAAGTGCCGATGATTGTGCGAATCGTAGGGACGAACGCGGAGGAAGGACGGCGGATTCTCGCGGACGCGCAGATGATTACCGCGGAGACGCTGGAAGAGGGCGCGCAGAAAGCGGTGGCGGCGGCGAAGTAAGTCGGGTAGAGATCACGGACAAGTAATCATCAAACCGTGGTGCGTGCTCCCAGGAGTTGGCTATGAATATTGTTGTTGATACGTCTGTCCTCGTAGCTGTCATCGCCAATGAACCAGAGAAAAGCGCATTGATCGAATTGACCAAAGGAGCCGACCTGATCGCTCCTAGCTCAGTTCATTGGGAGATTGGGAATGCGTTTTCAGCGATGCTCAAGCGAAAGCGCATCACTTTGAGTCAAGCGCGAACAGCCATTGGCGTGTACGAAAGAATCCTCGTTAGATTCGTGGATATTGAGCTGATGGATACGCTGGATATCGCAGAGCGTCGTGGTATTTATGCTTACGATGCGTACATCTTGCAATGCGCGCTGAAGCATGACTGCCCGTTGGTGTCTTTAGATCAGAGTTTGGTGACCCACGCTCAGCAGATGAAGATTCAAGTGCTGGAGGTGTCCGAATGACTGTACGCACGCGAACTAGAACAAAGCGGAACCTTGATTCGCTCTTGAAGCAAGCGGCTAGAAAAGGCGAAGCTAGAATAAAGAACAAAGACGGGCGAATCTTCATCATTCGCCCCGAACGCATGACAACTTCCCCGTTAGACGTTGAGGGTGTTGATTTGGGAATAACCTCGGCAGAGATCGTGCAACTCGTTCATGAAGGTAGGAGGACAATTTCAACGGATGGTCCGCGCCGATGATTGCCGACTGGAATTTGGTTCGCGACGAAGCAACGCGCTATCTCCAAGACCTGATTCGGATCGATACGACCAATCCGCCGGGAAATGAAATCAAGGCGGCGGAGTATCTGGCGGGCGTTCTCAAGCGCGAAGGAATCGAGCCGACGATCTTGGAATCCGCGCCGGGACGCGGCAACCTCGTCGCGCGATTGAAGGGCGATGGGCGCGCCGCGCCGTTGCTGCTGATGGTTCATATCGACGTAGTGCCGGCGGAAGCGGACCAGTGGACGCATCCGCCGTTTGGCGGCGACATCGCGGATGGATTCCTGTGGGGGCGCGGCACGCTCGACACGAAAGAACTTGCCGCGATGGAATTGATGGTGTTGTTGATGTTCAAGCGCGATGCTGCGCGCAAGCCGCTCGCGCGCGACATTATTTTCATGGCGAACGCGGACGAGGAAGCCGGCGGTCGGCTGGGCGCGGGCTGGATGGTGAAAGAGCATCCCGATCTCATCCGTGCCGAGTACGCGATCAACGAGGGTGGCGGGTTCGGACTCGACATACTAGGGCAGCGCTTCTTCACGTGCCAGGTCGCCGAAAAAGGCACGGCGCGCTTTGCGATGCGAACGCGCGGCAGGCCGGGGCACGGCTCGCAGCCGCACCGCGACAGTTCCGTGCTCAAGCTCGCCGACGCGATCCAGAAGATCGGCGCGGCGGAATTTCCACACCACGCCACCGCGACGGTCAAGCTGTTTATCGAGAGCGTCGCGGCGAAATTGGGCAAGCCGTACGAGCGAGACCTGCTGGCGTTGCTCGACGCGAAAAAGTATCGCGCGATGATGGAGCGCCTGCCGCTCGACGAAGGCATGCGGTCGATGTTCTACGCGATGCTGCACAACACCGTCACGCCGACGATGTTGCACGCGGGCAGCAAGGTCAACGTCATCCCTTCGGTTGCGGAAGCCAAATGCGACGCGCGCGTGCTGCCAGGGCAATCGTCGCATGATCTACTGCACGAGTTGCGCGCGGTGATCGGGAATGATGTGGAGATCGAGTTCATGGACGATACGCCTGCGCTAGAGTCGGCTTACCAGACGCCGCTGTTCGATACGATTGCTCGTGTGATGGCGCGGCATCAACCGAAAGCGCCGGTGCTGCCGTACCTCGTCGTCGGCGCGACGGACGCGCGGCACGTCTGCAAACTCGGTACGCATGTCTACGGCTTTAGTCCGATGCTCGCGCCAACAAGCGAACTCGATCGGGTGCATGGACACGACGAGCGCATCTCGATCGACAATCTAGCGTTCGGCACGCGTGTGCTGTATGAGGTCGTGAACGAATTCTGTCAAAGCGGATGAATCAATGAAAATTCAACTCACGCCGCATGCAGAGGAACAAATCCATAGTCGCAAACTGACGCGTGAGCGTGTTATCGAAGTAGTGTCAAACCCGGAACAGGTAGTTCCTGCTTTGGGCAACCGCTATTTTGTTCAGAGTCGGTACGAAGAGGGCGGGAAACAATTCTTGCTGAGGGTGCTTGTCGAAGAGATAAATGGTGAACGTCGAGTTCTCACCGTTTATCCCACTTCCAAAGTTAGAAAGTACTGGGTAGAAGGTGAAAGATGAAAGTGACCTTTGATGAATCGGTTGATATTCTTTATATTCGACTGCGTGAAGGGGACTATGCGGAGAGCGACGAAGTCGCGCAGGGCATCATCGTCGATTTTGATAAACAAGGCAAGCCCATGGCAATTGAAATCTTGGATGCCTCGACACTTCTAGGGCAGATTGACCGCGTGATACTGGAGTATACGCGGACACCGCAACCGGTATGACAAACAAACTTGGAATTTCCATCATCGGTGGTTCCGGTTACGCGGGCGGCGAACTGGCGCGGATTTTGCTCTCGCACCCGCATGTTGAACTCGCGCAGGTCACGTCCGAGTCGCATGTCGGGGAATATCTCTACAATGTGCATCCCAATCTGCGTGGGCGCACCAAGATTCAGTTCACGACGCCGGATCAAGTCGCGCCATGCGATGTGCTATTCGTTGCGCTGCCGCACGGCGAAGCGCAGAAAAAGATCGATGCGTTCGCCGCGCTCGCTCCGCGTATAGTGGATTTGTCGGCGGATTTTCGGCTGCACGATCTCGCGGCGTACGCGCGGTGGTACGGCGAAGAGCATCGCGCTCCCGCGTGGGTGAGCCAGTTCGTCTATGGCTTGCCCGAACTTCACCGCGCCGAGATGCGCGACGCAAAGTACATCAGCGGCGTCGGCTGCAACGCGACCGCGTCGATCCTCGCGCTGCTGCCGCTGGTGCGCGCGAATTTGCTCGACGCGGCGCGAGCGATCATCGTCGACATCAAAGTCGGCTCATCCGAAGGCGGCAACTCGCCGTCGCTGGCGTCGCATCACCCGGAGCGCAGCGGCTCGGTGCGCTCGTTCTCGCCGGTCGGTCATCGGCACACCGGCGAAGTTGAGCAGGAACTGGGGTTGACGAATGTGCATCTCTCGATCACCTCCATCGAGATGGTGCGCGGCGTACTGGCGACGGCGCATTGCTTTTTGAAACCCGGTACGACCGAGAAGGATTTATGGCGCGCGTACCGCGCAGCGTACAAAGACGAGCCATTTGTCCGCATCGTCAAGGACAAGACGGGAATCTATCGTTATCCCGAACCGAAGATTCTGTCCGGTTCCAACTACGCGGACGTCGGCTTTGAGTACGACGAGACGACGTGTCGCGCGGTGTCGCTCTGCGCGATCGACAACTTGATGAAGGGTGCGGCGGGCAGCGCGGCGCAGGCGATGAACTTGATGTGCGGGTTTGACGAGCGCGCGGGATTGGAGTTCGCGGGGCTACACCCAATTTAACCGCAAAGCACGCAAAGAGCGCAAAGGAAAAAGAAAAATTCTTTGAGTCCTTTGCAATGGGATTAGAAAATGATCGTCGTCAAAATCGGCGGTAGTTCTGGTATCAATCTCGATTTCGTTGCTGCGGATATCGTAGCGCTTGTCAAAGAAGGTAAACAAATCGTCGTCATGCACGGCGCGGGGAATGAAGCGAACGCGCTGGGCGACAAACTCGGTCATCCCGCGAAGCACGTCACGTCGCCGCAGGGGTACACCTCGCGCTACACCGACCGCGCGACGCTGGAGATTTTCGTGATGGCGGCGTGCGGCAAGATCAATACGTTTCTCGTCGAACGCTTGCAGAAACTCGGCGTCAACGCAATTGGCTTGTCCGGCGTCGATGGTCGATTACTGGAAGGCACGCGCAAAGACGCGATCCGCATCGTCGAGAACGGCAAGCAGCGTATCTTGCGCGACGATTATACCGGGCGCGTCGAGAAGGTGAACGCCGATCTGCTGCGCGTGCTGCTCGAACGTGGCTACGTTCCCGTCGTCGCGCCGCTGGCGATCAGCTATCAGGGTGACGCGATCAATGTCGACGGCGACCGCGCCGCGGCGATGATCGCCGGCGCACTCGGCGCGGAGCAGTTGATTATCCTGACGAACGTGCCCGGCTTGCTGCGCGCGTTCCCGGATGAATCGAGTCTGATCGCGCACATTGACAAGCAGCGCGTCGAGCAGTCGATTGATTTCGCCGAAGGGCGGATGAAGAAAAAAGTGCTCGGCGCGACGGAAGCGCTCGCGCTCGGTGTGCGGCAAATCATTTTTGCGGATGGGCGCGTCGAGCAGCCGCTGCGGCGTGCGCTGGAAGGCAAAGGCACGGTGATCGATTGAAAGGAGCCAAATTGTCCACAACAACCGTTGTGCTCGCGATTGTGGCGATGGGCATCATTGCGCTTGCCGATCTCTCGACCAAACAGTCGGCGGGCAAAATCAGTCCGAGTCTCGGCACGCTGATTTACGCAGTGACGACGATTGCGATTCCGCTCGTGTGGACGCTGTGGACGCGCGCGCATGGCGGCTTGCAGATCACGCGCGACGGTGTGCTGTGGTCCATTGCGGTCGGTATCTCTTTCAGCATTTTCACTGGGTTGATGTTTCTGCTCTTCTCGCAAGGCGTCAATCTTTCCATCGGCTCGCCGATTGTCCGAATGGGCGGCATTGTGATCGCGGCTTCTCTGGGTATTCTTATTTTTCGCGAGGGCATCAATCTTCAGTATGTGATTGGTTTCTTGTTCGCTGCGTTTGGAATCTTTCTCGTGGTAACGCGTTAGGAATTTATGATTTGCTTGCAGCGCACAGCAAATCTTAAATCCTCGATCATAAATCAAGAATAGGGGTAGTGGTGAACATCTCTGAGACTGAAGCTCGTTACACCTCCGGCGTTTATGCCAAGCGACCGCTGGCGATGGTGCGCGGCAAAGGCGCGCATCTCTGGGACGACGCGGGCAAGGAATACATTGATTGCGTTGGTGGGCAAGGCGCGGCAAATGTGGGTCACGCCAATCCTGTTGTCGCGGAGGCGATTGCCGAGCAGGCGCGCACGCTGATTTCGCTCACCGAAATTTTCTACAACGACAAGCGCGCGGCGATGGAAGAAAAGCTGGTAGCGATTTCACCCAACCATGCGAACCGCGTCTTTCTTTGCAACTCGGGCGCGGAAGCGATTGAAGGCGCAATCAAATTCTCGCGCTACGCGACCGGGCGCACCGGAATCGTCGCGATGATGCGCAGTTTTCACGGGCGAACGATGGGCGCGCTGAGCGCGACGTGGAATCCCAAATATCGCGAGCCGTTCATGCCGCTCGTTCCCGATTTCTCGTTCACGCCGTACGATAATCTCGACAAGGCGCGCGAAGCGATCACCGACAACACTGCGGGCGTGCTGGTCGAGGTCGTGCAAGGCGAAGGCGGCGTGCATCCCGGCTCGCGTGAATTCTTGCTCGGCTTGCAAGAGATTTGCCGTGAGCGTGGAGTGATGCTGATCGTCGACGAAGTGCAAACGGGCTTTGCGCGCACCGGCAAAATGTTTGCATCGGAGCATTACGGACTGGAAGCCGATTTTGTCGCAGTCGCCAAGTCCATTGCCGGCGGAATGCCAATGGGCGCGGTGCTGATCGGCGAGCGCGTGAAAAAGCTGGAGCCGATGATTCATGGCTCGACCTTCGGCGGCAATCCGTTGGCGTGCGCGGCGGGCGTCGCCGCGATTGGCTTTATCGAAAAGGAAAATCTCGCCGGGCGCGCGGCGGAACTGGGCGCGTATATGAAAGGACGTTTGCAGCGCATCGAGTCGCCGATGATCCGCGAGGTGCGCGGCATGGGCTTGATGATCGGCGTCGAGTTGAAGCAAAAGGTGACGCCGTACCTGCACGCGCTGATGGACCGCGGCGTGCTCGCGCTGCCCGCCGGGCTGAACGTGCTGCGGTTGCTGCCGCCGCTGGTGATCGAAAAATCGGATTTGGATATTGTCGCTGATCAGATCGAACACGTGTTGAATCATTCGGCGGAATAGAAGGAACTCGATTGGCAGAACCACAACGAGGACAAGTGACTGCGCTCCTCACCGCGTACGCGCGGGTCTATCACGCGACGCATGATTCGCCCGTTATCTTTGACGACTCGCTCGCGGATCAATTATTCTCCGCCGAGGAACACGTTTTCTTTGACAAGGGCTTGGCAGACTCGCTCAAGTTTCTCGATCCTGAACGCGCCGCGCAGTATCCTGACCAAGCCAGTGCGCTAGCGCAATATATGCACATTCAAGGCGCGCCCATCGCCGTCAGTCGCGCGCGCTATACGGAAGATGCGCTCGCGGTTGCGGTTGACCAAGGTATTCAGCAATATGTGATCCTGGGCGCGGGCATGGATTTGTTCGCTTTCAGAAAACCCGATTTGGTGAAACGCCTTCAAGTGTTTGAAATCGATCATCCCGCCACGCAAGCGATGAAACGCGAACGAATCGTCAAAGTGGGCTGGGCAATCCCAGAGCAATTACATTTTGTCGCCGTCGATTTCACCAAAGAGAATCTCGCGGATACGCTCAAGCAATCAGCGTATGATCCCAAGAGCCCTAGTTTCTTTTCTTGGTTGGGCGTCACCTACTATTTGACGCGCGAGGTTGTGTTCGCGACGTTGCGCGCGATTACCGAGATTGCTCCACGCGGCAGTTCGATCATTTTCGATTATATGGATACCGACGCATTCAATCCTGAGAAAGCCGCCAAGCGCGTGCAAAAGATGCAACAGATTGTGCAGAACGTTGGCGAGCCGATGTAAGCGGGCTTTGATCCATTGACATTGGCGAGCGAACTCGCGCCTTTGGGTTTGCGATTGCATCAAGACCTAGCGCCAGCGGAAATTGAGTCACGCTTTTTCCAAGGTCGCACCGATGGTATGCACGCATTCGAGCATGTGCATTTTGCGTGGGTGGTGGTTGAATAACAGCGCACCATCTTGATCGAACGTTGATTATTGCGGACAGCGATTACGAAGCGACGATGTAAAGGAAGATAAAACATGAGTACAATAATGATGGAGGTTGACCGTGAATTGGTCGATCTTTTGCATAATCTTGGACAACCTGAAGACAAACTCAAGGAATATCTCGTTCTAGAATTGTATCGTCGCCGCGAAATTTCCAGCGGCAAAGCGGCAGAACTTTTAGGGATGCAAAAATTCGAGTTTATTCGATATGCTTCGCGTGTGGGTATTCCGTACTTGGACATGGATCGGCAAGAACTCGAAAATGAAATCAAAATAGCTCGGGGGTAAACGTGCCTAGCTCGCTCTGCATTGCCAATTCAAGTCCATTCATCGTCTTTGAGCGGATAGAGCAAACTGAGTTATTGCACGTGCTAACCAATCGACTCTCTATTCCACCCGCCGTTCGCCAAGAAGTATTCGGCGCGAGCGAGCTTCCAGAATGGGTTGAAGAACATTCACTAACACAACCACTCGCATCACGAATCACATCAACACGCTTGGGCGCGGGTGAAAGCCAAGCTATCGCGCTTGCATTAGAGATTCAAGCAAAAGAATTAATTCTGGATGACCTTGCGGCGCGTCGTCTTGCACAATCGCTTGGAATTCCAATCATTGGCAGTTTGGGACTGCTCTTGCGTGCCAAATACCGCAAGTTGATTCCTGCTGTGCGTCCATTAATGCTCGCTATGCAAGGCGATGATTTTCACATTTCGGATAATTTATTTCGAGGAATTTCACAGGCAGCGGGCGAAGATCAATAATGAATCCCATCAATCTCCTTCACGATCTCGTCAAAATCTATAGCCCATCGATGCAAGAACGCGCGGCGGCAGAATATTTCGTCGCAGAGATGAACATACTGGGCTTTCGCACATTCGTCGATGAAGTGGGCAACGCGGTTGGAATGCTAGGCGATGGACCGCGCGATATTGTTCTCCTCGGACACATCGACACGTTTCATGGCTATATCGAGCCACGCATTGAAGACGGAAAACTGTACGGGCGCGGCTCGGTCGATGCAAAAGGTTGCCTCGCGACGTTCGTCTCCGCGTGTGAGCGTGTGGGGGCGCACAACGGCGTGCGCTTTGTCATCATCGGTGCGGTCGAGGAAGAATGCGCCACATCGAAAGGCGCGCGGTTCGCGGTGACCCAGTATCATCCGCAGTTCTGTATCATCGGCGAGCCGAGCGGCTGGGACCGCGTCACGCTTGGATACAAGGGGCGCGTGCTGGTGGACTATGAGCTCGTCCAGCCGATGACGCACACCGCGAGCGCGACGCGCGCGGCGACTGAAGTCGCGGTCGATTTCTGGAATCAGGTCGCGGCGTACGCGGCGGATTTCAATCGCAATAAAAAAGGCATCACGGATCGACCCGATCCGTCGTTGCGGTATGTTCATTCGGATGACGATGGTTTCGCGGATCGCGTGACGATGCGAATCGGCATGCGCGTGCCGATTAGAATGACGATCGAGCAAGTCGAGCAGCAAATCGCTCAGTTCACCAACGGGGCACGAGTTTCGTTTTCGAGTGAAGAGGAGCCGTTCCGCGCGGACAAGAATAACGCGCTCGTGCGCGCGTTCCTCGGCGCAATTCGCGATGAGGGCGGCAAGCCGGCATTTACGCTCAAGACCGGGACCGCCGATATGAACATCGTCGGTCCGGCGTGGGGCTGTCCGATCGTCGCGTACGGTCCGGGCGATTCCGCGCTCGACCATACGCCGAACGAGCATCTCGATCTGGCGGAGTACGAACGCGCGATCGATGTGCTGGCGCGCGTGCTGGCGGCATTGTAATTCTCAAGGTGGAGAAACACAATGGAAAAAATTGATTTCAACTGCATTTTTTGCGCGATTGCAGCCAAGCGCGCGCCGGCGACAATCGTCTACGAGAGCGCCGACGCGATGGCGTTTCTCGACATCCATCCCGTCGTCGAAGGACACCTTCTCGTGATTCCGAAGAAACACTCGCGCAATCTTTTCGATCTGGACGACGAGAGCGGTCGGGCGGTCATACACGCGTCGCGCGTCGCCGCGCGCGCGCTCCGCGTCGCGTTCAACGCGGATGGCTTGACCGTGCTGCAATCGAACGAGCGTGCCGGCGGGCAAGACGTGTTCCATTATCACGCGCACCTCGCGCCACGGTTTGTGGGCGACGGCTTGATGTCGCGCGACGGAAACGACCGCCGCATGCGCTGGCACGCGGGAGCCACGCCGTCGCGCGAAGAGCTGGAGCAAGTCGCGGCGAAAATCCGCGCGCAAATCCAGGACGACTAACGTGGATGCGGACGATGTGGTTTTGGTCGCGCTGATCAACCAGCCGCGTGATATCGAGATTGTTCGCGCGGAGCACTGGTATCGCATGCCGGCGAAACACGCGCCAGCGCATTTCACGCAAGCGCGCTACGTCGCTTTCTATCTGCCCAGGTCGTTCGGCGAATGCAAGTGGTCGATCCGCGAATACGCGCCGATTCGCGGGCATGAACTGGTGCGGCGGCGCGATCTGTTTCCTGACCAGCGCGATCATCCGCGTGCGGACGAGGCGTACTACAAATTGCAACTTGGTACGCTCATCGCGCTGCCGCGTCCAATCGTGAGCCGCGCCGGACGCCGAATCTTGTTCATCTGGACGACCGGCGACAAATTCCTCCGCGCCGTCGAGATCAACGATCTGCTCGGCAAAAGCGACGCCGACGACGCGCTGTGGGACGCGCTGAAGGCCGTGCACGTCGGCGCGGAGCGACAGATGACCGTGCGCGACGCGCGCTCGCGTTACCGCGTGGATTTCTGGATTCCGTGTGCGCACGGCAGTCTGGCAGTCATCTTAGCGGACGCGCCGCATCGGTTACCTAAGGGAAGAATGTGGCGCGCGCTGCAATTCTCGGATGAAGATATTTACGCGCGACGCGCAGATTGCGTTCGGCAGATCGAGCGAATGGCGCACGAATTAGGTGGACCGAAATATTCTATTGGATTGGAGTGACAAGGTGAGCATTCTCATCGACAACCAGACTACGCTGGTCGTGCAGGGAATTACCGGGCGCGAGGGCGAATTCCATGCCAAGCAGATGATCAAGTACGGCACGCAAGTCGTTGGTGGAGTGACGCCCGGGCGCGGCGGCGAGAAAGTTTTGGGCGTGCCAGTTTTTGATACGGTGGCGCAAGCCGTGAAGGCGACCGGCGCGAACACATCGATCATTTACGTTCCGGCGCGCGGCAGTGCCGATGCCATTCTTGAAGCGGCAGACGCAGGAATCGAATTGGTCGTCTGCATCACCGAGGGCGTGCCCGTCGGCGATATGATGCGCGTCGCGCGGCGGCTGAGCGAGACCGGGACCAAGTTGATTGGACCGAACTGTCCGGGTCTGATTTCGCCCGGCAAATCCAAAGTGGGAATTATTCCCGGCAATATTTGCATGGCAGGACCGGTCGGGTTAGTGTCGCGCAGCGGCACGCTGACGTACGAAGTGATCCACGCGCTGACCCAGCGCCAGATCGGGCAATCGACCTGTGTGGGTATCGGCGGCGATCCGGTGCACGGACTGGGTTTTATCGACACGCTGGAAATGTTTCAAGCCGACCCGCAGACCAAAATCGTCGCGCTCATCGGTGAGATCGGCGGAACGGACGAAGAGAAAGCCGCGGCGTTCATCAAAAAGAAAATGACCAAACCGGTGGTCGCGTTCGTCGCGGGGCAGACCGCTCCGCCCGGCAAGCGGATGGGACACGCCGGCGCGATCATCGAGGGCGGGACGGGGACCGCCGCGGACAAGATTGCGGCATTCAAAGAGACCGGTGTACCGGTCGCGCGCTTTCCCGGCGAGGTGGCGGAACTGATCGAACAGCTCTTGGAAGGATCGAAAGCCAAACCGGAAATGAGCAAAAAGAAATAATTATCAGGTGCGGTCGACGCCGATGCAAGTCAATGCTGCTCCGGAGGGTTTGCCAAAAGGAATCGACCTGACGCCGTACGTGGGGCGATGGATCGCCATCGTGCGCGGGCAAATCACCGGCGTCGGATCGACCGAGCGCGCGGCGCGTCTCGCGTCCAAGCACCAG
>VFSW01005278.1_pt1 | contig 19150 bp, 17 predicted proteins | sample 5358111 | NCBI WGS metagenome assembly VFSW01 (sample SAMN11554181, study PRJNA540505) | mine drainage metagenome | isolation source: sediment from site ElyBrook_90M | place: USA: Ely Copper Mine, Vershire, VT | collected 2017 | reverse complement strand
ATGCTCGCCCCATCCGCGCGGCACCGCCAGCTTGAGTTCGAAAAAGCGCTGGTTGAGCGCACGCACTTCGGCAATCACGCGAGTGCCGTCATGCTCAGCGACAGCCCTGCCGAACCCGGTCATGCTTTTCATGTGACTCGGCCCCCTTCTTCCCGCGTTTTTCTTACACACGCGCGATAGAGCGCGAGTGTCCGCGCGGCCATCGTCGCCATCGAATAATTTTCCACGGCGCGGGCCCGCGCCGCCGCGCCCATCTGCGATCTCAGCGCGGGCGAATCCGCCAGCCGGCCGATCGCCGAGGCGATTGCTTCAGGATTCGCCGGCGGCACGATGATTCCGGTGCGCTCATCTTCAACCACTTCGCGAAGACCGCCAACCTCGCTTGCGATTACTGGAAGGGCGCTCGCCATGGCTTCCAGAGCGGCTACGCCGAGGCCTTCTTTCAGCGACGGCATCGCGAAGACGTCCGACGCCCACAGAAGTCCGTGCGGGTCGTCGATTCTGCCGAGCAGCTTGACGCGCTCAGCACATCTGAGTTTTGCAATTTCACGTTCGAGTTCTCCGCGAATCGATCCGTGGCCCGCGATGAAGCATTTCAGCTTGACCGACGGCGCCGTCAGCGCGCGCTGCGCGATCGCTTCGATGAGATAGCGATGGCCCTTGCGCGGCTCGAGCGCGCCTACCGCCGATATCACGAACTCGCCATAGGATATTCCGAGCGCGATCCGCGCGTGGACGCGTTCCGGAGGAGTGGGCGGGTGGAAGCGGTCGCGATCCACGCCGCTATGAACAACCGTGACGCGCCGGCGATCGACGCCCGCGACCGCGAGCGAATCGGCAACGCCGCCGGAGATCGCGACCACGCCATCGACCGCGCGATTGTACAGGTACGGCGCGAAAACGCGGTTGGGCCGGTAGTCCATCCGCCGCGTAACCACCAGCGCATGCGCGAAGCCGCGCGCAAACGGCGCCATCGAATGCGCGCGCGCGGTGTGGAAATGAACGACGTCATAGCGTTCGCGTTTGAGAATCGCGCGCAGCCGGATGCCGGCTGCCAGGTCGATAGCGTTGCGGATGCGCAGCGGATGGCATCTTATGCCCGCGGTGATGGCGCGGTCCCAGAGCCGTCCCGCGGGATCGCAAATCAACTCCGCACGATGACCGGCGGCGGCCAGCGCAATGGTCAAGCCGAGCACCTGGGTCTCGCCCCCGGCGAAGCCGAGTTCGGGATCGACGCCGGCGATGCTCAGCGCGGGGGCGTCAAGCGTATTGCGATTGGGAGGCACTTGGATGGGGTCGTGAGGTTGAGCTGTCGGCGTCATCTTACACGGAATTTCCGTTCTCCAAGTTAACTGTCAATTTGAAAAAATGCGAGCAAAGCTTTGCAGGGGTGACCCCTGCACCCAATATTAAAGCAAAGATGCGGGCTTCGCCCGGTTAGAAGGAGTTTGGGGGAAGAGGCGGTTGTTCTGCGTCTGAGATACCTCGCCGGTTATTCCACGGGACGTGCCAAGGGCACACGGCGGCCGGCCGTCTGGCGGACGGTAGGTGAGGGTGCAGCGTTCATCGCGCTGCGGGTGATTCGGGGGGCTTTCGAGCCATCGAATCAAGCACGAGCTTTCGCAGGCTTTAGCGGAACAAGAGGTCATAAGCGAATGGGGAACTAGCCAGCCTTAAGGGGCGTGCGGGCCTGCGATGGCGCCGATCGACTCATCTGGGCGGTTCATGCGTGTCCGTTGGAACCGATTCTCTTGACATAAAGTTGACGCGGTGGATAGCTTGCCCGCATACCTGCGACTAGTCCAGCCCCCGGGTCGGGGATCCCGAGGGCACTGCTCCGACCGGCCGCAGCCGTTCCGAAGGCCCGGAATGAGCGGCAGGTTCAGGGGAAGCAAATGAACAAGTACGCAGGAAAAGTGCGGATCGGCGCGATCGCGATGGTGTGCGCTGCCGCATTTGCGATCGTTGTGGCTGAATCAACATCGTCGCGACCCGTCGCCGCGTCCAATGCGCACAAACCCGCCGCGCCGAATCATCCGCCGCACATCAATTTTGCAAAGCTGCCAATGCGCTTCGAGCCGAACCTCGGCCAGACCGATCCGCAGGTGAAGTTCCTCTCGCGCGGAGCGGGCTACACGCTGTTCCTGACTCCGTCCGAGGCGGTGCTGTCGATGCGCTCGCCCGCAAAGAACTCCCGCCCTAATTCCTTTCCGTCATCCCGAGCGAAGTCGAGGGAACCCGGATCCGGGATTTCCTTGGGCAGGCTCCGGACCGGCTCTGGCGCGGCAGCCCGACGCGGGAATGACATGAAAAAACATGAAGCGGGCGAGATCGCCGTCGTGCGAATAGCGCTCAAGTGGGCGGCGCGCGCGCCGCAAATCGGCGGCCTCGATCGGATGCCAGGCAAATCCAACTATTTCATCGGCAATGACCCGAAGAAGTGGCATGCCGATGTTCCCAACTACGCCAAAGTCGAACTCAAGCATGTCTATCCCGGAATCGATCTGATTTACCACGGCAGTGAGCAGGGCCAGCTTGAGTATGACTTCCGCGTTGCGCCGGGCGCCGACCCGAACGTGATCCGGCTCGGCTTCAAGGGCATGAAAAAGCTCGCGCTCGACAAGCAGGGCGGCCTGGTCGTGAGCGTGGGCAAGAGCCAACTCGTCGAGCATGCGCCGGTGGTTTATCAGGAGAGTGGCGGCGGACGGCGGACGATCGCGGGCGGATGGCGGCTGGATGGCGTGCATGAGGCGGGCTTCAAGGTGGCAAATTACGATCGGAGCAAGCCGATCGTGATAGATCCGGTAGTGTTACTCTATTCGACATACTTGGGTGGCAGCGGCCACGACTACGCTCATGGCATCGCGGTCGATTCCTCGGGCTTCGCCTATGTCACGGGAGATACGGACTCGGCCGATTTTCCCGTCACCTCGAGCGCCTTCCAGAGCGCGCCCGCCGGCCTTCCTACCGTCTTCGTGGCCAAATTCAATCCGGCCGCATCGGGAGCGGCATCGCTGGTCTATTCGACCTACTTGGGCGGCACCTATGGTGCCTACGCCAATGGCATCGCGGTCGGTTCGTCTAGTAATGCCTATGTCACGGGAAGTACCTCATCGACCGACTTCCCCGTGCTGAACGCCTTCCAAAACACTAACCATGCGGCTAATAGTTTCTACTCGAACGCCTTTCTAGTCAAATTCAATTCCTCCGGGGATGCGCTGCTGTATTCGACCTATCTCGGCGGCAGTACAAAAAATTTGTTCGGTGACGAGGGCGAGGGCGTTGCCGTCGATTCCGCTGATGATGCCTATGTCGCAGGAATTGCGACCTCGACCGATTTCCCTGTCAAAAATGCCTTCCAGAGCACTATGAGTGCACCTCTTGGCCACTCTAACGCCTTTGTCGCCAAGCTCAATCCGGCGGCGTCGGGCGTGGCGTGTCTGATCTAATCCACCTACGTGGGAGGCAGCATCGGGGACTAGGGCAACGGCATCGCGGTCGATTCCGCAGGCTTCGCCTATGTCACCGGACTGACGGCATCGTCCGACTTTCCCATTTTGAACGCCTACCAAAATACAACTACCGGAGATTGGAAGGTTTTCGTGAGCAAGCTCAACCCGGCGGCGTCGGGAGCGGCATCGCTGCTCTATTCGACCTATCTCGGCGGCAGCAGCAGTGATCTGGGCCTTGGCATCGCAGTCGATTCCGCAGGCCTCGCTTATGTGACGGGACGGACGTTCTCGATCGACTTTCCCACCTTGAATGCCTTTCAGAATAGTAACAACGCTGCCTCTGCGGGCGGCTCTAATGCTTTCGTGGCCAAGCTCAACCCAGCGGTGTCGGGAGCCGCATCACTGCTCTATTCGACCTATCTCGGCGGCAGCGGTTTCGCGATTTATGGAGACGGTGGCTATGGAATAGCGGCCGATTCCACAGGCTTTGCCTACGTCACGGGAAATACGGAATCGACCGACTTCCCCACCCTTAACGCTTTTCAGAGTGCTTGCCCGTTTGTCCCCACCACCTGCGCGGCTGGCTTCGTGGCCAAACTCAATCCGTCCGCTTCGGGAGCGGCGTCGCTGGTCTATTCGACTTACCTTGGCGGTAGCGACGGCGCATCCGGTGGCGACGCTATTGCGGTCGATTCCTCGGGGATCGCGTATGTCACGGGAGACACGGTATCATCCTCCTTCCCGACCACCTCTAACGCGTTCCAGAGCGGCTATGGGAACTTTTATGGAGGCAGTTCGAGCGACGCCTTTGTGACCAAGCTCACCTTCGAAACACCGACTACCGCACCAGAACGCCTGACCGTCACGCCCCATCATCACAGCTTCGGCAGAGTACCAGCGGACGCTACCAGCAAGCCGGTCAAAATCACGATTGCGAATCGCCACAGCGCGCGCAAATTGCCGGTACTAGTCTCACCGGTCGACATGGGTTCTAACTATCCGATTATCTCGAACACCTGTCCCGTGCCGCCGAGCCAGCTTGAATTCAAGCACTCGTGCATCGTGACCGTGGCCTGCCGTCCAGACTACGTCGGTCCGGCACCCGCAGGTCTGCTAAGGATTAACGACAACGCGAGCGGCTCGCCGCAACAGGTGACGCTAAGCTGTACTGGCAAGTAACCGAAGACGGCGACACCGACCGCGAGCGTCACCGCCACTGCGACGCCAACGCCAGTGCCGTGACGCTCAAGATCGCGCCGAAGAAGCTCAATTTCCCCAACTTGCAGTTCGAGGCTTGCGGTTCGGCCGCGTCAATCGAAAAATCTGTAATACAGGATTGCGCACACCGCGGTCAGCGCGTCGCGAATGCCGATCTTCTTGCCCTCTTCGTAGGTCCGTCCCGCGTACGACACCGGCACTTCGTAGATTCGCCAGCGCGCGCGCGCCGCTTTGGCGGTGATCTCCGGCTCGAAGGTGAAGCGATTGGCGCTGAGCTTGAGCGTCATCAATTTCTCGCGCACGAAACCCTTCATCCCGGTCTCCATGTCGGTCAGATTGAGATCGCTTACCATGTCGGAGAGCAGCGTCACCGCGCGGTTCGCCACGTAATGCCAGAAGAACATGACGCGATGCGGCCCGGAGAGGAAGCGCGAGCCGTAAACCATGTCGGCACGGCCGTCGAGCAGCGGTCCAATCATTGCGGCGTAATCCCTGGGATCGTATTCGAGGTCGGCGTCCTGCACGAAGAGGTAAGGATTTTTCGCCGCCGCAAAGCCGAGCCGGAGCGCGGCGCCTTTGCCGCGATTGACGCTGTGATAGAAACATTGAACGCGCGGATGGCTGAACTCGCGCAGAAACCCGGTAGTGCCGTCGGTCGAAGCGTCATCGACGACGATGACCTCGGGATCGAAGCCGCAATCCAGCACGCGCTCGATTACGCGGCCAATCGTCGTGACTTCGTTGTACACCGGAATCACCACGGAAATTCTGGTCCGCTCGTCCATCAGCTTCCGCTCGCCTCCCGATGCGGCGCCACCGACGCCGATGAACGGACGGCGGCGGCTGCGCCCTTGCGCTCGTGCAGAATTCTGGCCGCGAGCATCGCGGCAATGCGGCGGCGTTGCGCGCGGCGGCGTCGCGCGGGAAACGCGGCGGCGTAGCCGCACCACACGCGCATCCGATCGGTATTCGTGACGCCGCCGAGCTCGAGCTGCCCGAGCTGAACGAGATTGCGCATCCGCGGCCGCTCGAAGCGGCTCAGAATCGTGCGCCGGGTGCGTTCATGATCGATGAAAACGAATTGCGGCGGCTCAAGTCCGGTGACGAAGATGTTGAACGGCGTCAGGTCGCCGTGGATATATCCGGCGCGATGCAATCGCGCGATTTCCGCGCCGAGCGCGCGCAACACGACGCGCCTGGGCGCGAGCTTCGCGCGCTTCAAATAGCGCGCAAGATTAGACCCGTCGATGCGCGCGGTTACTATGATCTCGCGTCCGCCGCGGCGCTCGGCGCCGAGCAGCAGAATCTCCGGGACTCCGACGCCGGCCGCGCGCAGATGCTCCGAGATCAACGCAGCGTGCGCGGCGCGCCTGCGCCTGAATATCCACCTGATTCGATTCAGGCCACGGATCGGGTCGAGCACTTTGAAATAGGCGTTCGGACCCCCGACCTGATCGAAATTCTCGAACCATGTCTCGGCATGGCGCGAGCGGCGTACGCGAGTCGCCAAGGCGCCGTCGATGGCGGCAAGTGCGGAATCGATCAGGCTCTCGCGAAACCCGTCTGAAAATCGCGCGGCGTAGGCCGGGATGAAGAAGGTCCATCCTCCGCGCGTCAACGGCACCCGGTCAAAGCCCGTCATTTGCCAGGTCATCTTGCGCCAGGTCATCCGGCCGCTCCACGCATCGCGAGCGCGCGCCTCAAGTTGGCAGTGACTTCTTCGGGGGATATTCGCCGCATGCATTCGCGCCCGACGGGGCATTGACGAAGATAGCAGGGTTGACACGGGATCGCGCCGCTGATTGCGAGCTCGGCGAAGCCCCACGGCGCGGAGCGCTCGGCGGCGGTGGCGCCCCACAGCGATACTACCGGGCATCCCACGGCGGCCGCGATATGCATCGGGCCGGAGTCGGGTCCGAACGCGACGGCGCATTGGGGAAAGATCGCGATCAGATCGCGCAGCGAGGTGCGTCCGGCCAGATTGAGCGCGGGGACGCCGTCGAGATGGCGCATGACCTGGCCGGCGAGTCCGGTTTCGCCGGGACCGCCGAGCAACACGGGAAATAAGCCAGGGCTGCCGCCGCCGGGGCGCGCGAGCATCCGAATTACCGCGGCGGTCGATTCAGGAAAGTAGATGCGGCTTGGCCACGACGAGCCAAGGATCACGGCCAGGATCGGACGCGGCGCATCGCGCAGCATCTCGATCGCGCGGGCGCGTTCCGCGTCCGTCGCGGCGAGCCCGAATTCGATCGGTGACTGCGCAATCCCGAGCGCGTCGCCGAACGCCTGGTATTGCAGGAGCTTCAGCCGCATGTTCGGCTGCGGCGCGATCCAATGATTCGAAAAGAGGTGGTTGAACTCCTTGGTGTTCGGCTTGGCAAAACCAAAACGAACCGCGGCGCCCGAGATTCGCGACGTAATGCCGCTTTTGAGATGACGCTGAAGGTCTATCGCCAGATCGAAATGTCCCTTGCGAATTCGCCGCAGAAACCCAATGAACGTCCACGGCGCGTGCGTGCGATCGAACACGATCGCTTCGTCGAGCCATCGATGGTGGTCGAGTACCTGGCTTGACTTGGGTTCCACCGCCCACGCGATGTGCGCGTCGGGCCATGCATTGCGGATGCGCCCGAGCAAAGGAAGCGCGCGGACCACGTCGCCGATCGCGCCGAGCAGCACGATCAGCACCCGACGCGGCGGCGGCGCGATTTGGGTGGCGATGGCTTCAGGGGAGGACATTTTGAGAAAGCTTGATTATATGTGAAACCCACCGTGGGTTTGCAGGGGTGACCCCTGCACCCAGTGTTAAGGCCGCGCTCCGTTGTCGCGCGCGGCCCCTGCCAACGGCTTAATACTGCGCTGCCGTCGCCACGGCCAGGGGTGACCCCTGCACCCGGTAACGAATCGAAAAATCCGCGCGGCGCGTCTTTTTCTCTCGGGCGTAATACTGGCCAGCCGTGCGCCTAGTGAAAAGTGAGAAGAGAAGACGGGCTAGCGATCGCACTCTCCGCCGATCATGTTGATCATGCCGAAGGTCGCGATGATGTCCGGGATCATGCGGCCGATGAGCATCTTGTTGAGCGCGCCCATGCCGAGAAAGCACGGCGGGCGCACGCGCACGCGATACGGCCGGCCGCTGCCGTCGCTGACGACGTAAAAGCCCAACTCGCCGTTGGCGGCCTCGACCGCCTGGTAAACCTCGCCGGCGGGCACATGGATGCCCTCCATGATCAGCTTGAAGTGGTTCATCAGGCCTTCGATCGAGCTGTACACCTTCTGCTTGTCGGGCAGCACGACCCGGGGATCGGTGATGGTGACGGGACCTTCAGGGATCGCCGCCAGCGCTTGCTCGATGATGCGCTTGGACTGATACATCTCCTGGAAGCGGACGTTGAAGCGATCGTAATTGTCGCCGCGGTCTCCGGTGGGGATTTCGAACTCCATCCGGTCATACACCAGGTACGGATGCGCCTTGCGGACGTCGTAAGCCACGCCGGCGGCGCGCAGCAGCGGACCGCTCAGCCCGTAGGAGATTACCTCCGGCTTCGACAACTTCCCGACTCCCGCCATCCGGTCGATGAATACGCGATTGCGGCTGAGCATCTTGTCGCAGTCGGAGAGAACCTGATCGAGGCGCGCGAACGAAGCTTTGATCCGATCGGCGAAGTCCGCGGGCAGGTCATGGGTCACGCCGCCGACGCGGCACCATGTCACGGTGACTCGGGCGCCGGTGACAGCCTCGATCAAGTCGTAGAGAAACTCACGCGCCTCGACCATGTACATGCCGGCGGTGGAGCCGCCGACCTCGTGCGCCGCCATCCCGAGGCAGGTCAGGTGGTCGGCGATGCGCGAAACTTCGCTCATGATCATGCGCACGTACTTGCATCGCTCCGTCGTGTCGATGCCGAGCAGGCGTTCGACGGCGAGCGCGAAGCCGACGTTGTTGATGCAGGGCGAGGCGTAATTGAGGCGGTCGGTGTACGGGAAGCATTGGGTCCAAGTCCCCTGCTCGCACATTTTTTCGAATCCGCGATGCAGGAATCCGACCTCGACGTCGCAATCGACGATCCGCTCGCCGTCGAGCTTGAGGTTGAACTTGATGGTGCCGTGGGAGGCGGGATGCGACGGCCCCATCTGCAGTTCCATGATCTCGTCGGAGGGGTCCGACGGTACGATTTTGTCCTTCCAGCGCGCCGGTAGTGCCATGGCTTGTATCGGGTCGCGTGTCTTCAGCGCGAGGAGCGAATCGGATTCACGACCGGGTCGATCTCCGGGACGATCGGTTGGCGTTTGTTGTAGTAGTAATCCTTGCGCAGCGGATGACCCTCGAACGAATCGTACATCAGGATGCGGCGCAAATCGGGATGGCCCTTGAAGACGATTCCGAACATGTCGAAGCATTCGCGCTCGAGCCAGTCGGCGGCGCCCCACACGCCAACGACGCTGTGGACCCAGGGATCGGCGCCGTCCACGCCAATCTTGACGCGGATGCGATGGGCGAGGTTGAGCGAGTTCAGTTGATAGACGACCTCGAAGCGCGGTTTGCGCTCGGGCCAATCGACGGCGGTCACGTCGGTCAGGAAATTGAAATCGAAGTCAGGCTCGTCGCGCAGCGCGCGGAAGAAATCATACGCGCGTTCGCGATCGATGGTGAAAGTTTCCTCGTCGCGTGCATTTTGCGCGTCGAGAATTTCCCCGCCAAAGCGTGCTTTCAGTTTTTCAATCAACATCGATCGCAGCTAGTCCCAATCAAGCGCGCCGCGCTGCCAGGCGTAGAGCAGGCCGACGCAGAGAATCGCGATGAAGATAAGCGCCTCGACGAAGCCGAACATCCCCAGATAGCGCAACTCGACCGCCCACGGATACAGAAAAATCACCTCGACGTCGAAGATCAGAAACAGGATCGCCGTCAGATAAAATCGCACCGAGAACCGCCCCCACGCCGAACCGCTCGGCGGGTTGCCGCATTCGAAAGCCTCGCTCTTGACCGCAGCACCGGCACGCTTGGGGCCGATCAGCATGTTGATCGTGCACATGACGCCGACGATCACGCCGGCGACAAACAGGGTCACAGCCACGGGATACCAGGTTGTCATTCTCGAGCCGCCTACAAGGACTTCTTATCTTGATATCAATACCTGATGAGCGGGTGTTTTGGAACGATCGCCGATTTTTTAGCAGGGGTGGCCGCCGTCGGCAAGCGCTAATCGGGCCATTAGACCCCCAACCCGTTTGTCATCATTAGCCCTATTGACGACTCCGAGCCGCAGGGCTAATTACACGTAGCACGTAGAATGTTAGCAGATTGTTGCGGGACAAAATTCCAAACGCCGGCAACCACTTGCCGAAAGAGGGAGTCAACATGAAGCGCGCAATCGAATGGGGAGCCTGGTGCGGCGGAGTTCTGACTGCTTTGATGCTTGTGGTCGGGATTACCAACGCGCCGGCATCGGCTCAGGTAAGACCCGGGGATCTCATCACCCCGGACAACGCGTCAAAGGTCCAAGACCTGCTCCCGCCAGGCGCATACGGGCGCGTCCTGCACGGCATGGAGATGAAGATCGAGCCGACCGAGCGCATAGACTGGCCTCAGCCCTACACCGAGGCGACCGAAAAGTACTCGAGCCAGACCAGGCTGACCCCCAACCATCGCAGCCTGATTGGCTACGTCGCGGGTCAGCCGTTTCCGATCATCGACGCTAACGATCCGTTGGCGGCCGAGAAGGTGATGTGGAACGAAGTCTTCCGGCCAATATCCACGGACGACTACGATCTGCGCTGGTTCGATTGCGACAGCGTATATTGGGGCTACAACAAGCCGTACTTCTCGATCAATGACATCGAGATCGGCCACTATGCGGGGTACAACGAAGTCGGACGCACCGAGGTGCAACCGCTGCCGATCGATCCCGATTTCAATGTAACTGGACGCCTTTACGAGGCGCTGCTCTATCCGGTTCTGTCTCCGGCTACCTCGCGCGGCACCGGGATCCTCAAGTTTCGCTACGCCAGTCCAACGAGAGATGACGACACTTGGACCTGGGAGGCCGGTACGCGCCGGCTGCGGCGTCTGAGCTACACGCTGAGTGACTCCGCGACAGGCGCGCAGGCTTACGATCCCAACCATTACGAGGGCTGGAGCGGCAAGCCCGAGGACTACGATTTCAAGTTCCTGGGCGAAAAGACTTTGCTCGCCGCAGTCGACATCCATCGTAGCCCCGATCCACGCTGCCCAACCGACGGCGGCGCGAGCCATTGCCCGGACCCGTGGCAACTCAGACGGCTGTACATGATTGAGGCCAAGGCACGGCCCGGACGGTACGCCAGCCCCCTTTTCAGCCGCGAAATTATCTACATCGACTCGGAGGCCGACTTCCCGATGTTCGTGGACCTGTATGACAACCAGGGCCAGTTGTTCATGAACTACACCACGTGGATGAACTATGCCGATCGGGCGCGCCCCGACTCGCGCATAGCGATTTACCCCTTCAAGCGCGAGTTCCAAGTCGGATCCTCGACGACCAACGTGCAAAGCGGGTTTTCCACCGTCTGCTACCATCCGTCGCTGAGCGCTCCGTCAGCGGAGAGCTGGTTCATCAACATGGGCGCCGTGGATCGCGAGTGGTTCACTCCCGAGGCAATGGCGCGCGCGGCCGAGGGCGGGCACGGGATAGCAGGCGACTGATGGCCGGCATGATCGAGTGAAGAAAGTCGCGACTGATTGAGAAATAAACCGGCGCGGCCAGCAACGGCCGCGCCGGTTTTTCGTCTTTTACTTGTCACTCGTCACTGGCGTTCCTCATACTCGCGCAACCGCAATTCCGCCGCTAGAATCCATCACGTGCAACCCGACAACGCGTTCGAAATATGGGCGGCAAAGGCGGTCGCGCGGCGATGGCCGCGCGCGCGCGTCGACAAAATCGCAGCTCTGCGCGGCGATCTTTCAACCCGCCGTTTCTGGCGCGTATCGATTGCGCAGCCCACGGCAAGCATCGCCCCGCGGGGCGAAACCGGCGCGCCTGCCACCGCTATCCTCGTCGATCTCGGCCCCGACGACTTCCCCCGCTACGTTCACGCACTGAATCTTCTGCCACGGCGCCGCGGCGAGCCGCCATGGATCGACGTGCATCGATCGCTGGAGTCGATCGGCGCTCCCGTTCCCGCACTCTACGATGCGGACCTCGCCCGGCGCGCGCTGCTGCTGGAAGATGTCGGCGAACTTTCCCTGCTCGACGCCGTCCGCCGTCCCGGCGCCGACGCCGCGGACCTGTTCCGGCTCGCCACCTCCGAACTGATTCGCCTGCACGCTGACGGCACCGGTCAAATCGACCGCCGATGTGTCGCGCGGGAGATCGCTTACGGCGGCCGGCTGTTCGAATGGGAGATGAAGGAATTTGCGGAAGTTGGCCTCGCCGTCGTCGCACCGGGCGCCGACTTTTTACCCATCGCACCCGAGCTGAAGCAGCTGGCCGCGCGGCTCGATCGCTTTCCACGTGTGTTCTCGCATCGCGACTACCACGGCCACAACCTGTTCATCCAGGACGGTCCGCGAATTCGAATCATAGATTTTCAGGATGCGCTCATGGCGCCGGCCGCGCAGGACCTCGCCGTGCTCCTGACGACCCGCGACACCGATGAATTCATTACCCCGGCAATCGAGCGCCGCATCCTCCTCTTCTATTGCGGGGGCCTCACGCGGCGCGGCGTCCCCACCACGCTCGACCCGGCGGAATTCATGAGCAGCTATCGCCTGTGCGTCTTGCAACACGCGCTCAAGATGATCGGGCGCTTCGAGATGTTCGAGCGCGGCGGCAAAAGCGGATACCGTCCCTACATTTCGCATGCGCTCGCACAGGCGCGCCGGATGCTTGCTCAGATGCGGGCAGAGTTTCCTGAACTTTGCGCGGCGCTCGGCGCTTAGCAGGGCGTCTATCTAATGAAGGCATTGGTACTGGCAGCCGGGATGGGCGAGCGGCTTCGCCCGCTGACTGAGGTGACGCCGAAACCGATGCTTGAACTCGGCGGGCGGCCGTTGATCCATTATCCGCTCGCGATGCTGCGGCGCGGCGGCGTCACCGAGGTCGTAATCAACGTCCATCATCTGGCGTCCGCCATTCGGCGCGGACTCGGCGACGGATCGGGGCTCGGACTGCGGATCACGTATGCGCCGGAGCCGGTTTTGCTCGGCACTGGCGGCCCGCTCAATGGCCTCCGGGAGTTTCTGGGCGGGATCGAAAGCGAAAATACATTCATAATCGCCAACAGCGACACGATCCTCGATCTCGACCTGCGCGCGATGCTCGCGTTCCATCGCGACCGCGCCGCACTCGCCACCATCGCGCTGTTCCGGCCCGCCAATCTCGATTACTACAGCCGTCTCGAAATCGACGCCGGCCAAAAACTCCGCCGGATGCGCCTGCTTGCGCGCCACGACCCGCTTCAATACGACGATTACCCGGCCGACCTGGATGACAACCTTGCCGGATCGCTCTCGCCGTTCATGTATTGCGGCGTGATCGTAGCGGATCAGGCGGTATTTGACCTGATGCCGCCGGCGCCGCCCTGGAGCCTGATGGCCGGCCTGTTCGCGCCGATGGTCGCAAACGCAATGCCGGTGTTCGGCTATGTCCATCGCGGCTACTTCCGCACGATCGACGATCTCAAGAGTTACGACGCGCTCAAAGCGGAGTTCGCGTCCTCGCCCCCACCGGGAGTTCTCGCCGGCTGAACTTCACCAACCGAGCGGCAAGCCGGCTGCGCCCGACAAATGCAATGCGATTCGCGGCCACCGCGGCTGCGCCATGTAGCCGCCGTACTCCAATTTGAAGCGCGGCAACGGCCCCTGCTCCTGCTAGATCAGCACCTTAGCTTCCTTGAGCCGCGCGATTTCCGCGGCGCCGTACCCGAGCAGCTCGGTCAGGACTTCATCGGTATGCTCGCCGATCATCGGCGCGCCGCGATATTCGAGATCGATCGCGCCGAAATCCACCGGCAGTCCCGGCACGACGCGCTCGCCGACTTCGGAATGCTTCAACTTCACGAGCATGCTCGAGCGGGCGAAGACCGGGTCCTTCATCAATTCGGGAGTGCTATAGACCGGTCCCGCGGCGAGACCGCGCGCGCGAAGTTTCGCGACCAGTTCATCGCGCGGATGGACGCGCGTGCGCGCCGCGATTTCGCGCTCGAGCTCCTCGACGTTCGCGAGGCGGCCGAACAGTCGCGTGAACTTCGGATCGGACGCCATCGAAGGCGCTCCGAGCGCCTCGCACAGCTTGGCGAACTCGTCGTCGGCGGCGATCGCAATCGCGATCCATTGGTCGTCGCCTGCCGCCGGGAACACGCCATGCGGCGCCATCGACTCGTCGCGATTCCCAATCGCGGCCTGGTCGCGCCCGTTCATCAGAAAATCCATCATCGCTTCGGGCATCATGGTCGTAACCATCTCGGCCATCGACAGGTCGAGGTACTGCCCCTGGCCGGTCCGATCGCGATAGTGCAGCGCCGCGAGCAGGAAGAACACCATGGCGGTGCCCACCGCGAAGTCCGGCCAGGTTCCTCCGATCCCGCACGGAAACGAATCGGGATAGCCCGTGATATGGCACAGCCCGGCGAAGGCCTGCGCCGTCGGCCCAAAGCCTACACTACCGGCGAGCGGACCGTCCTGGCCGAGCGGAGTGCCGCTCAGCATGATTATGTCGGGTTTGATTTTAACCAGATCGTCGTAGGCGAGATTGTATTTCGCCATGTTGCCGACGGTGAAATTTTCGGTGACGAAATCGCTCTGCCGGATAATCCTGGCCGCGATTTCCTGCGCCTCGGGCATCGCAAGATTCAGCGCGATGCTGCGGCGCGAGGAATTAATCGCGTGAAAAATTCCGCTGCGGTTGGCGCCAATCGATCCGTCGGTGCCGGTCAGAAATCGCACCAGGTCCGGCGCGCCTGACGTCTCGATCCTGATTACGTCGGCGCCCAGCGCGCCCAGCCATGCGGTCGCGTGCGGAACCGAGTAGATCCACCCGAAATCCGCGATCCGGATTCCTTCCAGCGGCCGGGTTCCCATCAGATGATCCCCGCCGCGGCGAGTCCCGCGAGCTCCGCATCCGACCGCCCGATTCTCTGGCCAAGAATCTTTTGATTGTGCTCGCCCAGCCGCGGCGCTCCGCGCACGATTCGCCACGGCGTGCGCGTGAACTTGCACGGCGCACCGGGCATCCGCACTTCGCGGGCGGCGGAATGCTCGAGATCGATGAAAAATTTCCGCGCCTTGTATTGCTCGTTGCCCGCGACTTCGGCCGGGGAATACACCGGGAAGCACGGCACGTGTTCCGCCTGCGCCCTTTCGAACGCCTCGGCGCGAGTCTGGGTAGATAGCCAGTCGATTACACCGGCTTCGATCGCGTCGATATGCGCGGCGCGGCCCAGGATGGTGTCGAACAGCTCGCTATCCATCCACTCGGGATTGCCCATCGCCTTTTTCGCGCCGCGCCAGAAGCGATCGGTGCCGGCGCTGAAGCTCACCCATCCATCCTTGCACGGATAAACCCACTGCGCGGCCCTTTTGCTGCGGGTCGAGAGCCGCTGGAACGACGGCGAATCGGGCGTCTCATGAGAGTAAAACCCGATATTGGGACGAATCATGCTGATCATCGAGAGCCACTGGCCGACGTCGACATGCTGCCCCGCGCCATTAGTCTTTCGGCTGTATAGTGCGCACATCGCGGCGGCCGCCGCTGTATAGCCAGTCAAATAGTCAGACTGCCTGCCGCCGAGCTTCAGCGGCGGTTGATTCGATGGATCGGTTACCTGATGCCACGGGGTCTCGTAGCCGACGCCGCTCATGTGCGTGGCGACCAGGTCGCCGCCGCGCAGATTCCGGTAGGGCGACTCGGCGCCAAAAAAAGTTATCGACACGACGCTCAGCTTCGGAAATCGGGCCGTGAGCGTGCGCCAGTCAATCCCGAGCTTCTCGTTCAGTTCCGGACGATTCGGACTGAAAACGATGTCCGCCGGCGCGAGTAAATCGAGCGCAAGATCGCGCCCGCGCCGGTTTTCCAGGTCGATCGTCACGCCGAGCTTGTTGGTGTTGAGGTAGAGATGCAGCCCGCCGGTTTCGGGGTCGGGCAGCTCGTCGCGAAACGGTCCCAGCGCGCGTTCCTTCGATCCCGTTCGCGGCGGCTCGACCTTGACCACCTCGGCGCCGAAATCCGCGAACGACTTCGCGGCCATCGATGCGGCCAGAAAAGGCATCGTGTCGAGGCACGGCAGCTCGACGACCTTGAGGCCTTCGAGCGCGCGCGGCGGCTCCTGATATTGCTCGAAACGCGCCATCGCTACTCGACCGTTTCAATCTTCATGTTGTCGATCAGCTCGATCAGTTCGGCCATCGTGCGAATCACGTAGTCGGGTTTGAACGTCGGATGCGTTTGCAAATATTTGAACGACGCCGCGCCGGTTGCGACCGCGACCGAAGCGCCGAAGCCCGCTCCCAGAGCCGCCATGATGTCGCGCGGCTCGTCGCCGACGTACATGCATGCGTGCGGCAGCACCGCCGCCTTCATCGCAGTCTGCTTGAGGCTCTCGGTCTTGTCGAGCGCGCGCAGCGAGGTCGTGGTCTGCGTGACAACCTGATCGAGGTACGACGCGAGCCCGACCATCGCGAGCTTCTCGACCAGCCGCTGCGAGTCGCCCGGCCGGCTGGTGATCACGCCGGTCGCGTAGCCGCGCCGCTTCAGCTCGGCCAGAGTATCCTGCACGTGCGGGAGCACTTCGAGCCGCTCGGTCTTGTCGATCTCGGCAAGGAAGTACGCATATGCAAGCTTCGCGTACTCCGGCCGCAGATGCTCGGGCACTCCGAGCCACACGTCGTCGGCGGAAAGCGCCTCGCGAAAGCGCGCCGGCGTGAGCGAGGGTTCGTGCCCGAGCTCGTCGAGCGCGTTTTTCGCGGCGATATACAACGGCCCGTGGATATCGACCAGCGTGCCGTCGAGATCGAAAAAGACCGCTTTGAATTCGCGCGAGGCCAAATGAATTCTCCGAGCTTCCCAACCGGAGTGTGTAAAGATGCGGCGCTAACTGTCAAGCGCGCGTTGGGGGAAGGGGAGATCACTTTATTTAATGCGGAACCCACCGTGGGTTCCGCACCTCCTTGGGCAGGGGTGACCCCTGCACCTGGTATCAATCGCAAAATGTCGAGGACGCCATTTTGCTCCCAAGTTCTTCCTAATTGCCTTTGTACAACAACAGATACTCGCGGCGGCCGCCGATTACTTTCTTGACGTACTCGCGGGTTTCTTTGTACGCGATATTTTCGACCCACTCGTCGTCGGCGCCGGGAGATTTCGCGATCCATTTCGAGACCGCGTTCTCGCCGGCGTTATACGCCGCGACGGCATGAAACGCGTCGCCGTTGAACATCGTGAACAGATTTTTCAGATACGCCGTCCCTAACTGTACGTTCACCGACGGATCGTAAAGCGGGATTTTTTCGGTATCCATGCCTTCCTGCGACGCCATCTTGCGCGCCGTCGATGGAATCAACTGCATCAGGCCGCGCGCGTTCGAGCTCGACGTGGCCTTCGGGTTGAACAGGCTCTCCTGCCGCGACAGCGCGAGCACCAGGTAAGGATCGAGCGCGAGCCGCGATGACGCCGACGAAAAAAGATCCCAATACGCGCGCGGGTAGCGGACCCGCTCGGCCACCGGATGGCTCAACTGCCCGTTTTTTTCCATGTGCGTCGCCGCGACGATCGCGTCGTACCACGCGTCGGCGCTCGCATATCCAGCCAGCACGAAGCGGCGCATCTCGAGCGTGCCGCCGGCGTGATCTTCGAGGGCCTTCAGCTCGCCGGGCTCGAGTTCCTTCAGCCCCAACGCGCGCAGTGTCTGCAGCCGCGCCATGTGATACTCGGCGACACCCGCGACCGCTGGCGTTCCGGCGTATTGAGGGTCCGGCGCCGACGCGGCGGGAAGATCCGCGCTGCTGGCGGCGACGCGACGGCTCGCGAGCTCGGGATAGTAATTGCTGTCGGTGCTATTGGCGAGTTTCTCGAAAATCGCGCGAGCGCCGCCGGCATCACCCGCTTTTTCCAGGGAGCGCGCACGCCAGTACTCGCACATGTCGCGATCGATCGGATCTTTCGCGCGCGCGGCGCCGCTCTGGAATCCCGCAACTGCGATTCGGTAGTTGCGCGCGAGATACAGCGTCCACGGAATGCGGAAACGCGCTTCTTCAGCGGCGTCGCTGGCGGGGTAGCGCGACGCCAGCCGCCGCTATTGATCGCGGGCGGAGTCGAGTTGATGCAGTTCTTCGAAAATTTTGCCGACCCGGAGCATCGCGCCCGGCGCGAGCTCACTCGCCGGGAAATTCGCGACCAGCCGACTGAACGTCGCGCGTGCCAGGTCATCCTGATCGTCATGCCAGTAAATCAACGCCAGCGCTTCGAGCGCCGCCGCCGCGTCAGGCCCGCGCGGCGCGATTTGCAAGTATTCGAGGATCGCGCGCCTGGCGCGATCGGGCTCCGGCTTGAGCGCGCGCGCCGTCACCCCCATCAGCTCCGCGCGCACGGCGGGCTCGGGACTCATCGCGAGCCCCGCGTTCGCCTGCTCGTCAGCCTCGGACAGCGCGCCTTCGCGCAAGAGCAGCTGGGATTCGTCGCGATGGTACGCGAGCGAGTTGGTGTCGGCGACCTCGGGATGCGCCGCGAGGATCTCGCGAACCAGCACGCGCGCGTCGGCATCGGAATCGGAGCGCGGATACCTGTCGCGCAGTTCCATCAACTGCTCATAAGCCGACTTCGGATTTCCGAGCGCGATCAGCGCGCGCCCTTCGGTCAAGCGCGCGCCCTGCTCTATCGACGCTTCCGGCCCGCGCGCACTCAGGCGCGACGCGACCTCCGAGGCTTCCGCGTTGCGGCCGAGCTTCAATAGATTGTCCGCCAACATCAACTCGCCCGCATCGATCGTCACGCTATTCGGGTACGTCCTGACGAGACGGGCGAGCGTGTCTGCAGAGCCGTTCAGATCGCCCTGGTCGCGTTGCGCGCGCGCGAGGTAGTAGAGCGCGTAGTCGCCGAGCGCGGGAAAATTATCGGCGGCAAACTTGAGATTGACTATCGCGCGCGAATCGTCGTGGTTCTGGTATGCGCGGTAGCCATCGATGAACGCGGCTTGCCCGTCGGTGGGCGGCGCGATCGGCGCGGCTGCAGGAGCGGCCGCGGGCAAACCGGCTTGGGCTGATTGAGCCTGCGCCGGAGCGGCAGCAGAATCTGCTCGCGCCGGCGCCGAGGCGCATCCGCCAAGGGCAACGCAGAACACCAGGAGTACACCGCCGCACCACCATCGCGTTTTCATCTGATCTTGGTTAGCGCATGGTTGGGGCGGCTTCAATTGGGGGTGGCCCTATAATGAGCGCTGCGCGATGTCAGAGACCGGAACCGGCTTCGCGTACGCGAAGCTGTCCGAGATCCGTTCCTCCCGTCGCT
>VFSW01005277.1_pt1 | contig 19150 bp, 13 predicted proteins | sample 5358111 | NCBI WGS metagenome assembly VFSW01 (sample SAMN11554181, study PRJNA540505) | mine drainage metagenome | isolation source: sediment from site ElyBrook_90M | place: USA: Ely Copper Mine, Vershire, VT | collected 2017 | reverse complement strand
GAATGAGAACGGAAGAATTGACTTTGAGCGGAAGACCGAAAAATTCCCACTCGCCAAGAATATACTGGAGCGGTTCGCGCTGCTCGCGGCGATCGAGGAGTTCGAGAAACAATCTTTCTGCATCGGAGGAAACATCCTTGCTCAGAAAAGTGCGCAATTCGGAACGCTGTGGCAGCCCAAGCGCATGGGCGGCAAGATATTCAGCATTGGTTTTGGCATCTTCCACGCCGGCTGCCTCCAGCGTATTGATTGCGCCCTCGATACGCTCGCGCCAGGTCATGCGATCTGGTCGAAAAGGCCGGCGAGCGTGCGCGTCGCTTCGCGGCGTTCGTACTTGGAAATTATCTCCGGCTGCATTGCGAAGGCAGAACGATGTTGAAGCCAATCATCATAGATGCTTTTGATGAGCCGCGCCTGGCCTTCGATATCCGATTGGCGGACGGCTTCGCCGGCGTGGGTTTCGCGAAGCAGGTCGCCGATCGCTCCTTCCGGCGGCGCAATCGCGATGAGCGGACGCATCGCTCCAAGATATTCATAGACCTTGCCGGGTACGATCTCGGCTACGGAGGGAACTTCATCCACGATGAGGAGCAGCGCATCACTGTCGAGCAAAAGTTCCGCGGCGCGCGCGTGCGGCACGTAGTCGATCTTTTCGATCATCGAGCGAATCGCGGGGCGGTCGAGCATCTCGTGAATCTCCGCGCCGAAGCGGCCCATGAATCGGAGCTTCATCTTTTCGGGATCGATCTCGCGGCGCTCGATAAGAAGTTCCATGGCTTTAAGGAAGCTAAGTGGATTTCGCGGGCCATAGAGCGAGCCGGAATAGGTGATGGTACATTTCGCATTATGTGGTCGCTCGGCCCGCTTGCGGATGTCCGGCTCAGGGAAATCTGCACTGTCGAAGCCATTTGGAATATGGATAAATTTTTCGCGCGGCAGTTCAGGATATTTTTTCAGCGCATCGTTCGCGATTCCCATCCATGCCACTTCAACAAGAATCGCTTCGGTAAATACCGCTCGTTCGAGCGAGCGGTCGATTGCGCGCGGCAGCGCCCAGCGGTCTGGCGTGTTATGGAAGCCGGTCCACGGATCGCGAAATCCGGCGACCCAGGGAATTTTCGAAATACGATGCAAACGCCGAGCAACCAACGCGGGAGTATAAGGCGGCGAGGAAGAATAAATCGCGCGGACAGGATATTCGCGCAAAATCTGGCGGCCTTCCCGCACGGCGTTCAGCAGCCAACCGATACGCGCGTCGGGAATGAAAAGCGTTGCGCGAACGAATTCCGCCATTCGCTCGCTCATCGAAAGTTTCGCGCCAGCCTCTTTGATGACATTGACATCGAGCGAAACGCCTTTTTGCTTGCCGGTAAATTTTCGGTAAAGATCATACGGCTCGAAGATCGGCGCGCGGCGAATGATAAGATCATCCGGCAATTCCTTGAGAAGCGATTCATCGCGCGCCGGATATTCCGCGCCTTCGGGGACGAGCGCAATGGGAGTCCAGCCGAACTCGCGCAGGTATTTCAAAAATTTCAGGACGCGCTGCACTCCCGGCCCTCCTGCGGGCGGGAAGTAATAGGTGATGAAGAGAACGTACTTTTTATCTTGTGTCGGCACGGTGGGTTAATACACGCAGCCGAAGGAGAGGGTTCGGCGTGGCGAATGAAAGCGACGGAAGGGAGCTATGTTGGAGAGCAAAATAACTTTGCCACAGAACAACATCCGCCCGCCATCAGTTAGAAGCCAGCGGTGGAACGCAAAGCAAAATCGGCGGCGGGAGTTGAACGGAAGGGGGTGGCGCCACAGTGGGCGCCGACCACGCGCACGGCTATTCACGCTCCACTGCTGACGGAGGCGGCTGCGATGCCGACGCTCGGCATGGGTAATTCGATCTCTGTCTTAGGTTCGGCGCCATGGCCGGATGAGCCATGGTGGAGGCGGATTTCTCCCTCCACGCTTTTCGTCCTGCTTTCGGCGGGCATTGCGGTGTTCTTTTTGCTGCATGAGCTGGTGATCGCAAAGAGCCTTGGGTTCCCAACGACCGAATCGTGGGTGCGACAGGTTTATGCGCACAACTTTTTTCATCATCTCGAATTCGAATACACGCCGAACAGCCCGGCGGCGCGGCCTACCTCGCCATTTTGGATCGTCGTGCTCTCACTTGCGGTCAACCTGTTTCACGACCCGATTCTCGCGGCAAAGCTGCTCGGCTCGATCTTCCTGTTCTTGACAGGCTATTATGCGTTCCGTTTGCTTCGCACGGTGAAACTAGATTACGCCTCGGCGCTCTTAGGCGGCGTGCTCATCGTCACGTCGGCGGTGCTGGCGTGGTCGGAACTTTCCGGACTTGAATCTACGCTTTCGACCGCGCTTATCGTTGGCGGGTTGTGGTGGCACTTCGGGCAGCCGAATAAAGTGTCGCATGGCTTTCAGTCGTTCGTCACGGGCGCGATCTTCGCGCTGGCCACGCTTACCCGCCCGGAAATTGCCATCATACTTTTCGTGCTCGTGGTATGGCAAGGCATGTCCGCCGAAGAAAAGCCGATTGTGAATGCACTGCTGATGCTCTTTGGTTTCGCCGTAATTTTGGCTCCGGTCGCAATCACAAATATTGCGGTTGGAGGCTCTCTCGTACCAATGACGTTTCGCGGCGCGCTTGGCGAGAATTCGGTCATTCGCCTGGCGTGGCACGGGAATTTCCCGGGAATTTTATCGCGGCTCATTCTAGGCCTTCCCGGAATCTGGGCGATGACGCGCAATGTCTATTTGGCGGAAAATCCAGTTTGGATTTTTACGATTATCTTCGCTTTGTGGTCGCGACGGAAAAATCCGCTTATCGAGCGCGACCATGCCGACGACCTCTTCTCGATTTCGGTTATTATTCTAATTACATTCCCTTACGTGCGCGCACTCGTGCTTGGGAGTGACGATTCCTTCGGCGAATACACGCGGCTCGCGCATTTCCTGCTGCCAATTTACGCGCTTGCGGGAATTCTTTCGCTTCGCATCCTCGCACGCGCCGAGCTGTTTCGCAGACTCAGTCCGAAGCAGATGGTTGTGGGATTGGCCATCGCACTTGCTGCTTCCGGCGCGGCTTATATTGTCCTCTTCGAGGCAAATTCCGGTTCGATGATCTCTCCCGCGATAAATTGCGCGCTGCTCATTTTCTTCTCGTGGCTATTGCTCCTCGCGGGATTACGTCATGCCGAAATTCCCTTACGAAAACGCGAAACCGCGCATTTTGTGACCGAAGAAGAGCGCAGCAAAATGAAGCTCACGCTGCAGGAAGACGAGGCGGAAGATTCAAGACTTAGCGCTCCGGCGATCGTGGTGTTAAATGCAATGCTCCTTATTGCGCTTGCATGGAACCTCGCCATGCTGCCCAGTGCCGCCAATGATTTCAGCGCGGAAGTGCGCGCGGTCAATCGAATGAGGCCCACTTATTCCACGAACTCGCACGATGCGAACCTCAGCCTTTGGGCATACGAAGCAGATAGGCCGCTTCGAGCGCCGCAACTTCCCGAAGACCCGGCAGCATCCGCAGCGCGTTGACTTTTATCGTCGGCAACCCAAACTTTAATTTGAAGACGGGGCGCAGAAAATACAGTTCCTCGTCGACAAGTTCGAGTCCCACAGTTTTCACGGCAGTGCGAAATTTCTCGATTGTTAGGCGAATAGTTCGCAGCCGTGTGACTTCCTCGATGTCGATGGATCGGCCGGATTTTATCAGCGAATGAAAGAGCGCATCCGGCAGAAATTGAAGAAAGGGAAGTTTTCCCCAACGATTATTCAACAAATGCTGATGCCCACCGAAGGGAGAATAATACGGGGGGAAAACAATGTATAAATACCCGCCTGGACGGAGAAAATCCATGACGTGCCGCAAACTACCTTCGGTGTCATTCAGATGTTCCATCACATCGCGCCACCTGACGAAATCGAAGTTCTGGCGCCACTCAGGCGGCGTCTCTTGGTTGGTGACATCGTCGATACGAAAATCACAGCGAACGACCTCCTGGGATCGTGGTCGATCCTTCCCTTCTTCTTTAGGAGGGGGAAATAGAGCACGGAAAATAATCTCGGCGCGGTCGATCGCTTCCTGGCGAATATCGATGCCGAGCGCATGGGATGCGCCTTCGTCCGCGAGAGCGGCGAGGACACCGCCCTCGCCGCAGCCGATTTCGCAAATATCGCTTTGGGCGAACTTCAGACCCTTGCTTCGCAGGTAGGGAACGATATGCTGCGCGCCCAGGCCGTACTGATAGCCGAAGTAATACCGCTCGTTCGCGGTAATTTCTGGAACACGTTCGAGCTCTCGAACGCGAGCGTGCTGGGTTGCGATTTCGTGCATTCAGTAAGTTGAAATATGGATGATAATCCTTCTCAGGACCGTCCCGAAACCCTGGAAAAATCCTGTATAATCCATTGCATACGAGTCAGGCTTTGGTGGCGACGATCATGACGGAAGTAGAGAGAAATGGAATCCGCGTCTCATCGTTCCGGAAAAAGGAATTACGCACAAACGATTGGAGCCCGGCTGGCCGAACCATATCCATCGGTGCGGTGACGTAAACGCTCCTTTGGATTTCAAATCCCGCATCGCGCACGAGCGTTTCCATTTGTGCTTTGCGATAAATTCGGGCCTTCGCAAATTTCGAATGAATGCGTTTCGGAAGCCACGAAAAAAATGGCACGCGATTCCACGGCAACAGTGGCAAGTTCGCACCGTGCGTTTCAAAGATCCACCATTTGTTTGGTACCGTAATGATCGCCGTTCCTCCCGGAGCCAGCACGCGAAACAATTCCCCGACGGTCCGAGCATCGCTGTGCGTATGCTCGATCACCTCGATACACGTCAGCACATCGACCGAATTATCTTCGAGCGGAATATGCTCGCCATCATATTTCCGAATTTCAAACGCGCCCTTCGTCACTCCCCATCCGCCACGCTCCATTACGTGGCGAAATTCCTCAAGCCGTTTTTCTTCCACATCAATCGCCATCCAGCGTCCGAAGTGTTGTGCGAAGAGCACGGTCTGCGCACCGTTACCACAGCCAACATCGAGATAAAACCCGCCGCGCGCGAAAGCCCCGCGCGCGTATGCCTTCGCCAGCTTGTAGCGGCGCTTTAAAATAAATTGCCCGTATTCGGCGGGCTTGCCAAGTTCAATGGGCAATGAGGATTGATGAATTAAGAATGATGGATATTAGAGCTTAAGCGTTTCAATTCCCTCCGCGAATACGTCCCAGGAATACTTTTGTTTTTCTTCGATCACGCCGCGTGTTAGCTTATCTTCCAAATTCTCTTCAAAAAACTGGATGACCTTTTTCGCCACCGCTTCCGGTGTAGCAGTTCGCGCGATAAGCCCGCTTTTGCCATCCTTCACCACCTCGGCCAGGCCACCTACGTCCGTTGCGATTGCGGGCACGTCAAAGTTATAAGCGACCAGCACAATGCCGGATTGCGTAGCGCTCCGGTAGGGCAGAACGCAGACGTTCGCGGCGCTGAAATACAACGTGACTTCCTCGTTGGGAATGTAATCCGTGGCAAGGACGAGGTTCCTCGCGGGGATTCGCAGTTCCTCGATCAGCTCGCGATATTCGTTTTCATCACCGTAAAATTCGCCGGCAACGATCAACCGGAGTTCCGGAAGGGGCGCGAGCATTTGCGGCATGGCACGAAGCAAAATATCGAGGCCCTTATATTTTCGGATGTAACCGAAGAACAGAATGACGGGGGCATCCTCGGGAATTTCGAGTTTCTGTCGCGCTTCGGAGCGGTCCACGCGCGAGCCGAAGTTTTCGAATGTTGGATGATCGAGCCGAACAATCTTCGCCCTTGGATCGACTGCTTTGAGATCGCGCTCGACCGCATCGGAAAGCACGATAAAATAATCGACGAGGCGAAACGCAAATTTTGTAAGCATCAAATCGCCGGGCCGCTTCTCGTGCGGAAGCACGTTATCGACGATGAAACCAATTCTGCATTCACGGCCATGTTTGCGCGTGAGTCGCCTGGCGGTGCGAGCAAGCACGCCATAGGCTGGAGCAAAAAACGGAATCCAATATTTGAAAAGAATAAGATCGGGCCGAAATTGCGCTGCAATGGAACCCGCCTCCATCCAGGTCAATGGATTGATCGAGTCGATAATGATTTCAGCGGGAGTGGAAAGTGGCGAGTTCTGCGCTTGGCTGGTGCCGATCGCAGCGCCAACTTCCTCCTGCGATTTTCCGGGGAAGAGAAACTTCGGATATTGCCGCTTGAACGTGATCACCTTCACGTCATGCCCGCGGCGCACGAGCGTTTGCTCGAGCAGCGCAATATGATGCGCGATTCCCCCGCGCAGCGGATAAGCCGTTCCGACGATGACGATTCTCATGGTTTTGTTATGAAACGGTTTCGGCGCTATATCGTGCGACTAAACCCGTGCGAACGGCATGGAGATACATCTGCCGGAAAAACCAGGATGCGAGAACAACATAGACCGCCGCGAGCGCGCAGCCGATCCATAGTTGGCCCATGGGAACGATCCGTCCGGCAATGATGGCCCGCAACGCTTCGAAAAGATAGGATGCCGGAAGTAGTCGAGCGAAAACCTGCAACCAAACGGGCAACGCCGCAACCGGGTAAAACACCGCCGCAATCGGCGCAAGCACCGCGGGCATCGGCCAGATGAACCACTCTGCCGCTGGGCCTAGACGCAGGACAATTCCAATCGCGAAAATTCCGAAGGCAATCCCGAAAAGAAATAATCCGAGAACGATCACCACGACGAGCACGCCATAGGAAAAAATCCAAAGCCCAAAGACGAGCGCGGCGAGCGCGAGCATGATAACCAGCCCGAAGAAGCTCGTCGCCATACTGGCCGCGACGAGGCCGGTAAGATATTCGGAGATGCGGAGCGGCGTGGCAAAGATATTCAGGAAATTACGCGACCAAACATCCTCGAAAAATGAAGTAGAGATGCCAAACATGGCACGCGTGAAGAAATCCCAGAGTAACACGGCTCCCAGTAGCGTCGAAACGAAATTGAAGGTCGATTGAACGGTATCGAGATAGCGCGTGATGAACCCCCAGAGAACAATGTCGATCGCAGCCCATGCGAAGAGCGGGAATATGCGCGTGAAACTTCCGCGCATCAGATAAAATATGCGAAGTACGATGGCGTATGAGCGGCGAACGTTCATGCGGCGGGCACCTCCAGCGTGGACGCCTCCAATGTCAACGGTTCGCGTGCCACGGTTACGAAAAGTTCTTCGAGCGACGATTTTCCATGCGCTTCTGGGAGATGTTTCGGATCGCCTTCAAGCAAGATTTTCCCCTTTGATAGGAACAGCACGCGGCTGCATACGTCCGTCACTTCATACATATTATGCGAGGTCCAAAGGACGCCAACGGAAGTTTTATGCACGAAGGAAAGTATCGTTTCTCGAATATAGCGGGCAGCGGAAGGATCAAGCGATGCAGTTGGCTCATCGAGCAGCAGAAGCGGCGGTTTGTTCAGCAGCGCTTTGGCAAGACCGGAGCGCGTTTGTTCTCCGGAAGAAAGCACGCCACATTTCGTGTTCCGAAATTTTTTGAGATCAAACGTCTCGATCATCTCCTCGATGCGCTCCGAAAGTTTCGGGACGCTATAGAGCAAGCCGAAAATTCGCAAGTTTTCCGTCACCGTAAGATTTCCCGGAAGCGGTGCGTAAACCGCGGCAAAATTCGTATGTTCGAGTGCCTCTGAGCGATGCCGGGCCAGGTCGATGCCATTGATTGTAATCGAACCTGCGGTGGGTTCGAGCACGCCCAGCATCATGTTGATCGTTGTCGTTTTTCCAGCGCCATTCGGGCCAAGAAGCCCGACGATTTCGTTTTGCTTCACATCGAAGGAAATGCCATCGACGGCGATGGTCTTGCCGTAATTTTTTCGGAGATCGCGAACCGAAAGCGCGGGAATACTCTCCAGACTTTTAGTGGATACCGCCGATGAAATGGACTCCATCTTACGCAGGGATTAGAATTTCCTGATTCCTAGCCGGTGCCATGCTTAAGACTCGCTCATAGACGGCTTCATACATGGGCACGATGCGCTCTTTGGCAAATTCCTCGGTGGCACGCCGATGTGCTGCTTTCGCCATGCGGGCATGGAGCGCCCGGTCGGTCAGGAGTTCGATCGACCGATCGGCAAGCGCCGCGACATCGCCAACGGGTACGACATATCCGGTCTTTCCATCGATATTGAGTTCCGGCAGTCCGCCGACATCGCTCGAAATAACAGGCACGGCACAGGCCATTGCTTCGAGGGCGGAAAGGCCGAAACTCTCGTTGCCGGAAGGCATGAGAAATACATCGCTTGCGCTGAGCACGGAGGCCAACTCGCTCTGCTTGCCGAGAAACCTCGTTTGCTGCCAAATTCCCAACTCGCGCGCGAGTGCCTGACATTCACTTCGATCGGGACCATCGCCAATGAGTAGCAACTTGGCTTTGATGCCACGGTCGAGAATGATTTTGAGCGCACGGATTGCGTCCTTCACGCGCTTAACGTCACGAAAGTTCGACGTATGGACGAGCAGCTTCTCGCCATTCGGCGCGAGGAGGCGCTTCGAGTTCTTCGAATTGAGCGGACGAAAACTTTCTGTGTCGATAAAATTTGGGATTACCTCGATCTCCTTTTCGACATCGTAATTGCCGACCGTTTCGTCGCGCAAAAATTTGGAGACGGCGGTAACGGCGTCCGACGACTCGATCGAAAATTTCATCAGCGGCTCGAAGCTCGGTTCGAGGCCCACGAGCGTGATGTCCGTGCCATGCAGCGTCGTTACGATTTTGATGTCGTTCTTTAATATCTGCTTGGCCAGCACGGCTGCGGTTGCATGCGGAATCGCGTAATGGGCGTGCAGAATATCGAGCTTTTCGAACCGCGCCACTTCGACCATCGCGCTTGTGAGCGCCATCGAATAGAGCGGAAATTCGAAAAGTGGGTAGGATGACATCTCGACTTCGTGATAAAAAATATTATCGAGATAGCGCGCATCGTCATGGCCGCCGCCCGTGAGCCGCATGGGCAGCGCGTAGGTGATGAAATGCACGTGGTGCCCGCGCTCCGCAAGCGATTTGCCAAGCTCCGTGGCGACGACGCCCGAACCGCCGTAAGTAGGATAACAAGTAATTCCGATGTTCATAGAGTAAATGAAAACAACGACGCTCCGCACTTCGTCCCTTCATTGAATGTTCGAGTGGTCGATGCCTGCCGAGGATTTTTATTATACGATCGATGCACCACTCCGCGCGCCGGACCTAAAAGTCAAAGGTTCGCGCTTCATTGCGGACATCGCCCCGGTTCAGACGAAGGAGGAGGTCGAACGGATGCTTTTGGCCATTCGGAAGGAATTCCACGACGCCACGCACCACTGCTTTGCCTACCGGCTCGGCGCGGATGCGCTGCAGGTCCGCGCGGCGGACGATGGCGAACCGACAGGCACAGCCGGCAAGCCAATACTGCTCGTCCTCACTGCGCGAAAGCTGACGAATGTTCTGCTTATTATCACGCGTTATTTCGGCGGAACGAAATTGGGCACCGGGGGGCTTGCGCGCGCATACGCGGAAGCCGCGCAGCAAGCCGTCTCCATGTCGAAAGTAGTGAAAGTTTATTTGACCTCCAGGGTTTTGCTCGAAGTACATTATGAGGATATCCCACGCATGGAGCGGCTCATTCATGCCTTCGGGGGGACGATCGAGGAATCGACATACCTCGAAAGCGTGACGCTCCGCGTTGCGATCCGGCAATCGAAGATACAGGAATTTCGTCGATCTGTTACCGAGACGTTTCAGGGCCGTGTCGAGCCTCGGGACGGAGATGTTCCTCGATCCTGAAATTCCCACTCGGCATTCAACTCCCGCGCTTCCTCTTCCACGGCCCGCGAATATTTGGATGGACAAAAATTGGTCGCGATAGAAAGATCGTACTGGCAATGCGAATCGTCCGATTGCAGATTCGCGAAATGGAGCGCCATGAACGAGATCGCAAGCGAATCATTTTCATTTAAGCTCGCGGCATTCAAAACCTTTGGTGTCCCTCCCGGCTCTCCGAAGGGATCGGTTTGCGAGGCGCCGGAAAGTTCTCCTTTGCCTTCAAGGAGCAGCGAGTAGATGTAGCGCAGCGCGAGGTCCGCGCGATCGAATCCGGGCCGGGGCTGGTGAACGCTCCACACCTGGAGGAAGGATGCGAATTCCTGGGAGCGATCGGTGTCCGGAATATATTCTTCGTTCAGCCGCTTGATCCACTCGCTTTGAACGGCGGAATGAAGCATCACGCGGTGTGCGTAGGCGATGAGGAACGTTCCACTGCTCAGTTTTGCATCGAGCGCGCGCGCGTAAAGCCTATCGGCGGCAAGCGTATCGCCAAGCATGGCGCAAAGATCGGCCTGGCGCGGCGCAAGCACGATACGTTCTTTTTGAATGATCGGATTCCGGGTGGTATCGAGAGCGGCGAGCGCGGCGGCAGGTTGGTGAAGCCGCAGCAGCGCGTCCGAAAGCCCAACCAGCGGCTCGATTCCGCCGCCTTCCGCGATGGCCGAGCGGTACAGCCGCGCGGCATCGGTCCATCGCTCTTCTCGATAAGCGTCGGCGGCATTTCGGTCCAACTTTCCAATCCGGCGCAGACAGGGATTGAAAATAATCGAAGAGCGGTCATAGTAATACCGGAAATGCGCGGAATCGCCGGCGTCCATCGGCGTTATCAGTGGGGTAAGCCAGCGTTTCCACTCGGCTTGTAGCGAATCGAGCGGCTTGCCATATTCTTTTTGCCAATCGAGCGAAGCATAGACGCGGTCGAATTTTTCGGGACCATAGGTACTCAAAAGATAGCGCGAGAAGGAGCCCGCAAGCACGTAACTTTTTTCCGATGCATTCGCCGCGAATCCGCTGAACGACATGATCTGCCGGACACCGCTCGCATAGTGCAGTTGAAGGATTCGCGCGGCGTGTTCGTCGAGTGTGTAAATGCCATCGTACTTAGGCTGCACCGACATGGCCGGCCCCTCAGTAACGCCTGTGGACCAACTCGCATAAAATGGAAAGACTCCTTTCTCCCGGAGCATCACGTGCGTCAGTTCGTGCTTGAGATTTTGCAAATTCCCTTTCGCGATTTCGACTTCGCCCAGCCACGGCTTTGCAATCGAGGCAACGCGCGTGCCGACAAGCCTGAACATCGCGTCGTTCGAAGGATAAATATAAATTCGAATGGATGGATGTTCTGGTGAAAGCAAAAACCGCTGCTCGATATCGTGCAGGTACCAGCGGACATTCCACTCGATCTTGTCGAGTTCTTCATCCGTGAGCGAGCCGGGCGCGTAATAAATCGTGCAGTTGGGCGCGGGCTGCGCTTCCTGGCTCAGAAGAGCTTGCACTGCGGCGTGGGAAGAGGTGATGCCTAATTGATCCTGCAGTAAAAACAATACGATTGTTCCAAGTAGCGGCACCCCTGTGATGGCCCAATGGGTCCAATGGGTCAACTTCGTCCCATTTTTTTTCAAGATTATGGTTTTTGCAATTCCGAAAAGTAGTGCCACCCAAAAAACCGCTTCGATGCGCGCGAATAGATACGCATTGCTCAGCTCCATCGCCTCATCCCATACGAAGCCGGGGAAAAAACCATATTGCCAGCCGTAGGCGAAAAGCTGCGGGTTCGTGTATCCCGGAAGCAAGGAAAGGAACAGGGTAACCACCCAAAAAGCAATAAAGGAAAAAACCGCCCACCCGCGATTCCGAACGAGCATGCGAAAACCCAGTCCGAACAACCCGCCAAAAATCGCGCTGGGCACGGCGATTTCGAAATAGAAAAGCAGCCCATCCCAAAACGAGCAATTGTGAAGAAATGAAAGTGACGCAACCGATATGACTAATGGAACAAATGCAAGCGCGACGCTTTCAAAGATGACCGCTCGAACCCGAGTCCATTCCGTCCCCTTAGTCCACTCCATTGACGAACTGCGGATGGCCGCTATCCCGCACACAAAACTCAGCGCCAGCGCCATAAGCGCCGAGAATTCGAAGCCGAGCACCGCAAACAGCGGGCTGGAAAAAGCGATCGTCAGCGCGGCCAGTGCCGCAAGCACGAGCGCGCTCACCACGACCCGGCGGCGCCGGCCTTCGCGCGGAAGAGTGTCTTCAGGATTCGAATTCATTGATCAGTGTTCCAGCGAATCTAACGTTTTTTGTGAAGTTCTCCGTTCGAGCGGTGCCCTAATCGAATGGTAAAGCGATTTCCGTTCGTATATTTGCATGGGATTACTTCTCGATTTTCTAACAATAATACAATGAATACTCTCCGCATCCTGAATCCAAGCGCCATTGCCATGTTCCTGGTCACGCTTACCGTGCCGCTCCTGCTGCGCGCCCAGCAGTCTCCCATGCCCGATTCGCTTGAGGCGTACGCGGCCCGTGTGCCGGGCGTGGTGTATGTGCAATTTCGCGCGGGCTATCTTCCAAAGTGGGAAGGTGTAAACGGCTCGGGCATCGTGGCGCGCGCGGAAGACCCCGTTCAAAAGATTTTCCGCGAGATCGGTGTCGATTCGATCAAGCAATTCGATCCCTTCGCGTGGAGGGATTCGATCAGCCACCGTTTGGGCATCGACCGGATATACGACGTTTATTATTCGAGCGATGCGCAGCCGCTCCCGGTCGTCGTTCGGCTGTTGCAGACCGGGCTTGTCGCCACCGCCTCGCCACGGTACATCTTCAAGCCGCAGTGGGCTCCTAATGACCCGGATTTGGGAAAGCAATACTACGATTCCATCATCCAACTGGAAGGCCCCACCGGAGCTTGGACCGTTACCCAAGGCGATTCGAACGTCATCATCGCCGATGTGGATGAAGGGGTGAACATCAATCACGAGGACTTGAAAGCCAATATCAAACACAACCCGGGTAACGACGCCAGCATCGGCTATCCCAATGACTCGGTAGGTTGGAATACCGCGCTGAATAACAACGTCGTCACGCCGCCGCCCTGTGGCTCGGATTGTGAAGGCGATCATGGAACGATGACGACCGGCTGCTTCGGCGCGGTCGCTAATAATTATGTCGGCATTGCCGGCGTGGCACCGGGGTGCAAAATTCTTGTCGTTCGCATTTCGGACGATAACGGCCAACTCACCGGCGCCTACGAAGGCATTCACTATGCTTCCACCTTTTGCGCGAAGTACGCGAAGCGGGCGGTGATCAATAATTCCTGGGGGGGCCGTATGGATGCGGAGGCGCTGCCCTTCGCTTCGATCTTCCCGCAGGAGATCACGGCGCGCGGGCAGGTCTGCGTAGCCTCGGCTGGAAACTACGCTTTGGATAATGACGTCACGCCATTTTATCCGGCTTGCGTGCCGGGCGTGCTTTCCGTCGGCGCGACGGATGAGAACGATCATCCTACCAGCTTTACACATTACGGCCATATCGTCTCGTGCTTCGCGCCGGGAATCGATATCTATACGACCACCGCCCAAATCCCGGAGTGTGACAATTGCTACACCGAGCCGACCGTTGCCGGCACCAGCTTCTCCGGGCCGATCGTAGCCGGCGAAGTAGCGCTCCTCATGTCCGCATTCCCGGATTTATCTCCTCAGGCTGTGCAAAAGCGCGTGATCGGAACATGTGACCCGATTCCCGGAAAGGATCCGTATCTTTATCATGGCCGGGTGAACGCGGGAAAGGCGCTTAATCTTCCAGCCACCCCATCGCTTGCCGTTCAGGATTACTCGGTGGGAACGCAATTCTTAGGCACGCTCGGGAAGATTGGAAGCACGAACTCGCTTAATGTGAACTTTGTGAACCTGGGTCTCGGACAAGGTTCATCGGGGCTTTCCGCGACCATCCAGCCCGGCGCAGGATATACGTGGAAGGGTTTCGATCCCATTCATTCGGCAACGTGGCCATTCGTGCTGCTCGGCAGTATGAATCCCAAAGATTCCGCGTCCGGCGGATTTAATGTGATCCGAACGGGCGAATATTCCGAAGGCTCGATCCTCGTAAAATTTGCGGTGAACGATGCCACGCCGCCCGATACGCTGAACGTTAGCGTACCGCTCCTGGCGCAGCCGGGAATGACCCACCGGCTGCTTGTACAACATGCCACGTGCGTCCGGCAAGTCGATGCCGTGAATGGCTGGGCGGGATTTGGCTATGAACTGCATTACTACGATCCCGAACTCAGTAGCTACGATAGCATTCTCGTGAGCCAATATAGCGTCCGCGGCGATACGGGCTGGAGCCTTCCCGAAGATATTCCGAATGGCGGACCAATCTATTCGATGGACGCAATCGACAAAAACCATGCGTGGTTTGCGAGCGCGACCGACATCTATGCTACCTCGGATGGTACCGCACCGGTCGATATCGCCACCCCAACCGGCCCGATTCGGAGCATTCACTTCAGCGATGCGAATAATGGGATGCTCATCGGCGATGCAAGCGGAGGCAAATGGAATATCCAGCTCACGAACGATGGCGGCAACACCTGGAATAGCATCGGGAACGCGCCCGCGGCCGGCTCCGCGACTCGGAGTTTTTATAATTCCGCTTGCTGGATTGGCCAGCATATTTGGTTTGGTACCGATGCCGGAATCTTTCTCTCTTCGAATGGCGGGACAAGCTGGGCAAACCGCCCACTCAATTTAGCGACGAAAAAGCAAAAAAATGTGATGTCCGTCGCATTCTCTTCCGACCTGAATCTTGGCTTCGCCGCTGTGCATCCCTTCTCCGATGATACTGATAGCGCCGCGCTTTTCGTTTCCACTACGCAGGGTGTCGAATGGGACAAGTATGCGCTCGCTCCGCCCGGACTCATTCCCTACGCCATCGCATTCATTCCCGGAACGGACACGGCGGTCATCACCTCCAACGAGGGGATTTTCAAAATTGCAAAGGCGACGGATGCCCTGACGTATATCCCCGCGCCGACCTCGTTCGATTCGAGATCGAGCCAAGTGAGCGTCGGCGGCACATCGGGCGGCTATACGATCAGCTCCGTCTCGGATGCTTCCGGCATTGCCGATTATAGTGTCGGCAGCGCGGGCGTTACTTCGAGCGGACCGCAAGCAAATGAGTTCGCGCTCGAAAGCCGGCCTAACCCGTTTTCTAATTCGACGACAATTTCATTCACGCTGCCGAAGGAGGATCACGTCCGCCTTATTATGAGCGATATGCTGGGCCGCGCGGTTGCCACTATCTACGATGGCGCTCTTTCGCAAGGGATCCATTCCATTCCGTTCGAATCCGCGGGTCTCGCGAACGGCGCGTACTATTGCATCCTCGAAACCTCGACCGGCCAGCGCGCCGTTGCCAGCGTGACAATTGCAAAATAAGGCGGAAGCCGTGTAGGCACTATGAAATTCGAACTCTATAAAGAAGCGATATTCGCACGCGATCTCGCAGAGCACGGTATCAAAAAAGGCGACGTCGCCACGGTGATCGAGTATTTCGATAAGCCGGAGCCGGGGTATGCCCTCGAAGTGTTCGATGCGCTCGGGCACACCGTGGATGTGCTCTCCGTTCCGGAAGCGTACCTCGAGCCGATTCGTGAGGGAGAGCGCTGGAACGTCCGCCATGAGGAGACCGAGCCTCGTTATTGAGCCAGGTTCCCCTCCCGCGTGCGAGCAACTGCGATCATCCCATACATCCACTTAAAATCTCATAAATCCCAGTCAATAATCCGAACTCCGGAATTCGCCGGCCTGTTCGGTTTCTCAACTTCAACCCGGAGCACGAGTTCCCAGAGCCCGCTCCGTTAGGAGATCGGCCAGCCCCCGTTCGTATCAATAGTATGGTCAATTTCGGCCATGACGTCCATGGTTTCGTACAGAGCGGAGCATGTCTTACGATAATGATCTAGGTCATTATTGGAAAGCTTACGCCCCTTGCGATCCTTGAGCCATTTTTCTGCAACCCTATAACCTCCAATGTGAGAGTTCCAAATCTCCGGGGAGACACCTTCGAAATATTGCTTAGCATTGATATACACACGACCCTTTGAAGTCCCTTCCACGATAAAAGATGGTTGCTCTTTTGCAGATTTAGAACTAGGGTCGAAATATTTTACGAACTTCACTACGTCACTTCCTGCAACCGGGAAATCGATCCGTTTGGGAACGTCTGCTTTCAAAAGATGCAGGTCGATCAGCCGGTTCCCAAGCTCGACCACTTTTCGGAATAATTTTCCATTGGATGTAAGTGGTACGCGTGGGAAATCCATCCGCAGGAAATCGACATAACGTTTTCGGTACTCGTTGCTGTAAAAAACAGCATAAATGTATGCGAAGACATCTCGCGCGTTAAAGCTGTTTTTCTTAGCAGATTCCGAATAAGCAAGCCCAAGACGCTGTGAGAAGCTTTGGAGGAACTCCTTAGAAAAGTTCGGGAACCGTTCCTCCAGGCGTACAGAAATATCGGAAGACATCCCTTCGGAATAAAGGTACAGCGGGAAAACATTCGATCCATCTTTTACTTCAACAAACAGCGCTGGCGTTGGTAGGTTCGAAACCAGCGCATTTCTCCACTCAGTTAATTTTGTTTGACGCGTTAGGTTCAAACACAAATTGTCGCGATTCAAAACGTGATCGACAATCTCCCGCCGCGGATAATCCATCGCAACCTCGCTGTAATACGAACCCCTCGTATCGAAGGGGCGATACGAGACAGATTGAATTTTTTTCTCCCAATTTTCATCATTTTGAATTTCTTTTCGAGCTAAGGAAATTTTCCAATCTCGATTATCTGCAATATCAAAAGACTTGGCGATTTCTATATCCGAAATATTTTTATCTTTGAATTCAGTAAAACGTGCCTTAATGTCTTCCGTATCAAAGCCAATCGCGAAATCATCTCGATGGCTTTGAAAACCAAGCACGTTCACACGCATAATATCGCGAATGGAAGGAAATGCTTCATATTCTTCCTTCAACGTTTCATTTTGAGGAATGAAGAGGTAAAGTGGTGCTGAGGGCTTAATCGTTTTCCACTTTGTGCTTTCGACATCGGATTTATCGAGAAATTGAAATTTCGATTCTTGATCCCCAAATAAATCTTTATGCCGTATTTTTAATCCGGCTTTCAGTTTTTGCTCATGCTTAATAAAAATTCCAATCGCAACGCTCTGCTGGATTTCGAAAACGTTCTCGTCTTTTTTTCCAACCGGAACTCGTTCGTTCTTCTTCGAACTGCCATGCAAGTCGAGAATGTAAATTTCATCGAACGAATTCATCAGACTTTGGCGCATCCCACGAAAAGTTGGATTATCCAGATACCCGTTACTCGAAATGAAGGCGAGAATTCCATAGCCAACCTGGTCAATTTTATTTTGCGCGAAACGAATAAATTTTACGTAATCGTCCTGAAGCCATTTAGGATTTTTTTCGCCAAGTGGCTTACCATCAACCATTTTATAATCCTTTATCAGAGTGCCGATACTCGTTTCGACCCACTTCTTTTTCCCAGTTTTGGCATCCAAAATTTGTTTGCGACTTGCATTCGCAGAAAAACCGAAATATGGCGGGTTCCCAAGGATGACCATAACCGGTTTATGTACCTTAACGTCTCTTGCCGCATTCGCTTCACGGCTTAACCATGCCGCGAAAGGAAGCTCAGATGATTCTGTTGCTGTTTCGAGCGTGTTAGTTAAATATACGCGCAATCGCTCATTGCTTTCGAAATTATATCCTAATCTTTGCAATTCGAGGCCGAGCTTCATGTGTGCAACGGCGTATGGCGCCATAAGCAGTTCGAACCCAAAAACACGGGGTAGAAGGTGCTCCGAGACATACGATGACCACATGCCTTTATTGTTCTTGAACGCTTGATAAATCTGTCCTATAACGGAATACAGGAACGTTCCCGTACCAACGGCAGGGTCGAGTATGAGAACCCGATGGACTTCCTCGTTATTATAAGAAATTTTCTCTGAGTCGGCCAAGCCGTCACCTAATTTGAAGGAGTTCTTCAAAAGAAGATCGACGCTCTTTACAATATAACTAACGACTGGTTCAGGTGTATAGTAAACGGCCCGTTTTTTTCTCAATATAGGGCTATATTCGGCAAGGAACGTTTCGTAAAAATGGAAAACAGGATCTTTATGAATGCTTGTTTTCCCGAAGTCTAATAGGATATTTTCAATCTCCGCTTCAGCAAGCAAATCAACGAGCTCATTCACAATCCAGTCAATTCCTTCTTCCTTTAATGCATCCTCTTCTGAAAGATTTCGAAATAATTCGCGCAGGAACGGATTTGTCTTTGGAAGTTCGTTGCCGGCACGATATCGGTCGAATGCCTCTTTCGCTTTATGGTTGCAACGAGCTGCGAAGTAGCCATATGCAAGTGTCTGTGTGTACATATCGGCAAATTCCTCTTCGGTCATGTCGTGAATGAGGACTTGCCGAAACCCTTCGAGCTTTTGATGCAAAGCGCCTTCGAGATTCTCCTTTTTAAGTACAGACTCGATAACCAGCACCATATTCTTTGCAAGGTTCGCCATCCGCAAGGCAAGGTCTTTCGGTTTTCTTAACTTAGGTACCGGTCGGCTACGGAACTGTTCAAGAAGCTTGTAGAGATTTTCAATACCCTTTGCATCGGGAGCCATAGTTCCCTTCTTGTCAATCGTTGCAATGGTTGCGCCCGGTCGAAATACTCCTACTACGAACCATCGAAACTCAAGGTAATCCGTCAAAATAACATTAGGGAATCCAAGATACCGTCGAAACTGATCGGTATCTTCGGCTTTATCCAAATTTTTTCCAATGTCTTTGCACTCGATGATACCTTTTGGAAGCAAACCTTCCATAACGTTGAAATCGGGGGCGCCAATGTCGGTACGTTCATGTTCATTGATCACGTTCCAGTCAGGGTCGAATTTTCCCAGCAGGATTTCCAAGGGGGCGCGGTACGTATGTTCCGTAGCAAACCCAGTTTTAAATTTTCGAGTAACCTCAGTGAGGTATTCGTCCACAGCTACACGAAACTTTTCGCGCGAGATAATTGCCATGCGGGCATAACACAATAATTCAAATAATTATTTTATATTCCTTCCTTCGGGAGTCTGCAACTTAAAAAAACCTCAACCCTCCAAGAGCGACACACCTTGATGTGTCCGCAAAAGAATTTTTACATCGGTAAAAATTC
>VFSW01005276.1_pt1 | contig 19152 bp, 10 predicted proteins | sample 5358111 | NCBI WGS metagenome assembly VFSW01 (sample SAMN11554181, study PRJNA540505) | mine drainage metagenome | isolation source: sediment from site ElyBrook_90M | place: USA: Ely Copper Mine, Vershire, VT | collected 2017 | reverse complement strand
CCGGCGCCTGCTGCGCGCGAGGCGTGGAAGGGCGGGAAGTAGACATTCCAGAGCTGCTCGTCAGAGATGTTGGACTCTTCGTAGGCGCGGCCACCGAGGGCCGCGCCATAGCCGGCGAAGTGCTTGACGCAGGCCATGATGTGGTCGGGTGCGCCGAGGTGGTCGCCCTGGAACCCTTTGACCTGTGCGGCAGCCATGCGGGAGCCGAGGAAGGGGTCTTCGCCGGCGCCTTCCATGATTCGCCCCCAACGCGGGTCACGGGCTATGTCAACCATGGGAGCAAAGGTCCAATGGATGCCGGTGGCGCGAGCCTCACGAGCCGCCATGGCCTGAGCGTGCTCGGCCACAGCGGGATCCCAACTAGCTGCCAGCGCGAGCGGGACGGGATAGATGGTGCGGAAGCCGTGAATGACGTCGTAACCAAAGAGCAGAGGAATGTGGAGGCGGCTCTGCTCGACGGCGATGCGCTGGAGGCTGTTGATCTGGGCGGGGTCGGTGAGGAAGAGGAAGGAGCCCACGGAACCGTCACGCGCCATCTCAGCAGCAGGGCGGTCGGGCTTGGAGTTGAGGGGGATCTGGGTCATCTGACCAATTTTTTCTGCAAGCGTCATTTTGCTGATTAAGTTGTCAGCGAAGACTCGGGCCTGTTCATCGGTGCTGGAGGCCAAGATGGGCTGGGTTACCTGGTGGGCGGATACGAGGTTGCGCGGAGGCGAGATATCTCTTACAGCGAGGCCGGCAAGCAGTGCGACAGCAGATACGATCAGCAGGGTTGGGAGAGAGGGTGCTCGCATCGTAAGACTCCGACAATCAGATGTTCCATCCGCCGTGTCCTTCCAAGGATGGACGTCCGCACAGGGGCTGTGCAGCTTTTCGACCAACAGAGTACCGACATTGTAGACAAACGTTTGTTTCTATGTCTACAGAGAAAAGGGGATCGGAGAGGCGGGCAGGGCTGGAGGACTACCGCTAGCGGGGAAGACGGCTAAATTCCTGGTAAAGCGCGTGAGGGCCAGCACGGAGTTGCTATGCTGATACGAGATACATCCGACCAGTATGCGAGACGCTCAAGGCAACGACCCGACCGGGAAGGCGAAGGCAAGTCATGCTCGAAGGGTGAGCTTGAAGGACTTAGCTGCGCATTTGAATCTAAGTCCTTCCACGATATCGTTTGTGCTGAATGACACGCCGGGGCGATCGATTCCCGAGGCGACGCGCGAGCGGATTCGAGCGGCGGCGATCGAGTTCAATTACAGGCCCAACATGATTGCCAGATCACTGTTGGGCAAGCCGATGCGGAGTATCGGGATTCTGCTGCCGGTACTGGGAGAGGGGTACCACTCGCAGGTGCTGTCGGGCATTGGTGACCTGCTGATGGAAGAGGGATACTTCTACTTCACGGTGCATCATCGGCACAAGGAGAGCCTGATCAAGGAGTATCCGGCCCTGCTGCAGGCAAGAGGCGTGGACGGGATTCTGGCAATTGATACGAAGCTCACCAGTTCGTTACCGCTGCCGGCGGTGCTGATCGCCGGGCATACGACGTTGCCGGAGATCACAAATGTAGTACTGGACCATGAGCTTGCAGCGCGACTGGCGTTGCAGCACCTATACAATCTTGGGCACCGCAAGATTGTATACATGAAGGGCCAGACCGTGAGCACGGATACGGAGCTTCGCTGGTCTGCGACGATGCAGGTCGCACGGGAGCTCGGGTTGACGGTTGATGAACACTTGACGATTCAACTGGCAAAGGATTCAACGTCGCCCGAGATCAGTTATCCGGGAATTGATCATCTACTGGAGAGACGGCAGAAATTTACTGCGATCCTATGCTTCAACGATATTTCGGCGATGGGGAGTATTCGCGCGCTGCATGATTATGGATTGCAAGTGCCACGTGATGTCTCGATTGTGGGGTTCGATGATATTCAGGCGGCGTCGTATCACGTGCCCAGTTTGACGACGATTCGGCAGCCGTTGAAGCTGATGGGAAGTACGGCGGCGGCGGCCCTGCTGCGGAGGTTGGAACATGAGGCGCTGCCGCCGCTGATTACCGTAGAGCCGGAGCTGATTGTTCGCGAGTCAACCGCTCGACCGGGCCCCCGGCATAAGGCTCCCGCGCGGTAGACATGCGATTCTTATGACCGCTACCGGGGCGGCAGCGCGGATGTGCTGGCGGGAGTGCCGGACACAACGAGATTGCCGTTCTGCTTGAGCGAGTAGAACCGATCAGGCTGGATGTTGATGAAGCGCTGCGTGCCGCCGTTGGGCCACATCACCTCAACCTTGTCGATGCAGGGCGCGCTGCCGATGCCGAAGTGAAGGTGCAGATCGTTCTGCGAGAGATAGCTGCCGCCGCTACGAATCTCCTTGAGTTGCTCGAGATTTCCAGTCGTGACGCGGATGCGTGCGTTGAGGGCAAGACGATTCTTAGGGCTTCCCTCCAGGGCGAAGCTCACCCAATGATTGGCAGGGTTTGGCTTGGATGCGAGGATCATGGGTGTACCGACGAGGTTTTCGACGACCAGATCCATGGTGCCGTTGTGGAAGAGGTCGCCGATGGCCAGACCGCGGCTGACCTGCGGGATACGGACGCTGCTGCCGGTCTCCGCTCCCATCTCGCGAAAGGTTCCGTTGCGCTGATTGATATAGATGAGCTTGGGTTCGCGGTAGGCGGTGCCGGCCTTGACGTCGTCGACCTGAGGATAGACGTGGCCGTTGACGATAACGAGATCCTGCCAGCCGGAGTTATCGAGATCGACGAAGGCGTCGCCCCAACCGACGTAAGGGACGCTGGGTTGGGCGATGCCGGCCTCGTGTGACACGTCGGAAAAATTGAGATTGCCATCGTTGCGATAGAGCGTGGCGTACTCATCACTGAAGTGTGAGATGGCGATGCTCATGCGGCCAACATGCAGGTAATCGCCAACGGCAACGCCCATGTTCGCCTGCTCAACGCCCTCGTCGCTGACGGCGACTCCGCTGTCGAGGCCTACGTCCTTGAAGTGGCCTGCGCCATCGTTGTGGTAAAGATAATTGGGTTCGCCATCGTTGGCGACGAGAAGATCGAGCTTTCCATCGTTCTCGAAATCCGACCACACGGCGCCTAGGCCAAAGTAGTTATTAGGGTCGTCGACGCCTGCGGCTTGGGAAACGTCCGAGAAGGTGCCGTCGCCGTTGTTGTGGTAGAGCGAGTCCGGGGAGCCTTTGAGACCGCGTGGACCGCACTGCACGGCTACATGGTGGTACTGGCAGGTGACTTCCGACCCGAACTTCGGGAGATCGTTCATATCGAAATCGACGTAGTGAGGAACGAAGAGATCGGAGTTTCCGTCGCCGTCATAATCACCAAAGGTGACGCCGGTGGCCCATCCTTTGTCGATGTCGAGCCCGGCCGCCTTCGTTACGTCGGTAAAGGTGCCGTCGCCGTTGTTGCGATAGAGAACGACTCCGCCGAAGCAGCTGACGATGAGATCAGGAAGACCATCATTGTTGAAATCACATACAGCCGCGCCCATGGCCCAGCAGGGATAACCGACGCCTGCTTTGTCGGTAACGTCGGTAAAGGTGCCGTCGTGATTGTTGTGGTAGAGAGCGCTGCGCGCCTTTGTGCCGGCGAGCGCCATGGCGACGCTGGGGGCATTGGTGAAGTAGATGTCGGGCCATCCATCGCCGTCATAGTCAATAAGAGCGACACCGCCGCTCATGGACTCCACAATATATCGTTGGTCGAGGCTGGATAGATGCTCGAAGTGAACGTGTGTAGATGCAGTGATGTCGACGAGTTGGGGGACTTTGATCGGTTGTGCGGAAGGTGCAGTCTTGGTTTGCGAGGATTGGCCGCTTGCGCCTGCATACGAGCAGAAGGATGCTCCCAGCAGTAAGCACATAGGAAGGAGTAGAGAGAGCGGCCAATTGCATTGATGCCATGCCGGGCGCGCAGATCGCAGGAAACGATTCACTGGGTTGGCCTCTACTTTCCTGGGTTCTGAGTGGGAGAATCTAGGGTTTGATAGATGGTCGCCAGCTTCTCGTGCATCGCCTTGTATCTTGTGTAGGCACCGAGTTCGCGCTTGACGTCTTCTGGACGGTGGAGTTTGCGGTAGACCGCGCTCAGGCGGAAGTGTGCGAGGTAGTTGGATGGATCCGCGGCGATGACCTGCTCAAGCAAAGCGGCGGCGGCGGCGGCGTCACCCTTTTGGGTGAGGACGTTGGCCATGCCGATCTTTGCGTCTGCGAAGTTGGGTTGAAGTTTGAGCGCCTGCTGGTAGTTCTTATCGGCTGCATCGAGGTCTCCGTTCTCGACCTCACTGTCGCCAAGGCGACTGGCAGCCTTGGCATCAGTCGGATCGGTGAGGACGGCAAGCTTGTATTGCTGCATGGCTTCGGCGCGGAGACGCTGATCGTCGGATGCGTGCAGTGCCTCCGCAAGTTCGAAGTGGATGCCGGGGAGATTGGGATCGAGAGCGAGGGCTTCGCGGAGATTCTTGATGGCGCCTTGAAGATCATGCGTACGCTGCAGCTCATGCGCGATGGCCTGGTGTAGTTGCGCAGACTCCGGAGCCGCTAGGGAGAGACTGAGCAGGTCCTGTGTCATCATTTGCGCGTGAATGCGATATGAAGCGTAGAGCAGCGCTGGGTCTGTGGGCTTGAGGCGCAAGAGTTGGGAGATGAGATCAGAGGCTTTGTCGAGATCGTCGGTGGCCGTGTAACTCTCGATGAGCTCAAGTCCAACATCGATCTTTAGTTTTTGGTCTTCGATGTGGGGGAAGGCAGATTCGAGGTCGATGCGGCCCTGGTGATCGTCGCCTGTTCTACGTTCGGCGATGCCGAGCAATGACTCAATCTTCCAGAGATCCGGCTTCATCTGGAAGGCTGTTCGCAGTTGCGGGAGCGCCTTATTAAATTCGCCCTGGAAGAACAAAAGGACGCCCAGGTTCGCGCGTGCGTCGAGGTTTTGGGGATCGAGTGCGACAACTGCCTGCAGCTCCGGGATTGCCTGCGCGGGCTCGCGTTCACTCAAATACTGCGTGGCCAGGCTCTCATGATGAGTGAGTTCGGCCTGCCGCGAGGAGGCAGATTGCCCCCGGCAGAAAACCGGAAGCATGAAGAGAGCGAACGTGAAATAACCGGGCTTGGTGAGGCGCATGTCACCTTGAATGATACTCATTTCGGAATGAGGCTTAAAGAACGAAGGGACAACCAGTGGTGGTCGTCCCTTCGGATTGAGAGCAGCAGTTTAGAACTGAAGACGCGCGCCTAGCTGAATGGTGCGTGGAACGCCTTGAATGCTCCCGTTGATCTGCTTGCCCGAGAACGCATTTTCCGGGTACTCCTGTCCTGGCTGCAGGTTGCCGGTTGGGAGGTTGGTGTTAGGGAAGCCGAAGTTGGCATGGTTGAAGGCGTTGGTCGCATCGGCGCGGATCTGAAGTTTGACGTTTCTGTAGATGTCAAAAATCTTACCCGCTGAGATATTGACCAGTTCGATGCCAGGCCCATAGAGGCTGTTCCTTCTGACGTTTCCAAAGGTTCCATTTGCCGGCAGGGTGAATGCGGCCGGGTTATACCACTCCTGGATAGTGCGTCCATTCCTGGGCCGGATGGGTACACCCGAATAGTTTGGGAAGACCGAGCCAGCCTGGGCATAGCTAGTGGCGCTGGTGGTGACGCTGAACGGTTGACCGCTGGTGAGTTGGATGGTGCCGGAGAGCTGATAGCCACCGACCAACTTGTCGAGAAGGACACTATTGTTCAGAAACTTTCTTCCTCTGCCGAAGGGCAATTCATAGACCACATTGCCCTTGAAGGCATTGCGGACATCGAAGTTAGAGTTGCTGTAGTTAGCTCCAGGATTATTTGCAATTTGGTAGGGTTGGGCACCGGCACGGCTGCCCCAACCAGAAGAATCCGCATCGTCGAGGAAGTGGGACCAGGTGTAATTGAAGTTGAACGCGAGGCCGGCTGAAAGACGCCGCTGGAGGGTCACCTGCAACGAGTTGTAGTTGGAGATTGCATTATTGGTGCTGCCGCCGATGCCCTGATAGTTGGGATAGGGGCGGAAAGCCTTATCGTTCGGAGATAAGTCTGCCTGGGGGATCTGATTCAGATCGGTTGGGAAGTTGAGGTTGAAGCCGTGGCTCGCCACATAGGCCATTTCGACCTCCATGTTGGGCCCAATTTCCTTTTGCGCCGACAAATTCCACTGGTAGATCTTTGGATCCGGTGTATGGAATTGGGTGTAGGTGACGCCCTGTCCATTGAAGCGTGTGGGACTGGTGGAAGCTGGGGTGAACGGCAAAGGAGTTCCGGTCTGGAAGTCCGTACCGGCGCCACCGAGAATGGTGATGGGTTGGATACCGTTGGTCTGATCGGCGATGCTGCCCGAACTGCTGATGGCTGCTCCCATACCACCGCCGTAGGTATCAAGGCTGAGGTTATAGGCATAGAGTCCGAAGCCGCCGCGAATGGTCATTGTGGGATTGGGAAGATAGGCGAATCCGAAACGAGGGAGAACTGTCGTATAGGTTGTATCTTCCAAAGCACCACGTCCATTGGCCTTGGTGACGCCGTACCAGTAAGCGCCAAGGGTGTTGGTGGCGGGGTTGAGGACGGTGGGATCGAAGACGGCTTCATTGCAATGGACTTCGCTCCATCCATGACGGATCTGGTAACGGAGGCCGATGTTGAGGGTGAGGTTGGGCTTGACCTTGTAGTCATCCTGGATGAACATCTGTGGACTCTTGAGGCGGGCGCCATACTCTGGAGAAACATTTGCGTTCCAGTTCTGCGCTGCGCCGAGCAGGAAGTCAGCGTAGTCGGCGCCTGAAGCTCCATTGGGTGAGGCCACTCCGGAACCATTGACAGTCCAGTTCTGCGTGTACTGACCTGAGAACTGATAGGTGCCAGCGTTAGTGTTACCCCATGCGGTCGAATCGTCGCGGAAGAATTGCAGTTCGCCACCGAAGTGAAGAACGTGCTTCCCAATGATCATGGTCACTACGTCGGAAGGATCGAAGACGTGCTCTTTGTAGACCGCATTGGCGCTGGGTTGAATCCAGGCATAAGGGTAGTTGGTGACGAACTGGATGGCAGGAAAGTCGTCGGCTTCCGCAGCCTTCCAACCGAGCTGGCTTGCATAGCCTTTGCCAAGCGCCTGGTCACTGTAGAAGTTTCCCTGATAGGTGTAACCCATCCGGGCTTCGTTGATGACGTTGGCGCTGGTCGTCCAGACGTCGGATACCTGCGAGTTGTAGCTCTCGACGTCACCGTTCTGGCAACCGATGGGGCAGGCAGAGACGACGCTGGGAAACACCGCAGGGTTGTCGCGGGTCGTCACTGAAGCGGTCAAACGGTTGTGCTGGGTGATGTCGTAGTCCAAGCGGCCGAAGTACTTGCGGAATGGATTCGGACTCGGCTCCTTGGCGAAGAAGTTATTCTGGATGATGCCGTTGTTGTTGCTTCCAGGCAGAAAGATTCCGCCGGGAATGTGATTGCTCGGCGTTGGGTAGAACTTCTGGAAGTTTTGCGCAACCTTGTCCTGAAGGTCTGCGGGAACGGCGTTGGTACCGTACTCGCTAAGGAAGGATTGCCTGACAGGGTACGGATTGCCCTTGGCATCGTGGGCAATGGTCTGGGTGGTGGGATCGTAGATGAGAGGCTGACCGGTGAAATCGCCCGCCATGACCTGAGTGGTTGGGATGCTATTCGTTCCGCTGCTGCTTCCCTTGTTTACGGTCTGGTCGTAGTTGAAGAAGAAAAAAGCCTTGTGCTTGAGAATGGGACCACCAATGGTTCCGCCAAAGTTGTCAAAGCGAATCCGTGCCTTGGTTGAATGGTTCCCATAGAAGCCATAGGGACTGGCGTCGAAGGCGTCGTTCTGAATGTATTCATAGGCGCTGCCGTGGAACTGGCTGGTTCCGCCCTTGCTGATCTGGTTGAAGATGATGCCGCCGATGCCATATTGCGCAGAGAAGGACGAGGTGGAGACTTGAAGTTCCGCCACGTCCTCAAAGACGCTGACGTCTGCGTTCGCGCTATGCGACAGGGTGGAGGTGGAACCATCCGCAAGAACGTTGCTGTAGGGCAGGTTGCCGTTGGCCGAGATCTCCTGACGAGGATTCGTCGAGCCTTGCGATGCACCCGGCGCGCCCGAAGATCCCGGGATGAGAATCATGAAGTTTTCCCAGTCCTGACCGACGTTGGGAAGGATCGCCATGGACTTCGCTTCGAGCGTCGTCGATTGGGAGCCAGTCTCTGTCGTCAGCAGAGGAATGTCGGTATTCACAACCACTTCCTGATTCGTCGAACCCACTTTGAGAGAGGCGTTGACCGTGGAGGTTCCAACTTCCAGCGTGACATTCGAACGTTGATACTTGGCGAAGCCTGTGCGCTCGAAGGTGACACTGTAGTTCCCCACGACGATCGACGAGGTATCGTACAAGCCAGCACCGTTGGTGACAAGCGTCTTGGTAACGCCCGTATTGTTGTTGGTTACGGTCACGGTGACGCCGGGCAACAGGGCTCCGGATGAGTCTGTGACGGTGCCACGGATATCACCTGAGTTTGTACTTTGCGCATAGGCCGTACCCAGCCCCAGAATGCCGGCCACGGCGATAACGGCAATCCTTAGTATGGAACGATGTAGCTTCATAGTGCCTCCCAAAACTTATGTCTTTCAGTGCATCCGGTAGAGCTTAATGTTCAGACAAACGTTTGTCTTTGAGTAGATCGGAAATCGCAGATAATAGTCATCCAAATGGTTGATGCTTGTCAAGTTTAAAAGCTTGAGGGGCTGGAACTGACGTCAGAACTGCGTTCCGCCAGAGCTTGGAGCGCATGTTGGAGTGGAGTCGACGGCTGCGATCCGGAGATCGGGCTGTACGGATTTGCTGACCGCGGGCAATGGTTTCGGTCGCCTGTCCGTGGAAGAGCTAGCGCATGAACATGGAGTCGTCGAAGGTGGGACTTTCTGATGTTGATCGCTGATTCGGTGGTTAGCAAGGGTCTGCTCTTGACGAAGCCTGGAAGGGTCTACGGAGGCTTGGCCGTGGCAACAATGCTGTGGGTGGCGATGGTGTGGATTTAGTTGAACTGGAACCAGTTGAGGTTAGCGATGCCGGCGCTCGATCCCCTGAATACGAGATATAGATCGTGGACGCCGGAAGCGCCGGATACGGGGGCACTTACCGTCTGCCAGCTTTGCCAACCGCCCGTTACGGACAGCGTCGCCACAGCGATGAGGGGGCCCGTGAGGCTGTCCAGGTGAAACTCCAGAGTGCCTCCGGCTCCCGCACTTGCTGTTCGAACACCGACTGCACGGACGGAAGTTCCGAAGTCCATGTTCTTATAGACAGCCTCTGCATTTGGACTGACATAGCCGAGGTCGTAGCCGCCGGTGGCGTCAGTTGTTATCTCGGTCTCCAGGCCTGATTCCTGTGAATAGCTGGAGCCCTGGATTTGTGATGTTGCAGGAGTGAGTGGAGTGCCTGCCTGGGTGCCCGTCCAGGAAAATGTTGCAGCGGCGAAGGCGGGGAGAGTGTAGGAAAGCGATTGCGTTCCCCACTGCATTTGAAATGTCTGGGTAGTATTTGAGTTATTGAAGGTTATTAATGCCTTGGAATTATCTGGATTAATAAATGCGACACTTACGATGACCGGATTATTACTCGAATAAATTCGCTTGGCCCCGGGAAGAACATACTTACTGAAGTGCCCCAGCGTGTAGTATTCGACATCCTTTGTGACCGCGCCGGTCGTGCTGTTGACGGTCACAATCGGCGTACAGGTCGCACAGCCGCCGAGGCCTGTGTTGAGTTCGGTGAGATTGGGCCCCAGAGTCTGATCGAGTGCCAGGCTCCATTTGACGAAGGACTTCGAAGCGTTCCGCATCACCTGGGTAATCTCCATGAAATCCGTGGTGAACTGGTTACTCTGCCAGGTGCCTCCAGAGTGTTCTGTCTCCCAAGTACCGAGCGAGGGAAACATGTTCTGCACGGCCTGCTGAGCTCCGGGAGTGCCGGCGTATCCATGCCAGGCGGCTCCGGCCACTAGGGGCGACGCCATGATGGTGGAGTCGGCCAATACTGTCTCCGGATACGAGGGCGTATCCCAGTTGTGGTCGTAGACGAAGAGCTTCGTAGTGAGATTGGCAGACGTCAGCGCGGGTAGGACGTAATCTCTCATCACGGTAAGTTCGGTAGGGGCGTCCATGTACATGCTTGGATAGCTGGTTGTTTGATTCAGCGGCTCGTTTTCGATGGTGAGGTAGTCATAGGGGATGCCCGCGGCCTTGTAAGCCTGCAGATATTTCACGAGGTAATTTGCGAAGGGTGCGTAGGCGGGGGAGACTAGTGTGCCGGAGTTCATGGAGGCCGTGGACTTCATCCAGGCGGGAGGACTCCAGGGACTGGCGAGGAGCTTCATCTGTGGGTTCAACGCCTTCGCCTGTTGGATCAGAGGGAGGATGTAGGCCTGATCGTGCGCTATGGAGAAGCTTGCGAGTGTGGGGTCGGATTGGCCGATCGGCACGTCGTCGAAGGAGTAGAGCGAGCGGGCGATGTCAGTGGCGCCGATGGGAACACGCATAAAGCTGAGTCCAATGCCGTTGCCGGTTCGCGTGAAGAGATCGCTCAGAGTGCTCGGCTGGGTAGCTGGTGACTCTACCTGCTCCAGCAAGTAGGCTGCGGAGTCGGTGAAGGCGGCACCAAAGCCTTCAATGGTCTGGTACTGCTGGGCTTCATCGACGATGATGTTGTTTGTACCCGTTATGGTATCCGTGAATTGGGTAGGCGCTTGCGGTGCCATGAGTTGGGTCTGATCGTTGGTGCTGACAACGACGGAAACGGGCGGGCCCGCGACTTGGTATACCCCCTTGGCTATGGAGCTGGTTGTATATCCGCTGGCGGCGGCGATCGCTTTGATGGTGATATCCGCTTTGAACGGGACCGGAGCGGTATAGGTGGAGGAGGCAGTGGTGGGCGTCGTTCCGTCGGTGGTGTAGTAGATGGTTGCGCTCGCTGTGGAGTCTGCAAGCGTTACGGATTGACCGGCTGCGAAGATTCCGGGAGAGGGCGAGAAGGTGGGAGACGCCGCAGTTTGCTGCTGTGGTGGCGTAGAGCCACCATTGGAAGACCCGCCTCCGCTGCACCCTACTAACAGGAGCACGAACACGCAGGAGGAGATTACTTTTTTCTGCATACAGAACCTCGTTTCGAGGATGACCAGACTGGGCATCGAGCCAACGGTACGTTTCCTGCCGCCATGATGCGGCTACGGGGCTAATGCGAAGACACAATGAGATTCAGGGCGGAGAGATATCCCGGGTTGATGCGGCAGCGCTGAAACTTGATTTGCTGAAGGAGATCCTGAAAGGCTGCGCGCGAGTGCTCGAGCGAGGGGCGGACCGAAAGTAATTTCTCGGCGTCGCCGCTGGTGCGCTGGAGCTTTGCGTAGGCGACAATCTCATCCCAGTAGACGGGCTTCTGCCAGGAGACCATGCTGGCCGTGTCGTCCATGCGTTTGTAGGTCCAGAAGGCCCAGCCAACGTCGTTCTGATTGAGAACGCCGACGAAATCATGGATCCATGCGTCCGTGTTTTCACCGGACTCGCCCAGCCAGATGGGAACGTTGTACTTCGCACGGAAATCCAGGTAGGGCTGGATGACGGCTTGCGTGGGCGGGGTCCAGTACTTGTGGAAGGTGTACATCACATTCTTGTCGAAGGGTGGCCCGAAGACATCGAAGTTGGAGTCCCACTGCGCTCCTCCGAGGATGATGACGTGATGCGAATCTAGCTGGCGAATTCCCGCGGTGATGCGCTTGTACATGGGTTCGAGGTCCTTGTTGTACCGGCGTAGCTGCGGGAAGTGCGGGATGGGTTCGTTGAGCAGGTCGTAGCCGAGGATGGTGGAATTGTTGCGATAGTGCTTTGCGATACGCTGCCAGATATCGATGGTGAACTGCTGGTCTTCAGTAGACTCGTAAAGCCACGGGTATCCCCAGCTATCGTCGATGTTGGTACCGGTCTGACCGCCGGGCGCGCAGTGCATGTCAAGCACAACATACATGTGATACTTCCCTGCCCATCCGACCACGCGGTCCAGCAGACGAAATCCTTCATCGTCGGCAGGCTTGAAGAATTTGGAGTGGAGAGGGATCCGAATAGAGTTAAGGCCCGCTTCGTGGAGGAACCGGATGTCCTCTTCGGTTATGTAGGAGTCCCGATATTGCTGCCAGAACTTTGCGGCGTCGTGGGGCCCAATCAGTTGGTTGACCAGGCCTTCGATCTCGCGCGGGGACTGAGGGCCGCCGTCGAGATGGAACATGTAGCCTTCCTGCTCAAACCAGTTGCCGAGGTTGGTGCCTTTGAGATGGAGTTCAGTACCGTCGGGCGAGACGAGGTTATGGCCATCGGCATGAACATATCCCGATTGCGAATGCAGTGTGGACGAGACTCCGAGCAGAAGCAGTGCAAGCCATTTCGTCATAGCGTACCCAGATGGGCAGTATCCCACCACATTATGCTTTAGTCAAACGATTGTTTCGAGGCAAGTGATGCGGTGCGGAGCGTCGGCGAGATCGACATTCCACACTGAACTGCACGTCTTCTTCAACAGCGATCTGACACGTGAAGAGGGTGACCACAAGAGTGCAGGCTGCGAATATGGGTTGACATGTGGGGAAGAATGGATGCATGGACCTTGAGGTTGAATGCCACGGAGGCGCGCCCAAGCCGTTCGATCACAATGTTAGGCGAGACGCTCGCAGCCAGAGCGAGGGTAGCCGCGTTCGCCAAAGCGGGGACAGGAACAGTACGCATATGTCACCCCTTTCCGAACACGTCGATGATCACCGATTGGTCGCCTCGCTCCTGACGGCGGTTGATCGCAAGTCCACCGAACCAATTGGCCTGTGATCGATCCGATTCGCTGACATCACCGCAGCGCCTCTCAATTTCCGTAAACGATTGGCGAACGTTGTATGGTGAAAGGGGCCACCCGGTTTCTGCGCAGAGCTAGAGAACCGCAGGCCTACTGGAGATCCTCCATGCCTCACATAGATGCAGTGCTCAGCGCACGCTCGAAGGTTCCTTCATCATCTCCAGCTTGGTTGCCGAAGGAGCGTCGGTTTTCCCGCCGCTCTTTTGTCGCCGCAGCTGGCACATGCCTCACCTGGCTCCATAGTCGCAGTGCATGGGGTCTTGCACCCGCGGACTCCTATAACGTTCGCAGATTTGGCGCGATGGGCGACGGCGCGACACTCGACACGGATGCCATCAATTGCGCCATCTCCGCTGCAGCAGCGGCGGGCGGAGGATGGGTCGATTTCTCCGCCGGGCGATATCTGTGTTTCACAATTCACCTGCGCAGCCACGTCACACTGCGCTTCGCACCCGGTGCGGTGATAATCGCTGCCACGCCTGATCTCTCAAAGCCGTCGCGACAATATGATTCTCCCGAGCCTCAACCTGACGCCGTGGCTCCGTATCAGGACTACGGCCACAACCATTGGCACAACAGTTTATTCTCGGGCGAAGATCTCGAAGGTGTGGCCCTAACCGGCCAGGGAGAGATCTGGGGTCGCGGCCTGCAGAAGGGGGATGGTTCAGCCGAGGAGCATCCAGGCGCAGGCAACAAGGTCATTGCCCTCAAACGCTGCCATAACGTCTTGCTCCGTGATTTCAGCATCCGCCAGGCCGGTCACTTCGGCATTCTCGCCACCGCCGTGGATAACCTTACCATCACCAATCTCCGCATCGATACACAGCGAGATGGCATCGACATCGATTCCTGCCGCAACGTCCACATCCACGCCTGCACGGTGAACTCGCCCTTCGACGACGGCATCGTCTTGAAGAGCTCTTACAGCCTCGGCAGTATCCGCCCCACCGAGCAAGTGACCATTTCCGATTGCACGATCACTGCCAGTTACGCCGTCGGCTCCGTGCTTGACGACACCTACCGTCCGCTCCTGCTCGGTGCTGCAGGCGGATGGCCCGCGCGAGTCGGTCGCATCAAAATCGGAACTGAGACCAACGGTGATATCCGAAATATAGTAGTAACGAACTGCACCCTCGACGGCTGTCATGGCCTCGCGGTCATCAGTGAAGATGGCGGAGTCGTCGAAGACGTGCTCTTCAGCAACATCACCATGCGCAACATGGTGGGCCCGCCCATCTTCGTCCGCCTGGGAGGGCGGCTGCGGAGTCCTGCTCCAGTCAATCCCGGCGAGATCCGTCGCGTAAGATTCCAGCAGATTGACTGCGTGAGCGCCTCTTCTGACGACTGCTCGGTCCTCACAGGCATTCCCGGCCATCCGGTGAACGACATCGTCGTCAGCAGCGTGCGTGTCCAGCATCAGGGTGCGGGCAAACTCCGTAATGGAGAGATCCCCGAACAGATCGCAGCCTACCCGGAGCCCAATATGTTCGGAGACACACCCGCCCACGGTTTCTATCTCAGGCACGCCCAACACATTGAACTTCGGGACATCCTAGTAGAACCGGGTTCACCGGAGCCACGCCCGCTCGTGTGGATGGACGATGTGTCCGATGCTCATGTGGATAATGTGCGCTGTACCATTCGAGAGGCATCGAGTGTTAGGAGTGTCAATGCACAGGAGATATTTCTCAACGGGAAGTTAATCACCCCAACACCATAATTCGGCATAGCCCGTTATCCAGTCGTGGACGCTGATTACCTTTTCTCTGAACTGGTGCTTGGAGATAGATCCATCTCTTCTCTCAGGCTAGGTGGATTCCACTCCTTACCCCATGTTGAGGGGGTCGGTCCCATCATGAATCTGAGCGTTCCTCCACCTACAATATCCGCGTAGTGAATCATCGGAATATTCAGTGGCTCTCCCTTCAGATAAGCACTTTGGATATAGACATTTGTAGAGGAGACATTCACTGCCGACACAGTAAATGAGTGACCATTCGCCAGCCGCAACGTCATCTCCTTGAAGAGGGGGCTTCCAATCAGGTAATCCCCCGATGCCGGATTGAGCGGATAGAATCCAAGGGCGGTGAAGATATACCACGCTGACATTTGGCCGCAATCATCATCGCCGTCAAGGCCTGATGGGAGATTCGCGTACTCGGTGGATGCAATCGCCCGTACCTTCGCCTGAGTCTTCCACGGCTCTCCGCTGTAATCGTACAGGTAGCCGTAATGGTGGCTCGGTTCGTTCCGATGGACGTTGTGGCTACCACTAAAATGCTGATCCAGTAGTGCGTTATACGCGTCTCTTCCGCCCATTAACTTCAGCAGCCCCGGAATATCATGCATCACGGCCCACGTGTAGACCCAATGATTGCCTTCCGTCCATCCAGCGTTAGGATCGGCCCATGATCCATCGAAATATCTAGCCTGCATAAATCCTGTGGATGAATTGAACTCGTGCTCGTAGTTCAGTGACCGCTGCAGAAAGAACCGGTAATCCTGCATCTTACCTAGCTTCTTGGCGATTTGTGCAACACACCAATCGTCGTAAGCGTCTTCCAGTGTTCGCGAAGCAGCCTCTGCGGTCTTGTCCGCAGGCACATAGCCCAGCACCTTGGAATACGTAAGTCCACCACGTGCTTCATAGGGGGTCTGAGGTTCCCGATCGTACCAGCGACGCGTCGTGTCTCCGTCGGGAGGCGTCATCGCATCCTTATATACCGCATCCCATGCCAGGTTGTAATTGAAGCCCGTGAAGCCCTTCTGCATGGCCTCGGCAACGAGCGAATCTGCATGGGTCCCAATCATGATATTGGTGTAGGAAGGATTGGGCCACTTAGGCATCCACCCGCCTTCCTGATAGTTTTGCAGCAAGGCGGTAATCATCCCATCAATTCTCTCGGGAGCAAGCAGAGTCTGAAGGCTGAACTCTGCACGAAATGTATCCCAGATGGAATAGGCGGTATAGGACTCGCCCGCATGGATCGAGTCATCGAAAGCACTATAGTAGTGACCATATTCAGAAAATTCGCGGGGATAAAGTAGTGCATGATAAAGAGCCGTATAAAGGATTGTTCTTTGGTCCTCTGTTGCTCCCTTCACACTTACTTTCCGTAGCTTCGCATTCCAGCGATCCGCGAGATTGTGCCTGACCTGATTGAAATTCCAGGTCGGAATTTCTGTTGCAAGGTTTGCGCGAGCCTGGTCCATACTGATAAACGAAGTTCCCACCCGCGCTTCAATCACTTCACCTTGCGTTGTCGCAAAGCGCACATACGCGCCCGTCGCGCGACGATTGATGCTAGCAGACGGCCCGTAGGTTCCGGAACTTGTAAATCCCTTATTGAATTGAACGACAAAATATCCTTTGAAGTTCTTCAAGGCTAACGGACCGAGATTTGCATCCATGCGATCTGGATTGTAACCACTAATCTCATTTCGTCCTGGATGTACCTCTGCGGCTCCTGCAACTCCAGCGCTGGAAGCTTCAACAAGAATGATTGAAGATGCATTCGCAGGAAAGCTGAAGCGCAGAAGTGCGCAGCGGTCAGTCGCCGTCATCTCGGTGCGGAGGGTACGTGCCTTCCCAGCATCGAGCTGGACTGAGTAGTAGTCAGGCCGCGCCACCTCATCTTGATGAAGAAAAGATAGCTGCCGCTCAGCCGGGCTTATCTTCAGGGAATCGACCTCAGGCATCAGGGTGACATAGCCATAATCACCCATCCAGATCGCTGGTTGATGGGTACCCATGAAGCCCGAGATGCTGGTGTCCTGATATTTATAAGAGACCGTGCCTAACTTATTCTGGCGAGTCTGTGCAGTCCAATCCGTCATTCCAAACGGAGAAGCGACTAAGGGCATACTACCGCCATAGCCAATAGGGCCGCTGCCGGTTCCAATGTCAACATTCACCCAACCGATGGGTGCACTCTGGGCGTACACCATGGAGGTGCATAGAAGTAACGTAGTCGTGGCACGAAGGCATCGCCGTCGCGAAATACTCAGCATAGGTTAGGTTCCCCTAGGAGTTTCTGGAGTAATTCTATTGGAATAATCTACTGGCTCCGTCTGCGCGGTTCTGGTACTTCGTGGCTTCCAGTCGAAGCAGGTACCGTCAGATCGAGGGCCGTAAGATATCCGTCGATTATATGGCACTGTTGAAATCGAATTTTTGGAAGGAGATCTTGAAACTGCGTGGTCGACAAGGCGATGTAGGTTCAACTGGTCATGGTGGCACCACACCCGCTTTAAGTGGGCCGGGATGGGTTTAGCCACTTAGCAGCGCACGCACATTTGGTGGCCACTCGCCAAAGGTGGGCAGCGGACTAAATTCGCACACCAGCGCGCAGTGTGTTGGACGCCGGCGTGTAATGCGCAATCCGGCTGTGACTCTGCTGCGCAGCACCAAGTTTGTGACGCGCAAATAAGGGCGACGGCATTGTTTCCGAGAGTGTTGCTCAGGGAATGTCGATTGAGCTCCAACTGCAACGGAGGGATCCTTGATGGGCGCTGGCTCCTCTGTTACTCCGACGTGAGCGCCGGCATTCGCGAGAGCGCGATCATGCAACACAAGATCGGGCAACAGAGCAATATGAGCGGGTCGCATTGCAATCTGAGTGTAGAAGGAGGCCGAACGCCGCCGCTGAGCCACCGCGGGAGGTGAATCTGATCCAGAGGCGCGGACCGAGTTGGGTCTCGACACTGCCGGCAATGCTACGGTGTTAGAATTTTGGCCAGCGAGGGAGATCCTGCCAGAAGGCCCGCAGCGCAAGGCGACTGGAGATACTCCGCCGTGGGCGTCGGGCTGGCGCAGCACCGTCACATTGCGCGTAGTGTATGTGTGTTTGTGGAATGAGGCATAAAGCCCTGTTGCACTCCACCGCATGCTGTTTCCGGAGGTTATTATGTCGGACCGTATACCGCCCCCGCAAGGGCCAGAGGCACCACCAGCCGACGCGGCTTCCACGGAACGGAAGGGCATCAGTCGCCGCGGATTTCTGAAGGGTGCCGGCATTACAGCCGCCGGGACTGCGCTGCTGGAAGGCGTACAGGGGTTCCAACGCGAAGCCCTGGCAGCCACCCGCGAGGACGTGAAGGAGATGGGGCCGGGGCCGGTTCCCCTCACGCTGCACGTCAACGGCAAGGAACACACGCTGCAGATGGAGCCGCGCACGACCCTGGCCGAAGCCCTGCGCCTCCACATGGGGCTGACCGGCACGAAGATAAGCTGCGACCGCGGGGCCTGCTCCAGTTGTACGGTCTGGCTCGACGCGCTGCCGATCAATAGCTGTACGATGCTGGCGGTGGATGCGGTCGGACACCGGATCACGACCATCGAGGGCATGTCCGACGGGGCCGCTCTGCATCCGCTCCAGGCCGCCTTCGTGAAGCATGACGCGATGCAGTGCGGCTTCTGCACCTCGGGCATGGTGATGAGCTGCGCGGCGCTGTTGGAAAAGAATCCGAAGCCGACCGAAGAGGATGTTCGCCGGGCCACGTCGGGCAATTACTGCCGTTGCGGCACGTATCCCAAGGTCTTTGAGGCCACACTGGATGTGGCTACACCTACACCGAACACATAGTCACCTGCACCGAACGCGCAGCCGCAGTGCACGCAGCAGCTAACAGCGGAGGAAGAGTATGGCAACCGAGACACCCACTTCTGCGAAGGATTCGCGGCATAACGCTGATGCGGCAGCGCCTCCTGCTGGAGCAGCCGGCAAGCATACCGTGACGATGCCGGTGGGCATCCCCGGCTATACGCTGCATAACGAGCAGCGTGTGATTCCGGTGACGGAACCGCCGGTGCTGCCTGTGAATGCTGACCTGAAGTTCATCGGTAAATCGCCAGAGCGCTGGGACGGCGCAGCGAAGGTGAGTGGGCGGGCGCGCTATACGGCGGACGTGCAGCCGCCAGGGATGTTGTATGCGAAGTTTGTGAATGCGAGTATGCCCCACGCCAAAGTTCTCGCGGTCGATACGTCAGCTGCGGAGAAGCTGCCCGGCGTGAAGGGCGTGCTGATCATGCAGCATATGTTGGGTGAGGCGGTGCTGCTGAACCCTGCGCTGGAAGTGGTGGCGTATCCCACGGTCCGATTTGCAGGGCAGCCGATTGCAGCCGTCGCGGCGACGCATCCTCACATTGCGGAAGAGGCAGCGCGGCTGGTGAAGGTGAAGTATGAGGCGATGCCGTTTGTGGTGGACATGG
>VFSW01005275.1_pt1 | contig 19155 bp, 19 predicted proteins | sample 5358111 | NCBI WGS metagenome assembly VFSW01 (sample SAMN11554181, study PRJNA540505) | mine drainage metagenome | isolation source: sediment from site ElyBrook_90M | place: USA: Ely Copper Mine, Vershire, VT | collected 2017 | reverse complement strand
CTAACGCAGGTAATTGAACAGCGACAAGCCCTGAATTTTCGTGTAGCTGCTCTGCGCCGCCTGCAACGCCAGGGTCTGCTGATTGAGTGTACTGATGGCGCTGGCGTAATTGACATCCTGGACATTGGACAGCGAACTCTGCATCTGTGTTAGATAATTGGAGTTGACAGTGTTCTGATTGCTGATCGCATTGAGGCGTGACCCTACCGTGGCCTGCACGGTCAGCAACTGCCTGGCCGCCGAGTCGATATCGTTAATGCTGCTTTGACTGGGCGTATTGGCATTCAGATCGCTGACAAACTTATGCAACGCGTCGAATACCGACTGCACGCCGCCGGAACTGGCGGGGATGTTCATGAACACGCTGGACCCGGGGTCACCGACCGCGACCTGCCGTTGCGGACCGATCTGCACAGCGGTCGTACCCTGGTCACCGTTGTAAACGACGTTGCCGGCGCTATTCGTGGTAAACGGCACGGTGTTGGCGCTGTATCCAGCGAACATGTATACGCCGCTGGCGTTTTGGGTATTGGCCAAGCCCTGCAGTTGTTGTGTCAGTTGCGTCACTTGCGCCGCTATTGCATTTCGGTCGCTGGCGCTCGTGGTGCCGTTAACGGCCTGTACCGCCAGACTGCGAATAGTCTGCAATATATTGGAAGCGCTCGACAAGGTGGTGCCTTCGAGATTCAGACTCGCCTGCGCGGCGCTGCTGTTGCTCTGATATTGCTGGGTGGTGCTGATCGATTGATTCAGCGTCAGGATACTGGCCGCCGCCGACGGGTTATCCGCCGGCGTAAGCACACTCAAGCCGGTGGAAAGCTGCTGCTCTGTCTTGGCAAGCTGTGCCTGCGTATCCTGCATCGACGCAACAGCATTGTCGTTCATTTGTGATGTGGAGATACGCATAATTTATCGCCTTCTATCGCACCGCGGTAAGGAGCGCGTTGAACAGGGTACTGCCTATCGAAATGACCTGCGCCGCCGCCTGGTAGGCCTGTTGGAACTTGAGCATATTGGCGGCCTCCTCATCCAGATTCACGCCGGAAATCGACGCTTGCTGGTTCTGCGCCTGCTGCAACAGCGCGGTGGACGCGGACAAATTATTCTGCGCATTACTGGCCTGGGTGCCGACCTTGGCGACCAATTGGCCGCTGGCCTGCGCGGAGGACGTGGCGCCACCGTTGAGAATGCCCTGCGTCTGTAGACCCGCCAGCGCCAAGGCGTTGCGGTTATCGCCGGTACCGTTGGTGTTGTAACTCACGGCAAAGCTGTCGCCGGCGGCGGGAGACCCGGAGATTTGCACCTGGTAGCCGTAATCGAGCGCCAAGTTGTCGCTGGGGAAAATATTCTTAGTCGTACCGGGCGAATACGTTCCGGTATCCAATACCGCATTGCTTGAGGTATTGACTATGTTGTAAGCCGTCGGACTGGTGAATACGATGCTGACCGGCGGCGTGAGGACGCCGGGTGTAGTGGTGAACGCGGCATTGCTGATATCGGTCACCGTGCCGGCGCTGATCGCCCCGTTACCGGTGTTGCTCCCGGAGGCGCTGGTCGCGATCGGCGCGGCCACAGCAATATTCTGCGGGGCGCTCAGCGCCATCCCGATGTTCGCCGCAGCGGTGCGCGTCGGCTCGATCATGAAACTATCGCCCGCACTCGCGGTACCGCTGGTAGTGATTGTCATGCCCGCGACCGTGAACGGTCCCGAAGAACCCAGGGTCTGCGTGGTATTGGAAGTCAGATCGGTCAACTTGTAGTTGCTGCCATCGTACTGCAACAGATAATCATCGGTCGTCAAGGCACTCACATTGCTGACCTGCGCAGAGACCGACGCGCTGCCGGTATTCTTGCTCGATGGCAGCGCCTGTGGTGTCGGCACCGTGAAAAAGTCCGACCCGAGCTGCCCCCCCAGCGTCATGCCCGCCTTGGACTGCTTGTTGAAAGTTTGCGCCATGCCGATCGCGACTTGACCCAGCGAATTGAGCGTTGGGTTCAGAACCTGATCGCGAAAACTGAGAAGACCGCCGATCGTGCCGCCGGAAATACTGCTGGTTACGGTCGCCGTACTTCCACCGGTCGTCAGGCTGACTTCCGCTTGCGACGTATCGTACTGATTGGTTGTCACGGACAGCGTCGCGGCTTGAGTCCCGACCACCAGGTTCAAGCCATTACCAATGAAAATGTTCTTGGCGCCGTTGTCCTGGTTGGTCACGCTCACGCCCACTTCCTGGGACAATTGCTGAATCAGATTATCGCGCTGATCGAGCAGATCATTGGGCGGCTGACTGCCCCCCGTGCTAGTGGCATTGACGATCTCGCCATTAAGTTTGGCGATGGACTGCGCAAGCGAATTGACGGTGCCGGCTTCCGTACCCAACTGGCTCGTGACGCCTTGATTGATGCTGTTCAGATTGCCACTGATGCTTTGGAAGGTGCTCACCAGTTGCTGTCCTTGCGAGAGCATGGTTTGGCGCGCCGGAATCGATGTTGCATCGTTCGCCACATCTTGTATCGAACCGAAAAAATTTTGCAGATTGGCCGAGAGCCCCGTAGTGGGATTACCGAGCAGATTGTCCACCTGGCTGGTGAATTGGGAGTAAGTCGTCAGATTGCTGTTGGCGGTGCTGTTGACCAGTACCTGATCGTTGACGAACTGGTTGTAGACCCTCGTTACCGACGCTATCCCCACACCGGTACCCACATACCCATAGCCGGCGTACTGAGGCGCGCTCGATTCCAGATTAACGGTCTGACGGCTGTAGCCGGGCGTGTTGACATTAGCGACATTCTGACCGGTGGTCGCCAGACTGGCCTGAAACGCGTTCAGCGCCGAGACGCCAATTGAGAGTATATCTCCGCCCGTAGCCATCGCTCAGCTCCCACGTCCGTCGGTGTGGAACCGGACGGCCCTATGAATAGTGGATTGGGAATTCGACTTTGCGTTCATTCTATGTGCCCGTATCAGGTTAACGGCCAGTTGCCGGGTTGCTTGAGCTGCGCGATGTCGGCCTGCTGCTTGATCTGGCTGACCGCGCCTTGCAGCGTATCGCCATTGACGATCGCGTTGATTTTCTGTGCATAAGACGGATCGGTCGCATACCCGGCCTGCTGCAGTGCGCTGGCAAACGCAGTCGGATTGCCGGCCTGCACCAATGCCTCCCGGTAGCGCGGATTACTCTTCAGGAACTTAACGTAATCGCTGAAACTGTCGGCGACCGAACCGTAGGCGCGAAACGTTGCGCTGGTACGGATCGGTATGCCGTTCGAGTATTCCAGCGTCGGCACCGACACCTGCCGCCCATTCCAGGCCGGGTTGGCCTTGATCCCGAACAGGTTGTTGCTGCTACTCCCGTCGGGATGCTGCATCACGGATCGCCCCCAGCCGGTTTCCAGCGCCGCCTGGGCCACCAACACTTCGGGCTTTACACCCAGATCGCGCGCTGCCTGCTGCGCATGCGGCCAGACGCTCTGCACAAAGGCTTGCGGCGTACCGCCATCGGCCGGCGTACCTGTCGACTGCAGCGCGGGCGATTCCAGTTCCAGCATATTTCCCGCGGCGCCCGGTAGCGCTGGACCGGATGACGACTGCGCCTGCACTGCGGACTGTTGCGCGCGCAGCGCATGCATGGCGGGCGACAAGCCCGGCACGGCCGGCCGGGATGCAGACGCGCTGTTGCCGCCAATCTGTTTCGTGATCATATCCGCGAATCCCAGACCGCGTTGACGCGTGATTTCCAAGGAAATCTGCTTGTCATACATTTCCTGATACAGCGCGGTCTGGTCGCTATCCCCCAAGCTATCGCCGAGCTTGGCCTCGCGCATGCTCTTCAGCATCATCTGCACAAACAGCGCCTCGAACTGCCGCGCCGCCTCGCGCAGAGCGGCCGGCGACTTCTGCTGCGCCTGGCCGCGCAGCACCGCCAGACCCTGCAGATCGGTATAGACACTGGCATTAGCGGTGACGGACATTTCCGATCAACCTGGCCGGCCAATTATTCTGACTTTGCATTGCATGGTTCAGATCACAATCAATTCGGCGTGCAGAGCGCCGGCTTCTTTCAGTGCTTCCAGAATCGCCACCAGGTCGCCCGGGGCCGCGCCGACCTGATTGACGGCGCGCACGATCTCATCCAGCGTCACGCCGGGATTGAACAGGAACATACGGCTGCCCTGATCCTTGACCGCTACATCAGACGTTGGAACGACGGCCGTCGTCCCGTTGGAGAGCGCGCCCGGCTGACTGACGATGGGTTTCTCGGTGATGGTCACCGTCAGGTTGCCATGCGCCACGGCGGCCGGCGACACGCGCACCTGGCTGCCGATCACCACCGTCCCGGTACGTGAATTGATCACCACCCTGGCAGGCGCCTCGCCCGGATCCACTGTCAGGTTTTCCAGCATCGATACAAAACTGACACGTTGCGCGCTGTCGACCGGTGAATTGACGCGCACCGAGGCGGCATCGATTGCCTGCGCGGTCCCGACGCCGATGGCTTGATTGATGGCGCCGGCCAACCGCGTGGCCGTGGTGAAATCTTCCGTGTGCAGATTCAGTACCAGGGGTTGCGTGCCGGCAAACGGCGTTCTTATCTCGCGTTCCACGGAGGCGCCGTTGGGAATGCGTCCGGCGCTGGGGATATTCACCGTGACCTTGGAACCGTCGCTGCCGGCCGCGCTCAACCCCCCCACCAATAGATTGCCCTGCGCAATGGCATAGACATTGCCATCCGCACCCTTCAGCGGGGTCATCAACAGACTGCCGCCACGCAGACTGGTGGCATTACCGATCGATGCCACGGTCACATCGATGGTCTGGCCGGCCTTCGCGAACGGCGGCAGATCAGCGTGTACCATTACCGCGGCGACGTTCTTGGTTTGCATTAAGGCAGTGATACCCGCCGGCATGCTTATGCCAAGCTGTCCCAGCATGCTGCTCAGGCTCTGCACGGTAAACGGGGTTTGCGTGGTCTGATCGCCGCTGCCATCCAGACCCACCACCAAGCCGTAGCCGACCAACTGGTTGCTGCGCACACCGGCAACCGTGGCCAAATCCTTGATACGCTCGGCCAGTGCATTGGTAGCGGCGCCGATCAACAGCAGCGGCAGCAGATAACGGAGCAACTTGTTCATGCTTTTTCCCATAAGAGCAAGGATGGGGGATGAGCGAGAAAAGCGGCAACGCCGCATCTTCTCTGTTACTTCTCTCTTTTCCACGGTCTCTTTACCCAGTCTTAAAACGGCCAGAAACCACTATTGAAGAAGCGCGCCATCCAACCCATGGTACTGCTGTCATTAATAGCGCCCCGGCCGCTGTAGGCAATGTGTGCATCCGCAAGCTGCGTCGACAACACGGTATTGCTGGTTGAAATGTCGACCTGACGCACGATGCCCGATATCTGTACGAATTCCTTACCCTGGTTCAACGTCAGGCTCTTCTCACCACGCACCACCAGATTGCCATTCGACAGCACTCTCTCCACCGTCACCGATATGTTGCCGGTCAGGCTATTGCTCTGGCTACTATCGCCTTTACCGGTGAACGTGTTCGCTGAAGCGGCGCCGGCACTCAGGATGGATTTACCGTTATAAGTTACCGGCGCACCGAACACGGTCGGGGCGCCTATGGCGACGCTGGTCGCCTTTGCCGCATCGGTCGTGGCCGATTTAGTGGCGGCCGTCTGTTCCTGCAACACAATCGTCAATACATCGCCGACATGCCGCGATTTATTATCCTGAAACAGCGCAACGTCATAACCTGATTGATAGATAGCGCCATTGTTCTGCGAACTCGTCGGATCCGGCGGGTAGGTCGGCGCGAATTTCGGGTCATCGTGAACCGGCATATCCATGCACCCGGCCAGCAGCAGTACCGCCGCCCCGATCAGTAATCGCCGTATCGCTGTCATGTCATGAATACCTGGTCATCGATCCACATCAAAGATTCTGAGTGGTGAACTGCAACATCTGATCCGTGGTGGAGATGGCCTTGGAATTCATTTCGTAGGCGCGTTGCGTCTCGATCATATTGACCATTTCCGTCACTATGTTGACGTTGGAGGTTTCCACCGAACCCTGCACCAGGGTACCTAGCCCGTTCAATCCGGGGGTGCCGGTCTGCGGGGTGCCGCTGGCGGCGGATTCCTGATACAGATTATTGCCGATAGCCTGCAGCCCGGCGGGATTGATAAAACTGGACAATTGGATCGAACCCACCTGTGAGGGAGTCGGAGCCCCGGCCAAGGATACAGAAACAGTTCCGTCCGCACCGATGGTCACGCTCTGCGCTGCCGGCGGTATCGTGATCGTGGGCTGCAGCAGGTAACCACTGGACGTCACAAGCTGTCCCTGCGCATTCTGCTGGAATGTTCCGTCACGCGAATAGGCCTGGGTACCGTCGGGCATCAGTACCTGATAGAACCCAAGCCCGTTCACGGCGGTGTCCAGCGAATTGCCGGTTTGCGTCAGATTGCCTTGGGTGAAGAGTTTTTCAGTGGCGACCGTACGCACGCCTGTGCCCAACGACAAGCCGGAGGGGGACTGAGTGTTCTGCGTGGTGGAGGCGCCGACCTGGCTGATATTCTGGTACATCAGATCCTGAAATATGGCGCGGCCACTCTTGAAGCCCGTGGTATTGGTGTTGGCAAGGTTGTTCGAAATCACCGCCATGTTGGTTTGCTGCGCATCCAAACCGGTTTTGGCAATCCATAATGCTGGGTTCATTTTCAGGTACTCCTAGTTCAGAAGAGTTGCCAGTAGCACGAAACAGGTAAGCACCGCTCGGAAATACTTCCGCCTGCCGCTTGCGACTCGCCACGGTAGTTAAGCTAACGATATCAATTTTGCCGAATAGGCATCGTTGGTTTCCGCCTCCTTCATGATCTTCACTTGCAATTCATACTGACGCGAGAGTTCGATCATCGTCGCCATGGCATCCACCGTCGATACGTTGCTGCCCTCGAGCGCGCCGGACACCAGATTGACGGAGGCATCCGTGGTCGCAATGCTGCCATCACTGAGCCGCAGCAACCCGTCCGAGCCTTTGACCAGCAGTTCCTTCGGCGGATTGACCAGTTTGATGCGTCCTATCACCGCCATTACGGCCGCCGTCTGACCCAAGGGCTGGATGGAAATCGTGCCATCCGCGCCAATTTCCAGACCTTGATAGGGTGGCACTGTAATCGGCCCGTTATCTCCCAGCACCGGCATGCCACTTCCGGTCAGCAGCAATCCGGCGCTGTTGATATTGAAGTCGCCGGCACGTGTATAGGCCTCTTTCCCATCCGGACCCTGCACCGCCAGCAAGCCATTTCCGTTGACCGCGACGTCCAGATCGCGGCCCGTCGGGGACACCGACCCCGGCGTCAGATCCACACCGCTATTGCTGGCTTCCGCATACACACGGCTGTCATAACCCGGCCCGTACACCGGCAGACTGCGGAAGGCCGCGAGGTCCGCGCAAAAGCCCGTGGTGCTGGCATTGGCAAGATTGTTGGAGTTCGCCGCCTGCGCCAGCATGATCTGCTTGGCGCCGGTCATCGCGATGTAAACCATGTTGTCCATTGGACTCGACCTACCAGCTAATGTGGATCAACGTTAGCCAATCTTGTTGATGAGCGTTTGCGTGATCTGGCTGTCCGTCGAAATCACCTGCGCGTTCGCCTGGTAGTTGCGTTGCGCGGTAATCATGTTGACCAGCTCCTGGGAGATATCGACGTTGGACTGCTCGAGCGCACCGGATTGCAGCGTGCCCAAACTGGATGAACCCGGTGCGCCGGTCAACGGCGCGCCGGAGGCGAAGGTTTCACCCCAACTCGAATTACCGAGCTGGCTCAACCCTTGGGGATTGGTGAAATTGGACAGCACCACCTGGCCAAGCGCCTTGGTCTGCCCGTTGGAGTAGGATGCGGAAATCACCCCGGTACTGCCGATATTGACGCCGCTGACTTGGCCGGTGGTGAACCCGTCCTGGGTCAGCGAATTCACACTGAAGCCACTGCCATACTGAGTCAAGCCCGCGTAGTTCATTGTCAGCGGGAGCGGCGCAGAACCGTTGGGCGGTGCATAGGCGCCGGTGGTCAGTGTATACGGCGGCACCGCCGTGCCATCGATCTTGCTCAGTGTGCCATTGTTGGCAAACAGCAACTTGTCGGGAGTCCCCGCGACGCCACCGGCATTGCTGACATTGGTGCCGTCGATGTAGGTATAGGCATTCCAGGCTCCCGGACCGGTATTGACATAATAGGTGCTCATCAAATGCGTGGCGCCGTATGAATCGTAGATGCTCGTCGATGTCGAGCTGTTGTAACTGGTCGGATCCGTGGGATTAAAACTGCTGACCGGCGGGCTCTGCGTCGCATCGAGATTCAAACCCAGCTTCACTGTCGTGGTAGCGGTTGGTGGGATATTGGCGCTGGCCAACTGGATAGGGCCGATGGCGCCGGTGATGTTACCCGACGCGTCCGCCGCATAGGCGGTCAGTTGTTGGCCGCTGCTGTTGACCATGTAGCCGTTATTATTGAGCTGGAATGCGCCGTCGCGCGAATACACAATGTTGCCATTGTCGCTCAGACGGAAGAATCCCTGGCCGTTGATGCCCAAGTCAAGATTGTTCGAAGTGACCGTCACACTACCCTGAGAGAACTGCTGGGCCACACCTGCCAGGCGCACGCCGCTGCCGATGGCCGTGGCACTCGTGCCCAGATTGGTGGTGGCGTAAATATCCGCGAACTCCGCACGCGACTGCTTGAATCCGGTGGTGCTGGCGTTGGCGATATTATTGGAAATCACATTCAGATCAGACGATGCGGCGTTCAGGCCTGTTAATGCTGTATCAAAACCCATGACGTATATCCTCGATGAAGGCTTACATGATTTCCCGGACAGTGGAGAAGTCCACCGACCCGAGCCCGGATAGATTCAATGTCAGCCCAGAACCATTGGCGCCGATGTTGACGCTGTTGACCTTGTCGGTAACCAGCGTGTTGATAGCCTGGGTCTGGCCGTTGACAAGCCCATTAGCGCTGACTATATACACACCGGGCGCGGCGGCGGCACCGCTGCTGGTGAGTCCGTTCCATTGAAAACTGGCCAGGCCCGCGGGCTGCGTACCCAATGGCACGGTTTGCACCAACAGGCCGCTGCTATCGTAGACATTCACCGTGACATTGCTGGCACTCGATGGCAGATCGACGGCGCCACTGATGCTGCCGCCCGCGTTGAGCATGGCGCTGCCGCCCGGCGCGAGCACCGAGTGGCCGACCAGGGCCGCCGCCTGCAGAGACTGATTGGAATTAAGCGAAGACGCCAGGCTGGAAAAAGATGTCTGCAAATTGGTGAGGCCCTGCACCGTGCTGAACTGTGCCAATTGACCCAGGAAGGCGCTGCTGTCCATGGGTTTGGTCGGGTCTTGATTCTTCAATTGCGCCAGCATGAGATTGAGAAAATCCTGCTGTCCCAGCGCACCCGTTGAGTTGGTGCTGGTACTTGGCGTAGCCGCGGTAGCGGCATTGGCGGCGTAAGTCGCATCAAGCGCCGCAAAAGGATTCGTTATGGTTGAGCCGGTCGTCATAATGCGTACCTCGTTGTTGCCAGGAGAGTCCTGCGATCAATCATTGACCCAGTTTCAAAGTAGCGAGCATGAGCTGCTTGGAAGTGTTCAAGACCTCGACGTTGTTCTGGTAGGAACGCGAAGCCGAGATCATATTGGCCATTTCCTCCACCGGATTGACATTGGTCGTGTAGACATAGCCCGTAGCATCGGCGAGCGGATTACCGGGCTCGTATTGTTTATTGATCGGTGCGAGGCTCTCCGTCACGCCTTGTACCTTTACACCAACCGACTCGGCGTTGCGGCCCATGCCCTGCATCACCGCGGAGAACACCGGGTTGCGAGCGCGATAGGCTGTGGCGGGCGTGGCGGCAACACTGTCGGCGTTGGCCAGATTGCTCGCCACGGTATTGAGGCGTACCGATTGGGCGCTCATGGCGGAGCCGGCGATAGCGAATATCGTGGAGAGCGGCATGGTTGTTATCCCTTGATCGCTGTCAATAAGGTTTGGATACGATTACCGAGCAGGGTCAGACTAGTCTGATAATCGACGGCATTGCGTGAGAACGTGGCCTGTTCGACCTGCACATCCACGGTATTGCCATCGAGAGAGGGCTGCAGCGGATTGCGATAACCGACAGAGACACCGCCGGCAGGATTGGCCGCACCCGGCTGGATGTGGTCTGGCTGCGTGGTCGTGAGCGCCACGGCATTGGTTTGCGCGGCGCCGAGCACCTGTTTGAAATCGATATCGCGCGCCTTATAACCCGGCGTGTCGGCGTTGGCGAGATTCTCCGCTAGCAGCTCGGCGCGACGCGAACGCAGATCCAGGGCCTGGGCACTAATCCCAAACGCGGAATCGAGATTTATCGGCATCACCCACCTCAAACTTTAATCTGTCTGAGCAAAGGCGAAGCAATGGCTGTGCCAGCGGGAATAAATTCACGACTAACAGCGCATTAGATATTTAGGCGGAAACGGCGAGCAGTGGTAGTGGCAAAAAATTGCCGCGTGTGGCAATGCGTGTCTGTGGGTACGGAGTTTTAATTTTCTAACGATTAACTCGGATTGAACGTCCACACTATCTATTGAGGGATGCGTTCCCGCAGGTGCGGGGCTAAGACCCGCGCCTGCGTCAGATGTTATGTTGGCGCCAACTGATTCAATTCGAAATCAACAGTTGTCAACTCACTTGCCGCCTTTCAACTTATATACCACGCCCGGATTGCACCGCACCATCTCATAGGCGTCCGAATAATTGGTGATGGACTCGGAGGCGCCCAGAAACAGATGACCGCATGGGTTCAGGGTTTTACTCATGCGCGCCATGATGTCGGATTTGGATTCGCTGGAAAAATAGATCAGCACATTGCGACAGAAGATGATATCGAAGCGACCGAGCAGCGCGTAGCTTTGCAGCAGATTCAGCGACAGGAAGCGCACTCGGGCGCGGATCTCGGGGCGCACCTCCCAGTGCTTGCCGATGGCGGTAAAGAAACGTTGTTTGCGTTCGGCGCTGATGCCGCGGGCCAGGGCCATGTCATCGTAATGGGCATCCTTGGCCTCTTTGAGAATGGCCGGGGAAATATCCGTGGCGACAATCTGCACGTCGCCGAGCGCACCGGGGTTGCTGGCTAGGTATTCCTGAACGGATATGCTGATCGAATAGGGTTCCTGGCCGGATGAGCAGGCCGCCGACCAGATGCGCACGTTGCGCAGGTGCTTCTTGGCCAGTTCCGGCAGCAGCTTTTGCTTGAGGATATCGTATGGATACGCATCACGGAACCACAGCGTCTCGTTGGTGGTCATCGCCTCGATAATGCTTTCGCGCAGCCGCGGTGTGTGTTCCTTCCTGAGATCCTCGACCAGTGCGCTCAGGGACTTCAACTTATGGTCGGCCATTACCCGGCTGAGGCGGCTGGTGATCAGATAGTGCTTGTTGTCACCCAGGACAATACCACAGGCCTTTTCCAGGAAGACCCTGAAATCCTCGTATTCCTGCGGTGTAAAGGTTCCCTCGGTCAAACTACCCACCCGATCTGCTGCATTGGATACCGCATAAGCACTACACACACTATCACCCTGACCTACCGGCAGTATAAACAAATTATACTGAAAGGAATGAACCGTTATGCGGCGCTGCGCGCCTGTTCGATCTGCGCCGTAGCGTCGAGCACCGCCTGGGCCAGGTAATCGGCCTGGAATTTGGCGATGAATTTATTGGCACCGACCTTCTCGACCATGGCGTTGTTGAACACGCCGCTGAGCGAAGTGTGCAGCAGTACGTACAGACCCGCCAGACGCGGATCCTTGCGGATTTCGGTGGTGAGCGTATAACCGTCCATCTCGGGCATCTCGACATCGGAGATCACCAGCGACACGGTCTTATGAATATCGCCTTCCTCGGCCCACTGGTTCAGTTGCTCCAGGCCTCGACGGCCGTCATTGGCCAGGGTGATTTCGTAGCCGATCTTTTCCAGACAGCGCTTGATCTGATTGCGCGCCACCGAGGAATCGTCCACCACCAACACATGCCTGCGGGCCTGCACCCGGGCCTGCGCGTTGTCCACAATACTTTGCGAGAGGTCATCGACCACGCCGATGACCTCTGACAATACCTTTTCGACGTCGATGATCTCGACCAGTTGGTTGTCGACGTTACTGACCGCGGTCAAATAACTGCCCAGGCCCGCGCCCGCCGGCGGCGGCAGGATGTCCTCCCACTTCATATTGATGATACGGTCCACCGTACTGACCAGGAATCCCTGCACGCTGCGGTTATATTCGGTGATGATCACATAGCTGTTATCGATATCGTCCACCGGCGCCATGCCGATGGCCATGGACAGATCCATCACCGGGATGGTCTTGCCGCGCATATTGGCGATGCCACGCACGACCGGATTGGCATGCGGCACGCGCGTCAGCTTCGGACACTGAATGACTTCCTGCACCTTGAATACATTGATACCGTAGCGTTGCGTGGTGCCGAGCCGGAACAACAAAAGTTCCAGACGGTTGTGGCCGGCAAGCTTGGTGCGCTGATCGACGGACGCCAAGACACTGGACATGTGGATTCTCCTCAACAAAACATCGCCGTGATACTACGTCATCCACTAGCGGCGCCTACTCACTAATCTTTATGCGGCAAAAACGGCGGCACAGCTCTTGCTGTGCTTTAAAGCTATACAGGCATGTGCCGTTAGCGTCTACGTCGCCCCGTATGGGTGGCACTTTCCTGTGGCAACAGAACTTCAAGGAGTTACCATGTCAATGCCGTTTTTAATGACGCGCCAGGCGCTGGACATCCTGAATGCAGCGGTCGCAGCCGATGACGCGCTCATTCAGAGCCATCTGAAGCGTCATAAATCCAGCGCCGAATCTCTGGCGCCCGTCACCAACGTCATTGTTTCCTGGCATCAACGCCTGCGCGAGGTCACTCAGGAAGGTTTGCAGTTGCTGGAACAATCGGTCGGCGTGCTCGACGAGACCAAGGCCTTTCATCGCGGCATCAACTCCATTAAAGATCACGTGCGCACCGTGGCGGCGGCCGTAGAGGAAATGGCGGCGGCGGCATCCGAAATCTCCTCGCATGCGCAACAGACCGCCGGGAAGGCCGACGAGGGCGAAGCGAAGACCAACGAGGGCAACGTCTGCTGCGCTTCATTGATCGGCGACCTCGACATGCTGGAATCCGCCATCAAGGACATGGCTAACAGCCTGTCGCAATTCGTCACCTTCACGAAAGAGATCGACAAGCTCACCGGCACGGTCAAGGGCATCGCCCACCAGACCAACCTGCTAGCGCTGAACGCCGCGATTGAAGCGGCGCGAGCCGGTGAAGCGGGCCGCGGTTTCGCGGTGGTCGCCGACGAGGTCAAACAACTCGCCGACAAGACCGCGCAGGCCACCACCGAAATCGAATCCGTCACCTCCACCATGAACCAGTTGTCGCGCAACGTCAGTAGCTCGGTCGACAACAGCCTGCACCGGCTGTCGAAAAGTACCGACGCCATGGAGAACGTGGTCATGTCGCTTTCCGATATCCACACCGTGGTCAGCGACGTCAGCGAGCGCGCCCAGCAGATTGCCGTCGCCTCCGCCGAGCAGCAGAAGGTATCGCACGAAATGGCCAATAATCTCGCCACCATCTCCGGCTCCTTGGACGATGAAGATCGCCATATCATGCTCATCACCCAGCATGCGCGCGCCGCCTCGGAGGCCAGCGCCAGTCAACTCAACAAATTCGCCGACTGGCAGGATGAACGCATCCTGCTGCGCGCCGTGAAAGGCGGGCACCTGCTGTGGAAGATACACCTGGAGCAGGCGCTGTTCGGCGGGGAACGGGTCGACATGGCCACCTGCCGCGACCATCACCAGTGCCGTCTCGGCAGATGGATCGACGGTCCCGGCAAGACCCGCTTCGGCAGCCACGGGGCTTACCAGAAAATGACCGCCGCCCATCAGCGCGTCCATGATCTCGGTACCCAGATTGCCACACTGATGAACGACAACAAGCACGAGATCGCCCAGGACAAGCTTACCGACTTGGAGGTCGCCATGACTCACACCTTCCAAGGACTGGACGATATGATCCGGTCGCTGGAGCATTAGCATGTCACGCCATCCGGCCATACTGCTGCTGGTGCTGCTGACTGCGCCGGCACTCGCGGACAGCGGCCTGGGCTTTCAGGACATCGACACCATCCGCACCGCGGCCGAACTGTTTCTCAAAGAACAATCACACGATGCCGGCATCAGCACGGAAATAAAAACCGGCATGCTCGATCCACGCCTGCATCTACCGCGCTGCGAGCGGGATCTGCAGGCATTCCAGCCCTTGGGCGCGCGCAGTGTCGGCAATACCACGGTCGGCGTGCACTGCGGCGGCGGAAACCCCTGGAGCATCTATGTGCCTGCGTATGTCTCGGCCTCCGCCAACGTGATGATCGTCAACCGCCCGATGGCGTGCGGCGCCATCTTGAGTGCGGCCGATTTGCGCAGCGAGCGGCGTGATCTTGCCACCTTGTCCTACGGTTATGTGCTGCATGCCAGTCAGGTAACCGGTCAACGCGTAACGCGCAGCCTCAGCGAAGGCACGGTATTGACACCGAATCTGCTGGCGGCACCGCAATGGATCAAGCGCGGGGAGCACGTGACACTGCTGGCAAAGTCCGGTGGTGTGGAAATCCGCATGGCTGGCGAGGCCCTCATGGACGGCACGGAGGGCACGCTGGTGCGGGCGCGCAATTTGAATTCGGCGCGAGTGGTAGAAGGCACGGTTATTGCTGAAGGTGTGATACAAGTCCGATTATAGGCATCGGAACACCCGGCCGGGTCTTTACGACACCAACCCGGCGCCGCTAAATTTAGAGTATAAAGAGGTCACATTTTCCGACCTCGGGAGTATGAAGCATGACTATCGAAATCAGTGGTTCAAACCAAGCTGCCCAGGCGCTCGCCAACACCGTCTCGGGCAACGGCAATACCCCGACGCGTAACGAACCAAGCAGCGTCGCCAACGGGACTGGGCGCAGCGGCGGCGACACCGTCAGCCTGACCAGCACCGCCCAGCACCTGCAAAGTGTCCAACATAGCCTGGCCTCACAGCCGGTGGTCGACACGCAGCGTGTCGCAGCCACCCGTCAGGCCATCGAGAATGGCAGTTATCAGATCAATCCGAGCCATATCGCGAGCAAGTTGATCAGTCTGGAACGCGCCCTCGGCGGAGCCCATTAAACCATGAACCGTCTGGAATACCGGCAGCGACTCGCCGCACTGTTGGAGCAGGAACTGGGCGACGCCCGCCGACTGCTCGCGGAACTGGAACGGCAGCAGCACAGTCTGGCCAGCGCCCAACCGGAGTTGATCGAGGCTTGCGCCCAAGCCTCTTACCAACAGCTACAGGCACTCGAAGCACTCGGGAAAAAGCGCAGCGCGCTCGCGGCACGGCTCGGTTACAGCAGCGACAATGATGGTATGCTGAAATTGCTCCGCTGGTGCGACTATGACGGCACGCTGGGTTTGCAATGGCGCAAACTGCTGGAAATGGCGCGCCGCTGCCACGACTGCAACCAAGTCAACGGCGCCGTGGTGGACATCAACCGACGCCGGGTCCGGCAAGCGCTCGGCATCCTGCGTGGCCAGTTCTCCGAAGCCGAACTCTATGGACGGTCCGGCCAGACCGCCGCCGACACACTGTCACGACCGCTCGCCAAGGCTTGAAGCCCACGAGGCTGCCGACGCCGTGGTGTCGTCAGGGGCTTGGCATTATGCAGTGCCGTCGTACTATCATGGCCTGAATAATTTTCAGAAAGGTCCAGACCCTGAGCGACCATGGATCAACCGTCGGCACCACAGCAAACATACGGATATCGCGGCGAAGGTGAACACCTCACCGATTCGATGCGGATTGCCGCCCTGCTGAAAAAAGTCAAGGACAGCCGCACACTCATCCAAGCCACCCTGCCTGGCCGGACCAGGGAATACAACAGCGCACCGCTCGATCGCCACCCAAAACAAGGTTACCCGCTGCCGGACGAAGTCACACCCGCGGCAGGTCATCAATTCATCACCACCGACAGCAGGCTCACCGCCACCATCCGTCTGCGCGGCATCGATATGAGTTTCACCCGCCGCAGCCAGGAAATCAGCGGCCAGTCCCACAACGCCTCTATTATTGCCAACGCCGCTCCAATTACCGGGTAAAGATCGGCATGGGCTTGCAGATACCCTGAAAAATCGCGCATGAAGATGGCAAGCCCTACGCAGGAGGTCTTGACGACATCCATATGGACTACATCCGCAAACACATCTTGCAACGCTGCGTCGCCGACGCGGAACGGGAATTACTGCGCCGCAAATCCAAAGAGTGAGCCATCGACGGGCAGACAAACACAGTCCCCGCACCTCCATCGTTGGGTCCTCCCTGTCATGCGCCGTCCTCGCCCAAGACCGACCCATCGAGCAGTGAGCAACCAACTAGACGCCACGATGTCGTAGGTAGGAGGGAGACTGAAATGCAAACAAGCGGTCACGATGGCGCGCCGATCGACACACGCGGTCTGAGCGCGGCCGAGGCCCGTACGCGCCTGCGCCAGTACGGCCCGAACGCAGTACCCGAGGCGCGCCCGCATCCCTGGCGCGTGCTGTTCGGCAAGTTCTGGTCGCCGGTGCCGTGGATGCTCGAGGCCACTGTCGTGCTCCAGCTCGCCCTTGGCAAGGCGGATGAGGCGCTGGTCATCGCCATACTCCTCGTTCTGAACGCGCTGTTGAGCTTTTTCCAGGAAAGCCGCGCCAACCAGGCGTTGGCACTGCTGCGACAGCGTCTATCGGTGACGGCGCGGGTATTGCGCGATGGCCGCTGGCAGCCGATCGCCGCACAGGAGTTGGTGCCCGGCGATGTAGCACATATACGTCTGGGCGACCTCGCACCCGCGGATATACACCTCAGCGAAGGCGCACTGCTGCTCGATCAGTCGGCGCTCACCGGCGAATCCCTGCCGGTTGAAGCCGGGGCAGGCGCGACTGTTTACGCCGGCAGCACGGTGCGGTGCGGCGAGGCGACGGGAGAGGTCACGGCCACCGGCGCGCGCACCTACTTCGGCCGCACCGCCGAGCTGGTGCGGCTCGCTAAGACCGAAAGCCATCTCACGCAACTCATTCTCAGGATCGTCCGCTATCTCGTCACGCTCGACGCGGTACTGATCGTGGCGCTTTTCATCTACGCCATCGTCACCGGTATGGCGCTGCACGACCTGCTGCCGTTCGCGCTGATCCTGCTGGTCGCATCCGTGCCGGTGGCGTTGCCGGCCACCTTCACGTTGGCGCAAGCCTTCGGTGCGCAGGCGCTCGCGCGCCGCGGGGTGCTCGTCACGCGTCTGTCCGCCATCGAAGAAGCAGCGGCGATGGACGTGCTCGCGAGCGACAAGACCGGCACGCTCACGGAGAACCGGCTCACCGTCGCGCGGCTTACACCGTTTGCACCGCATGACGAGACGCGGTTGCTGCGCCTGGCGGCGCTCGCCTGCGATGAGGCCACGCAGGATCCGATCGATCTGGCGATTCTCGAGGCCGCGCGTGCCCGCGGCGTGCTGGCCAACTTGCCCGAACGGGTAAAGTTCATTCCCTTCGATCCCGCGACCAAGCGCACCGAGGCCGTGTACCGCGACAGCGGCGAGCTGCGCGTCATCAAGGGCGCGGTGCGAACGGTGGCGGCGCTGGTGCCCGGCGCACCGGATCTGAGCCATGACATGGCAGCGCTCGCCGCCGACGGTTACCGCGTACTGGCCGTCGCCGTGGGTGACAAAACAACGCTGCGCCTAGTCGGGCTCGTCGCGTTGGAGGACCCGCCGCGCGCGGATTCCGGCGCGCTGGTGCAGCGTCTGAAGGCACTCGGGGTGCGGGTGGTGATGGTGACCGGCGACGCGCTCACTACAGCGCGCGCCGTCGCCTCCCGCCTCGGTCTAGGCGATCGCGCGTGCGCGCCCGAGGCGTTGCGCCAGAGCGACGGCGATCCGGCGCGGGACTGCGACGTGTTCGCGCGCGTATTACCCGAAGACAAATTTCATCTGGTGAAAAATCTGCAGCGCGCCGGTCACGTGACCGGCATGACCGGTGACGGCGTCAACGACGCCCCCGCGCTCAGGCAGGCTGAGGTCGGCATCGCCGTAGCCAATGCCACTGACGTGGCCAAGGCCGCCGCGAGCCTAGTACTCACCAACCCCGGCCTCGCCGACGTCGCCGCCGCGATCGAGGAAAGCCGGCGCATCTACCGGCGCATGCTCACCTACACCCTGAACAAGATCATCAAGACCATCGAGATCGCGCTGTTCCTGAGCGTGGGGGTGATGCTGACCGGTGTGTTCGTCGTCACGCCGCTGCTGATCGTGCTGCTGCTGTTCACCAATGATTTCGTCACCATGGCTATCGCCACCGACCACGCCGAGCCCGCGTCACAGCCGATACGCTGGAACGTACGTCGGCTCGTCCTGGTCGCAGCAGTCCTGGCGGCGTTGATCCTGGCGTTGTCATTCACCGTGTTTTCCGCCGGCCGCAATCTGCTGCACTTACCCTTGCCGTCGTTGCAAACATTGATCTTCCTGATGCTCGTGTTCACCGGCCAAGGTAACGTGTACCTGGTGCGTACCAGCCGCCACCTCTGGCAATCACGACCGAGCCGCTGGCTGCTGCTGGCCTCATTCCTCGACATTACAGTTGTAATCTTGCTCGCCACCCAGGGAATCTTCATGGCGGCACTGAACCCCGCGCTCATCGCCGCACTGCTGGCCGTCGTGATGACTTATCTACTACTGCTCGATTTCGTCAAGGTGCGGCTGTTCCGTTCTTTTGGATTGTTGTGAATGCAGTGCGTCATACAGGCTAGCTTTACAGAGCAGCCCCGAGACAGTTGGGCAGGAATGATCATCACACGGCACTCGGCGGCGAAATTACCGATTTTGCTTGAGGTGCCATGGGGCACCTGGTATCGCGTCAGGCGCGCCCAAGCGGCAACGAAAACGTTACAAGAAAGCAGCATGAGAAGTAGATAAAACGTAAGCGCCAATTTAACCACACCCTACCAAGAATCCAAGTGAACGTTTAGC
>VFSW01005274.1_pt1 | contig 19157 bp, 14 predicted proteins | sample 5358111 | NCBI WGS metagenome assembly VFSW01 (sample SAMN11554181, study PRJNA540505) | mine drainage metagenome | isolation source: sediment from site ElyBrook_90M | place: USA: Ely Copper Mine, Vershire, VT | collected 2017 | reverse complement strand
TCGGTTCCTCCTCATGGAATAGTATGACTTCCAGGCCTCCTTCCCTCCATGAGACGCATGCCGACGGGTGAGATGCCACATCTTTTTGTCAATATTTGATGGGGCCATCTTCACGCGGCGGTGTCCGCCACTCAACAAATGGTGTATCGAATCAGGGCTCGCCTCGGCAGCCGGTCGGATGCACTTGAGATTATTGAATCGAAGGGATCAATGGCGAGATTGGGAGCATTTTGTTTTCCGGGAACCGGTCACCTCAACCCAATGACTGCGCTCGCGCGCTCGTTGCAGCTGAGAGGTCATGAGGTGATGATCTTCGGCATTGCCGACACCGAGGCCCCTGTGCGTGCAGCGGGTATCGAATTTCGGATGATCGGCACTGAAGCTTATCCGCCTGGCACCCGGCTAAAGTGGGATGCGCACATGGCCGGGCTAAAGGGATTTGCCGCTCTTCGATTCACCTTTGACCGAGTGAGAAACTCGGCACGGATGGTGCTGCGCGACGCCCCGCAGGCGGTAAAGGCGGCCGACGTAGAACTGCTGCTGGTCGACGAGACGGATTTTGCTGGAAACGTAGCAGAATACCTGGGACTTCCGTGGATTTCCATCGCCTTGATTCCTCCTTTGCTGCGAGATGACCGATTTCCACCCTTCTGGTTTGGCTGGCCGGCGCAACAGAATCGGCTGAGCCGTTTGCGGAACCACCTTGCGATTCTCTTGCTCGAGCGGATAGGAACTCCTATCTTCAAAGAAGTGAACGAGCAGCGTAGCGCATGGGGACTGAAGCCCTTCATGAGTTCCGAAGAAGCCTTGTCACCGCTGGCGCAAATTACCCAGTTGCCCGAAGCGCTGGAGTTCGAAATCGTCGGCGACAAGCCAGCGGGCCTTCACTACACCGGGCCGTTCATACACTCTGATCAGCGTCCGGCGGTCGAGTTCCCATGGGAGCGCCTGGATGGACGTCCCCTCATATACGCGTCGATGGGCACTCTTCAGAACGGTTCAGAATTCATCTTCAGAACGATCGCAGAGGCTTGCGCCGGACTTGATGCACAACTGGTAATTTCGCTGGGCGGAGGACTAGATCCAGCGCGGTTGGGGGAGCTGGCCGGCGATCCGCTGGTCGTAAGCTTTGCCCCCCAACTAGAAATTCTGAAGCGTGCCGCACTGGTAATCACGCATGCCGGTCTAAACACGGTCCTTGAATCGCTTTGCGAGGGGGTGCCGCTGGTGGCGGTGCCCATAGGCAACGACCAACCCGGAGTGGCAGCCCGGGTCAAGGCTCGCGGAGCGTGCGTGGTGGTTCCACTGCGCAGACTAAATGCGGCGCGGCTTCGTAAAGCAGTGATCCAGGTACTTCGAGACCCCAGATATCTCGAGGCCGCCCGGATTTTGCAGAGAGCCATCCAGGGGATGGACGGACCTGGTCGCGCAGCAGATCTCATTGAACAAGTTCTAGAACTCCATCAGAAGCTAACCGTGACTGGCTCGACGCTCACAGCTTAACCTGCTGCAACAAATGCTTCGGTGGTCGGCGACATCTGGGACTATGCAATGAAATCACACGGAATCCGGTGAGCGGTCTGTGTGGGCCGCAAAGCCGCATACAGAGATCCGGCGCTTCATGCTTCCACTTTTCCATCGCGGATGCGAATCTGGCGGGCAGCCGCATGGGCAACTTCGTTTTCGTGGGTCACCACGATCAATGTCATCCCGCGCTGCTTCTGGATGCCGGTAAGGATCTCCATGGTGCGAGCGGTATTCACGCTATCGAGGTTTCCTGTTGGCTCGTCGGCCAACAGAATGTCCGGCTCGTTGGCAAGGGCGCGCGCGATCGCCACACGTTGACGTTCGCCTGCCGAGAGTTGGTTAGGATATTGGTTCATGCGGTGATCCATCCCCATCTCTTTGAGCAGTTCATAAGCGCGCGCGGCGCGATTCAGCCCTTTGCGCTGGCTTCCGAGCATGGGTACCTGCACGTTCTCGATCGCGCGCAGAGTGGGTATCAGGTGGAAGGCCTGAAAGATGAATCCAACGCTCCCTGACCGATAGGCGTCCAGCTTGATCGATCTGCCTAGCTCAGCATTCCTGAAGTGGACTTCGCCGCGGGTTGGGCTGTCCAGTCCTCCCAGCATGTGGAGCAACGTTGATTTGCCGCTTCCGCTCGGTCCGGTGATGGCCACATACTCGCCAGCCACGATCGATAAGCTGACACCACGCAGAGCCTCAATTTTGCCGTCGTCGTAGCTTTTGAATACGCTGCGCGCTTCCAGTATGGAGTTAGTCATACCGCAGAGCCTCCACCGGAGAGAGTTGCGCAGCACGCCACGCGGGCAGGGCCCCTGCTATTAGTCCCGCCAAAAGGGCGATGCCAAGCGCCTCGGTGAGGAGGTGTAGAGGGAGTGACGTCGAGACGATACTCGCGGTCTGAGGCAAAGCCGCCAGCAGGTGCAGGGCGGACCATCCGAAAGCGATTCCAAAGAACCCGCCGCATAGTCCAAGAATGGCGGCCTCAAGCTGGATAAGAATCAACACCTGCCACCGATTCCAACCGAGCGCACGGAAAATGCCAATCTCCCGAGTACGTTCGTAGACCGACATTGCCATGGTGTTGGCGATCCCAAGGATTCCGATCAGCAGTGCGATCGAAGAAGTGCCCCAGGCCGAAGCGTGCGCCAGTTGCACAAACTGATTGTTATGGGCGCGCTCGGCTGCGGGAACCGCTCGCAGTCCCGGCAGGGCAGCTTCGATCTGTTCCTGCGCGCGCTTTAGATAGTGCTCGTGGGATTCTCCAGCAGGCGCCGGGCGTAGCCGTACATCAAATGTTGTGACCTTGCCCTGCAGACTGCTCAGTTCCTGCAATTGGTCCAGGGGCATAATGACGGCATCCGCCTGCAATCCAGAGCCACCATGGTAAATTGCGCACACGGTGTACGACGAGTTCTGAATCTCCAGCGTCTCCCCCACCTTTTTCTTCAGATCATCGGCCAACAAATCGCCCAGCATGACCTCAGGATGACCGTCGTTAAAAGGGCGCCCGGAGAGGATCTGCAGAGAACCAAATTCATACGAATCTGCTTTCCATCCGTATACCAGGGCGTTCACGTCAGTCGTCAGGTCCATCAGGTTAAATATTACGGGAGTTTCCTGCGCCACCAACGGCAAGGATTTCAGAGTTGCTCCAGCAGACTCATCCAATGAGGTGTTCAGAAACGTCTGTCGGATCACTGCGATGTCGGTACCGCTACCGGAGTAGATTCGAAGCCACGCATCTTCAAATGCATTTGAAAAGCCCACGAGACCAACGAATGCGCCAATTGCCATCCCAATTCCGCAAAGCGTCAGCAGGGTCCTCAGTCGGCGGCGCCATAAATTGTGCCTGACAATCCCTATAAGCGAAAGTGGCGATGCATCCAAGTGAGAATTAGCCATATTCCTTTTTGATTCGATCGTGCAGACTGCAGTGTATCGAGCGGCAACGAACATGTCCAAACAGCCCGCCTCTGCCGCGAAACAGATTGCGGAACGCCGAACTAACTTAGATGTTGTTTAGATGGCGCCGCGTTGTGCCTGCGGAATAGTTACGACACTTTCGCTCATTATGCGGTGACGAGTCACACTCGCTTACTTGCTGTGATTCACCCTTTATCCGGGCCTCAAGAGTCCCAGACGGCCCACCCCGCGACCGCATTGCCGCGGCTTTCGATCTTGCCGCGTACTCTTCAATGACCTAATGTTGGTGCAAATCGGGTTTCTTCCGCTTGGATACGCCCAGAATCCTCTCAGCCCTCTGCCGCTAAGATTTAATTCAGGGACTTTCAGGAGGGATCATGTCGCTGCCAGGCATTCCTCAAGTAGCTTACCGAGGATTGATGCTCGTTGCCGCATCAATCTTCGCTTTGCCCGTCACATGCCCGGCCAGAACCAAGCACAACCCGGCCATTACGATCGACACCTCGGTAACGATCGTAGAGAGCCTGCAGGAGTCAGGCCCGGTCCAGCGAGCAACCGACGATCTGCGAAACGACTTCACCCAGGTCTTTGGGCGAGCGCCCGCCGTGGTGACCCGGCTCGAAGACGCGGGCCCGGTTGCGATCCTGATTGCCGACCGCTCCCGCGTACACCCGGGCATCAATTGCTCGCTGCCCACTGACCCCGAGTCGTTCGCATTCTCCGTCCTGCACCTAGCGGGGCCCCAGCCGTTGAAGCACCTTGTATGCCTCACGGGTGCAGACATGCGCGGAACCATCTACGCAATCTACCAGTTTTCGCAAAGCTACCTCGGCATCGATCCCATGTATCTGTGGACTGACAAGAAGCCCACCCGTCGCGACTCCATCACGTTGCCCGCGGACTTCGCGCACATCTATCCAAAGCCGGTCTTCCGGTACCGAGGATTCTTTATCAACGACGAAGACCTGCTTACGGGGGGGCGACCGGCGGCAGCGAGCGAACACACCGGGATCTCATTGAGTGTATGGGACAACGTCTTCGAGACTATTCTTCGCCTGAAGGGCAACATGGTGGTACCCGGAACGTGGATCTTTCCCGACGACCCGCAGGTGCACGCAGCAGCGGAGCGCGGTCGGATCATCAACCCGCATCATGCCATTCCGCTCGGGGTAAACGTGGCTCGCTGGCCGAAGGATGTTCCTTACAATTATTCGACTCATCCGGAGATTCTGGAGCGTGCGTGGAGCAACGCGGTGGCGGCCTACAAGCCCGGAGACGAGATTCTGTGGAGCGTGGGTCTGCGCGGCCTATCAGACTCAAGCTACGCGTCGCTCGATTCGAGTGTGCGCGATAACGATCCGCTGCTGGGCCAGCGAATCAGTGAGGCCATTGCTGACCAGATGAAGATTGTGCGTGCGAAATATCCGGATGCGAATTTCCTGACCGACCTGTGGCAGGAAGGAGCGCGCCTGATGCAGAATGGCTACCTCAAGATTCCCCCCGAAGTTATGCAGGTGTGGGCCGATACTGGTTATGGAGATATGCAGGACGGCGGAAAAGTAGCCGCCGGCCAGGGCGCGTATTTCCACGTGGCAATGATGAACGGCAACGCCAACCAGCTCTCGGAGATGGTTCCGGTTTCCGTGATTCAGGAAGAGCTTGGCCGCTACATCAACGCAGGAGCTACAGCTTACATTCTGGTGAATACCAGCGACATCCGGCCGGTTGCGATGACCACACGGGCGTTGATGGAGATGGCCTGGGGCGGTGTGTCGGCGGGCGCGAATGATGCAGATGGCGCCTACTATCGGCGCTGGTCGACTGAGGAGTTCGGAGCGAGATCTGCCGATGCGCTATCGGCAATCTACAAGGAGTATTTCGCGGCGCCGTCGCTGCGGACTTCATTTGGCGGGCCGGGATTGACCTCCGCTGGCAACGCCCCTCCGCCACCGCCGCAATTCAGCAGCGTAAAGCGTGTGGAAGGCGACCAGCATTATCACTCGGAGATTCGCCGCCTCATCCTGGATGCACTCAGCGAACACCAGGTGATTCCGATTCCGAGCCAGTCGCCCAAGTGGACGCCGCCTCGCCTCGTTCCCGCGCCTGACGCGCAAACCCGCCATTTGATGCTGGTGCATGATATCGAGGAGTGTGAGTCTGCCGAGCCGCGCTGGGATACGGTATGGAATCGCGCCGTCGCCGCCAAGGAACTCATCGACCCCGATCGGCGCGACTACTACCAGGCCGCGGTGCTCACAATGATCAACATCAACCGCGATAGCAATCGCGCTCTGCTGCTGGTAGCCAGGGCGGTTCAGGATCTAGATGACGGTGACCCGGATAAGGCGCGAATTGAGATCAGCAGCGCCCTCTATTCGCTCGACTCCATTCAACGCGCGATGATGGAGGCCGAGTACGGCAAGTGGAAGAACTGGTACCGCGGCGACTGGCTTACCGGCGTTTATCGAACGCGCGAGATGGTGCAGGCTTTCAGCGATCACCTGAAAGATCCTCTAACGCCTTTGCCTGCCCCGGCAATGTGGACTGGCTGGGAAGCGTACTTCCACATCATGGAGTACGAAGGCGGCCGGTCTGTCGATGTGCACTCAGGTGCAAGCCAAGATATACGGTGAGACACCGTCGGCCAGGTGAGAGTATAGGCACGCGCTTGTCCCGCGGCGTCGAGGCTCGCCAGCCCACCGCCTCGCTCGATCAAATCGACTTCGCCGCTCGTTTGCCTTTTGCCATGGGTACATTCGGGGGCTGATTCAATCGGTGAGCGAGATGGATTGAAGCACATTTGCTTTTCGGAATGTCATTACAGTTTCCATGGGTTTCTTGCGCTGCGCAAGCGAATTGAAAATCCGTAGGCAAGCCGTGCGTGTTGAAGAATTCAAATCCCAACATGGAGCGTGCCGTCAGTCAATATCCTGGCGCACAACCCTCCGCGTCCCTGTAGCGCCTTTTCCGCGCCCGGGCCGATGGCACCGTCCATCCAATAGCATGGCTTGCATTCGCAAACGCCCTCAAACTCCACGCCCTGCACAGAGAATGTTTTGCCTACGAGAGAATTCAGATCTACCCCTTCAGTGATGACATTGCGCCGCGCGGCACCGGGCGACTTTGACTCCGCACCGAGTGACTGGCAGACAGCCTCAAATACCTCCAAAGACAGGAAGGTGATCTGCCCCTTGTAATTTTCTTTGTAGTCGAAGAAGCGGTCGTTGCGAACACCGCGACCTGTCACGCATTCGATCTCGCCTACCTCGTGGATTTCGTTTTCCCCGGCGTCTCGACCGTGATGGCCGAAGAAATTATGGCCGGAGGAAATGTAAAGGTGCCGGATGGTAATCATGTTCAAGCCTCGATGCAACTGCCGAAAAGAGAAATAGCGCGTTATGGCCAGAGCCATCAAGACGCGCGGAATTTCAGCAGCCTTCCTTCTTCTTCTTGGGTTGTGATTTTAGGCTGTTCGCGTCTGAACCAGCCGGCAGAGCAGGCGGCGCCAGTTTGGGCAATGCCGGGGCTGCAACGGTTGACGCGACCGCGCCCTCCAGTTGCGGCGTGCCGCCAAAATACTTTGCCACCTGCACTACGCGTTCATATGCGATGGCATCGGAACCTGCCGCTTTTCTCGGGAACAACACCGTCTCTTGCCATGCACGCAATCCGCCGTCGAGCAGATATACGGATTTGAATCCCTGGGCTTCCAGAAGGAACCATGCTTTGGCGGCCTCTGTGCCGTCGCTCGAGTAAACGATGAGCTTCTCGTTGTGAGCGGCAAAATCGGGCGCCAGCGAGGCTAGGGGCATGTTTTGCGCATGGGGAATGTGGTAGCCGGCAAAGTCCTTTTCATTGCGCAGGTCAACGAGTCTGAAATCGTTGCGGCCTTGAATAATCCAGTCCGCAAGTTGGCTGGCCTGTATTGAATCCCCTCCCTTGCCGACGCGGATCGCCAGGTCTTTCGTGTCGATGGTAGTATGACTGCCGCGGTAAGGGTCGCCGGCGAACAGGGCGACGAATCCAACCGCCGCCAGGCCGAGAGCGAGTGCGCGAACAGGAGTGATGCGCCACGGGCCGCCGATGAGCGACCCCTGGAGATCAGGCTCTTTGCCGCCAATCTTTTTCTCTGCCCACTCCGCTGCGACGAATGCGCCCAATGCCATAAGCACCACGGCGAAGACGAGAAAGCCATAAGGAAGGTTGAAGAGCTTGGCCAGGGTGATCTGTCCCATCGGCGTGGCATGGGCGTAGCTCTGCACAGAAGGATATATCTCCGCAAAACCCAAAAGCCCCGTTACCATGCCGAAAAGATAGACCATGCCGTCAATGCGCCCCGTCGCGGCGGAGACACACGACGTACCGGGACAATAGCCCCCAATGACAAACCCTACGCCAAGAAGAAGGCCGCCAATAATCTGCGGCACCAGGAAGGTCGGCACAAGATAGACCAGCGACAGGTCTACCATGCCCAGGCGCGATAGAAGGTAAAGCCCGGTCATCGCTGTGATGATGGCGGTAAACATCACCTTTAGAACGCTCAAGTCTCTGAAATAAAACTGGGCTGCGAGTTTTCGGCCGCTTCCAAACCCGGCGCGTTCAAGGAAGAATCCGAAGCCAATGCCGATGACGAACGCGATGATGAAACTAGCCTCATCGCCGAAGAGTCCGAATTTGTAGAAGGGAGCGTTCATATCAGATCCATTGCTTTCTGAAGAAGTAAGCCACTGCATAGGCGCCACCGAAGACGCAGATCATGAAGGCCCAACTGCCGACATTGAGCAGCGCGCCTCCAGTTAGTGCCTGGCCACTGGTGCAGCCCAGAGCAATCTTTGCGCCGATGCCCATCAAAGCACCGCCGATGAATGCAAAGACCAAGCGCCTTGGTTTGTCGATGTGCGGACCCCTCTCCACCGTGAGTTTCAAACGGTTGGCCAAGACGCCGGAGAGAAATCCACCAACGAATACGCCCAGCACTTCGAACACCAGCCAATCCTTAAGCGGGCTTCTCGAGCCGTCGCCCAGATACTCGACGTAGAAAGCATTACCCTCGGCATGAGCGGGCGCGACTTGATGCACAGAGGTGGCGACAGCCGTGGTGAAAGCCCCTGAAGCGCCCAGACCGCGACCCATGATGACAAACGAAGCCAGCAAGACCAGGCCGAGACCGAAACCGGCCAGGTAAGGATTCCAATAAGGCTTTGCGGGATGTTCAACAGTGTTCATAAAGACTCGTCCCTTGAATTCAATTGAGTGCTTGAAACCAGTGACTTTCCTGACCGGCGTAAACGAGAATGAAGCGAAGCGCGATGCCGCCGAACACTACCAAAACGACCGGCGCGATGGTGTGACGAATGCGGTTTTGCAGTTCAAGCGCCTGGAGCGCAAGTGGCAACAGGATGCCCATGCCGACGATGAATATCCAGAAGACTGCCCCGTACGATCCCGTTAAAAGCAGGCTGGCAGCTTGCTGGTGGATGCCGGTAGAAGTCTGCTGGCCGATTAAAAAGAGACCGAGCAGGGCGAGTTCAATCGTGAGAAAGCTATTGTCGGCACGGGCCAGGATGGGGGCCACTTTCTGATCGAGTGGACGCGCCTGCGTGAGTTGAGCCAGGGAGGAGAGTAGAAAGTCGGCGAAGGCAGGACGATCCTCGTGGGGTGTGGTGAGGATGAGGATGCCATGCAACAGCGCTGTGGCCGTCGAAAGTCCGGAAAAGAGGAAGAGCGGACCTAGCACGGCGCTGTTCCATAAGGGACGTGCACCCAGTGCCCCGAGCAGGATGCCCGTATAGATTCCAAGCGCGATGCCGACCATGACGTTTGCAATGCCAATACTCACTACCCACCGCGCGCGAGCAAGAATGAAGTCACTGATCGTCACTAGAATAGGAAAGCGTTTGGCCAGAACCGGAATTGCCTCGGGCAGGTGTGCCAGGGCATTGGCAACAAGAGCGGGATATACGAACAGAAGTATCCAGGAACCCCAGGACATGGGCGAAGTGATTTGAAACGTGGTGTAAAGGCGCCACACGTAGAGCTTGTGCGAGAGGTCAAGAAACAACGTGAACATGCCCAGACTCAGGAAAGCGAGCCCCATCAATGGGCCGATGGTACAGCACACCAATGCCTCACGCCGATGCGGGCGGAGAGCGATCAGGCGCACGCCCGCAATAATCATCAGCCCTGCAACCATGCCACCGAAGAACAGGTAAACCGGGATCTGCCATTCCCAGATATGGAGGCGCGGATCAACCAGCGGATTGTGGCGCGAAACGGTCAGTTCGGTGATTCCGGTCAGTGTGATCATGTCACTCACGTGAGATAGAAGATGCATGGTTTGGTTCCCGCATCGGGCATCAGAGCGTGGTGCGGGCGCGAGTTGATCAGGATGCTGACTTCGGCTTGCGGATCGTCAAGGTCGCCAAAGTGCATACAGTGGGTCGGACAGACGGAAACGCAGGCCGGATTCAAGCCCTGTTCAACGCGATGAATGCAGAACGTGCATTTATCGGCGTAGCCGTCCGGGTGAATAAAGCGCGCATCGTAAGGGCACGCGGCCAGGCACGCCTTGCAGCCGATGCATTTATCATGGGTGACGAGTACTACGCCTCCCCGCTCATGAACGTGACTGGCTCCCGTCGGGCAGCACGACACGCAAGGTGGATTGTCGCAGTGATTGCAGCGCTCCGACCGAATTTCGAGTTGTACCGTTGGAAATGCGCCATGCACCTCTTCGGTAATCCAATCGCGGCAGTAGCCTTCCGGCACGCCGTTCTCAGTCTTGCAGGCTACGACGCAATCATGGCAGCCCACACATCTGCGCGTGTCAATCACCATGCCAAAGCGCGACATTGTCAGGCCTCCATCTCAATGGTCACAAAATTAACATTCATGCCGGTGCCGCCCATGAGTGGATCGGTTTTATGGCGAGTAATCAGTCTGGCGTCGCTGGCACCTTTGCCAAAAGCGAAGCGAAGCTCTTTGGACGTGTGGCCGAAGCCGTGTACCATGTACACGCACTCAGGCCGGATCCGCTCGGTGGCCTTGACCTGGATGCGGTCGCTTAGCTCGCCGTCCTGGTTGCGCAGACGCACGTAGTCGCCGCTCTTCAAACCGAGGCGAGCCGCTTCATTGGCATTGAGCCAAACGACGTTCTCGCTCATCAGATCCATGAGCAGGTGATTGGTTTGCGTGCGACTGAAGGAGTGCATCGGGGCGCGGCCAAACAAAAGCCGATACGAGCCATCCGGTCCTGAATCAGGTCGCGTATACCGGGGTACGGGATCGAACCCGGCCTGCTGCAACTGCGTGGAATAGAATTCGATCTTCTTCGATGGTGTATCGAACTCGGCAGCGGCGCCATCGCCGAAGTAAATCGGAGGCTGCTTGCCCTGGATGATGCCGTCGCGCTTCAAGTCCTCGAAACTAAAACCGCCGGCCCTGAGCCGGGTGGCGAGATACTCCTCAATGCTTTTCCAAGGGTAGTACGCGCCGAGACCGAGCTTTTCCGCAAGCTTCTTCGCGATCCACCAATTCGGCTTCTGGTCGTCCGGCGCCTCCACCACGGGTTGACGCAGCGCAATAAAGGGCTGCTTGAATAACTCCGGATTCATCTCGTCGTAGCGTTCGAGATAGATCGATTCAGGGAGCACCACGTCAGCCCAGCCGGCCAATTCGCTGGGAATCACATCCACCACCACCAGCAGATCGAGCTGCTGGATAGCGCGGATGGTTTCAGCCTGTTTTGGCAGCGCGTTGATCAGGTTGGTGGCATAAGCCATCCAGCCCTTCACCGGATACGGTTTGCCAGTCAAGGTGGCGTCACGGCTCCCGGTACTGATGCTCTCGTTGGCAAAGGGATATTTGCGATTTGGATTGTCTACCTTCGGCTTGCCCGGCTGTGGATAAGGCGGATAAGGATATGCCGGGAGGTCCATACTCGACGGCACATAAAAGCCGCCCTTGCGCCCCCAACTGCCCATGAGCGCATTGAGCAGCGCAATCGCCCGGCCCCGCTGAGTGTCATCGCCATACCAGTTGGAGTGGCGACCGGGATGAATCAGTGTCGCTGGGCGGTAACGCGCCATCTCTCGAGCCGTGGTACGGATACTGTCTGGATCAATGCCGGTCTCGGGAAAGGCCCATTCCGGCGTATATGCCTGAATCTCTGCGGCAAACTGCTCAAAGCCAAAGCCGTATTTGCTGACGTACTCTCTATCGTAAATATTTTCGTTGACGATCACGTTCATCCAGGCAAGCAATAGGGCAAGATCTGTGCCGGGTTTGACCGGGAGATAAAACTTCGCTTTACTTGCGGCAACCGAGAATCGCGGGTCGGCCACAATGATCGTTGCACCGCGGCCAACGGCCGTGGCAAACTCCTGCACCTGAGTGTTGTGCATGTTTTCGCCCAGATGCGAGCCAATCAACACCAGACACTGCGTGTTTTCTATATCGGTCCGTTCGGGCGACCCTACGTCGTCGCCAAACGTGAGCCGAAAGGCAACGTCGCGTGGCCCGCGGCACTGCGCGAACGACGGCGCCGCAATGTTATTGGCACCATACGCCTTGAGCGTGTGCTTGATGAAGGTGCCGCCAAGACCGTGGATAAATGCAGCAAAGGATTCAGGCCCATAGTCAGCCTTTATCTTTTGCATCTTCCCCGCAATGAAGTTCAGCGCCTCATCCCACGTTACGGCTTTCCACTTTTCCTCACCGCGTTCGCTTACACGGATCAAAGGCGTGCGCAGGCGGTCCGGGTCAAAGTGCGCTCCGACCCCGCCTGTGCCGCGTGGACACAACCGGCCGCGTGACAGGGGATCAAGTGGGTTCCCTTCAATCTTCCAGAGACGGCCGTCGCGGACGCTGGCGATGGCACCACACTTCCAGAAGCAAAGGTCGCAAAATGTCGGCACGGTCCGGAGGCCGGACTGCGTCGCCACGCCTGATCCCGCAATGACTCTTCCAGCGCCGTCAAGCGCGCCGACAGCCGCAAGAGTGCCGGCACTTATCTTCAAGAATCGGCGACGGGATAAATAGCTCATGCCAGAAACTCCCCAATGTTAGGGTTACATCTAGGTGTAATCTGCACACAGTGACTCCCATCACGCTCGTTGATCGGCTTTTTCATCGATTAACAAATCCATTGATACGATTTCCGTTTTCGACCCATTCCGGCAAGCGGCATTGGGGGCTTAACGCTGCACGGTATTGTTTAAAGTCACCAAATACGGTGATCATGCGGGCTTCGCTTGCGCTATGGCACTCCAGACACGCGCCGACGAGCAGAATCTTTCGCTGTTCATCCAGGCTGAACGGGCGTGCACCCTTGCGAGTGCTGGCAGGATCCTTTCTCTGTTGCAAAAAACCTATCCAGGAATCCAAAGGCAGTCCATCTTCCCGGCTCCTATCGAATGCGGGAGTGAACTGCCATTCTGCCGTGTGGCGTGTGACCACATAGTTCAACTGGCCGCGGCCATAGCCCAGGGCAACTGGATTGACGTGGCAAGAACGGCAGTCTCTTGCCTGCGCTACGATAGTGTGCGCCGATGTAGGCGCAAACAAACGATGAAACTCGATTCGCCCTTTGGCATTTCCATTTGGAATTTCGACTGTCAAAATCATCCCGGGAACGAAAGTTGTCACGCGTTCCTCACATCGCCCGTCGGCCTTACGGACGCGCTCGACTCCGAGTGCCGGCGCATCGCCCAGAAAATTCCCGGCCTGCTCATCCCATGTACCGCTGACATACTTGCCGGCAAGATGGTCCCAACCTTGAGTGACGCGGTCGAACGAGGTGTGGCAATTAATACATTGTGGAGCCCATGCGGTGTGGCACGCAACGCAATCCAGTCTCTGGTGGATGGAGGCCGCGCAAACGGCCGCCGACGGCTTGGGCTTTAGTGTCTTCGCCGATTCAGAGAGCACAAGCAATGGCTCGCCGCCGGAATTCAAAAATACATTTGGGTAAGCGACCGAACCAGATGCAGAGACCACGAATCTTCGGGCCGGTTCATTGAGCTTGCGCATTGCAATCACTTGCTGCGTCTCCGCATCGAGTTGTGCAAATTGCTTTGCAGGGGTCGGTCGCGACGCATGGCAGTCTTCGCAGGAAATCCTGACAGCATCCTTCTCATGCGCTTGTACCGAGCCATCTCCCATCACCTCGGAAGGCAAATGACAATCGATGCAGGTCATGCCCTTCTCGAAATGGACATCGGCGGGATGCTTTTCAAAAATGCGTCCGTCGGACAACTGGCGAAACTGCGCCGGCCAACCGGATGCGGCTTGCGCTGATTTCTCGTCCAATAATGTTTCGTGCCATCCCTCGTAATTAGTGGCAATGCGGCCCGAGCGGCTGTGGCAGCCGAAGCACGCCTGTCTTGGCACATTGACTGAAATCTCCGGATGATGCAGCGGGGCTGACGCACTTCCGCGATTTCTGATTTCGGCGTCGGCCGCCACATCGTAGCGGAGATGGCATGCCGAACAGCCGCCGCCACGATCTTCTCCACCTGCGGGCCCGGGCTGAGACTTGTCCTGCCCGAGATGGCAGGACGCGCAGAGATTGCGCAAATGTGTGTCTGCCGCAGAGTGTTTCAATCCGGCAACGTCGAAATGAGCATCCAAGTCGCGGCTTTCTCCAAAGACGAATTTGTCTACCGCCACGACACCGCTCATGGTATTCATCAGCGAACCTCGAACGCGCTCTGCCTGGTCGTCGTGACAGTTGGAGGCGCCGCATGTCTGCTTGACAACCGACAGATTTCCCGGCGTAAGCGTCATGCCGGCGTGAGCAAGAGACTTGTCGAGCGTAAATGGATTGCCAAGGTGGCAGGTTGCGCAGCCCAGCGTTGCGGGGTCATGGGCTGGGACAAACCCAGTCATACCTTGATGACAGGCGAGGCAGCCCTCGCGCCGCCCGAAGATCAGGGGGACTTTGGTCTCGAGCAGTGCCGGGCCCGGCGAAGCATAAGCCCTGTAAGAGAGAAAGTTGGCCGTCCCCGCAAGAACCTTTGTCGGCCAATTGAATCTCCACCCGTCCCCCCGCAATCCTAGTCCTACAATCGTCAGGACCGCATAAGCGCACACAGCAATGGCCAGTATCCATTTCGCTCGGGATCGAAGAAGTGAGGAAAGTGTCGGCAGAAAGATCAACAACGCCAGGCCACCAAACCCGAGCCAAACAGCAATTTCCGGTTGCGGTAGCCAGTGCAGAAGTTCCTGCACGCCGACGAGATACCACGGGCCCTTCTCGACAGCAGTTCCGACCCATGCCAGGCCGGGGACAAACAACAAGGAGAGCAAGAGTAGCGGTGGCAGTGTCCATCCGGCTGCTCGCATGGTGGGCATGATGCGTCGCGCGTGTTCGATGGTGACGAGCCACAGAATGAGAGTAGCCGTGCAGGCATGATGGAGATACACGGTGGTGAGATCGCTCCCCGAGCCGGTAAGAAGCCGTGACAGAGCCGCTCCTATCAAGGGCATGGCGCCGAGAAGTGTCCGCAAGATCTGCAGAGCCTGGACAGCCGCGGCATCTGACCGCAAAAGAAATCCGGAAAGCATGACGCCAACGATTACCGGAATTGCGAGTCCGAGACGCAGCCAAACGCCGAATCGTACTTTGGACTCGCTGCGCCGCAGCAGATGATCGACGATGTGCGCGAGAGAGAGCGCGAGAAATGCCTGTGCCGACCAATAGTGCAGACTGCGCGCGAAGATTGCGGAAGGGTTCTTCAGTAAAACGAGCGCAAGCGAGTCTAGCGGCAAGACGGAGCTATAGGCCGGCACAAGCATGATGCCGGTAACGGCGGAGATGACAAAGGCCGCAAGCGCGAGCATTCCCAGTGGAGGAATTCTTCGCCAAAGCCTGTCGATCACATGTTTCACGCCAGCTCACTTCTTGAGGGTTACGTGCAGCGCCCCTGCCGCGCGGTCCAGCACAAAGGGCAGTGACTGCAAGTTGCGCGTGGCAGGGCCGTGCACAACTTCGCCACGAGTATTGAATCTTGAACCATGGCAGGGGCAAACCAATTGCCCGCTTTCCGTCCCATGGATGCGGCAGCCCAGATGAGGGCAGGTCGATGAGAAGGCCGCCACTCCATCCGCGCTGCTGATCACGACAATCCGGTCGTAGAATCGAATCCCGTTGCCAACGCTCAATGGAACGGTCACGGTGGATTCAGCGTTCTCAGGCAACATCCCTGCACGCTTTGCCAAGCTGTCCATCAGCCACAAGGCCGGCGCGGCAAGCGATGCCATTGCCGCTTTCAGAAGGTACCGGCGCCCCATCCTATACTGCATCACGCTAAAAGCTCTTGGCCAGCCCGAGGGTCAATGAATTCTCTGACATTTTGCTGGTGACGCTCGTGCCCGGGATAGCTCCCTGTCGTGATATCCACGGGCCCGTGATCGAGTTCTGGAAGGCGTGATAGTACGTTACATTCACATCCCAGTCATGAACCTTCTGGACAATCCCACCGGAGAGATGATGTTGAACAATCGCGGGCGCAGGCGTGTTGAAGAAGGTGTACTGCGCAGGCACGGGATTTTCGGCGTAATTGTAACCAAGCATGATCTTGGTCGATGACGTGACCTGTTGTTGCACGCCGCCCCCTACTGTCCAGATGTTTCGCCATCCGAAGCCGGAGACGGCGTCGTCAGGATCGTAACCGACTTCGTCAAATCCGGCCGTGTTTTGGTAGTCGAACCAACGAGCGTCCACGCCGATGTGGGTCCGCTGGAAAGGCGTCAGTCCCACACCCATCGAGATCACTTCCGGAAGATTCATCTGAAAGGTTAGCTCATGTGACGCTCCAGTCAGGTCCTTGCGATTCCATTTGAAATTCTGAAACCATATCGGCGAATGATAAGCAAACCCAACGCCCGCCACTTTGTTGATGTCGTAGTGCACGCCGGCATTAACCCCGAAACCAAGAGCGGGCGCCTGATTCCCAGCCGACAGGTAGTACGGCATCGCGCTCCCCGCACTGACCGGCGCCGAGAAGGGTGCGGGAATGACCTGCAACATCGATAGCGCGGGCACAAGCGAAATGCCCGCCGTAAATCGATCTGAGATTTGCCGCGACATACCCACCGGAACAGTAACCAGCATGTAGTTCGACCGAATGCGGCCAAAACCGAAGCCGTTGGGCGCCTGGGGCGTGAGGATGGGATTGGAAAAGTTGGTGTTCTCGTTGTAATCCACCCCGAAACCGCTCACCGCGAGCATGGCGATGTGATATGCGTTGCGGCTGTTTTCAGGATGATAGATGAACGCCAGTCCAGGCATGAACGACATGTCACGATGGCTCACCGTCGTTCCGCTCAGTGTGGCGCCGGGCATGCCCGGTCCAAAGGCGTTGGCATCGACCGTACTGGAGAGCGAACGCCAGGGAACGAAGAGAGTCACGTGAAACTCAAAGCGATGCCCTTTGAAGAGGGCTGTGCAGGCGGGATTCCAGGCGATTGATCCCGTCGCGTCCAGGCAAATACCGGTATCGGCGCCTCCCATGGCTTCGTTGACAGGACCTGCACCGTGAAGAAAATGTCCGTCGGTGGCGAAAAGGGCAATTGGGCAAAGCAGAGGCAAAAGAACTGCCAAAAAGCCGCAATAAACGGCGTTAATCCAATGATCGTGCTTTCTCATCTTTTTAACTTCCACACGAGACCGCTTTGAGTGCGCCACTACATACGGTGCGGCGGTAATGGGATCTCGTCAGGAAGGAGATTGCAAATTGGGGGCCGAAGTCGTCGGTGTTTAGAAAGAATAACTTAGGCAATTTGATGAGTACTCGTGCAACAGATCATTGCTACGCATTGATGCGTAGTGACACGATTTGTTTCGCGATCGGCTCGACTACTCCAATCCAAGCTCTCTCATCCGCCTCCACAACGTTGAGCGACTGAGTCCCAGCGCCTTGGCTGATTCGGCTCTCTTCCAGTGATGTTTCTCGAGCACCGCTAGGAAGCGTCCTGTTTCCGGGTCAGCTACCTGCGTCTGGGGCGAGGCACTTCCTTGTGCTCCGGGAGCCGTTTCAGCGGGCTCTCTCGGAAGAGAGACGATTCCGGCAGAAGGATTCAGAATCTCCTGGGGGAGATCCTCAGGCAGGATTGTCTCCCTTTTCGCAACTACCACGGCATACTCAAGCACATTGGCCAACTCGCGAACGTTACCCGGCCAGGAGTAATCGAGAAGGAAGCGCAAGGCCTGCGGTGACAGGCGGCGAACAAGGCCGTGCTGAGCGGTGGTGCGGTTCAGGAAATGTATCGCCAAGGGAGAAATGTCTTCACGGCGTACGCGCAGCGGAGGGACTTCAATGGGCACTACGCAAAGCCGATAATAGAGATCTTCGCGCAGCCGGCCTTGCCGCAGCGCCACGCGCAAATCGATATTGGTGGCGGCGATGATGCGGGCCTGGGTGGTTCTTGTTGAGCTCTCGCCTACACGTTCGTACTGACGCTCTTGCAGAACACGCAACAATTTGGCTTGGAGATGGGACGGCAGATCGCCGATTTCGTCAAGGAAGAGAGTGCCTTGCGAGGCAAGTTCGAAGCGCCCGGTACGGTCGCGTACGGCGCCGGTAAATGCGCCGCGGACATGGCCAAAAAGTTCTGACTCCAACAGATCGGCGGGCAACGCTGCGCAGTTGACCGCGACAAATGGCCCTCCGCTGCGCGCGGAATTCAGGTGAATGGCGCGGGCCACAACCTCTTTGCCTGTGCCGCTTTCACCCGTGATGAGTACGGTCGCCTCACTGTGCTGCAGGGCTTCTACCAGGTGGAAGATGCGCTGCATGGCCGACGAGCAAGCAACTACACCTGAACAAAATACAGGTGCATCGGGACACTCTTCCTCCTCATCGGCAGGTCGCAGTAGGATCAGATACCGCACCAGCGGGTCGCAGATTCCCGAGTCGTCCGCAAGCAATGGAGCGGTGGTAATCGAGACGAGCCGCGGTCCGGATTCGCCGAACTTGAGCGTGGCCCGCCAGCCCTCGCGCATTTGCTCGGCGAGCAGCGCCTGGCGCAGTTGGCCGGCAGGGCCAAAAAGATCGGTTCCCAGCAATTCTTCGATAGGCCGGCCGCGCAAGGCGGCTGCAATTCCACAGCCCAGGAATTCGTCCAGCAGGGTGGAGACATGCACAATTCGAAAGGAAGGATCGAGACAAATAAAGGCTCTTCCGACTGAGGCCAGGGCGCGTGTAATTCCGTGGAGCGCGGCCTGTGTGAGCGGATTTATGAGCGGTTCGCAAGCGGGCGCAGGTTCCATTTCTACAATCCGGGCCATGCTCAAGTCTCCTTCCTGCCGAAGGCAATAGATCAAAACTAGTGATTGTAGACCTCGAGTTGCGCGGATTCAGTGTCTGACAACACAAAGCCGGGCGCCAACCGAGATGACGTCTTCGAACGCGACGCAACTCTAGCTCAAGACCAATCATGATCCCAGTCGCCCTCAGCACCCACCTTCCATTGGGTTTCTATCTTGAAGTGTCTCTGAGCCGACACAATCCAGTGCCCGTAATCCCAAACAAACCACCGCCAAGAGATTTGCCAGACGGACAGCTTTCTTTCTTGAAAACATTGATTTTTCCTTGGCGGCGATGCATGTTCGATCTGCAACACAACCATTCCACAACTCCATTGAGCCCAAATGAAGACTGGGGGGGGCGATCACCCCATAGAATCGGGCGCAGGATGGGTGGGGG
>VFSW01005273.1_pt1 | contig 19157 bp, 14 predicted proteins | sample 5358111 | NCBI WGS metagenome assembly VFSW01 (sample SAMN11554181, study PRJNA540505) | mine drainage metagenome | isolation source: sediment from site ElyBrook_90M | place: USA: Ely Copper Mine, Vershire, VT | collected 2017 | reverse complement strand
GACATCCGCAAGGGGATCCATTGCATGATCCCCAAATCGATCTTCGTCGCGCGCGCAGGCCGCGCGCTCAAGGCGGCCGCTCGCTGACGGCGAGCGCGCTCAATGCATGTAGGGCCGCATCTCGATCGCGTGTGCTTCCGGATTACGGCCCTGCGCGCGCAGCGCATCGACCAGCAGGTGTCCCGCCTGGCCTTGTGCGGCACGATCGCCGCCGGCGAGCGCGAGAGCCTTGCGGGCGCAACTCTCGGCCTGATGCGGATCGCTCTCCGCCAGGCGCAGACGTCCCAGCTCGACCCACAGCAGGGGATTGCTAGGCTCGATGCGCAAAGCGCGGTCGAGGGTCGAGGAGGCGCCGTCCATATCGCCGTGGGCCAACAAGGCGTGTGCGCGCGTGACCAGGGATTGGGTGGCGGGCGAGAGCCGATTCTCGCGCGGTGGCGGCACGGGCCTCGGCGACGGCGCAGGCTCGATCGTTCCCGGGGCGGAGCTCGGCGGCGAGACCTGCGTTGCCGGCGCACTCGGTGCCGGGCCGGGCCGCACCGCGGTCGACGGGCAGCCGCTCAGCAGCAACGACACGTTCAACGCCAGGGCGACCCGGGTCAATGGATGAGATTTTTGAGCCATGTCTTGATCTTGTCCCCCGCCGTCGGTTGTTGCGGGCGATTGCCGCAGTTCGGATTGACCGGCAGCACCGCATCCTTGGGTACCCCGATGAGCACGGCATCGGCGCTGCAGCCGGGCGTCGTCTCCAGGCCATCGCCGTAACCGATCCAGCGATCCTCGGTGAGATCCGGCGCCACCGGCTCGTAGGACAGCGGCTTGAGGCGTGTCATGGTATCGGCCCAGACCGGAAGTGCTCCGGCGGCGCCGGTAAGGCCGGTGACGCGATTATCGTCGTAGCCCACCCAGACCACCGACAGATAGTTGCCGGTGAACCCCGCGAACCAGCTGTCGCGGGTGTCGGACGAGGTGCCGGTCTTGCCGGCCACCACCAGCCCCCTGGGCAGCCGCGCGGCGGCCTCGCGCGCAGTGCCGCGCGTCGGCACCAGCATCAGCATCCGATCGACCTGGTACACGGCCGCAGGCGGTGCCGCCGCCTCCACCTGCACCTTGAAGCGTTTCAGCGCATGGCCCTGCTCATCGAGCACCGCCTGCACGGCGCGCAACCGCGCGCGAAAGCCGCCGTTCGCGAGCGAGGTATACACCTGCACGACCTCGAGCGGCGACATGTCGACGGCGCCGAGCAGGAGCGAGGGGTTCAGCGGCGGCGAGATCGTGAGTCCGAGGCTGCGCAGCGTATCCACGACGTTGGCAAGACCCAAGTCCAGCCCCAGATGCACGGTCGCCAAGTTGAGCGATTCGGCCAGTGCCCGCGCCAGCGTCACCTTGCCGTTGGTGTCGCGCTCGAAGTTCTGCGGCGCCCAGGTGCTCCCATCGGAGAGTTTGAGCTCGATGGGCGTGTCATCGATCAGGGAGGCCGCGCTATAGCGGCCGGTCTCGATGGCGGTGAGATACACGGCGGGCTTGACCAGCGAGCCGATCGGCCGTCGGGCGTCCAGCGCGCGGTTGAATCCGCCGGTGCCGATCTCGCGCCCCCCCACCACGGCAACCACGTCGCCGCTGTTGGGCTCGGCCACGATCACCGCCCCTTCCAGATGCCCGCCGTGGACCCTGTTGTCGAGCCGCTGCAGATTCTGCGTGAGCGCGCGCTCGGCAGCCGCTTGGGCGCGCGGATCGAGGCTGGTATAGACGGACAGTCCGGCGGCGGCGAGGTCCGCCTCGGCGTAATCGCGCTTGAGATTGCGGCGCACCAAATCGATGTAGGCCGGCACGTAGTCGCCGCCGGGCGGCCGCAAGCCCAAAGGACTCGCAGTCGCGCGTTTTTCGGCGGCCGCGTCGATAAGCTGCGCTTCGGCGAGTTCCTTGATGACCAGATTGCGGCGCGCGGTCGCGCGCTCAGGATGTTTGCGCGGATCGTAAAACGAGGGTCCCTTGACCAGGCCGATGAGCAGCGCCGTTTCCCCGACATCCAGTTCGCTCAAGGGTTTGGCAAAGTAGAACTCGCTGCCGAGCCCGAATCCGTGAATGGCGCGATCGCCGTCCTGACCGAGATACACCTCGTTCAGGTACGCGACCAGTATCTCTTCCTTGGAATAGTGCGCCTCGAGACGCAGGGCCATGACCGCTTCGGTCGCCTTGCGGCCGAAAGTCTGTTCGTCCGACAGGAAGTAGTTCTTTACCAGCTGTTGCGTCAACGTGCTGCCGCCCTGCACCACGCGCCCGGCGCGCACGTTGGCCCAAAGCGCGCGCAGCACCCCGTAGACATCGACACCATGATGTTCGTCGAAGCGGCGGTCCTCGATCACCTTGATACCCTGATGCAGCAAGGGCGGCACGTCTGCCGGCGCTACCACCAAGCGATCCTCGCCGTGAATGGGGAACACGCTGCCGATCACCGGCGGATCGAGACGGAAAACCGGCAAATCCCCGCCGTCGGCCTGGCGCAGGCCGGTGATGGAATTGCCGTCGGCATGGATGGAGACCCGTTGCGTATCCCGCAGCTCATCGATGAAGCGCGTGCGCCGCGTCTGAAGGTCGAACGCGTTGCCCGTGCGCCGATATACGCCGGGACCGGCTCCCGGATCCCCACGGTGGTAATGCAATCGCCGCAGTTCATCTTCCAGATCGTTGGCCGACAGCGGTGCGCCGACGAACACTTCCAGCGGGGCCGCGAACACGCGCGCCGGCACCGACCAATGACGGCCCTGAAACTCCCGGGTTACGGTGCGGTCCAGCCGCACCACCCAGATGGCGGCGATGAGCGCCGGCACCGCGATCGAAATGGCGACGATGCGGAGAAAGCTGCGCCGGCGACGAAGGCGGGAGCGGGCCACGCGAACCTCAGCGACGGGCCGGCGCGGGAGTCGGCACCTCGATCGGCAGGGGGCGACGCCGCCCCGGCAAATTCAAGTCCTTCATCCGAACGGGAATGAGCTGCGGATCAAGATGCGGCGAGCGGATCGTGCTCGGGTAACAACCATGAAAATTCGGACATACCACTCTCTGGATCGGCAACTGTCGAGGATCGGCGGGCATCAGGCCTTCCCCGGCCTGCCTGCCGGAAGTATAGCGGTAGCACCCTGCGGAATGGATAGCGCCGTAGTCTGCCGTCGGCATGCAACCGCGCTTGAAGCCGGCCCTGCGGCCCGTTCGCTCGACGGCGGGATGTCGTTCCGGGTCGCGCCGGCCGCCCCGGGGGGAGGGGGCCGCCGCGCGGCGATTCGACCGGCCTAGCGAGGCGGCGCCTTTAGTTTCAAGCGCATTCGCCGATATTTAGCCCGGTGGCGGCCAGAAATCCGTGAGCGGCGGGTTGGAGCGGTGTGAAACATGGAGGGCGTTTTCATAGGCCGGCAGCCGATACTCGACCGGGCCGGCCGCCTGTATGCCTACGAACTTCTGCATCGGCGCAGCGAGCACAACTCGGTTCCGGACGGGGACGGCGATCGAATGTCGTCGGACATGCTGCTCAACGCGGCCCTGGAAGTCGGCGTTCGAAAGATCAACGCCGCATGCCCGGTGTTCATCAACGTTACCCGGAACATTCTGCTGAACGACGGCCTCGATTCGCTGCCGTCCGAGCGGATCGGGCTGGAAGTGCTCGAAACCGTCAGCGTCGACAAGCGGCTGCTCGATCGACTTCGGGTGCTGCGCGCACTGGGCTTCAAGATCTCGCTGGATGATTTCGTCTGCTCGCCCGAGCGCGACGGCCTGATCGAACACGCCGACATCATCAAGCTCGACGTCCTGGCGCTCGATGACTCGTCGCTGGAACGGCACGTCGCGCTTCTCAAGCGGCGCGGCGTGCGGCTGTTGGCGGAAAAGGTGGAAACTCGCGCCATGCATGCCCGCGTCATGGCGCTCGGCTTCGATCTCTTCCAAGGCTATTTCTTTGCGCGGCCCGAGATATTCAAGAGCCAGACGATTCGTCCCGGCAATGTCGTCCTGGTGCAATTGCTGGCGCGGATCCACGATCCGAATATCACGCCGGCGGAGCTCAGCGGCATCATCAGAAGCGATGTTTCCATGTCCGTTACCGTGCTGCGATGGGCGAATTCTCCGCTGTACGGGCTGCTGCACGCGGTGGAATCGGTGGAGCGCGCGGTGGTCGTTCTCGGCCTGTACACGATTCGCAACTGGGTCTCCCTCCTGGCGCTCGCCCGGCTGGGCGGGGCCACCACCGAATTGCACACGACGATTCTGGTGCGCGCCCGAACATGCGAATTGCTCGCCATCGCGGCGGCGATCCCGGGCGCCTCCAGCTATTTCACGGTCGGGCTGCTCTCCGCACTCGATATCATCCTGCAGGTCAACATGGATCAGGCACTCGAGTGCATCCCACTGGGGCATGACCAGAAAGCCGCCCTGCTCGAGCGGTCCGGACCACTCGGTGCAGCTCTGGCATGTGTGTTAGCCGTGGAAGCCGGCGACGAGGCGGCGGCAACATTCGCCGCCCTGAACATCGCCGACGTGACCCGCTGCTACTTTTCCGCAATCGACTGGGTCAATCACCTCGGTGGCAATCCGCAGCGCGCGAACCGCGCGCGACCCGCAGTTCAGGCGGCGTCCCCGAAGCGGCGCTTGCGGAATTGACCGCCGGTTGCGCCGATGGTGAATCCGCCGGCTCGGCGATGCGCTTGCACGGACAGCCCCTTGCGCGCACCCCGGCAGCAACGGTCGAAGCGGGTACGACGGACGAGTGCCCAGGGGGCCGTCCGCCGTACCCGACCGCAGTCCGGGCTACTTGTAGGTCATCTCCCCGCGCACCAGGCCGTCGCGGTGTAAGGAAAAATCGACCATGGAATCGAACGCGGGACCCGCCAGCGCGTTCGCTTTGATCGCCTCGCCCAGGGCCTTGAGGACCCGGTCCTGGCCTTCGGCGGTCGGCGTGGAGAAATCGAGATAGAACATCGACGGCGAGTACGTATGGATGGCCTGCTCATCGATTTCGTACTCGACGATGGTGCCCTCGGCGAGCAGTTTCTCGAGCAGCGGCACCATGAAGCCCTTGGCCATCGTATCGACGGCATCGCTCGGTGCGCTGTCCTTGAGCTTGTACACCGCGGTGTGCGTGTAGGCGCCCTTCCAGGAGCCGCTCTTCCAGGCGTAGTAGCGGCTCGAAAGGATCTGGTCCTCGTGCTTGGTCGCACTCGCGAACACCGCCCCGGTGGTGTTGCCGCCCTGCATGACATCGCTCAGCGTGCCGAGCAGTCCGGCCATCGACATGGACGAAAACCAGCCGTCGTGCGTGTAGCCGTCGGCGGTGTGCACCACGGTCTCATCATCGCCATAGCCCACCAGCGTGCCGCTCGCCAAGGCATGCGCCATGACCGCGTTCCCGGCACGCATCTTGTCCATCTCGGCCCATTTGGCGCGCGGGATATCCCATTCCGAATAGTAGGTGTACATCGGAGGCTTCTCTTTGACCTCCGCCGTTTGCGCATCGATGGACCTCGACGGGACGCACAACATCCACAACGCACCGACTGCGACCGCAATTGCCCGGATGACGTTCATGAGACGATCTCCCCTTCTGTTGTTGGTATTCCGCGATGGCGTCGCCATCGCCGGGTCGCGATTATAGCGCCGCTGCACACCGGGCGTGGTGCGGGCGCGACTTCACTGGGAGTTGTCCGGCCGGCGCGGCCGCTCAGAACACCGGGGCGGCGCCGGCAATGCCGCTCCGCGGCAGACGCCCCGCGAGGAGCCGCAGACACGAAACCCCGGCCCCCGGCGGGGCCTCACTGGGACAGCAGCTTCACCGTATTGTCGTTGTCGTCGTTGAAATAAATGATGTCGGTCAGGGTCGAGGTCGTCCCGTAGGCGCCCATGGTGGTGATGGTCTTCGGCACCGCCACGATGCCGAACAGCGCGCCGGCCGCGCCTTTGTCGACGTTCATGGTGGCCACCACGCCGGATGCGGGCGAGATCTCCACCAGGAGATTCGTGCCGGTCGGATCGAGCGTGTTGCCGACCACCAGATCGCCGTTGACCAGCAGCGCGGCGCTGATCGGGCCGTTGAGCGGAGAGCCCGCGACGATGACCTTGGCGGACGAGGCGCTCGGACCGGTGAAGCTCGTCCCCGCCACCACCACCCCGTCGGTGCCGATGGCCGATACATTATCGAGCCCGACCACGCGATTGGCGTTGGTATCCACCACGTACAGCGTGTCGCTCGAGGCATCGTAGGTGAGCCCGGCGGGCGCCGAGATCGACCCGGGGACTCCTTGATTGGTGCTGAAGCCGCTGGCGATCTCGGTAAACGCCGTCTGCGCACCGGCGGCGATCGTGATCCGATCGATGGTCCCGGTCTGCGCGTTCGACACGTATACAACTTCGGTTCCGGCGCGCGTTGCCTCGATCACGCTCCAGGGCTCGGCGAAGGTGTCGGCGGCGAACGGCGTGCTGAGCGCGCCCGAGGGCGAGATCAGCACGACGGCGTTCGCCTGACCGGCGGCGGCAACGATGCTGCCGTCGGCCAGGCTGGTGACGGCAGAGCAGCCGAGCAGTTGATTCGACTGCGCAATGCGATACGGCGTGGCGCCGGCCTTTGGATGCAGCCCGACCACGGTGGTGCCCAGACCCTGCGTGTTGGTGGCGCCGTCGTTGAAGTTGCATATCACCAGGTCACCCATCGTGATCGGTCCGGATGTGGCGGTGGCGACGGTCAATCCGTAGGGATTGCCGCCCTTTTCGGTCGGATCGAGCGTCGAGCCGATGGTCGAGAGCGTGGCGAGCGTGGGAAGTATCGCGCCGGAAATGGTCGTCTGCGTCGGCTTGTTCATGGCGTAGTTGCCGCCGGAGCCGTAGCCGCCGCAGGCGGCCAGGCAGGCCGCGCCGACCGCGATCGCGATGCGGTCGCCCGCGCGGGGAGTGGTTCGAGGAATGCTCATGGCCGGGATCTCCTGCTGGGTGAGGATGCGCAGTTCTCCCGGGTAGGTGCGCGGCAGCTGCCGAATGGTTGCCTGCCGGAGAAAAAAGCCGCGCTTCAGCAGACCGTACCGGCACCTGCCTTGCCCATCGATGGGCTCAAATCGCATCCGCGGCGAGGGCCAGCGCGCCGAGCGGCCCCGCGAGTTGTCCCAGGCCGGGTGCCGCGATGTATCGGTCGATGCTGCCGGTCAACGCTTGCAGATCCAAATAGCCGTTCAAGCTCGACAGCAACCCCCGGCGAATCTGCTCGAGAAGTGCCGGTCGCGCCTCGATCACGCCGCCGCCAACCAGAATGCGCCGAGGCGCCGTAGCGAGCACCAGCGTGTGCAGCAGTTGCGACAACGCATGCGCCGCCAATGCCCATGCAGGGTGGTCCGCGGGAACCCGATGTGCCGGCAAGCCGGCGCGCGCGGCAATCGCCACGCCCGAGGCCAGGCCCTCGACGCAGTCTCCGTGAAACTCACACACCCCGCGCCAGTCGTCGCCGAATTTGCGCGCGACCCGGACATGACCGAGCTCGGAGTGGGAAAAGCCGCGCACCAGGCGCCCGCCGGCGACCAACCCGACGCCGACTCCGGTGCCGACGGTGATGTAGGCAAAATCCTCCAGATTCCGGGCCGCTCCCCAGCGATGCTCGGCGAGCGCCGCGCCGTCCACGTCGGTGTCGAAGCCGACCGGCACATCGAACGCCTGGGCGAGGCGACCGGCGACGCGGGTATTGCGCCAACCCAACTTGGGAGTTGACGTGATGAATCCGTAGGTCGGCGAACTGCGGGTCAGGTCGACCGGTCCGAACGAGGCGACACCGAGCGCGTGAAACGGGCCGTGCGTGGCCACGGCCTCGCGCAGGACATGCTCGATGCGGCCGAGAGTCGCCGCTGGGTCATTGCCGGTCGGAACCGAGACTTGCGCCCGGATGTCGTCGGGACCCGTGCCGAGAATGCATACGCACTTCGTGCCCCCGAGTTCGACGCCCCCCAGCAGCGGCTTCGAGTCCCTCATCGGGCGGTGGCCGCGGCGGCAAGGTGGGTGCGGTGCGAGGGGGGAACGCGGGCCGCCGAGTCGCCGAAATGCCGGAGGCGCTCTTCGTTACGCCATGTGACCCGCTCCCTGCATTGCCTTGCGCTCCCGTGATCAAATCCGCAACAGGTCAATCGCAATGGGACTCGCCGATGACTGACGCCGCTGCGCAATCTCCGTGTGTCCGAAATTGCTGCCTGGACGATGACGATATGTGTCTGGGATGCTTTCGATCCTTGGAGGAAATCCAACAATGGGGAACCGCCGGCAACCATCAGCGGCTCACCATCCTGCACAATGCCCAGCATCGGCGGGAGGCGTTTCAGGACCATGTCCGGGGCGAGGTCCGGCGCCAAGGCCGCGTCCGCTAACTCTTGGGCGCCGATCGTCGCGCGTGCAGCGCCATCGCGATCAAAGTCGACCCGCCGAACACCATATTGATGCCGACGAGAAGTCCGATGGCCCACGCCGCAGTGCCCGGAAGCCCCATGAGAATAATCGCGGCCAAAACGAGATCCACGACTCCGCTCACCAGCAACAGCGCCCAGCGGGACGAGAACCCGTGACGGTGATTCAGCGCCATCATGATGGAGGCGACGCCCTCGAAGGACAAGAACACCGTCAGGATGACCGTGAGCGACAGCGCACCGGACACGGGCTGCGCAAGCAGCAGGACCCCCGCGACGACGGCAACCAGGGCCGATAGCAGCGACCATCCGAAGCCGGGGGCGCCGCGCATCCGCAATGTGCTGATCAGTCCTACGACGCCGCTCATCAGCAATATCCAGCCGATGAGAACCGCCACTGCCAATGTGGCGGCCGGGGGAATCAGCACGGCCCCGAGGCCGAGGATGAACAGCACGATGCCCTCGGCGAGAAACAGGCGCCAATGCGCGCTGAGAGAGGCCGCCACGGCGGCGCGCACATCCGATCGCGGGTCGTCAACGGGCATTGGCATCTCCTTGCGATGATGAGCCTTGCAGGCAGCATAAGCCCTCCCCTGGCCGCAGCGCCAGGGAGCGCAACATCCGCCCGCCGGGATTCCTCGGAGCTTGATACTATCGTTAAGGGCATCTCGAGAGGACGACGATGAGTTTTCGAAGTCACACGGGCAACGGGGACGCTTATCCGGGCGGTGGTGCGGGATTGAGCGGGTGAGTCAATCCCCGTTCTCCACACGCTGGGTATGGCTGATCGTCGCGGGATGGATTCTGGTTGCGTTGGCGGCGCTGCCGTTCGCCGCCCGGATCAACGAGGAGCTCGATGCGGGAGTCCGGCTGAGGGGCAGCGAATTCTCGCGCGTCGAGGCTGCGCTGCAGCACCAATTCGAGTCGCCGTTCGCGAAGATCGCGCTGCTGAGGATTTCCTCCGCCCCTGACCCGCGGACGGCCGACGGGGAGGCCTTGCTCAAGCAAGTCACCGACAGCATCCGAAGCACCTCCGGCGTGCGCGGCGTCATGTCCTATCTTGACCGCGGGGATTCGCTGTTCCTCGGCGAGGACCAGAGCCCGATTCTGATCGTCGGACTGAACGCACCGAGGGGCACCGCGGATGCCGTGATGACGACGCTGCGCGAGTCCACCGAGGCGTTGCGCGTGCAGCTCGAGGCGAAATACCCGCATCTGGCCTTCGGCTGGACGGGCGAGGCGGCGGTCAACGCGGACCTGCGCCGCATCAGCGCTGAGCAGACGCGTGCCGCCGAGTGGCGGGTGTTTCCGCTCACGCTGGTGCTCTTGTTGATCGCCTTTCGTAGCCTGATCTCCGCCATTCTTCCCGTGCTGTGCGGCGCGCTGACCGTCATCGTATCGCTCGGCGCGGTGGCGGCGGTGAACCGCTTTTGGCCGGCCTCCCTGATCGTCGTCAGCATCGTCAGCATGGTGGGGCTGGGATTGAGCATCGACTACGCGCTGCTGATCGTGAGCCGCTACCGGGACGGCCTCGAACAGGGACTGTCGCGGCCGGAAGCGCTGCTCGAAGCGGCCAGGCACGGCGGCCGTACGGTGCTCGTATCGGGCTCCGCCGTCGCCATCGGATTCGCCGCCATGCTCATGGTGCGGGTGAGCGAGATACGGTCCATCGGCATGGGGGGACTGCTGGTCACCACGGTCGCCGTGCTGGTCGCGAGCACGCTTTTACCCATCGTGCTCGCCTGGATCGGTCCGTGGATCGACACCGGCTCTCTCGGGTTCGCCCGCAAGCCCTCGACGCGACGCCAGTGGCGGCGTTGGGCCCACTGGGTCATGCGCAATCATTTGGCGGTGCTTGCGGCAGCAGGCATACCGCTCGTGCTTCTGGCAGCTCAAGCGACCCACCTGCGCATCGACCTGCCGCGCGGCCGGTGGCTGCCCGACAGCGCCGGCTCGGTGCGCGTGCTGCACGAAATAGACTCATCGGCGCGGGGCAGCTTCGGCGAGATCGTGCAGGCGATTCTCTATCTGCCGCCGGGAACCACGATCGAGGACGAAGCCGGCTGGCGCGCCGCATCGCGGCTGTCGAGATACTTCGCGCGCGACCCGAGAATTCAGCATGTGTGGGCGGTCACCACCTTGAATGCGGTGCCGCTTGGCGGCCCCGAGATCCTGAAAAGTCTTCCGGACTCGCAACGGCGCAGCCTCGTCAGCGCCGATGGCAGTGCGGTGCTGCTCGCGTTGCTGCCGCACAAGGATCTGGCCGCGCCCGACGCCGTGCGATTCGTGCGGGAGATCCGTGCGGCAAACCTCGAGACCATCACCGGGGTTGCGGGCACCCGCCTGGACGTGGGCGGATTGCCCGGCTTCAACGCCGATTACGAAGATGCGATCAAGAATGCGCTGGTGCCTGTCTTCGTGAGCGTCATCTGCGCGACCCTGCTGGTCTTATCCTTCGCCTTTCGCAGCATTCTCATTCCCATCAAGGCGGTGGCGCTCAATCTGCTCTCCGTGGCGGCCGCCTACGGCGCCGTGGCCATCGTATTTCAGCATGGGATCGGATCCCGGCTGGTGGGACTTCCCGCCCCCATGCACGGCGGCTTTCCGATATTGCCCATCGTGGTGTTTTGCATCGTCTTCGGCTTGAGCATGGACTACGAGGTGTTCATCGTCTCGCGAATTGCCGACGGCCGCCGGGCCGGGCTCGGCGACGGCGCGGCGCTGGTCGAGGGGCTTGCGAGCACGGGGCGCGTGATCACGTTCGCCGCGTCCATCATGGTCATGATCTTCGGCGCGTTCGTGTTCGGCGACTTCGTGCTCATCAAGATCCTCGGTTTCGCGCTGGGGGTGGCCGTGTTCCTCGATGCGACGGTGATCCGCATGGCCGTCGGACCCGCGCTCATCCGGCTCGCGGGGCGGTGGAATTGGTGGCCGGGTCGATGAATCGAGTCAATCCTCCTGCCCATCGTCTCGCCGGTGCAACTTGGGCATGTCAGCGCACCGACTCGTGGCCATCACCGGCGCGTCATCGAACGTATGCGCATCTGATCTTGGCGGCTGCTCATGCAATAGCAGCCTTGACAATCATTGCTTAGGCAAGTATCCTGCTTCGTGAGGTAACGATTTGAGCTCCGACGCCAAAATCTACGATCTCGATACCTATCAGCCCGCCAATTGCGTCGGGCAATTGATGTATCGCGTCCGCGCTGCCCAGATGAATGCGTTGGACCAAGTTCTCGCGCAAGACCCTGATTTAGCGCCGCTCGAGATCAGTGCGGCGCAGTACGTGATCATCAGCGTGCTGGCCAAATGCGGGGTGGATTCTGCGGCCCAACTGTGCAAAGACCTTTCTTATGATGCGGGCGCAATGACCCGGATGTTCGATCGCCTCGAGGCCAAAGGTCTGATCAGCCGCCGACGGTGTCCAGAGGACCGGCGATTGGTGAAGGTGGAGTTGACCGAAGCCGGCCTCGCTGCACTGCCAAAGCTGCGTGAGTGCTCGGTGCGAGTGCTCAACCAGTTCATGCAAGGCTTCAGCCAGGCGGAGGCGCGCCAGCTGGAGGGGTTTCTAGTCCGGATGCTGCAAAACACCTGACATTTTTTAGGTAATTCATTGCCTAGGCATAGACCGCTTAGGCAATGACCGACGCGGGTATGAAGATGAACAATTTGGTGCATTGGCTGCAGCGGGGCCGACTGACGCTGCAGGAATTCGGGCCCTCCATGGCAATGCTGACATTGCCGGGCGGCTCGTTCGTCGCGCTCACCGGGTGGATTTATCGCCATTGGCGGCCGACCGCCGCGCGCCGATGAAACCGTATTCGCACACGATGCGCATCCACGAAGCAATCCGGCGCGCAGCGCTGCTGACGTGCGTAACGAGCCTGCTCACCCTCGCAGGCTGCGCTCCGGTCGTCATCAAGGCGCCATCGGCAGCTCATGGGGAGATCGCCGCCGAATCGCCGGGAACTATACGCACTCTGGGTGTCGATCAGCTGTTCGCAGAAGTACCCATCGCGAGAGTCGCGCAGCGAGCTCATGAGAAGCGGGCGCAGCAACCGTTCAGCATCCTTGCGCTGTCGGGTGGCGGCGCCGACGGCGCGTTCGGTGCCGGCGCCCTCGTCGGACTCGCGCACTCCGGAACGCGACCGCAGTTTTCCGTCGTCACCGGCGTCAGCGCCGGCGCCCTGATCGCTCCCTATGCTTTTCTCGGTACCGACTGGGACGATCAACTCGCCGATGCCTACACGAGCGGACGCGCCGAGCACCTACTTCAACCGCGCGGATTGGGCGTGCTCTTCGGTTCGAGTGCCTACAGCGGCACACCACTTGAGCAGCTCGTGGACGATCACCTGAGCGATGCGCGGATCAAAGCCGTCGCACGCGAGGCAGCCTCAGGTCGGCTGCTGCTAGTCGCAACCACCAACGTCGATACCGGCGAGACCGTCGTCTGGGATCTCGGATCGATTGCCATGAATGGCGGTGCGCATGCAAAAGCTCTTTTCCGGGACGTGTTGGTCGCATCCGCACAGGGTGGCGGCCGCCCGTCGATCGCAGCCCTGGAATAATCAGCCTCGCGCGGCCGCGTTTCTCAGGGAGCGACGAATTGGCGTTGCGGAGACAAATTGGCGTTGCGGAAAAGCCACATGGGTATTTGTAAGTGGACGTTGCGCGTGGAAGAAAGTTCCCGCTTCGCATGCTCACAATGCGTCTATTTTTCAGACTTTCTCCGATTTGTTTTCACCACGAAGTGTGCTTAAATTTTGACGGCTTCGCGGTTCGGGTTTCATTCGTGCCGCGTTGTTTGGCGCATACAACTATCTCGGTCTAGAGGTATGCCATGAAGACACTCATCAACGGTAGCCCTGGTTGCTGGTTGCGCGCGGTGTGGCTCTGGCTGCCGCTGGTCGCATCGGCCCCTGCCCTGTCGCAATCCGCTCCGCCGCTGTCTGCATCCTCGGCGGGGGCGCCCATGACTGTGGCCGGAGGCCTGTATGTCTCGCCCAAGAACGGTCAGACGACCGACCAGCAATCCGCCGATCGCTACGCGTGCTACACATGGGCAGTCAAGGAATCGAGGTGGGACCCTTCCGCGCCGCGCGGCAGCAGCTCGGGCGACTACACCAATTCGGCCGATGGCGACATCAGTCCGCTTGATGAACCGAACGGCAACGCCGCGGGGCTCGAGAAATACCGGCGAGCGATGACGGCGTGTCTGGAAGGGCGCGGATATTCGGTCACCCCCGTGGCCGCGCCGAGCCCGGCTGCTCCTTCCACTCCGGCGAGCGTTCGATCCCGGACCATGCTCAGCTCTGCCTCGAGCCCGCCCGAGCTGAAATACCATCCCTTCGAGATGCAGATCGATGGCGGCTACACCGCCGCAGTCGGGACCACCGACCGAAACTTGAGCGGCGGACCGACCGGAGGGTTGGGCCTGGCCTGGTTCCCGACGGCGGCGCTGCCCCTCGGCTTGCGCGTCGATGGAAGCTACAGCAGGTTCGGGATCAAGGATCGCGCGCTGAGTCTCGACGCCCCGGGATTCACCTCAGGCCGTGACGCCGTGTACGGCGGCGATGCCGACCTGCAACTCGACCTGGCGCACCGCTCATCGCGCTACAAGTTCTATCTGCTGGGCGGAGTCGGCTGGTACCGCGTGCAGACGCAGCTGCGGCAAGTGGCATACCAGAGCGGAACGGTGTGCGGTTTGTACTACTGCGCGCCCGGGTACTTTCCCTCCACCGTCGCGGAGAGGAACACCACGACCGACTGGGAGAAATCGTGGAACGCCGGCATCGGCTGGGAGATGGCGGTCGCGCAGCGGACGTCGTTCTTCATCGAGGCGCGCTACCGGCACTTTCTGGCGAGCGCCAACAACAGCAGCATGACTTTCGTGCCCATCACCTTGGGCTTCAGATTCTGAGGTGAGTCATCATGGCCATCATTGCGTGCAGGGAGTGCGGCCACCAGGTATCGACGCAGGCCGCGAGCTGCCCCAACTGCGGCGCACCGCATGCGCCCGCCGCCGAGTCTGACAGCCCCGGCCGGAGGGTCTTGCGGCGGACACTGCTCGGGCTGGCCGCGCTCGCCGTTGTCGCGACCGCGCTCTGGTTCATGCACGCGAGATTTGGGTCGCTGGCCGAGACGGCCTTGCCGTGGCGCACCGAGAGCGCGGCCACCCGCCCCGTTCCCGCTTCGGCTTCGGCGTCGGCGCCCGCGTTGCCGGCCGCACGGCAGCCCGCGGGCGACATCGCTGCTGGACAAGCCGCGGTCTATGTGACCACGGCAGAGCAACTGTACCGCGACTACACTGCGAATGCGGTGGCCACCCGGAGCCGCATCGGGAGCGGCCTGGTTCGGGTCACGGGCAGCGTGACTGAAATCGATGAGGATCTCGCGGGTCACCCGGTGGTCGAGCTGGCGTCCGGCGGCACGCAGAGCACCGGCATGCTGCTGAAGGACGATCAGAAGGGGGCGGTGGCGCAGTTGATCAAAGGAGAATCGGTCGGTATTCAGTGCGACAAGATGCAACGCGATCCCGCGCAGCATTCCGGAGCTCCGCAGGGCAGCGGCTGCGTGCTGGTGCTGATCGATGCCGGTGCCCAGCCGGTTTATCTGGCCGTGTCATCCGCGAACGGCAGGGAGAAGACGCCGCTCTACATCGTCGGCCCGATGCCGGAAAACGCCTGCTTGTCGCGCGCGGACATGATCTCGGACGAGTTGAGCGGGAATTTCGATCAGGGAGACATCATCGCCAAGCGCTGCTCTCCCACCGCACGCGAGAACGTTCCCGCTTCGGGCTGTCGTTTGAGCGTGTCCATGCCGTCCCTTCCCGACCTGCCGGATGTGCATCTCTGGCGGTACGATTGCAGCGCTCCCGCCGCGGCTCCGCGCAAGGCCGTGGACAGAAGATTCGCTGCCCGTAAGCCGGAGCCGAAGGGCGCGGCCTCATCGGAAAAGCCTGCGGAATCGGCAACGTTGGTGCCGCTGCCGCCCGTGCCTGAGCTGCCGACCGCAGCTCTGCAGACATCCACGGCTTCCGTGCCGCTCATCACCGCCTTCCAGAGTACGGCTGCCATCGCGGGCGATTCCGCGGCTGACTCCGGCGGCGCGGTTGCCGTTCCGGCCGCAGCCTCTTTCGAGGCGGTTTCGGTCGCATCCGAGACGGGCCCGGCCGCGGCGGCGGCGGGCGCCCCGGTTCCCGTCGACAACGCGGCGCCTGGCGCGAAGGAGCTGGCCAATCCACCGACGGGCTCGCCCCAGACACCTCCTCCGAGCGCAAGGCCGGCGCTGCCCGCGGATCTGGCCGCCGTCAAAGCGAGCGATCCTGCAGCCGCGGATCACATTGCTTCCTACTGCCATAGCGCGACAGCCGCCGCGCAGGATCCCGCCAGCGTCGCGGCGAGTTGCCGGCATGAGGAGGAGGCGGCGTGGAAGCGGCTCGTGGTCAACAATGAATTTCCCGCTCTCAACGAGGCCACTCGGCGTAAATGCAACGAGGCGCCGTTTCCCGACAGCTATGTGGCGAAGGAATCCTGTGCGAAATACCAGCTGCAGGCCAGGTGAAGCAGCAGCTGCCGCCATCCGTGCCCGGGGCGGTCGTGCTGCACGAACACATGAGCCGGGTGCGGGCGTCGGCCGCCGGTCTGATCGCTGCCGCGGTCTGGATCATCCGCAGCCATTGAGCGGCGGAACCAGATATCCGCCTGGACGGTCAACCGTGCAGAGCTTGAGCCGTTGAAGCGAGCGGCTCTGTTTCGGGGGAGGAGGGGTTATGCTGCCGTCATTCACGAGTCTTCGCCGCCTGCTGAGCTTATCGGCAGCCGCCGCGCTGCTATCGAGCTGCTATGACAATGGCTGGTGCAACGGCGGATCCTGCAATGCGACGCCGCCGGGTGAAATTTCACTGGCACTCCTCGCCGGCAATTTCAACGGCAACGGCCACACCTCCATCGTCGCCACCAGCACCGTCGAGTACCAGATGAGTTTCAATCCGGGCTACCTGCAGAGCTACTTATCGACCGGCGCCGGCTCGTTCGCATCCCCGAAGCTCACGGCCGCCGGCGACGATCCGTTGTACCTCGCGAGCGCGGATCTGAACGGCGACCATCTGCCCGACGTGGTCTCCGCGAGCTACGAAGACGGAACGCTCAGCGTGTACCTCAACAGCAGCTCCGCGCCGGGAAGCCTCGCCGCGCCGGTGATACTGACCTCGCCGGGTGCTTCGCAGGTGGCGATCGGCGACATGAACGGCGACGGATTGCCGGACCTCGTGTCCGCGGATTTTGGCGTGTCGTTGTTTCTGCAAACCTCGCCGGGGCATTTCGCAGGCCCGGTGAGCCTGTATTTCGGTGGCGCGAACTGGGTCGCGGTCGGCGATCTGAACCACGACGGACAGCTCGACGTTGCACTGGCCGACGCGGTCGGTGTCAAGATCCTCCTGCATACCGGAGCGGCGGGCAGTGTGACCTACGCGGCTCCGGTCGCGGTGTTCACGCAGAGTGTCAATCCCGGCATCACCGGGGCGAACATCATCGTGATCGCGGACGTGAACGGCGATGGCTTCGATGACCTGGTGATCACCGATCCAGGTCCGGTGGGAAGTCCGCCGACCGTGAACGTGCTGTTGCAAGTGGCCGCACAGCCCGGAACCTTCGCGAGCCCCGTGACCTATCAACTGCCGGGCAACAGCACGCCGGAATCCCTCGTGGTGGCCGACGTGAACGGCGACGGTCATCCCGATATCGTGGTTGGCGGGTCGAGCGCGGTGAGTGTGCTCCTGCAGGTCGCGAGCGCTCCGGGCACGTTCACTGCCGCGGCGAACTACGGGGTGGTCAATGCGAACGAGGTGGCGGTGGCCGACGTGAACGGCGACGGCCTGGCCGACATCATCGTGCCCATGGGCGTTTCGCATCCGGTGGTGAGCGGGATCATCACCAATCATCCCGGGGTGCTGCTGCAGGTCGCGGGTGCTCCCGGCACGTTCGCCGCCCTCCGGGATCTGCCTTAACACCATCGATCTGCCCGGGCATCCATCGAGGGGACGCGCCGATGCGTGCGCCCCACGGTTTCTCCCCCTCAAGCCGCCGCGCCGCGAACCGCCGCCGAATCCGGATCGTAGGAAAGAATCGGCGCGAGCCAGCGCTCGGCCTCCGCGGGCGTCATCCCCTTGCGCTGCGCATAGCTGACGACCTGGTCGCGGCCAATCTTGCCCACCGCGAAGTAGCGCGCCTCGGGATGTGCGAAGTACCAGCCGCTCACCGCCGCGGTCGGCCACATCGCAAAGGACTCGGTGAGCCGCATGCCGGTTGCGCGCTCGGCATCGAGCAGCGTCCAAAGCGCGCTCTTCTCCGTGTGATCCGGACAGGCCGGATAGCCGGGCGCCGGACGAATCCCGCGATACTCCTCGCGGACCAGGGCCCCCGGATCGAGCGCCTCGCCCGCCGCGTAGCCCCAGAATTCCCGGCGCACCCGTTGGTGCATGCGCTCCGCGAACGCCTCGGCCAGGCGGTCCGCCAGCGCCTTGAGCAGGATGCTGCTGTAATCGTCATGCGCCGCCTCGAACCGGGTGATGTGCGCGTCGATACCGATGCCGGCGGTCACCGCGAAGGCCCCCAGATAGTCGCGCCGGCCGCTCGCTTGCGGCGCGATGAAGTCCGCCAGGCAGAGCTGCGCCTGCCCCGGCGGCTTCGCCTTCTGTTGGCGCAGCTGATGGAGCCGCGCGGCGGGCGTGCGCCGCGCGTCATCCCGGAACACCTCGATATCGTCCTCGCCCGCGCTGTGTGCCGGAAAAATGCCGACCGCTGCGCGCGCCTCGAGCCATCGCTCCGCGACCAACCGCTCGAGCATGCGCCGCGCGTCGGCGTAGAGCGCGGTCGCCGCCTCGCCGACCGTTGGATCGCGCAGGATGTCAGGGAACTTGCCCGCAAATTCCCAGGCGTTGAAGAACGGCATCCAGTCGATGTAGGGCACCAGTTCCTCGAGCGGGTAGCTCAGGAACGTGCGCATGCCGGGGAGCTTCGGCGCCGGGGGCGTGTACGCCGTCCAGTCGATCTTGAACTTCCTCGCCCGCGACTCCGCGAGCGACAGTTGCGGCGCCTTGGCGCCCTTGTTGCGGTGCTGCTCGCGCCGGCGCTCGTGCTCCGCCTTGGCGTGCGCCACGAACGCATCGCGTGTCGCGGGCGTGACCAGCTGCTGGCAGATGCCGACCGAGCGGGAGGCGTCCTTCACGTAAATGACGGCGCCGGCGTACTGCGGATCGATCTTCACCGCCGTGTGGGCGGGCGAGGTGGTCGCTCCGCCGATCAGCAATGGCTGGGTGCAGCCCAGGCGCTGCATCTCCTTCGCCACGTGCACCATCTCGTCGAGCGATGGGGTGATGAGCCCCGACAAACCGATGAGATTCGCGCCAACGCGCGCCGCGGTCTCGAGGATCCGCTCGCAGGACACCATGACGCCCAGATCGATCACTTCGAAGTTGTTGCACTGGAGCACGACCCCGACGATGTTCTTGCCGATGTCGTGCACGTCGCCCTTGACCGTCGCCATCACGACCTTGCCGTTCGAGCGGGCGGCGCCGAGCTTGTCCTTCTCGATGTAGGGAACGAGCACCGAGACGGCCTTCTTCATCACCCTCGCGGACTTCACCACCTGCGGCAGGAACATCTTGCCCGACCCGAACAAATCCCCCACCACGTTCATGCCGTCCATGAGCGGACCCTCGATCACATCGAGCGGCCGCGC
>VFSW01005272.1_pt1 | contig 19160 bp, 22 predicted proteins | sample 5358111 | NCBI WGS metagenome assembly VFSW01 (sample SAMN11554181, study PRJNA540505) | mine drainage metagenome | isolation source: sediment from site ElyBrook_90M | place: USA: Ely Copper Mine, Vershire, VT | collected 2017 | reverse complement strand
CGGGATTCGCACCCGCTAGAAAACAGCGCCTTGGCACGGCGCACGTTAAACTTGGATTAGAGAAGATTTTAGAATGCCTCCTCTACCAACTACCAACTAAAATATTTCATTTTCAAACAGTAAACAGCAACGCTATTGGCTATTGCACCAATCCTTCTGCCTTTGAACTGATTTGCGGCGTTCGATTACGAAAACCGAAATCAACCACGCAATACGGATACCCGAAAGATTTTACTCGGGACTTCCAACTCAGCACTCAGAACGGAGTTTCACCCCGCACTCACCCTCTGATCAGCGCCCGTCCTTGTGCCGCCCAGAACTCCATCGGCTCGCGCTTGAAACCGCTCTTGGCGAACTGGTGCCAGCGACCGACCACGAAGCTCATCATCAGGTTGGCCTGTGCTGCGGGATCGATCTCGGTCGGAATTTCCTGCTGGCTCGCTGCCAGCCGCAAGGACTGTTTGAACGTGGCTTCCAGCCGGTCGTGCAGCTGGTTGATGCGGGTTTGGAGGCGGCTATCCTCGTTGACCAGCACCTCGCCGATCAGCACCCGGGTCATGCCGGGATTCTTCTGGGCAAAACCGAGCAGGAGGGGCAACACGCCCTCCAGCTGTTTCGCACCGCTGTTCTCTTCGCTGGTGATCTTGTTGATCAGGCCGAACAGGGTCTGCTCGATAAACTCGATCAGTCCCTCGAACATCTGCGCCTTGCTGGCGAAGTGGCGATAGAGCGCCGCCTCGGATACGCCGATCCTGGCTGCCAGGGCAGCGGTGGTGATTTTCTCACCCTGCGGTTTCTGCAACATTTCTGCCAGATTTTGCAGGATCTGGAGTTTTCTTTCTCCGGGTTTGGCTGCCATGTTTTCCTCTTGGGTATTTTATCGCTGTTGATTATACCCGGAAGGGCAGGTAATTCACTCCTGGCGGCGGGCGAAGATGCCGGGGCGGAATATTTCCTTGCCGGATTTCGAGAAGGCCGAGGTATAGGGGTCGATGGCGGTTTCCAGTTCCTCGCACCAGGAGGGGTGGCTGTAGCTCATGTCAGAGAAGAACCACAACCCGCGCTCGGACTGGCAAGCTGCCGACATCATGTGAATCTGCTCTCCCGCTTCCGGCCCAACGATGCAACCGCCCAACAGTTGACCGGTCTCGGCATCATGCACCACCTCGATAAAGCCTTCATAGTCGTGATGCGCGCGTGCCTTGCCGGAGCCACCGAAATTGGAGCGCGCCACATCGGCATCGAACCCGGCCTGCTCGGCGAGATCCTCGGTCAGTCCCACCGCCGCGATTTCCAGGGCGGAATGGATGACGGTCGGCACCTTGTGATAATTGCTGCGCAGGACATTGCCGTTGATGGCATTGGCTGCCGCCACTTTGGCATCGTGCAGGGCGGCATTGGCCGTCATCGGACCAAGCTTGACATCACCGATGGCGTAAATGCCGGGAACGCTGGTTTCCAGGTGTGCCGTCACCTCGATGAAACCCTCCCGATTCAGCGCCACCCCGGCTTCTTCCAGGCCCAGACCGTCCGTCATCGGTCGCCGGCCAACGGCGACCAGCACATGCTCGAAGGTGTCACGGTGACCATCCGTACAGGTGATTTCCACCTTGCCGTCAATGATCCGGCTTTGCTCAACAGTCGCATTCTTGCGCACTTCGATGCCGATGCGTGTGAACTTGCGCTCCAGCACGGCGCTGGCGCGCTCCGGGATATTAGGCTGGTCCAGTAGCCGGTCACCCTGTTCAACGATACACACGCGGGAACCGAACTGATGCAGCAGAAAACCCAGCTCCACGCCTATCGAGCCGCCGCCGACACATAAAATGGATTTCGGCCGGTGATCGAGGCGGTACATGAAATCGGGCGAGTGCATGATCTCGCGACCGTTGCTCGCACACGCATCGAGTTCGCGCGGCATCGAACCGGTGGCAATGATGATGCGCCTGGCCTTGAGCTCAAGCGGCGCGGTGATGGTGAGCTTTGCCTTATCGGTAAATGGCGCATCGCATTCCGGCGAGTTCAGGCTGCGCACCGGATTGACGCTGATCCGGCCATCGCCCAGCAGCTTTCCCTCGCCAATGATAACGCGCACGCCCAGACGCTTGAGCCACACCGTGAAATTATTGCGGATGCCGGTGACCACCTCGTCCTTGTGCGCCATTGCCGCCACAAAATCCCCGCGCACCGGGCCGATCAGACCGCGGCCCTGCAAGCCGTTGACATCCTCGATCAGCGATGCCAGGTGAAGCAGGGTTTTTTTCGGGATGCAGCCCTGGTTCAGGCACACTCCGCCCGGCAAACCTTTCTCAACCAGCGCCACCTTGGCGCCCAGGTGAGCGGCGGTAATCGCGGCCTTGTATCCTCCCGGGCCGCTACCGATAATAACGAGATCAAATTCCATAAGCACAGGCGCCAGGCGTGAGGCAATGGGCCAGAGCAAAACCCGCGAATCGGCCCCGGTCTATAGCCTCTCGCCCCTTGCCCATCTAGTGGCAACCGCCACCGCAGCCGCCGCAGCCGCCACCGCCTGACGACGTACCGCAGGAAGAGCCGCCGGCATCGTTGGGGTTAATGAAGATGAAGCGGAAATCGCCGGGATCAAGTTCGACGAAATCCAGCACCGCCCCGTTCAGCAGATCCATATTCTCTGGCGCCACGATGACGGTGACTCCCTCGGAATTCACCATCACGTCTTCTTCGCTCTGGTCATCGAAACCCATCCCGTACTGGATAGTTCCATCCATCCCGCGTTGGGCGGCAATCCGCAGAAACATCCCTTCGGCTTCACTTTGGATGGCGGCCTGATGAATCTGCTCGGCAGCTTTGGCTGTTACTGTAATCATCGACTTTCTCCTTTAACTATTAACAATTCAAATCAGGCGGCGCGGTCATGGCGCCGCGTACCTCAGTCCAGAGGCTTACCTGCTCCTTGCGCCTTGCTGCGCACGAAGGCAACGAAACGGGCTGCCCAGTTGTAGCTATCACAACTTCGCAAATGGGCATAGGAAGCCAGCAGGTTTTTGTAGACGATGCCGTCGTGGCGCCCGTCAATTCCATGGCCGCGCTTGACCTCGTAGGCATATTTCAGCCCGCTCGCGTCCAGGTTATCCAGGCTGGAATAGTGGAATTCGTGACCATGCACTTCGGATGAAGGCGATGGTCCGGCTAATGTCGGCCATGGATTCTCCCCGGTTTCGTTCAAACGAATGTAACCCCGCCCGACCGGTTTTTCGTGCATCACCACATCGCCCGGAATGACACCCACCATATTGCGCTTTTCGCCATGCCAAGTCAGCGTGCGCGCCAGGTACATGAGTCCGCCGCATTCCGCATAGACCGGCAAACCGTTCTCGATGGCGCTGCCGATCTCTTCACGTAGCGTGACGTTGGCTTCCAGTTCGCTCATGAACAACTCGGGGAACCCGCCGCCGATGAACAGGCCCTCCACTTCCGGGAGATGCGGGTCGTGCAGGGTATCCAGCGGGACCAGTTCGGCCCCGGCGGCGCGCAGGGCATCGAGGTCATCGGCATAGTAGAAGCCGAAGGCCTTGTCCCTGGCCCAGCCGATGCGGACGGTGCTCTTAACGTCGCAAAGCGACACGTTCGCCCCCTCTCCCGCCTCGCCGTGGTCGCTGCAAAGCAGCGTGAACCCGGCGGGGACACTCCTTGCGGGTGCAGGGAGAGGATTGAGGTGAGGAGGTTCCTCCAGCGACGGCGCAGAGTCAGCGATTGCCAGCAACTTGTCGAGATCGACCTGCGCCCCGACGACCTCTCCGATTTCATTCACCCGCCATGTCGCCGCCTCGGCTTCATTGCTCGGCATCAGGCCAAGGTGCCGCTCCACGATTTCAAGCCGCTTGTCGTGATGCACCGCACCGATCACCGGCACGTCCGTATAGTGCTCGATCACGGCGCGCAGCTTGCTCTCGTGACGGGCGCCGCCGACATTGTTGAGGATCACCCCGGCAATGTGGATATTCCGGTCGAATGCCTGGTAGCCCAGAATCAAAGGCGCGATTCCGCGCGTCACGCCGCGTGCGTCGATGACCAGCACCACCGGCGCCTGCAGCAGGCCAGCCAGCGCGGCATTGCTGTTGCTGCCGTCGAGGTCGAGCCCGTCGTACAGGCCCTTGTTGCCTTCGATCAGGCTGAGGTCCGCGCCGACGGAGTGGCGCTGAAATTCGGAAACAATTTCGCCCCGGCTCATCATGAAGAAATCGAGATTGCGGCAGGGACGCCCACTGGCAACGGAAAGCCACATCGGGTCGATGTAATCGGGGCCCTTTTTGAAGGGCTGAACCTGGATGCCGCGCGCCCTGAATGCGGCGCACAAGCCGATGGAGACGGTGGTTTTTCCGGAGGATTTATGAGCGGCGGAGATTAGCAAGCGGGACATAAGTCGGAATTAGCAGAAGGATAGGGTTACTGTCAGTTATTTCGACAGAAAGGGTTCCGTGAGTTTCCGCCAAGGCTTATTCTTCCGGGGATAGCCGGAATGTGCTTCCTCTGAGCCCGGAGGCGCACCTCCTCCGGGCTAGCAGTTTGACTAATGGCTGACCGGGTGATGCTTGTCATCCGGCATGAAATTCAGCGCTTTCGCCGCAATTAAGGTAATCAGCGCCGCTGCCGCGATGCCCCCCATGCCGAGGAGAAACTCGGGCAGACTGGGACTGTAAGGGTGTATCACGCCATCAAAGAAGCTGCTGCTTTGCTCCATGCCGGGGAAGAGGTTCAGGGGGAATGCCTGTCCACCGATGAGGAAAACGTACAACTGAAAAAATCCCCCAAGAATGATGAGCGCGGATGCGACCACAACCGTACTGGATTTCTTTGCCGTGAACAGGAGGAACAGGGGCACTATGCTTCCGATCAACACCTGTCCGACCCAGAACAGCGTGGTATAGATACCGCCATCGAGCAGAATGAAGCGCTCGAAATCCGTCTGTTTTGCAAAATAAAGGTTGGTCATATGGTAAACCACGGTGAAGTACAGCACCGCAGCAACAAAAACCGCCAGCAGATTTTTCAAACGGCGCAGGATCGCCTCATCCAGCACGCGATCGTTACAGCGGTACATCACCGCCTGCACGATCATGAACACAGCCAGCCCAAACGAGAAGGACATGATGATGAACATGGGCGGCAGCAGCGCTGTGCCATAGGCCTGGCGCGCGACCAGAAAGCCGAAGATGGCGCCGGTACCGGTAGTCAGTGCAAGGCGCCAGATGAAGGCGGCAAAGCCGACATACCTTGAATAGGCATACACCTTGCGATCCATCATTGTCCAAATATAAAGGGCGACAACGGAAAAGAAGACGGTGTACAGGAATACATTAAGCGCAAAGACGGATTTGAGGTTCAAATAGGTCATTGCGATGATGAGCCGGTCTGAGCGACCGAGATCAAGCATCAGCACCATCAGGCCGCCGGCCAACATGGCGATGGCGAGCAGGCCGGAGAGCGGGGCGCGCGCCTTGTACACCGGCTTGCCGAACACCGAGCCGATGGATGCCACGTTGAGCACGCCGGAGGCCGCCACGATCAGGAACAGGGCAAACACGTGCGGCAAGCCCCAGACGATCTGGTTGGTCATGCCGGTCACCACGTGGCCGTGCTCTTCCATGTAATAAGCCGCACCCAGACCGATCATAACCAGCAGGCCGACCACCGCCAGCACAAAGTAATAAGCGCCGTCTTTATTCTTGCGAAATACATCATTCATAGCGTTAAATCCCCTGGTAACGAACGCCGGTATTCAGCGCCAAGTCTGCACGGACCTGGGTGGTGGCATAGGTGGCAATGCGTTTGGATATTTCGCTGTTCGAGTCGTTCAGATCGCCAAACAGCATGGCGCCGTGATTTGCCGATGAACAGGCTTCGACACAAGCCGGCAACATGTCCGCGTCGACGCGCTCCACGCACATCGTGCATGCCTCCACGGTACCGATACCTCGCGGCCTTCCCGGTTTCTGATCGGTAATGTGCTCGGCCACGAAGGAACGCGCCTTATATGGGCAGGCCATCATGCAATAGCGGCAGCCGATGCAGATATGGCGGTCCACCAGGACAATGCCATCGGCGCGCTTGAACGATGCGCCGGTGGGGCACACGTCCACGCACGGTGGCTCGGCGCAGTGCTGGCACATCATCGGCAGAGAATGCGTCATGCCGCTTTTGACTTCCTTGAGCTCGATCTTGCGTATCCACTGCGAGTCGTCTTCCGGATGCCCGGTCGAAACGATGCCGTTCTCCACGAAACAGGCGCGCACGCAGTCGTTGCAACCGGTCGCGCACTTGGTGCTGTCGATCAGCATGCCCCAGCGCTTGGCGCTGGAAGCAGGCTCGCCGGCAGGACGCGCGTTGGCTATATCAAGCAGCGTCACTCCTGGTGCAAGTACCAATCCAGCGGCACCCGCCGCACCTGCTGCGATAAATTTCCTGCGGCTGTTATCTACGTCATTGCTCATTTAACGCCCTCGCCCATGTTCAAGCCCGCCTGTTTTGCCTGCATCTGCAAGGGCATTTTCCCGGACTGACCGGACTGCTTGCCCGTGCCCTCTGAAGACTGTTGCTCCGGCGTGCCGATCGGATGCACTCCCACCGCTGTGGCGTCCGGTTTGCTTGAATGACACTCAAAGCAATCCAACTTGACAGCGGCATAGGTGTGACAGCCCATGCAGAAATCTTCCTTGCTGCTGGCCACGCTGTTGGTCTTGGGGTTGACGTGGCACTCGATACAGTTTTCCAGACTGTCCTGACCGCCGCGTATCCCCTTGCGCATGGTCAAATCGCGCTGGTGCATGAGGATTTTCATGTGGTTGCGACGCATGTAACCCTCGTCGCGCACACACGTTGTTCCGGCTTTCGCGATCAGCTCGTGCTCGTTGTGCACGCCGTGCTCGTCATGTGCAGTGGCGGGCGCGCCCCCAGCCAGAAGCAGGGCAGACAAGGCGGCTGCCAGCCATCCCAGTACGCTTCGCCGTTTCGCTGGATTGCTCATTTTTAGTCGCCCATTCCCATTTTGATGTAGCCGGTGGGGCACACATCTGCACAGATATGGCAGCCGATGCACTTCGCGTAGTCGGTGGTGACGTAGCGACCGACGGTGGCATCCTTCTTGGGGACGCGACTGACAGCGCCTTGCGGACAGTAGATCACGCAGTTGTCGCACTCGAAGCACAGGCCGCAGCTCATGCAGCGCTTGGCCTCCGCCTGCGCCTGCACCTCGCTGAGTGCCACGATGCGCTCTTCCGCGTTGCCCAAAACGTTCTCCGAGTCAATCGTGACCAACTCGCGCTCATTGCGCGGAATGAACGGAAAATGCCCAAGGAACAGATCGGCGGGCTGCATCACGTATTTGTCAGAGCGGTTCTCGAAGTTGTGAATTCCGAACTTGGCCACGTCGGAGCCGCGCACACCCAAGTCGATTTCCTTGGCGGAACCCTCCGCCTTGATAACTTCTTCCTTGGTAAGCGAGTGGTATGTTTCAGGCGCCTTGCCAAACTCGATCCGCTTGCTCAGCAGATCCCAATAATACACGTCCACCTTGGGCCGCTTGCCCAAATCCTCGCCTTTCACGTAGTGGTCAATACCTTCAGAGGCTATGCGACCGTGACCGATGGCGGTCGTCAGCAGGAATGGCGTAACGGCATCGCCGCCGACAAACACGCCTGGCTGGCCGACAACCTGAAGATTCTTGTCAACTTTGGCCAACCCGCGATCATTTTTGAATTCATCCATCCCGGACCAGTTCACCGACTGACCAACTGCGAAGACAAGCAGATCGCAGGGGATCTCATACTCCGTGCCCTCTTTCGTGACCATTTTTTTGTTGACCCACTCGACCTGTACCACTCTTAAGGCCACAGCCTTCCCATCCTTGTCCTTCACCACCGAAAGCGGATTGATGCACGACTGGATTTCAACACCCTCCTGAATAACCGCATCCAGTTCATGCTTGGATGCCGGCATTTCGATGACATTGCGTCGATAGGCAACAACGACTTCGGAACTGCTGCGCAAAATACCCCCATCCTTCTGTCCGCGCCCGCCATCGCTCTCGCGTGCGGCGACGATCACCTGCGCCTGGTCGTGCGCTTCCGCGCTAGCCTTCTTGTGACTGCCAACACGACGGGCAACAGCGGCGACGTCCATGGCGGTATCACCGCCACCGATGACGACGATGCGATCACCGGCATGGTCCATCCTGCCTTCATTAAATTCTCGCAGGAATGTAATGGCATCAATGCAGTTCGGCGCATCGGATCCTGGCAGGGGCGCGAGATTGCCGGTCTGGGCGCCAATGCCGATGAATACGGCATCGAAATCGTTCCGCAAATCACTGAAACTTACGTCCTTGCCGACACGGGTGTTGAGTCGAACTTCCACCCCCATATCGATGATGCGCTGGATCTCGGCATCGACGATGTCACGCGGCGTGCGATAGGCTGGCAGCCCGAAACTTATCATGCCACCCAGTTTGCTGCTGGATTCAAAGATGACGCAATCATGGCCTTTGCGGCGCAAATGATAGGCGCAGGACAGTCCGGAAACCCCGCCACCGACGATGGCAACCCGCTTGCCGGTTTTGAGTTCGGGCTTGGCATAACCCAGCCCATGCTCGATTGCCCAGTTGCCGATGAAGTGTTCAATCGAGTTGATGCCGACAAATTCATCGACTTCGCTGCGGTTGCACCCACCCTGGCACGGCGCCGGGCACACCCGGCCCATTATTGCGGGAAAAGGGTTGGCCTCGGTCATCCGGCGCCAGGCATATTCCTGCCATGGCATGGTCGGCTTGCCATCGGTGCCGACCGGTGGCTTCTCGATACCGCGCACGATGTTGAGCCAGCCGCGCACATCGTGGCCGGAAGGGCAACTGCCCTGGCATGGGGGCGTACTCAGCACGTATTCCGGGCACTTGTGGGATTTGTCGGCATCGAAAATCTTGTCCTGCCAGCTGCGCCACTGGGTTTTCCCATCCTCGAAACGGCGGAAAGTACGGGCATTCTTGTTCATCTCTTCAGGTGAAACTGACATAGCTTAATCTCCTAAAAATCAACTTGTAGGGTGCGCTGCGCGCGCACCGTTCCGAACTGTTTGGTGCGTGATGCACCCTACAAAACTACTCTTCTTCTTTTTCCAATAAGATGGCCGTACTCACCAATTGGTGAACGCCACCCACCATGCTCATATCGAACCCGTAAAAAGGGACAACCTTGTTGAACTGCGCCTTACAGATCGCGCAGATCAACGCCATGAAATTGACCTTGTGCTCCTTAACCACGTTGTTTAACGCTTCCATGCGCGGCAGAGCGCCCTTGATGCGAACCTCCAGCAGATCATCCGTCAATATGCCACCACCGCCACCGCAGCAGTAAGTGCCCTCGCCGATGGTTTCCTCGGCCATGTCGTGGTAATTGTTCGCGACGGCCTTGATGACTTCGCGGGGGATAATGAATTGTCCGCCCGGAATATCGCCCATGCGCGAACCGCGAGCGACGTTGCACGAATCGTGGAAGGTGACAACTCTATGGTCATTCAAGCTCTTGTCGAACTTGAGCCTGCCCTGCTTGATCAGATCGTGGGTAAACTCGCAGATATGCTGCGGGGCAGGGTAACGCGGATCAAGCTGTTTCTGCAGCTCGATCGAGAACGGGTCTTCGCCGCCCGCACCGACACCGACCAGAGTATTCCAGAAGCTGTATGCGACACGCCAGGCGTGACCGCATTCGCCCACGACAATACGTTTCACGCCCAGCTCCAGTGCCGCCTCGCGGATACGCATGGCGGCGCGGCGCATATTCTCATAACTGCCGATGAACATGCCGAAGTTACCGGCCTCGGAGGCCTTGGAGCTCAGTGTCCAGATGGTGCCCGACGCGTGGAACACCTTGCCATAACCCATCAGGCTTTCCACGTGGGGCTCGGCGAAGAAGTCGGCTGACGGCGTCACCAGCAGCACCTCGGCGCCTTTGACATCGAGCGGCAGTTTGACCGCCACGCCGGTGGCATCGAGCATGTCCTCTTCCAGCCCTTCCAGAGTGTCTATCAGCGCCGGGCCGGGCAGGCCGAGATTATTGCCGATCTTGTGCAACTTGCCCATGATCTCATTGGTGTATTTCTGACCGTACCCCACGGTATCCAGAATTTCTCGCCCGGCCATGGTCACTTCGGCGGTGTCGATGCCGTACGGGCAGAATACGGAGCAACGGCGGCACTCGGAACACTGGTAGTAATAGGTGTACCACTCGTCGAGAAGCTCCCTGGTCAAATCCTTGGCGCCCACCAGGGACGGGAAATATTTGCCCGCAAAAGTGAAGTGGCGACGGTAAACGCTGCGCATCAACTCCTGGCGAGCGACCGGCATGTTCTTGGGGTCGCTGGTGCCGAGAAAATAGTGGCATTTGTCCGTGCATGCGCCGCAGTGGACGCATGCGTCCATGAACACCTGCAACGAGCGATACCTGCCCAGCAAATCGCCCATTTTGGCGATCGCCTTATCATGCCAGTCTTCCACCAATTCGCCAGGATACCCGATTATTTCCTGAATCGCCGCATTGGCAGGGAACGACTTGACGTGCGCTGACGCGCCTTCCTTCAGCGCCGGGACTTCAATAAAGCCCGTGAGCTTGGGTATCTCAAATTCTGGAGCAGCCACTGTTCCTCCTGCTTCTGTTAATTAGCGCTTGCCGCGTTTCGCTGCTTGCTTTAATTTTTTACGCTATTCCGACCTTGACCCTGGACCCACATCAAACTTCGTTGCCCATGGGGCGAGATGACGCCGTTCGCGCGAGTCGTCCGTTTGATTGCGGGTGGGACTGAAGAATATTCCCGGCGCATGCAGCAGCTTGCTGATCGGGAAAATCACCATAAGCAGTGCCACCAGACTCAAATGCACCAGCAGCACCGGATCGGTCGGGAGTGGCCGCAGGTCGAAAACCATCAGGCCACGGAAGAAATCTTTCACCGCGACAATATCGGTATGCGCGACAAAACTCATCCCCAGGCCCGACAGGCCAATACCGATCAAGAGCATCAGCATCAGATGATCGGAAGGCGTCGATATGTAGCGCACGCGATCCACCAGGAAACGGCGCGCCCACAGTGCGCCAAGACCTGCCACCATGGCAAAGCCGGCATATTTTCCGAACGGTTGGGCCCATACCACCCAGAACCAGACCGGATCGGTGAAGTAGCGCAAATGGCGCAGGATAACGAGCAGCAGCGAAACATGGAAGAGCCAGCCGAATAACCAGATCCACTTGTTCGACTTGAACAGGCTCTCAAAAAGCACCACTTCGCGCGCCATCCTGATCACTACCCCGCCGGTCGTCGTCGGTGCAGGCGTAGTCGGGATTTTGAGAGGCGCGGGAGTACGAGCGTAGCGGTTAATTTTAACCACCAGCCCGCCTACCAGCATGGCAGTGGCCGCGTAGAAAATGCACGCATACAGCACGGTCAGAAATGGCATTAACATCCCCCGGTTATGACCACCAGCCTTCAGCTGTCAGCCATTCAGAAAAAATCGGTAAAACTTGCGATCAACAATCGGCTTCAGCCCAGACGCCAAGCTGACAGCCGAAAGCTGACCGCTGATTGCTGCTTTAGATACAGCCCGTCGGCTTTGGCAAACCGGCAATCTTGCATGCCTGTTTGGCCGGGCCATAAGGGAACAGTTCGTACAGGTACTTGCTGTTGCCCTTTTCCGCCCCCAGCTTCTTGCCAATGGCTTTGGTCAGAACACGAACAGCAGGAGCGATCTGGTAGTCGTTATAGTACTCACGCAGGAAGTTGATGACTTCCCAGTGCGACTCGGTCAGGTCAACTTTCTCTTCCACCGCCAGGTATTTGGCAGCTGCTTCGTCCCATTCGCTCAGATTGATCAGGTAACCCTCTTCGTCGGTTTCGTAAGTCTTGCCGTTAATTTCAAAGCCCATGTTTCTCTCCTCAAAAATAAAAAACCAAATTACAACCAGGACTGGGCGTTTTTGTTTTCCGCCACCAAATCCACAAAACCCGAATAGTCAACATGCTTGACACCATCGATCACGGTGTCCTGCATGCCGCGCGCCTCCAGATCGGGCCACAAGGCATAAACACGGATATCTTTAGCCATTGCCGCTTTCAGCTTGCTCTCGGCAATGCCACCCTTGGTCACGGCATACACACCATCTTCAATCAACAGAACGGTGGAACCCTTCTTGGCCATACGCAGACACGCATCCAGCGTATTTCTTTCAGAAGGTGATTTATTTACGATATGCAACATTTTCGCCCCCTTAATCAGAAGCTCATGACGACGTCTTGATCGTCCATGAGCGTCGCCATTTCTTCGGAAGTCAGCACTTCCACGTCGACTATCAGATCTTCCTCGGTCAGACCGCGGGATTCCAGCGACTCTTTCTCGACGTAGAGCTTCTCGATGTCGTAGCCTTCCAGCGCACGGTAGGTGGGCGAGAAATTCTTCATGCCCACTGCCTTGGTGCCCTGACCCTTTTTAAGCTGATACACGCCATCGTCCACGAACACCAGACTGACGTCCTGATCGAAAGCGGCGCTGATCAGCACAACCTCGAGGGATTCCAGTGCGTAAATAGTGCCATACGGAGCTTTGCGGTTAATGAATGCGAATTTTTTTACGGTACCCGAGGATTCTTCATCCATATCGATACCCCCTGTGCTTTCAGTCATATCTTCTCCGATTAATCGCCAAAGGTGACCATACGATCCGCCTGGATGCCGGATTCAACCAGCTGACCCAGACCGGAAATCCGGAACCCCGCAGCCAAATTTTCGTCCACGAGGCCGCGGCGCAAGCCGGCAGCCACGCACACCACCAGATCCACACCATGCTCTTCCGCCAGTTTGCTCCAGCGGTTGACGATATTACGGTCGTCCGCAGGCGGTTCGGGCAGCTTGCTCGCATTGTTCACGCCGTCGTGATAGAAAAACACGCGATGGATTTCGTGGCCCTTATCAATCGCCGCCTTGGCAAACTGATACGCTGTATCTGCCGCCTGGTGGTTGTACGGGCCTTCATTCACCAATATTCCGAATTTCATCCCTGAATATCCTGTTATCAGAAAGTTAGATAATTGCCCATTCCTGCCTGAACTTCCGGCAATGAATGGGCGCAACGGTACTAGAAGCGGATGTGCGTGGAAGCATTCAGCGTCGCACGAGCACCGCGCCAATTATCGATATGGTATTTGGTGAAAGGCAGGCCGGTTTTCTCGAAGAATTGCGGCCAGCCGATGCGGTCCACCCAGTCGGACATACGCTCCCAAGGCTTGGCATCCGCCTTGTAAACGCGCAGGATGTTCTTCACCACCGCACCGACTTCAGGCCAGCGCGGTGCATTGTTGGGCAGACCGGAAGCAACCATCTTGTGGAAGGTCGGACGGATACGGGCGTTGGAGTTCTTGCCGCCCACCCAGATAGCGATCTTGGAAAACTCGGGATCGTTGATCTGCATCGGTGGGCAGGGAGGGAAACAAGCGCCGCAGCACATGCACTTGGATTCGTCGATTTCCAGGGAGGGCTTGCCATTCACCAGGGCGGGACGGATTGCAGCCACTGGACAACGCGCAACCACGGTCGGACGTTCGCAGGCGTTGGCCACCAGATCATGATTGATCTTTGGCGGTTTGGTGTGCTGCATAATGATCGCGATGTCCGCCTGGCCGCCGCAGTTAATCTCGCAGCAGGAGGTGGACATTTTGACGCGGTTAGGCATCTCTTCGTGGATGAACTCTTCATACAATTCATCCATCAGCGCCTTCACCACGCCCGAAGCGTCGGTACCAGGAATGTCGCAATGCAGAAAGCCCTGGGTGTGCGCAACCATGGATACCGAGGGACCTGTGCCGCCAATCGGGAAGCCGTGCTTGCCCAGTTCGGCAATCAGCGGAGCCACTTTCGATTCGTCCGCGACCATGTACTCGATATTGCTGCGAGTGGTGAAACGGACATAACCATCGGCAAATTTGTCTGCGATGTCGCACAGGGTACGAATGGTGTAAACATCCATCTGACGCTGGGTACCGGCACGCACCGTCCAGATTTGATCGCCGTTATGGGCGACATGATGCAGCACGCCTGGACGGGGGCGATCGTGGTATTTCCAGTTGCCATAGTTTTTCTTCATCAGCGGGTGCAGATACTGCACGTGGTCGGGCACGCCGCTCTCAATCGGTTCACGCATTTCACTCATTATTCTCTCCAAACACTTTTATCTAAAGGTTACTTGAGGCCGAATGCCAAGCATCAAGCCGCGTTCGCTTTGCGCTGGTTGGCCTTCTCGACTTCCTCGTCCCAGCCGTCAGTACGCACATAAGGATTGGAACGCGGCTGCAGCACCATGCTCGCGTCGATATCGCGCCCAATGCCTTCCAGGAAGTTGACCAGACCGATGCGATCGATCATTTCGCCGGTGCGCTCGTGCTCCAGGGCATTCTCGGCGAAGAAGTCGATGGCGTCCTGAGCGAGCTGATTCAAGGCATCGAAGTCCTCATCGGATTCCAGCTTCATAAATGGCACGATCACGGTGCCCAGGGAGGTGCCGATCTTCAGCACGCTCTTGCCGCCCATCAGGATGGTCACGCCCTTGTCCTTGCCCGGAGCCAGGGCGCCGGTCATGACGTTGATGCAGTGCATGCAACGCACGCAGTTGTGATTTTCAATTTGCATCGACTGGATGTCGTTGATTGCAACGCTGGAGATCCCCTCGGCCTTGGAAACGTCCTTGGTACTCTTCAGAGATAGCGCCTTGGTCGGGCAGCGGCTGATCACATCGTTGACCAGCTCGTCCATACCGTGCTTGGCAAACCATTTCTTGCCCAGCGCATCGTCGGTCTGAATGCTGTCGCGCCAGGTGCCGATGACTGCCATGTCGGAACGCTGAATCGAGTTGACGCAGTCGTTCGGGCAGCCGGAGAATTTGAACTTGAACTTGTACGGCAGGGCCGGGCGGTGCATGTCGTCGAGGAAGTTGTTGACCACGGCGCGCAACGCCTTGGCTTCGTCGTAGCAGGACTGTTCGCAGCGGGCCGCGCCAACGCAGGACATGGAGGTGCGCACGGCGGGACCGGCGCCACCCATGTCGAAGCCCATTTCATTGAAAGCGTCGAAGGCAGGCTGCACATTCGCGGTAGTCGCGCCCTGGAACATGATGTCGCCAGACTGGCCGTGAAAAGCAATCAGACCGGAGCCGTGCTTCTCCCACACGTTGCACATTTTGCGCAGCAGGTCGGTGGTGTAGTGCATACCTGCGGCTGGCATGATGCGCAGAGTGTGGAACTCGGCCGCATCGGGATAGACCGGCTTCTCGTTCTCGTCCTTGAGTTCGGTAAAACGCGGGATCACACCGCCACCATAGCCGAACACGCCGACGGTGCCGCCCTTCCAGTAACCCTTCTTGGTCTCGTAGGAAGTTTCCAGCTGACCCATCAGGTCAACCATCATGTCGTTGTCCTTGGCCAGTCGCTTGAGACCGGTCACAAAGCTGGGCCACGGGCCGCTTTCCAACTGGTCGAGCATTGGCGTGTCGTGTTGTTTCTTAGCCATAGTTTTATAATCTCCAAAAAAATTGAAACGGACGCAAGTTCCAGTCCTGCACGGCAAAGTTGCCAGCATCCTGAATTAATAAATTCTCAAAAGCCGGCGGCCAATACCCCGCCCGCTCCGCACGCTCCCTTACTATTTGCTTCTTTCACAAAAACTAAAGGAACCGCGTCACCAACTTACTTAAGATACTACTTCCAAGAAGGAATGACTTTCTACTGTCATCATGGGCGGCGCATACTACCCATCAGAGCTATTCGCGCACCCCCCGATTGGGATATAACCGTGCAGCCTCTTGATTCCTGACCACCCAATCACCATATAATACGGCGACACAAAATGGTTACGAGCCATCAAACACTAAATCTTGAAACTGTTGTTTCCACATCGCGAGTCGGCAGTTTGCTAAATATTCGCGGCGAGGTCAAGCGGCGGATCGCTTGGCAACTTTCGTCAATATTTTATCGGGGTCCGCGTTTTTAAAGATTGGTTCACGCAATGGCAATGGAAGAAACCACAAAAATCGACAAATTTCCTGCCACGCCCTTTCGGCAGGAAATTGAGCTGCTCCATGTCGACCACGAAGCGGGCTTTTCCACGCTGCGCATAAGGATCCGAGAACAAAAACGTTTCACCATCTTTGACATCGACGAGCATACTGCCGAGCATTGGGGGCGCGCCTTGCTGGAATGGGCGGAATCCCGCAAGAACGAAGGAGCACCCAAATAGGCTGGCCAATCGAAAGCGGCATGGTCAACCCCGAATTTGACGATGCCGCAGTAACTGAAGTTCTCTTCGAGCTGCAAGGAACGTTGCTGCCCCGGGATCACGGTTATCCGTTGTTCCTCGAGCTAGCGCGCCAGCTGCCCTGGCTAGCCGACGAGCCACTGGCTGCGGTTCACCCTATCCATGGAGCGGAAACCGGCAAGGACGACCTGATTATTTTGAACCGACGGGTCAAGCTGGTAATACGCATCCCCACCCATCGAGAGGCTGACCTGGCGATTCTGTCTGGCCAGACCATCACGATCGGCGGCTTCAAGCTGACCATCGGCAAGGGCAAGACCCGCCCACTGGCACGCTACTCTCCGCTGTATGCTCACTGCGTCACCACCGGCAGCAAGGATGAGGAAAATTTTGCCGGCGACATCATCCGCATGCTGGATGAACTAAAAATCACCTGCCGCTTCATCTGCGGTCGGCGTCAAACCATCACTACCGCAGACGGCATGGCCTATGGCTATAGTCTGCTGCTGCACGAACTACCGGTGGAGCAATCCATCCTGGTACAGCAGCTCGGCTTGGGCGGCAATCGAAAAATCGGCTGCGGCATCTTCATCCCGCACAAATCCACCAACGCTCTGGTGTAGAATAACCCCACATTTTTTTATCACCCGCAAACTTTCAAAGGAGGAATCACAATGGCATACGAAGTAAACGGCGCTGAGCTGGAAACCGACGAGGAAGGCTACCTGCTCGAGCCGAACTACAGTGACGAGATTGTTCCCATGATCGCCGAAGCAGAAGGCCTCAAGATGAATGATGATCGCTGGGCAATCGTCAACTACATGCGCGAGCAATACAAGGAACACGGTCACACGCCAACATTCCGTAATATGCTGAAAGACTGGGAAAAGATTCGCCCCGGCACCGACAGCAAATACCTCTACACCCAGTTCCCCGAAATGCCGGCCAAGCAGGCTGCCAAGGTAGCCGGCTTGCCCAAGCCTTACGGCAAGGGCGGATACTAATGCAGTGAGGGGTGAGGAGATAAGAGTGAGGGGTAAAATCCGCCTCCATTCTTCGACTCCTCACTCCTCACCGAATATGTACTCCACTCTAGTTTCCACAGAGGAGTTGGCTCAGCATCTTGACGACCCGGGCTGGATCGTCTTCGATTGCCGCTTCACGCTCACCGATCCGGAGGCGGGATGTCGCGCTTACCAGCACGGCCACATCGCGGGCGCACGCTACGCCCATCTGGACCGTGACCTCTCCTCCCCGATTACACCCACCAGCGGTCGTCACCCGCTGCCCAGCCCACAGCTCCTGAGCGAAAAACTGGGCCTATGGGGAGTGGACGGCACCAAGCAAGTCGTCGTCTACGATGACAGTTTTGGCTCCATGGCGGTGAGGATGTGGTGGCTGTTGCGCTGGCTGGGTCATGATGCCGTCGCCCTGCTCGATGGCGGGCTGCCCATGTGGATGCGGCAGAAGCAACCGGTTACCACCAATCTGCCCAAAATCATTCCGGCCCAATTCTTTTCCCGTCCGCAGAGCTCGATGTGGGTGGACGTTGCTGAAGTGGGCCAGGCCCGGCAGGACCACAATCGAGTGGTCATCGATGCCCGACCGGAAGATCGCTACAGCGGTGAACGCGAACCGCTGGACAAGGTGGCGGGCCACATCCCCGGCTCCATCAACTGGACTTTCGAGGAAAACATCGATTTCGACGGCACTTACCTGCCCGCAGAGGAGTTGCGCACCGCCTATCTCGATCTGCTGCACGGCATTCCGCCAGAACAGGTGATCCACTCTTGCGGCTCCGGCGTGACCGCCTGCCACAATATCCTGGCCATGGAAATTGCCGGATTGCCGGGCGGTAAGCTTTATCCCGGCTCGTGGAGCGAGTGGATCGCCGATCCGTCGCGCCCGGTCGCCACAGGAGAATAAGATGAAACCGATTCGAGTCAAAACGAACTGGTTCAAGAAGGATGGGCAACCGAAGGACCCCGAGGAAACCGCCTCGGTGCTGGCCATGATTCTGTGGCGCTTGGCGGACAGATTCACCATCAACCTGTCACAAGCGGATTACGACATCATCACGCCTCAGCGCGGCTTTATCCTGATGGCCGAGTTCCTCGCCTTCGAGGTGCAGTACGCCGACCGCCTCGCCTACAATCGTATCGATGATGCAACGCGCACCGCCTTCATCCAGGCGCTGGCCAAGCGATTATCCGAAATGATGGAAGAAAATATCCTCGAAATCGCGCCGAGTGACGACGAAGCTTACGATTACAAAGCCGGTTTCATCGACCTGCTCAACCGCCGCCTGGTGGATTATGCCACCTTCGACCTGGTTGACGAAAAACCCGGATTCGCCACGCTACGCTACCTCGGCAACGGCATCCTCGAGGTAATGGATAAGCGCGACCAGCCGTGGATCATCGACCAGATCATGGAAATCGAATCGCCGGCAGCGGTAGAAACCATCAAAAAAACGATGCGCGGACTGCTGGAAACCGACGAAGAGTATCCCCCGCTACCCCCACTGTAATACCCCCCTCTAAAAACCTACGGCGCAATGTCCCTTGGACAATGCGCCGTAGGTTTCTCAAAGCGAATAAGCCAACTCAGCTCGGATCCTTGTAATCCGCCTCCAGCAGCTTGGCTTGCGCCGCCGCCAGACGTGCGATCGGCACGCGCGGGCCGGAGCAGGACACATAGTTGAGGCCGATGTGGTGGCAAAAGTGAATCGAACCGGGATGACCGCCATGCTCGCCGCAGATACCCATCTTCAGGCCGGGGTTGGTCTGGCGCCCTTTTTCCACGGCGATTTTCATCACCTGGCCGACGCCTTTGATGTCCAGCAC
>VFSW01005271.1_pt1 | contig 19161 bp, 19 predicted proteins | sample 5358111 | NCBI WGS metagenome assembly VFSW01 (sample SAMN11554181, study PRJNA540505) | mine drainage metagenome | isolation source: sediment from site ElyBrook_90M | place: USA: Ely Copper Mine, Vershire, VT | collected 2017 | reverse complement strand
TTGATACATCTTGTTCAGGACCTCGCGAGTAGTCTCCTTCCCGAGAGGACTCGCATCAATGAACGAGGCAATCAGGCTAAGCCCGTCGCGCAAGAAGAAAAAGAACGCGAGAAGCATAAGAAATGTTTCAAAGATGACAAATAGCGTCTGATACGCCAGCGACCCGAGATTGTTCGAGATGAATACGAGCGCGTTCCCCACATAGGCGTTTATGTTGAAAACAAATCCCGGCAACACGCGCTGTATTGGACTCTCGATTATTTGCTGGATACTGCGCAAGTGTTGAACTCCGCCTCCGTTCATACGCGCGTATAAATTCTGCGCTTCTTGAAAGACCTGACCCCCTAAGAAGAAAAGCGGCACGATAAAGAAAATGAGCATGACGACGACCATGAGCGCCGCGACGGGATTTTTCCATCCGCCAAACACGCGCGTTAGGCGCTCGTAGGGTTGATGGAGGAGGATGGCGAACACGGCCGCGAGCGAGAGAAGCGCGAAGAACGGCGCAAAGACAAAGAAAAGAAGTATAGAGACGCCGGCGAAGAGAACGAGGAGCGAGAGGTTCTCCAATCTGTTTTTCTCCATTAGGCATAGCATAACACGGGTATGGTATCGTACCGGTATGAGTAATCAGAAGCCCGTCCTCGTCTCCGGTATAAAACCGACCGGCGACCTGCATATCGGCAATTACTTCGGCGCGATGCGCCAGCAGGTCGAGCTCGCGGAGAGCGAGAAGTATCGCCCTTTTATTTTCGTCGCTGACTACCATGCGCTCAATTCCATGCAGGATGCCGAAGAGATGAAGCGCCGCACCCGAGAACTCGTGATGGCCTATATCGCCGTCGGCCTCGACCCAAAGGAGGTCGTCTTTTTCAAACAATCAGACGTGCCTGCGCACACCGAACTCTGTTGGATTTTCGACAACATCACGACGATGCCGTATCTCATGCGCGCGCACGCATTTAAAGATGCCGAGGCGAAGAATAAAGAAATTAATGTCGGTACCTTCAACTATCCGATGCTGATGGCGGCCGACATCCTCCTCTACGATGCTGCAGTCGTGCCGGTCGGCGCTGACCAGAAACAGCACATCGAGATTGCGCGCGACACCGCAGAGAAGTTTAACCGCACCTTCAAGAGCGACGTCTTCAAGCTCCCCGAGCCCTACATCATGCCCGAGGTCGCCATCGTCTCCGGCACCGATGGTCAGAAAATGAGCAAGAGTTACGGCAACGTCATCCCACTTTTTGCTTCGCGTGACGAAATCGCGAAAGCAGTGATGAGCATTGTCACCGACTCCTCGGGCGAACGACCCGAAAATGTCTACGCGATGCACAAGCTAGTCAGGAGCGAACGCGAGCTCGCGAAGCTTTATGATGAACGTCGCGGCAATTATAAGATGCTTAAAGAATTGCTCATAGAAGATCTCGATCGATATCTCGCGCCGATGCGCGCGAGATATGAGGAGTTGGCGAGCAATCCCGACATCGTTGACGAAGTGCTCATCAAAGGAAAGCGCGAGGCGCGTGCGGTAAGCGAAGCGAAAATGGAACAGGTCCGCGCCGCAATCGGCGTGACATAATAAATAAGAGTATGGAACGAACGCTTATTGGGGAATTAGGAAAGCATGCCGGTACAACCGTCTCAATTAGCGGCTGGGTGGATGTCCGCCGCGACCAAGGGAAGATGGTCTTTTTTGATTTCCGCGACCGTTCGGGAGTGGTACAAGGAGTGGTACTTCCGGGTTCCGCAGCCATCGAGATAGCAAAGGAGATAAAAACTGAATACGTCGTGCAGGTAAAAGGACTGGTTAACAAAAGACCTGAAAAAAATATCCAGGCCGGTAAACAAAATGGTGATATCGAACTCGAGATTAAGGACATCACCGTCCTCGCCAAGGCAGAGGTACTTCCATTCCCGAAAGATGAGGAGGTCAATCTCGACACGCGCCTCGACAACCGCCCGCTCACGCTGCGGAGCGGGCGAGAGCGCGCTATCTTTTCCGTTCAAGCGACAATCGTCGATGCGTACCGACGCTCGCTTCAGAAACAGGGCTTTACTGAGTTTCAGGCGCCAGGTCTCGTAGGAGGCGACGCCGAAGGAGGTGCAGCCGTGTTCAAGGTCGGATATTACGATCATCCAGCAGCATATCTGGCGACTTCGCCGCAGCTCTACAAGCAGATTATGGTGGGAGCGTTTGAGCGAGTCTTGACCATCGCGAAGGTGTTCCGTGCAGAAAAGAGCTCCACGACCCGACACCTCTCGGAGAGCACGCAAATGGATTTTGAAATGGGGTTTATAAAAGATGAGACGGACGTTATGGCCGTACTTGAAACCGTCATCCGCGACGTCGTTGCCGAAGTTTCTGAGAAGCACACGAACGCCTTTACGCTCTTTAGTACCGAAGCACCGAAACTCGGGGAGAAATTCCCCATGCTCACACTCCGAGAAGCGCAAAAGATTTTGGGTTCAGATGAAGACGATATGGACCCCGATGGCGAACGCAAGATTTGTGAATGGGCGTTGAAGGAACACGGCAGTGACTTCGTATTTATTACGAAATTTCCCGCAGCCGTTCGCGCCTTCTATACCATGCCGGACGAAGCGGCAGGTGCCGGACTTAGCCGAGGTTTCGACCTCCTCTTCCGCGGCCTTGAGATCAACAGCGGGGCACAGCGGATCCACAATTATGGCGAGATGGTCGCACGATTTGAGAAACGCGGTATGGATCCAAATAAATTTTCTTTTTATCTCCAGGCATTCAAATACGGTATGCCGCCACACGGCGGCTGCTCGACCGGTCTCGATCGCTTCACAATGAAAATGCTTAATCTCGCAAATATACGAGAAGCATCACTCTTCCCACGAGATATGAACCGCATCGACACCCGTCTTTCTTTGGATATACCATTGACGGAAGGGTGACATGAAGCTTACTTTCAAAAAGGGTTCGATTGAGGAAGTGCCGAAAGAATACGTGCGTATCGTTCTCACTGACGAACCAAAAGGCACAAAACACTTCGCGCGGGAGAAGGGGATAGAGACCCTTGAAGTTGGAGCAGGGAAGCCCGAGGAGATGAGCGCGCGGAAGTTTATTCTCCTGTGCCGCTCCATCGTGCAAACAGCAAAGGCGAATCAGCGTAGGAAAATCGCGATTCAATTTGATCGCATACCGGGACTATTTAAAAATCTGCAGCATCTGACGCCGGAACATTTGGCGCAACTCACGGCAGAAAATTTTGAAATGGCGAATTTCGAATTCAATAGGTTTAAAACGAAGCCGAAAGAAGGGTGGAACTCGGTTGAGGAAATACTCATCTACGGAGCGTCTTCGCCCTCCATCATACAAGCCGCACAAAAAGGTCAAGAAATCGGCAAAGCGGTAAATGCGTGCCGTTCGCTCGCGAATACCCCGGGAGGCGACCTGACACCGACTTTGCTCGCCAAGGCGGCGAAAGATGCCGTGAAAGATCTGCCGGTCAAAGTAAAAATCCTCGAGAAGAAAGAGATGAAAAAGATCGGCATGGGGGCACTTCTTGGCGTGGCGAAAGGCTCCACTGAAGCGCCGACCTTCACGATAATGGAATACAACGGTGCGTCCGATAAACCGATCGTGCTCGCGGGCAAGGGAGTCACCTTTGACAGCGGCGGACTTAACTTGAAATCCTCAAATGGCATCTACGAAATGCATATGGATATGTCGGGTGCGGCCGCGGTTATTTATACGGTCGCGCTTGCCGCGCGGCTAAAACTTAAACGACACGTTATCGGCCTTCTACCGGCCGTGGAAAATATGCCCGGCAATAATGCGGTTCGTCCGGGCGATATATTGAAATCTCTTTCCGGAAAAACGATTGAGGTGACGGATACTGACGCCGAAGGTCGGGTCATCCTCGCGGATGCGCTCACCTATGCGAAACGTTTCAAGCCATCAGTCGTTATCGACATCGCGACCTTGACTGGCGCCGCACACATCGCACTCGGTGATCATGCGAGTGCGCTTATGACGCGCGACGATGCACTTGCAGAAGGACTTTCGCGCGCGGGAGAAGCGTCGGGCGACTATGTCTGGCGGCTTCCGCTCTGGGACGAATATGAAGAAAAGGTAAAAAGCACGTTTGCCGATGTGGCAAATATCGCGCTTGGTCAAGCTAGTCGCCACGGAGGAGCGATTGATGGAGGCATATTTCTCTGGCAATTCGCGAAAGAGCTCGAGTGTCCTTGGGCGCATCTCGACATAGCTCCAAGGATGACTGCCGCGCCGGGTGACGAGCTCGCCAAGGGCGCGGCAGGCGCGTCCGTTCGGCTCCTGCTACGCTTTATAGAACAATGGAAACCATAGGCCCTACAACCGGATTCTCGATCAAGACAAGCTCGTACGAGGGACCGTTCGAGATATTGCTCGACCTCATTGAGACGCGCAAACTCTTAGTAAACGACCTCGCGCTTGCGAGCATCACCGAGGACTTCGTTCAACATGTGCGCAAGCAAGCAACGTTCCCCGTTGAAGAAACAGCAAATTTCATCCAGATAGCTGCGACCTTGCTCCTCATCAAGTCCAAGTCGCTCATCCCCGATCTCGCGCTCACCGACGAAGAGACCGCCGATGTCGAAGATCTCAAGCGCCGGCTCGAGGCATATGAGAAAGTGCGCGAGGCCGCGCGCGAGCTATCGCGCATCTTCGGGAAAGCCGTGATGGTGCCGGCAGGGGAGCGCGCGCCGGAGGTTACTTTCGCGCCCTCCCGCGATCTCTCGAAGAACGCACTCGCCGAAGCGTTCGCGCGGATCCTCGCCGCGCGCGAAGCGATAGAGGAGTTGCCCACCGCAAGAGTAAAGCCGCTCGTCACCATCGAGGAAATGATGGATCGGCTCGCGAAACGCGTACAGAGCACCATGACGCTTTCCTTTAAAGAATTCGCCGGTGGAATTAAAGAGAAGGTAGAGGTTATCGTCTCCTTTCTCGCCCTCTTGGAGCTCGTGAAGCAGGGGGCCATTGCCGCCGAGCAATACGATATCCACGGAGACATCCGCATCAAACACACCGCCTCGACCTCCGTCCCGCGGTACGGCTGACATTCACAGCAGGAGGCGTTGCCGAGGAGAGGGCAGACCGCTATGATGAGGGGAATGCTCACCCCTCCCGCCGCCCTTGAAGCGCTTCTCTTCGCCTCCGGTGAACCCCTCGAGAAGAAACAGCTCGCGAAGTTCCTCGGCATCAAGGATAATGAACTTGCCGTGGCGCTCGACGTGCTTTCTGCCTCTCTCAAAGGGCACGGCGTGGTAGTGGTTGAGACCCGAGAGGAAGTGGAACTTCGTACCGCACCGGAAGCGGCTGTCGTGGTTAAAAAGCTTCGTGAAAGCGAGCTTTCTCGTGACTTGGGGAAGGCGAGCATGGAGACGCTTGCCGTCATTACGTATCAAGAGGGGGCAACGCGCGGGGAGATAGACTGGGTGCGCGGCGTCAATTCCTCGGCATCGCTCCGCACGCTTCTGATGCGCGGCCTCATCGAGGGCAGGGAAGATGAGCGGGATAAACGGCGCGTGCGCTATAGCATCACGACCGAGGCGCTCGCACATCTCGGCCTTACCCGCGCCGTCGATCTTCCACGCGCCGCGGAGTTGCGGGCCATCGCGCAAACCATTATTGAGGAAGAAGAAACCGTATGAACACCCCCGACCTCCAGAAACTCGCCCTCAAGACTCGCTCTACGCGCGAGACGGGCATCACGCTTCTCATCGCCTCCGGTATTCTTGCCTTTTTTCTCCTCGTATCGCCCGCTGCTAAGCGGACACCATCCGCTGCCGTCACGATTAACACCCCTCCTGCCCCGAACGCATTTGCCGCCGTTTCAATTGAGGCGAAGGCGGCCATCGTCTACGACCTCGTAACGGGAGAAACTCTCTACGCAAGGAACGCCGAGGCTCAGCTCCCGCTCGCTTCGCTCACGAAGCTCCTCACGGTCTACGCCGCGCTGACAGAACTGTCACCGAATACACCGATCACGATTCCTGCGAGTGCCGCTCATGTTGACGCGCCGCACGCCTTTTCCGTGGGACAAGTATTTCCACTATTCGACCTCGCGCGGCTGACGCTCACCGGTTCGCTGAACGATGGTGCCATCGCCATCGCGAACGCTACCGCTTCCCGCGAGAATAAAACGGAGAGTGAGATGCTCGCTGGCGCTGCGGCCGCACTCGACCTCTCACAAACCTACGCCCTCAACGCCAGCGGTCTCGATATGAATACCGCCATTTCAGGCGGGTATGGTTCCGCAGCTGACCTCGCGCGGCTCGCGGGCGCTCTGGTTGATCGCTCTCCAAGCATCGCAGCGGCGACGACCCACAGTACCGCAGAGGCCGTTTCGGTTGGTGGCACTTCTTTTACAATAAAAAATACCGATCCTATAACCAGCACTATCCCGCGTCTTCTCCTCTCTAAGACGGGCTATACCGATCTTGCCGGAGGCAATCTCGTCCTCGTCTTCGATGCCGGCATACAGCATCCGATTGCCGTGGTCGTTCTCGGCTCGTCGGTAAAAGCCCGCTTTACCGATGGCGCAGCGCTCGTTGCCGCCACGCTCGCGCACTTCGCTGGCGTTGCCTCTCTATGATTGCAAGCAACATTATCAAGATTTTCATTCCTGCGACCGCCGCTTTCGTTACTGGTATTTTATTCGCTCCCCTTCTCACGCATTATCTCTACAAGCATCGGGTATGGAAGAAAAAAGCGGGAAAGATTGCGCTCGACGGGACCTTTGCCGTCGAATTCACGAAACTGCGAAATGATACGGAAACAAAGACGCCGCGCATGGGCGGCATTCTCATTTGGGCAAGCGTTGTCTTCGTCACGCTCGGGATATGGTTGCTCGCTAAGATGTTCCCCGGGCCGTTTATAGAGAAACTTGATTTCTTTAGCCGCAGTCAGACCTGGGTACCGCTCTTCGCGCTCATGGCAGGCGCGATCGTCGGTTTCGCGAACGATCTTCTTGATATCCATCCCTCCGGCGAGCGGGGCATACGGCTCCGCATGCGTCTTCTCTTCGTCACGCTCATCTCAAGCTTCATCGGCTGGTGGTTCTATGTGAAGCTCGGCATGACGGCTATCGGCATTCCCGGCGACGGAACGCTGCATCTCGGCGCGCTCATCGTTCCACTCTTCATACTCGTCTCAATCGGTCTCTATGCGGGCGGCGTGATAGACGGCATCGACGGACTTGCCGGCGGCGTCTTCAGCACGACCTTTATGGCCTACGCCGGCATCGCCTACTTTCAGAATCAGATCAATCTTGCGGCATTCTCGGCAACGCTCACGGGCGCCGTGCTCGCCTTTCTTTGGTTCAATATTCCGCCCGCACGTTTCTGGATGACGGAGACCGGCACCATGGGTCTCACCCTGACGTTAGCCGTCATCGCCTTCATGACCGATACGCCCGGAAACGGCTACGGCATCGCAGCGCTTCCGATCATTGCTCTTCCGCTCGTCGCTACCGTTCTCTCAAATGTCATCCAAGTCGCTTCAAAGAAATGGCGCGGGAAGAAAGTATTCCGTATCGCTCCACTCCATCATCATCTGGAGGCAATCGGCTGGCCCTCCTATAAGGTCACCATGCGGTACTGGATTATCTCCATCGTCTGCGCCATCGTGGGCATGACTATCGCCCTCCTTAAGTAAGTATGCGACTCATGTCTGGAGATAAGATGTTTTTCATGCTCGTGCTCAGCCTTGTCCTCGCCGGCCTCGCGATATTTTCTTCCGCCGCTCTGGGTCTCCTCGCGCGCGAGAACAGTTCGGTGTCAAAGGATATCTTGGTCCAAGCGGGCTTCGGTCTCGGCCTCGGATTCCTCGCCCTCCTTGCGACGCGCGCCATCCCGCTCGCGCAAATAAAACGCCTCGTTCCCTACATCTACGGCGCGACACTTGCGCTCACCGTGCTTGTGTTCGTGCCCGGAATCGGATTCCATGCCGGCGGCGCGACGCGCTGGCTCAATATCGGCTTCACCACCGTCCAGCCCGCTGAATTCTTGAAGATCGGTTTCGTCCTTGCGCTCGCCTGGTGGCTCGCTCCGCGCGCGCGACAACTCGCAAGTCCGAAGAAAGGACTCCTCCCGTTCCTCGCCATGCTCGCTCTGCCGAGCGCCCTCCTCCTGATGCAGCCGAATACCTCCACTATGCTTCTCATCCTTATCACGGGTGCCATTATGTACTTCGCCGCAGGAGCGCCGCTCCGGGACTTCGGCATTCTCGTGGTCGGCCTCTGTCTCACTCTTGGCGTGGTCATCCTCATACGCCCCTACGTGCTGGAACGCATTAAGACGTTCATCGATCCGTCGGCGAATTCTCTGAGTAGCGGATACCAAATACAGCAATCACTCATCGCCATCGGGAGCGGCGGCCTTCTGGGGAAGGGGCTTGGCCAGAGCGTGGAGAAATTTAACTATCTGCCGGAACCCGATTGCGATTCCGTCTTTGCGGTATTTTCGGAGGAAACCGGATTCATCGGTGCGATTATTCTCGTTGCGCTCTTTCTTGCGCTTGCGGCGCGCGGTATCGTGATAGCCGGCGATTCAAACGACCTCTTCGGCGGACTTATAACGCTCGGGTTCTCATTTATGATTATTTTCCAAGCCTTTATTAATATGGGCGCCATGCTCGGCATCATTCCGCTCACCGGACAACCCTTACCCTTCATCTCGCACGGCGGAACCGCGCTTGTGGCCACGCTCATTATGTGCGGATTCATCCTTAATGTTTCTGCTCACCACAAAGCCTGAAAGCTGATATAGTTTACGAACATGACTATCGTGTTTACCGGCGGGGGGACTGGAGGGCATTTCTATCCCATCATCGCCATTGCCGAAGCGCTGAAGGATATCGTTCGCGAGAAGCATCTCATTGAGCCTCAGCTGTATTACTTGGCGCCGACATCGTTTGACGAGAAAGCTCTTTTTGAAAACGGCATTACGTATATCCCCGTGGCGGCGGGGAAGGTGCGCCGCTACGCGTCGGTTCGGAACGTCACCGACGCCTTCCTCACGTTTCTCGGCACAATCTCCGCAATTATCACTCTCTTCCGTCTCTACCCGGACGTCGTCATGAGCAAGGGCGGTTACGGCAGCGTCCCAACGGTGCTCGCCGCGCGCCTGCTCGGTATCCCCGTAATCATCCATGAGTCGGACGCGAAGCCGGGCCGGGCAAACCTGTTCGCCGCAACCTGGGCGAAGAAGATAGCCATTTCCTTTGAGGGGGCGGCGAAGTATTTCCCTGAACGTGTCCAGAAGAAAATTGCTCGCACCGGCATCCCCATCCGCAAAACACTCATGCGGACGGAGCCGGAAGGTGCGCGGCAATACCTCGGACTTGAGTCAGGCATACCGACCATTCTTATTTTGGGTGGTTCTCAAGGCGCGGTGAAGATAAACGAGATGGTGCTCTCCGCACTGCCCAACCTTGTCTCCTTTGCCAATATCATCCACCAGACCGGACAGGCAAATTTTAAAGATGTTCAAGAAATTGGGAATGTCGTTCTTGGGAAGAGCCCGCACGCGGATCGCTATCATCCGATCAATTACTTGGATGAGATATCTCTCCAACGCTCCGCCGGTATCGCCGATATCGTCGTTTCGCGCGCGGGCGCTAATTCCATCGCCGAGATAGGTCTCTGGAAGAAACCGGCGATCCTCATCCCTATTCCCGAGTCGGTGAGCCATGATCAACGCACCAACGCCTATGCCTATGCCAGGACCGGAGCCGCCGTTGTCCTTGAGGAAGACAATCTTACGCCGCATATCCTCGTTTCTGAAATAAAGCGCATCACGAGCGATCCGGATCTCAGGAAACGCATGGGGACATCCGCCGAGGGCTTCACCGACCCGGACGCCGGACGCATTCTCGCAAGCGAGATTCTCGCCATCGCCCTTGCACACGAATCATGAGCGCCATTGTCACGCGTTTCGCCCCTTCGCCGACCGGATATCTGCATGCCGGAAATTACCGCACGGCCGTGTTCGCCTACCTTTTTGCGAAACATGAGGGCGGCTCATTCATTGTGCGTATAGAAGATACCGACGCCGTGCGTTCCAAGCCCGAATATGAAGCGAACATTCTTGAGGCTCTCGAGTGGCTGCAACTTCCCTCCGATAAACTTTTTCGCCAAAGCGAACACCGCTCACGACATCGCGCACTTCTTGAGAAACTCATTACCGATGGTGTCGCGTATGTATCGAAAGAAACACCGCAGGCCCCGGGCTACCGTGAAGAAGTCATCCGTTTTAAGAATCCGGGCGGAACGCTCTCCTTCACCGATGTCATTCATGGCGCGATAACGACCAGTGTGGACGATCTCGGCGACTTCATTATCGCTCGCTCTCTCGACGAACCCGTGTTCCATTTCGCCGTCGTCGTCGATGATGCGGACGAAGGCGTCACGCACGTTATCCGCGGCGGAGATCATATCTCGAATACGGCACGGCAGATGCTCATCCGGCGCGCCCTTGGTTTCCCCGAGCCGCTGTATGCGCACTTGCCGCTCATCATGGATAGTAACCGCAAGAAGCTCGGCAAGCGCACCGGCGCGAAGGCGCTGACTGAATATCGCGATGAAGGCATTCTGCCCGAAGCGATGCTTAATTATCTCGCCTTCCTCGGCTGGAACCCCGGCGATGAACGCGAATATCTCACGCGAGATGAATTGATAAAAGCCTTTGACCTCGCGCGCGTACAGAAGGGGAGCGCAATTTTTGATGAAGTAAAACTCTTCTCGGTAAATCAATACTGGATGCGCAGGCTTTCCGTTGACGATTTCATCGCGCATGGCAACTTCTCGGTGCGCGATGCCGAGAAGCTCCGAAAGGCGGTGCCGCTCCTTCAAGAACGTGTCCACACCTTCAAGGAGGCGCGCGAACTGCTCTCAGGCGAGCTTTCCTGTCTTTTTGAGAGCCCGAAATTGGAGCGGGAGCGGCTCATCGCAAAGGAGCTCCCCGAGCACCCAGGAATGACCGAAACCGCCCTAAAAGCCATTTCTGAGGCCCTAAAAGCTATTTCTGAGGGCGCACCAAGCGCAGGGGTAAAAGAGGCGCTTATGCCACTTGCGGACGCCGAGGAGGCGAAAGGGAAGGGGGGCAGGGGAGCCATGCTTTGGCCCCTGCGCTACGCCCTCTCCGGCCAGGAACGCTCGCCGGATCCGTTCACGCTCGTTTCAATCCTGGGCGTCGACGAATCTATTTCGCGCATACGAAAAGCTATTGCTATACTCGAGGGGTAATGACACGTTCCGCATCCCTGCTTCTTTTCTTTATATTTTTCTCCAGCGCTATTTTCGGTATCCCGAGATTTGCTCTCGCCGACACCACGATTGCCTCGCTCCAAGCAGAAATTGCCGCATATCAAGGACAACTTAATGTTCTCGGGACGCAAAAAGTGACGCTTCAATCCACTATCAATGCTCTCACCATCTCTCAAAAAAAACTCGCCGCCCAGATCAAGATAACGCAGACCAACATTGCTTCGGCGAATCAGACGATTAAGGGTCTCACGGTCTCCATCGGCGACAAAGAAACGGCCATTACGGCAAATCAAGACGCCATTGCCAAGGCACTCCGCAATGTTGCAGAAGATGAGAAAACTTCGATGGTCATTCAACTCATCTCCTCAAACTCTCTCCGTGATGCATGGTTGGCGGCTGATACCGCCTTACAGTTTGATCGAGCACTGACCACTAACATCAGTGACCTGCTTGTTGCGCGCACGGCACTTACCGTGAACCGCAATGATGTAACAAAAGCGAAGGAAAATCTTGTGTCTCTGCAGGCCGATCTGAACGCACAAAATAAATCAGTAGCTCAAAATAAGATTCAGCAACAACAACTGCTCGCGCAAACCAAGAACAGCGAATCAAATTTCCAAAAGCTCCTTGCGGCGGCGAAAGCAGAGCTTGCGAGCTTCGCGGCCTTCACCACGGCCGCAGGCGGATCGGGGATACTTACCAACCAGACCGTCTGCGATAGCTGGGGATGCTACTACAATCAGCGCGACAGCGCATGGGGCAACATACATCTCAGCGGCACGGCCGATCGGCTTGCGGCCGACGGCTGTCTCGTAACCGCGATGGCGATGGTACTGACGCACTACGGCTACAACGACGTGAACCCCGTGACCATCAACTCCAACCCCTTCAACTTCTCGGCGGTGGGTGGTCTTATGCTCTTTACGACCTATTTCGACGGCATCAGCGCCTCGCGGACCAGAGAGAGCGTGACACTCAGGACTATCGACTCCATCCTCGCGACACGGAATCCAGTCATTGTGGGACTCCATGCATACGGCGGGACGCACTTCGTGGTATTGGTAAGCGGCAACAATGGTTCGTATATAATGCGCGATCCGTATATCCCGAACGGTAAGGATATTGATTTTTCCGCCCACTATCGGATCAGTAGCATCTACGCGGTCAGCAAGGTGGTGATCGGCGCGTAGGCAGGATCGTATCAATTAAATTATGACCTCCTCTACAAAGCTTAAGCCCTGTTTCCTCGTCGAGATCGTCACACCAAAGAAGTTTAGGCTGAATGGGCTTTGGTTTGGTTCGGCAAAGCCGAAGCGTGTGATAATTTTTGTGCACGGGCTTTCCGGTTCAGCGTTCTGGACCGCGCTTGCCGAAGCGTTTGTCGATAAGGATACGGCAGTCGTTACCTTCAGTAATCGCGGTCACAACACGATCGCTAAACTATACCGGCTAGATAGCACAAAGAAGGGCTATCATTCCGTCCTCGCTGGCCAAGCACACGAGGTATTCACTGACTGCGTCGATGATATTCAGGGCGTTATCAATTTTGTGAAGAATGCGGGCGTGCATGATATTTATCTCGCTGGACATTCGACGGGGTGTCAGAAGTCGGTCTATTATGCGAGCCGGAAAGATAATCAAAAGTACATTAAGGGAATCATCCTGCTCGCACCGCTCAGCGACTATGCCGCCGCGATCAAGTTTGATACCGGCGGAAGACTTGCTATGGCAACGAAGGCCGCACAAGACCTCATTCGGAAGGGAAGGGGACACGAACTTCTCCCTGTAAGAGTAGCGCCAAAGCCAATCGACGCTCAACGCTTTTTGAGTCTCTACACGCCTGACAGTGCCGAAGAGATATTTACCTATGCGCAACCGAAGAGGGGCCCGCGCGCGTTCAAAAGTGTAGAAACGCCAATGATTGTCCTCCTTGCTGGAGATGACGAATATGGTGATCGTCCTGCAAAAGATATTGCGGCGTGGTTCGAGAAACATACCACGTCAAGACATTTTGCTACCAAGATCATTTCAGGAGCAATGCATGCATTTACTGGCAAAGAGAATCTTGTCGCTATGGCAATTCGCGATTGGCTAAAGCGATAATTAAAAAGACCGAGATGGAGATTGGGCAATTAGGTCTTCGTATCTCTCGTGCGCCAAAGAAGTAAAGAAGCGTAGGTGCGGTGCGGAGACCATTTTTCTGCAATGGCGATGAACGTCTCACTCGAGGATCCCTTCGGCAAACCGTAGATGGCCTCCATCGCGCGAATGAGGCCGAGATCGCCCGGCGAGAACACGTCAAGACGGCCAAGCGCGAACATGAGGAACATCTCGACCGACCACGGTCCGAGTCCCCAGATTTGCATAAGTCTTTCAATGGCATCCGTTTCAGAGATTTTTCCCAATGAAAGAAGATTGAGCGATTTATTCTTGATCGCCTTCGCAATTGACTTCAGCGTCTTCACCTTCGCGCCTGAAAGGCCGGCCTTACGAAGCACGCTCGGGGTGACCTTGAGCACCGATTCCGGCGTGAGCCGATTACCGCACGCCTTTTTCACCCGCGCGAAGATGGCGTCGGCGGCAGCGAGACCGAGCTGTTGGGAAATAACCGTTGATACAAGTGATTCAAACAGTGCAGCACTTGTTCGTTTTGCGACGAGTTGCACTGGCAGGGAAGTGTGGTGCGCTTTTGTTGCTCTATAAAAATGCGGATCAATGCGTTTAAAATGCTTTAAGGCAGAGGCGCGGCTCGTCATGCCGAGATTCTAGCACTGCCTTGAGAGCGTAGTATAATGGCGAGGATGCTCCATCTCCTCTTGTGGATCTTCGTTCTTGTACTCGGGCTCTCTTTCTTTGGCATCTCTATAAAAGCGATTATCGAATCTCCAGCAGGCCAATCAAACTTTCTCTACCTCCTCCACCTTCTCTCGCTCCTATGGCAGTGGCTCATTGCCCACCTACACCAATTGTAGGAGAGTGTGTCGCACAATATATCTTTTACGTCCTAAGCTAGAGGGATTCTGAAGAGGGGTCCCTGCCGAACTCCTTTGTCCCCATAGAAGAAATAAATGCCCTTCAGAGGCGTCATAATAGATACATGGCTACTGAATCCCGCTCTAAACACAATATCGACGAACTTATTGAGGCGGCTGAGAAAGCACGTGTAGTTGTCGAACAAATAGAAAAAAGAGATACGGAATATGAACTGCGAACTATTACGGGAAAAGTTTCTCCTGCTTGATACCAACGTCTTAATTTATTTTCTAAAATATCCGCCTTTCATGGCGGCATTGATTAAACGCCTTGAGGAAGCGGGCGTTAATCTCGTATTAGATGATTTGGTCAAATTCGAATTCCTTCGCGGTGCTAACTCCCCTAACGAAGAAGCGACCTTGAAGGATTTCTTACAGAAACTCTTTCGGATCTCAATGGAAGAAGTGGAGAAAAGTCAATTTGTGATAACTGCAGAGACTATAAAATTGGCCACCGAGATCGCGAATATATATTCATCACGTTTAAAAAATACTCGTATTGAATTAGTTGATTGCTTTATTGCCGGTCAGATGAAGAAATACAATGCCACCAAAGCTAACCTTTATCTAGCAACTGTAAATCATAAAGATTTTCCGAAACTTTTATTTGATCGAGTGGGAATAGAAACTATTGATACCGACGAGGATATTATAAATATCGGTTTTTATATGTTTAACCGCGAAAGATTCGCGAACGAAAGGATTCTCTATTTTGGTACTTAATTTACTTCCTCTCCCCCGACTTAACGAGATTAGGGGAAGTCACTTCCCTAGAAATTCACTTAATGACTTAACGCCTTCATCCTTTAGGAGATTTTCAAGCTTCTTATCGCTTCGGTAACCATCTGCAAAGTCCTCGCCATAAGTTTTACGCAAGGTTCCCACGAGAGTATTGACTTTCTTTTGTTGAATTTACACATCTTTATCGCGATGTCGACTATCTAATCCTGGTTCTTTCATATGCATATTTTACCACTTACCTGCTCGTCTTTGAGGATAGGGAGACTAACCTAACCTCCTACAGAATTCGAGAAACCTCTGATATAAAATTCACCGTTTTTCGTACTCCCCTGCATAAATGACTTACTTTTAAAATGAGTGTCTAGCCCATACTCGCTGAGCATCAATTTTTGGCCCTCACGTATCCTTCTTCCATCAGGCAATACGAGGTTCACTAATGCAGTCTGGAACCCGGCGGAATTTCGTCTGGTAAACGATTTTGATATGGGTCTCACATAAGCCTCTGGGTATTTTATTTCTGGATATGGATATTCTAGACCCATTTGGTATTGAATCGCTTCCTTCTGAGTGCCTTCGTGGTTGCGACCGTGGAGACGCATTTTAAGATCGACGATACTGGCCGCTCCGCAGCCCACTTCTCCACGCTTACAGCGCCACTTGCCGGTCCTACGGTTAAGGATTGTAAGGTACCCGCAATTAGGACAGAGTGCCATAAATATATAATTAATATTGTATTACGTCGCTCGACCACTGTTGTCTTTTTAAAATCAGATTGAGGAATGGGTAGCCTGTTCCATCCGACTCTTAAAGAATTGCTCCGTTTCTTTGTCGACGAAGTAAACATAGCACCCCTTCATACCCCGAGTGAGAAGAACACGGTATGTATTCCTGAGAAGATCAAGGAGTTTTTCTTGCGACCGCTTGACTACGGAATCTGCAGATTTCTCTCTCGATGCGATCCAAGTTTGATTATTAAAATCATAAGTCAAATCAGAGCCGATAATGACGCCAACATAGTCGAATTCAAAACCTTGTATTGTATATATGCTGCCGATCTGGTTGACACCGGCGGCGTCAAAGGCCCACAACGAAGCCGGGGGTATCCCCGACGCTAAACGATGTCCGTCCTTACCTTCCCAAGGCATACGAAAATCGCCTATCTGTACATCATCGATTAGCGTACCGTCTGACTTTGGGTTACTCCAGGGCCAACAAAAACCCGCGACAAGACGAGCAGAATTCGGCTTCCGATCGTTCATTGTTTTAATTTTTTCAAATAATTCCTGCGGTGAACTAGTAATTTTGAAATCAAATTCCTCTATTGAATCCCAAATAACATTGGCAGTACGCTTGATGCCGAGGGTATTGTCGATCCAGTTCACAAAGCCGTCTGACCCGTTGCAGCGAAACTGCGCTTCGAGTTCGTACTCTAGAACTTCGCACCCCATATTGATTGCAGTGTCTTTTATAAACTCGCTCGATCCTATTTCATTGGGACGCACGTTTTGCCGATCGTCGATGAAGTAGACGCCGAGCTTAGAGACTCTGATGAGCTCCTCCACTTGTGGGATTTCAGACTTCTTCTCCTTTCGAGTAAAACGATTATTGCTCGTTTCTCGTATACGATGAGCTTCGTCGGCTATGAGGACATCAATCTCGTTAGGTATGGCAGTTGCGTAGCTATTAAAATATTTAAACTGTGCCGCCCCACGCGCGCCAATCTTTTTTCGCAATGTCTCAGTAAAAGCCTTTGAGCCAGTTGCGTACTGAGCATTGTGGCCATTACGCAAGAGATCAGCCATGAGATTGATGGCAATTACCGATTTCCCTGTACCGGGACCGCCGCGAACAATAACCACCGCCTTCTTTTGGCTGTCTAAACCCCTCTTTACAAGAGAAAGTACTTTATCGTACACAATAAGTTGTTCATCGAGCAAAATGTATTCGCTTCGTTCGCGAATGATCTTACTTACATGATCCATGAGTTGCTTACTCGGCTTATATTCGCTCTTCTCGATCCTATCCAGTACCTCCATTCCGCCACCCCCGGACAGCTTTGTCGTTAAGTATTCACGGAATGGGTCTACATCATCTGCCGTAAATACTGGGTATGTCTTAAGAGACTCTTGGAACTTTGTGGAAAATATCTCGTCTTGCGGGTGGGGCCTATAGTTATGTAGATAAGAACACGCCTCAAGCTGTATTGGGTTCTCGAGATTAAATGCGGTATGCGTATCCCTTAAATACATTTGATAGCGTCCTACTTGAACAGCGGGGTGAAGTACTTCCCTCTTGGCTCCCCCGACCCATGTCAGAACCTCATTCTCGCTCTCTGATGTCTCACACTTCTCCCACTGTTTCAGTTCGATTATAACGGCGTTCTCTTGTCCTTCTGAACTTCCTGTAATTAGGCAATCTAGTCTTTTTGAAGTGAGCGGAAGCTGATATTCAAGAATGACCCCATTATCGTTGAGTTGAGCCAGTTGAAAGACCTGAGACAATGCGCGTAATGAATTCTGCCAAGAATTGACCTCGCCAGACGAGGGGTTGAAGCGGTAGTACTGAAAGAATGCATTTTTGAGTTTGCCTGAAATTTGGTTATGGACTGCGTCGTTTATAAATTCGGCAGTGGATCCCGAAAAAAGTCTCATAGTTCTGTATATTTGCTGTGCTTCCCTTTCGCTTTTTTTACTGGATACTTCTTCTCATTTTTCTTCATTTTTCTTTCGATAGCCTGCACGATATCAATATTCAGATCTTTGCTCATTAGGAGTATCCAGTACAGAACATCGGCCAACTCATCACCAACATCCTCTTTGTGAGTTTTTACGTGTTCTTCAATTTCTGCGGCGTTTTTCCATTGGAAATGTTCCATCACTTCTCCGGCCTCAAGAACGAGAGAAAGTGCCACATCCTTAGGATTATGGAATTGTTTCCAATCTCGAGCATCTCTAAAATCTGATATTTTCTTAGACAACCTCTTAAAATCTGACATGGATATATTCTACCTTAAATGGCAATCTGCGACGATGTTAGGTATGCATGTCGTAAGTAAGGTATTATTTAAACAATTATGATCGACCATATCGATGCGATAGAAAAAAGTATCGAAAACGAAAATTACTATTCGGCTGTCTTTCTTACTCTCATGTTACCGAGTATTTGTGGAGCTCTCGAGTCAGATGACGGTAGAGACTCGGGAGCTCGATACATAGATTGGTATAAAAAATACGTAACAAATCTTGCGATGTCTGGCGACGATTGTTATTTACTGCGCTGTTCCCTATTACATCAAGCATCGACAATCCATCCGGCGTCTACCTTTCAAAGGGTTATCTTTACTTACCCTATACCAAGCGGAAATACACTTCATAATAACGTGATGAATGATGCTTTAAATTTGGACATCCCACGTTTCTGCACAGAAATAATTGCAGGAGCTCGACAATGGTTAAAAGACGTCTCTAGCAATCCGAATTACATTCGAAATAGTGCAAATATGATCAGAAAGTATCCTGATGGGCTTCTTCCCTATATAAAAGGTCACCCCGTTATCTCCTAATTCTTATGTGTCGGAACTCCTTAGAAGGTCCTCAAGGTGGAGAACTCTTGTAGGAATTTCTCCCTGAATAACTCCGTTGTCATATAGATCTTTCGTAAAAGCAATGCAAATTCCAATCGCTTCAGCCACTAGGAAATACCCATCATCACCATCGCTGAACGAATATTCACCCAATTCATTTTGATTTACAAATACCTGCAAACCTTCGACATTTAGATGAACCGATGGTGATAATTGAGTATAAATAACGTCATACATTCGTTCGAAATGTCCTGGATCGGCCTTTCCCACAAGTGCCTGATCACACCTAATTGCTTTTTCCTTAAGTTTTAAATCCTGTTCATTTTGTTGAAGATTATTGGCTTTCAAAATGGCTGCTCGCTCGGTTTCGGCCCATTTCTGAGCTTTATCCAACCATTCGTTACTAAACAAGTTGGTAGAATTTTGTGAGCTCAACGTAGCATATTTTTTAACAATATCTTTTAGTCCTTTTATGTTTTTTCTCTTTGTATCAAAACCAGCTCTTGCTGATACGGCTAAACGC
>VFSW01005270.1_pt1 | contig 19161 bp, 18 predicted proteins | sample 5358111 | NCBI WGS metagenome assembly VFSW01 (sample SAMN11554181, study PRJNA540505) | mine drainage metagenome | isolation source: sediment from site ElyBrook_90M | place: USA: Ely Copper Mine, Vershire, VT | collected 2017 | reverse complement strand
TTGTGTCAAATGTTCAACGACCGCTTTCATAATCGGCCAACTTCCGCTTCGGGTCGGGTTCTGCCCTAGATTGAAGGTCAAAGCAACCGTTCGAGATGGTTCCCTAGCCTATGTCCGGTGACTTTTTCATTCCAGCCGTTGTTATATCAGATGGTCACCGGCAGCATTGACCAGTAGCAGACCTCCATGGCCAGCGATCTGGCCGGTGGCATCAGAACTGCGATTGCGCTATCGTCGCGCGTCGACAGCGCGACAGAATCCAGGCATGAACGTAAAGAGCTGGCTGAACCGAGCAAGCGCACGCGCGGTGAATTCTCTGCGTGCTGCCGTGGCTCTGGGGACCTGCGGCGGTCTGCTGCTGATCCTGCAGGCCTGGCTTCTGGCCGGAATCGTCAACGGCGCGGTGTTCGGACGCCGCACCCTGGCGGACATGATGCCGATGCTGTGGTCGTTGCTTGCCGTGTTCGCGCTGCGCGCCGGGATCACATGGGCTTCGGAAAGGATGGCGTTCCGCGCGGCCGCCGGCATCAAGCTTGACGTCCGCCGGCAGCTGCTGGAGCACCTTCTAACCCTCGGTCCGGTGCGGATGGTCACGGAACGCGCTGGCGAACTGGCCAGCACCGTCACTGACGGCGTCGAGGCCTTGGAGGCTTACTACGCGCGTTTTCTGCCGCAGATGTCTTTGGCAGCTTTGGTGCCACTAGCGATCCTGGCGGTCGTTTTCCCCGTCGACTGGATTTCCGGCCTGGTGCTGCTCGTGACTGCGCCGATGATTCCGCTGATGATGATCTTCATCGGACGGAACGCGGAGGCCCTCAACCAGCGCCAATGGCGCCGGCTGGCACGCCTGAGCGCCCACTTCCTGGACGTCATCCAGGGACTCACCACCCTGAAGCTGTTCAATGCCAGTCGGCGTGAGGCAGCGGTTGTGGCGCAGCTGTCCGATGATTACCGCAGTAGCACGATGGCAGTGCTTCGTGTCGCATTCCTGTCATCTCTGGCCCTGGAATTTCTCGCCACCGTGAGTATTGCCTTGGTCGCGGTGCTGATCGGGTTCCGGCTGCTGTGGGGGGAGCTTGGGTTCCGGTCGGGCTTTCTGATCCTGCTGCTTGCACCCGAGTTTTATCTGCCCTTGCGCGCTCTGGGAACCCACTATCACGCGCGCATGGAAGCGATCGGCGCCGGCGAGCGCATAGTGCAACTGCTGGAGACGCCAGCACCACGTCGTCCACAAACTGCGACTGCACTGCCCGCGACCGGCCGGATCGGCATCCGCCTGCAAGACGTGCGCTGTGCCTACGAACCTGGGCGGCCGGCCCTGGACGGCGTATCGATCGAGATCAGCCCCGGGGAGCGCGTCGCTCTGGTAGGTCCGTCAGGAGCGGGCAAGACCACAGTGATCAATCTGCTGCTCGGGTTCGTGCAGCCTGAGGCCGGACAGGTACTCATCAATGGCATGGCACTCGACAAGTTCGACCCGCAGCAATGGCTGAAGCACGTCGCCTGGGTACCGCAAAGCCCGCGGATCTTTCATGGGACCGTGTACGACAACATTTGCATGGGTCGCGTCGGCATCAGACCGGAAGCGGTACACGCGGCGGCTCGCATGGCACTGGCCGACGAATTCATCGAAGCGTTGCCATGTGGTTACGACACCGTTGTTGGCGAGGGCGGCCAGGGACTGTCGGGAGGCCAGGCCCAGCGCATGGCGCTGGCGCGCGCCTTTTTCAAGGATGCGCCGGTAGTACTGCTCGATGAACCAAGCGCCAATCTTGACTTGGAAAGCGAACGCAGGCTGATCGCCGCCATTGACCGCCTGGCCCAGGACCGCACCACGATTATTATCGCGCACCGTCTCAACACCGTGACTCACGCTGACCGCATCGTTGTGCTCGATCACGGACACATCGCAGAGGCAGGCACACACCAAGAGCTCATGGACCGGCCGGGCCTGTACCGGCGACTGGTTCGCCGCTATGCGGAGGCGGGATGAAGCCGCTGTGGCGCCTCATACGCCTGTTCCTGCCCTACTGGCGCTGGATGGGGCTCGGGGCGCTGATTTCTTTGGTGGTGGTACTGGCCAATATGGCGTTGCTCGGAGTAGCCGGCTGGTTCCTAGCCGCGATGGCGGCCGCAGGTGCCGTAGGCGGCATCATGAACTACCTGCTACCGGCAGCCGCGATCCGCGCCTTTGCTATCCTGCGCACGGGCGGGCGCTACCTCGAGCGCCTCGTGACCCACGAAGCCACGCTGCGCTTTCTCTCCAGCCTGCGGGTATGGTTCTACCAACACGTCGAGCCACTGGCGCCGGCGGGGTTGCAGAGCTACCAGGGTGGCGACTTGCTGAGCCGCATCGGCGCGGACATCGATGCCCTCAACAACCTCTACCTGCGGACGCTAGTACCCATGGCAGTGGCGGTGATTTCTGCGCTGCTGGTCTTTCTCTTCCTGAGCCGGTACAGCCTCCCGATGGCCGCAATCGACCTCGTGTTCCTTGCGCTAGTCGGGGCCGCGATCCCCCTGACAGCTCAGCGCCTCGGAAGCCGGCCCGGGGCGCGCCTGGTGGAAACTTCCTCGCGGCTGCGCCTGGCGGTGGTCGATGGAGTGCAGGGTATGGGCGAACTGACAGTATTCGGCGCCGCGCGTGCTCACTTGGAGCAGACTGACCTGCTCAGCCACAAGTTGCGGGACGATCAGAACCGTATGAGCCGGATAACGGGTTTCGTCTCCGCCGCTTCGGGTCTGATGACCAATCTCTCGGTCTGGCTCGCTACAATGCTGGGTGTAGTCCTTGTGCGCCGCCAACAGGTTGCGTCCGTAGACCTGCCCATGCTGACGCTTGTCGTCATGGGAAGCTTCGAAAGCGTCGCACTGCTGCCCCAGGCCTACCTGTACCTGGGACATACGCTTGCCGCGGCGCGGCGTATCTTCGCCGTGATCGACACACCATCCCCGATCGTCAACCCGCCGCGGCCGTCTCCTCGGCCCCGGGACAGCGGACTCGAGTTCCGGGGCGTAGGTCTGCGCTACACGCCCACCGGCCCGTGGGTGCTTGCGGATATCGACCTCGACCTTCCTCCGGGCCGGCGCGTTGCCATCGTCGGTCCCTCGGGCGCCGGCAAGAGCAGCTTGATCAATCTGCTGGTTCGCTTCTGGGATTACCAAAGTGGCGAGATCCGCCTCGGGGGATACTCACTGCGGAACTACCTGGGCGAAGACGTGCGCCGCATGATCAGCGTTGTGCCGCAGCGACTGCATCTGTTCAATGCCACTGTGCGTGAGAACCTGTTGCTCGCGGACCCCAAGGCAGACCATTCCAGGCTCGAGGCTGCCGCGAAGGTAGCGCAGATACATGAGGACATTACGGCTCTGCCCGAGGGTTACGACAGCATCGTAGGCGAGGCAGGTTTGAAGCTCTCGGGCGGACAAGCACGGCGGCTGGCAATCGCCCGGGCGCTCGTGAAGGATGCACCTATTCTCATCCTAGACGAACCTACCGAGGGACTGGATGCAGCCACAGAGCGCGCACTTATGGATAGTCTGCTCGCGGCCACACGCACGCGCACGCTTCTGCTCATTACCCACCGCCTGAGCGCGCTCGAGCGCATGGATGAGGTGGCAATCATGGAGGGAGGTCGCATTATTGAGCACGGCAGCCATGCCCACCTGATGAACGGCGACACCCGCTATCGCCAGATGCATGCCGTGCTGGCATCCTCGCCCTAGGCGGCCGTGCTCCTTGAACGGGCACCCACCGGAAGGCCGCAACACTCACTGACCGCTTTGCTTTGCCTCTTCCTGAGCGTCCAGCAGCGCTCCGCCAGCCGCCGCAATCAGCACTATCATAACGGTGCCGAGTACCCACGCGAAATACCACGCTCCTCGTTGGCCGAGCAGGATGACCAGAAATAGCGTCACCAGTGATATTACAAGGTACAGCAACATGCGCAATAAGATCATGCCAGCCCCCTCTCAATAAGCGTGGTCGTTGCCTTCGACGTGCGCCGGCGTGACCTTGCCGCGCATGATCCAGAACGCCCAGCTGGTATAGATGAGCACAATGGGCACGAACACAATTGTCCAGCCGAGCATCCACAGCAGAGTTGTTTGGCTGGATGAAGCATCCCACACGGTCAGACTCTGAGACGGATTGCTGCTCGACGGCATCATGAACGGGAACATGGCCGCTCCGACCGTGCCGATGGTGCCGATCCAGCCCAGCGCTCCCAGCCACCAGCCGAAGTGAGACCAACCGCGGCGCAACGCCCAGACACCGGCTAGTACACCGACGTAGGTCAGCCCCGGCACCAACCACAGCACTGGATAAGCGCTGAAGTTATGCAGCCAGGCGCCCTGCACCATCTCCACCATCTTGCGCAAAGGCATCGCCGGTCCAGCTGGATCGTCCCCGGAAGTCACCACGTAGCCGGACAACCGCGCTACCCAGAAGCCACCGGCGGTGAACAGCGCCAGGGCCAGAAGCCCTGCCCAGGTTCCAAGTCTGCGCGCCCGCTCCCGCACCGCGCCCTCGCCGCGGTTCATGACCATGGCCGACCCCTGGTAAAGTGCCAGCAACAGCGACATGAGGCCGCAGAGGATCGCAAACGGGTTGAACAGGGAGATGAAACTGCCGGTGTACCAGGATTCCAGGTACCAATTGAAGTGAAACGGCACCCCCAGCAACATGTTCCCGATGGCGGCGCCAAAGATCACCATCGGCAACAGGCCACTCACGAACAGCCCCCAGTCCCAGAGGTTGCGCCAGGAAGGCGACGGCAGCTTGCTGCGGTATTCGAATCCAAGCGGCCGTATGATCATGCTCCACAACAGCAGCAGCATGACGATGTACAGTCCGGAAAAGGCCGTCGCGTAGATCGTCGGCCAGGCTGCGAATACGGCCCCACCCCCAAGAATGAACCAGACCTGGTTGCCATCCCAGTGCGGTCCGATCATGTTGAGCACCGCCCTGCGCTCCCCGTCGGTGCGCCCAAAATAGCGCAGCGCAGCGCCGATACCCATATCCATGCCGACCATCACGGCGAGCCCGATCAGAAGCACACCCAGAAGCAACCACCAGGTTATCTTCAGTACTGCGTAAAGTTCCATGGCCCAATCCCCTCGTGACTCAGTGCAACGGCGCCGCGAGGCGGCCTTCGTCCGGCCCCTTGCGGATAAACTTGAGCATCAAATATGCTTCCACCACGATGAAAGCCGAATAGATCAAGACGAAACCCGTCAATGAGAACACCAAGTAACCCACACTGTGCGTGGACACCGACATCCAGGTAGGCAGAACGCCATACACCGTCCACGGCTGGCGCCCCATTTCCGCGACTAGCCAACCCGCCTCGCACGCGATGAATGGTGCCGGGATCAGCCAGGGCGCAAGCTTCAGCAGCCACCGGCGGTCCTGTACTCTGTTGTTCAATGAGCAGTACGCGGCGACGCCCAAGTAGAACAGCATAGAAAACCCAGCGAGCACCATGACCCGGAAGGACCAGAATATGACCGCCACATTGGGGATCACGGCGCGCGCCGCCCGCTGGTAGTCGGCGGGCGTGGCCGCCCTCAGGTCTGGTGCGTAGCGCTTCAGCAGCAACGCGTACCCCATGTCCTGCTCATGCGCCTTGAACTGGGCAAGCGCCGGCTGGTTGGTCGGGTCAGCGCTGAGCGTCTTAAGCGCGAGCACGGCCGGGATGCCATCCTTCATCCGCACCATCGCCTGGTTCTCTACTTCGTCCGCACCAGGAATGACCGTGTCCATGGTACGGGTCACTAGTGGCGTGAGCAGCTTGGGAATCTGGATCTCGTACAGATTGCGTTGCTGCTTCTGCGACGGGAACGCAATAACGTTGAATCCCGCCGGCGGCGTCCTGGTCTTCCACATCGCTTCCATGGCCACTAGCTTGGCGGGTTGCGCGCCACCGTCGATGAACCCCAGGGCGTCACCAAGACTAATCACGCCGATGCTGGCAAAGACGCCGAACAGTGCCGCCATCCGGAACGAGCGCTTGGCCAGCTCCATGTGGCGGTTGCGCAACATGTACCAGCCGCTGATCCCGGCAACGAACATCGCAGCGGTCACATAGCCGGCAATGCTGGTATGCACGAACTTCGCCTGGGCATCGCCACTGAAGATCAGATCAGCGAAGCTGGTAAGCTCCAAGCGCATGGTCACCGGGTTGAACACCGCCTCGCGGGGTGACTGCATGAACCCGTTTGCGACCAGGATCCAGAGGGCAGAAAGATTCGACCCCAGCGCTACCATATAAGTGACCAGCAGATGCTTGCCGCGGCTCATGCGGTCCCACCCGAAGAACATCAGTCCGACGAAGGTGGATTCCAGAAAGAACGCCATCAAGCCTTCGATCGCCAGCGGTGCGCCGAATACATCGCCCACAAAGCGCGAATACTGCGACCAGTTGGTGCCGAACTGAAATTCCATGGTCAACCCGGTGGCCACCCCAAGCGCGAAGTTGATGGCAAACAGCTTTCCCCAAAACAAAGCCATGTCCTTGTAGATCTTCCGACCGGTGGTAACGTACACGGTCTCCATCGCAGCCAGCAGGAAACTCAGGCCCAGGGTTAGTGGCACGAACAAAAAGTGATACAGGGCGGTGGCGGCAAACTGCCAGCGCGACAGATCCACAACGGTCTGGAGACTATGCATGGCGCGACCCCCCGATAGTCATCGATATACACGCGTGCGGAGATACCGCTAACGGCCCGGCGGCGGAACTTTCCGGTCCTCTACGGCCGGACAGACATAGCAGATTCTGAACAATTCGAACGGAGCTTGCCTCCTGACGGACATCCATCGACATGGGCATCACGGAGTTCTTCCGTAACGCGGTCATTGAAATGACAAACCTGTCCGGCACTGCACGCTATATAAGTGTCGAACACTCATGCTACCTCCACGCCACCGTAGCCGATGTGATTAATTTGTGCAGATCTTATGTCTCGATAAATTCGAATGTTTTGATCTGCATCAACGTTTGACACCGGTCCATGCACCGCAAATTCGAACTTTGTCGCGGAGCTTTCTGATTACAAATGGCAATTCGCCTAATCTTGACATCCCGGCAGTCGGCCCGCGCCCGCAACCGACGAAAGAGAAATTGCCCGCTTCTGCAAGCAGAGGCTGCGTTAAAAAAGTCCATGATTCTTCCACTGGCAGCACAGCGATGCACATGCCAACATACAACCCGTTGCGGTTCGCAGTAAATCATACGGCTCGGACCTGCACCGGCGCCATCCCTTTCAATCCTATCTGACAGGCAAGACTGCGACGCCGAGAAGCACGGCTGCCGCAGTCAGCCGCAGCCCGAACCGGCCTAACCGGACTCCGGCCCGCGCGGCGAAGCAGGCAAAATCCAGCCAGGCGGCAGGTCGCGCACATGAACGTCGCGCTGCGGAAACGGCATTTCGATAGCATGTTTTCGGAACTCAGCATCGATCGCGAAATTGAGGTCGCTGATCACCTGCTGTCGCTGGCCAATGTGGCCAATATGACATTGCAGCTCGAAATTCAGGGAATTGTCACCGAAGGAAAGAAAGTACACCTTGACCGCACGATCGGGGTCATCGCGGATTACAAGCGAATGCTCAGCACCGATCCTCAGCAGCAGTTCTTTGACCAGCGCGGTATCGCTCCCGTATGCGACTCCGATTGGAACACGTACCCGCCCGCGCGGGTCGTGCAACATCCAGTTCGTCACCTGCCCGGAGATCAGCTCCGAGTTCGGCACGATCACATCGGCGCGATCGAAAGTCTGAATCTGCGTCGATCGGATACGTATGTGTCTGACAATGCCTTCTGTGTTGCCTACCACGATCCAGTCTCCAGTCTTTATCGGACGCTCGAACAGCAGAATCAGACCGGACACAAAGTTGTTGACGATGTTCTGTAGCCCAAAACCGACGCCAACCGACAACGCACCGGCAATGATCGCCAGATTGCTCAGCTGGAGGCCCGCGACACTCAACGCGACCACAATAGCAATCGAGGTGCCGGTATAGCCGCTGATGGCCACTATCGCCTCGCGCGCGCCCGGCTCGAAATGTAACTTCCCCAGCCAACGCTTCTTAAGGCGCGCACGTACCGATCCGCTGGCGGCGAACAGCACCACAAAGGTTACAAGCGCGAGCAGGATGCGTATCGGAAACACCTGCAGCGACCCTACCGTGAAGCCGCCCACCACGTTTCCACGCACCTCGAGCAGTGCTGCCTCCGACAGGCCCCAGACCCGCAACAGCACAAAGCCGAACGCCGACCACAGCAAAACGAGGGCCACGATCCGCAACCAAACCAGTCCTGGTATCGGCTGTCCGTCAGCGAGATCCAGAGTCTGGCGCAGCCGCTGGTGCCAGGCATGCCGACCCGCATTCAGCCGGTCGAAAAATTCTCCGATCAGCCGGCTTGCAAGAACGAGAAGCCCCGAAGCAAGCAAGGTGCCGGTAACAGCGCGTAACACTGCAACCGAGAGATTGCGATAGCCGAGCACCTCAGCCACCATCGCCCCGATCAGCGCCAGAACCAAAAGAATGCGCAGCCCGCGCAATCGCGACAGCCGGCCGATATGAGCAATCAGCCAAACAATCCAGAGGATATTAAAGGTAACGGCGACAAAAAATACGCCGCGCGCCAGCAGCAGCGCTGGCACGGGCAGGCTCTGGGCGAGCAGAGTACCGAACCCGAGATATCCAACATAGCCGAGCAGCACCAGGACTCGCAGCCGCACCGCCAGGGACCGGGCGATTTCGGGGGAGAATGCGACGAACGGCCGCGCCGGAGGCGCCGGCGCCAGGAACATGCGGACAGACGCCAGCGCCAGCAAACAGGCCGGCAAGCCGTACGCTGCAAGGTTGGCAAATGGCAGCGGTACCAGATTGCCGATTGTCAGCCCGAGAAACACGGCGACGGCTGCACTCACGAGCAGATACGGCAGATATTGGCCGATCGATGTCGTCAGCGACATCCCGATATCGCCGGAAAAGCCACCTTCCCAGCTGCGATGCGCCGCCCAGTAGGAAAGACGTCGCCGAAGCAGGATACCGATGGCTGCGGTCACAATGACAAGGATCACCAGGATCCAGAAATCGTCGGCTGCAAGCTGAGCGATGCCGCTATGCTGGCTGAGGAAGGCTTCGGACGAACTTAGCCAAACTCCCGGCTTTCCCCAGTTGTCCCGGAGCAGGCCCGCAAACGTCGCTCCCCGCCCGAAGAATTGCGCCGCCAGCAACTCACGTTGCCGTCGAGCAATGCGATGCAGCAGCTGGTCGGCGCGCGCACTCAGTGCCTGGCAGGTGGCAAGTCGGTCCTCTTGCACAAGGCGCTCCTGACGCAAGAGTTCGCGCTGATTGGTCACATGCAGCGCCTCCCCAGGACGAAAGCGCGCAAGACTCGCGAGATCCTGGTCGATCTCGTTCGTATTCTGGGTGCTGGCTGAAACGCACTGATCGGCCTGAGCTTTGATGCGGCTTGTGTCGTTCACCCATACTGCAAACCGGCTCAGGTCGGAGACCTTACCCGTCAGCTGACGCTCAATCCGGTCGAGCTGCGGGTTCATAGCCGCCAGCTCGTCGCCCGCCGAAACCGGCCCAGCCGCCAGCACCGGTCTGACGCAAAGCAGCGTGGTGGCAAGCACCGCACCCAGCACCCGTGCGGCAATGCGCCGCCATGACCGCATGCGGAGCGCGTAAACCGCCCGGGTGATGTCGCAACGGCCTGGTCGCTTCATAAGTATGTGGTTTCGAGCAAACCTGTCCCGACGCCGGCCCGAGGAAGCCGGCGGCACTGCACTCGCGTAGATGTTCGACCGCGCTGCCAGCAGCGGTTGGAGTGTAAGAGGTTTCGTGCGACTTAACAACCAAATGGGCTCCGGGTGCGACTTCAGCCCTTCAGGATGCAGCAGTCTGCGCCCGCAGCAGCCCAATGATTGTCTTCGCATCCTGGATATCACCGGAAAGGGAGCGCGCCACCGCCTGGGCCAGCGGAAGCCAGTGCACCTCGATAAGCTCATGCTCTTCGGGTTGGCTGGGCTGCGATTCGAGATCGCGCGCCAGAAACAAGTATATGGTCTCGCTGAAGACTCCCGGAGAACTGAGAATCCTCCCGAGCGGTTGCCAGCCACGCGCGCTAACCCCGGCCTCCTCCTTCAGCTCGCGCTGGGCGGCCGTGAGCGGCGCTTCGCCACTGTCGAGCTTGCCTGCCGGAAGTTCCCATACCCAGTCTGCGACAACGTGCCGGTACTGGCGCAGCAGGCACACTCGCGCATCCCGATCCAAGGCAACCGTGGCGGCGCCACCAGGATGGCGCACAACCTCGAATTCTCCGGTACGACCATTGGGAAGCTGCGCCACTTCGCGGCTGACGGTGATGATTCTCCCCTCGTAGATGATGGTCTGGCGGGCGGTCAAGGGTTTCCTCCTTCCGGTTCTTCTGCCGCGGGCGGCACTGACTGCGCTCCGGACGTCGGAACAGATCCGCTTCCTTTCCGCAGCCGTGACGCAAAGACCACTATACGCTGGTATGCGCCTAGCGGTAGGGTGCGTCCGCTTCGCGATCTCTGGCAATACTGGATTCCATGCGGTCGCCTATGGCCAGCAGCTGCTCTTTATTGATGATTTCACTGCCGCGACTTTCGTAATGGAACTCGAAAGTGCGCGTCTGCACCACCGCATCCACTGGACAGGCCTCCTCGCAAAACCCGCAGTAGACACACTTGAACAGGTCGATATCGTAGCGAGTCGTCCGGCGCGTGCCATCGGCACGCTGTTCGGACTCTATCGTAATGCATGCCGCCGGACATACCGCCTCGCACAGCTTGCAGGCGATGCAGCGTTCTTCGCCATTCGGGTAGCGCCGCAGCGCGTGCAGGCCCCGGAAGCGCGGCGACTGCGGCGTCTTCTCCTCTGGATAAAGCACCGTGATCTTGGTGGCGAACAGATGCCTGCCGGTTTCCGCCATGCCCGCAAGAAGTTCCCACAATAGAAAAGTCTTGAGATAACGCCGGATTGTCTGCAGCGTTTGCGCCATAACACCTCCTCGGTTCTCGCTGCCGCCCCGGTCGAGTCGCGAAGCCCGGAGTTCAAAACCGCAGCGATCCGGACTGCGCAGTCCGGTCAATCCCAGCGGTCGTCCCAGACCTCTATACGCTGCTCCCGAATGCGCACCGGGAAGCGGTGTAGCGCCTCGTACGCCGGCGGTGCCGTAACCTCGCCTGTAGTGATCCTGAATCTCGCTCCGTGCCTCGGGCAGACAACTTCGTCCCCCTCCACGCGTCCGCCGCTGAGCGACCCGCCGTCATGGGTACAGATATCGTCAACAGCAAAATAGTCTCCGTCCAGATTGAATACCGCGACCATCGCCCCATTCACTTCCACTACGCGAAAATCCCCACGCGGCACCTCGTCAACCGCCGCGACATCAACCCATTCGGACATGTGCACCCCTGCGCCATGCAGACTCCATCCCGCAGCACCACGGCCTACGGTGCCTGCCGTCGTTGGCGCTCACAGCAGGCCCAGTTCCAATTTTGCCGCCTCGGACATACTGTCGCGGCTCCACGGCGGATCCCAGACGATCTCCACCGCCACATCCTTGACACCGGGAACTTCACGGACCGCACATTCCACTGTGCATGGAAAGCTTTGCGCAACTGGACAGGCTGGTGTGGTCAGGGTCATTTTGATATGAACGCTGCCCGCAGACTCGTTGATATCCAGATCATAGATGAGTCCGAGATCATAGATATTAAGCGGAATTTCAGGATCGAAAACCGCGCGCAGCGCCTCGATAACGCATTTCCTGAGCCCGCTAGCACCGGGATCCTGCTGTTCAGCAAGTTTTTTCAGATCGATAGTCATGTGGCATTAAGTCTCATCAGGCAGGCCAGAAAATCCACCTACTGCGGATATCGCGGTAACCCGCGCCGCAATCATTCAGTCGATACGGTTCCTTGCTCTTTCCGCAAGGCAGCCTGCAGGGTGTGCCAAGCAAGCGTCGCGCACTTCACGCGCGCTGGATACTCACGTACGCCGACAAGCACCTGCAATTTTCCAAGATCTCCGGCACTCCCCTGCTGGGTGAGCATTTCATGCACGGATTCAAACAGCGCCTTGGCCTCCTCCACAGTCTTTCCTTTTATGCTCTCGGTCATCAACGAAGCTGACGCGGTTGCTATGGCGCAACCTGCGCCGTCAAATCCGATGTCCGTTACGATTCCGTTCTCCAGCCGCAGACTAACGGAAAGCTCGTCGCCGCAAAGCGGGTTGTACCCGTGGGCAACGTGATTGGCAGCCGGCGGAGCGTGCTGAAAATTGCGCGGGTTGCGGTTATGATCGAGGATCACTTCCTCGTAGAGGGAACGCAGGTCAGTCATCATCCGAACACCTCCTTTGCCCTGTAAACCGCGGCCACCAGCACGTCGACCTCCTCGCGGGTGTTGTACAGCGCGAACGAGGCGCGCGCCGTGGCAGGTACCTGGTAACGCTGCATGACAGGTATTGCACAATGGTGTCCTACACGGACGGCGACACCCTGCATATCCAGAATGGTACCCACATCATGCGCATGGATGTTTTGCAGCACAAAAGACAATATCCCAGTCTTTTCAGGCGCTGTACCGATGATGCGCAACCCCGGCATCCTGGCCATCGCCGCGGTGGCACGTGCAAGCAGGTCCTGCTCGTGCCTGCCGATCGCTTCGATGCCGACCGCATCAACGTAATCGATCGCTGCGCCCAGACCAATTGCACCGGCAATGTTTGGTGTGCCAGCCTCAAACCTTAACGGGGGATCGTGATAGATGGCATGGTCAAAACTGACGTGCTTCACCATTTCGCCGCCGCCCTGATAGGGAGGCATATCCTGAAGCAGCGCCATCTTTGCGTAGAGCACGCCGATCCCGGTCGGCCCATACAACTTGTGGCCGGAGAAAGCGTAGAAATCGCAATCCAGATCGCACACATCCACCGCAAGATGCGGCACCGCCTGGGCCCCATCCACCAACACCACGGCACCCGTCTCGTGGGCCAGCGATATCATCTGCTTGACGGGATTGATGGTTCCGAGCGCGTTGGAACAATGGGACACCGCCACCAGGCGAGTGCGCTCGCCCAGAATCTGCGCATAGCGCTCGACCGAAAGCTCCCCATTATCCTCGGCTGGCACAACCCGCAGCTTCGCGCCTGTCTGCCCGCACAGCATCTGCCACGGAACGATGTTCGAATGATGCTCAGTCTCTGTGATTACGACTTCGTCGTTGGGACGCAGATTCGCCCGGCCCCAGCTCTGCGCCACCAGATTAATCGCTTCCGTGGTACCGCGTACGAACACGAGTTCTTGCGGCGACTGCGCGTTCAGAAATTTGCGCACTTTTTCGCGCGCGGCCTCATAAGCGGCGGTAGCCCGCTCGCTGAGTGCATGCACACCACGATGGACATTGGCATTGTCGTTGCGGTAGTAGCTATCCAGCACCTCGATGACTTTCAGCGGCTTCTGGGTTGTCGCCGCATTGTCCAGATACACCAGCGGCTGACCATGCACGGCCTGATGCAGGGCTGGAAAATCCGAACGTATCCGCTCCGTATCGAACACATCGACCGGCACCGTATGCAGCAAGATTTCTCTGGCCGGCGTCATGGGTGCACCTCGTGGAGCGCACCGCGCTCCCGCAAGGCGGCGGCAAGCCGGTGTTCTACCCGCACCCGCAGCGGCGCCAGACGCACGCGGTCCAGCACTTCGCGCGCGAAAGCGTAGGTGAGCAGATCACGCGCTTCGGCATCGCCCAGGGCACGTGTACGCAGATAAAAAAGCGCATCCTCATCGAGCTGGCCGACCGTTGCTCCATGGGAACACATGACGTCATCGGCGTAGATTTCAAGCTGCGGCTGGCTGTCGGCCTCAGCATCGCGTGACAACAGCAGGTTGTTGTTCACCTGGCGCGCGTCGCTTTTCTGAGCATCTGGGCGCACGACAATACGTCCACGGAACACGGCACGACCGCGCCCGGACAGCACACCGCGGTAGAATTCACGGCTTGTGCAGTGCGGCTGCGCATGATCGATGTGCGTATGATTGTCGATGTGCTGCCTGTCTGCGGCGAAGTAGAGGCCGTTGAGATGGCACTCGCCCCCGGTATCCGCCAATACCGCGCGCAGATCATTGCGCACCAGTCGCCCACCCAGGTCCAGGGCGTGGGAGATAACCCGGCTGGATCGGTTGATTTGCACGTGCACGCCGCTGACGTGGAACGCCGCGCGATTCTCTTCCTGCACACGGTAATGCTCCACTGTGGAATTATCCCCGGCAAAGATCTCGGTCAGGCTGTTCGTAAAATAGGCCATGTCCCCCACCGCCGCGTAGTGCTCGATGATCGTGACCTCGCTGTCCCGCTCCGCAATGATCAGATTGCGCGGCAACAACAACGCCGCGCCGGCCGTCGTCAGATACAGCACATGGATGGGTTGCTCAAGCCTTGTCCCAGCACCGAGATGGATGAAAGCACCATCGGCCAGCAGTGCCGTGTTCAGCGCAGCGAAACCGTGGCCATCGGCCGGAAGGTAACGCCCCAGATGTGCCTCGAGCACCTGCGGCTGGCTATTCAGGGCATCGGCGAGGGTCGTTACCGTAGCGCCTTCAGGCAGCGGGCCAACAGCAGAAAGCGACGCACTGAAGCGGCCATCGATGAACACCACGCGCGGCCCGGAAAGGCCATCGAGCCGGAATTGTCCGGCAGTGGGAACCGCAGGCAGCGCCGCATCCTGAGGGAGCGGCATGAATGCGGCACGCTCGATGGGCCGCACATCGGTATATTTCCAGTCCTCTTCCTGCAGCATGGGAAACCCGGTTTCGGCAAAACGTTCAACGGCCGACTGCCGGAGCGCGCGCAACCATGTCGCTTCGCGCGCGGCGCTGTTACGTGTGCGCATGACATTCAGGTATCTGGTTGTGGTGTCAGGCGTAGGGTTGTTCATTGATCGTCTCCCATTTCCGGCTAAACGGAGGTCGACGGCTGGGCTACACCGACGTACCCCTGGCGTTCGAGCTCGAGCGCTAGGGAGCGGTCTCCGGACTTGACTATCTGGCCACCGACGAGCACATGCACCACATCGGGTACGACATAGTCGAGAAGGCGCTGATAGTGGGTTATCAGAAGAAACGCCCGGTCCGGACTCCGCAGCGCATTGACGCCGGATGCCACGACCTGAAGTGCATCAATATCAAGCCCGGAATCCGTTTCGTCCAGGATCGCGAGGTGCGGCGTGAGCACCGCCATCTGCAGGATTTCGTTGCGCTTTTTCTCGCCTCCCGAAAAGCTTTCGTTGACTGAACGGTATAGCAGTTCCTCTTTCATCGCCACGAGCTGCAGCCGGTCCTTGACCAGGGCAAGGAAATCCATCGCGTCCAGCTCGGGCTCGCCGCGGGATTTGCGCACCGCATTGAGCGCAGCCTTGAGCAGATAGATGTTGCTCACCCCGGGGATCTCCACGGGATACTGGAACGCGAGAAACACGCCTGCGCGTGCCCGCTCCTCGGGCGACATCTGCAGCAAGTCGGCATCCCGATATATCACCGCACCCCGGGTCACCTGGTACCGCTCGCGGCCGGCAAGTACGTTCGCCAGCGTGCTTTTTCCGGAGCCATTCGGGCCCATGATGGCATGTACTTCGCCGGCATTGATCTGCAGGTCGATGCCCCGCAGTATTTCCTTGCCGTCACAACTCGCATGCAGATCAGTGATAGTTAGCATCCTGTTCTCCTGTGTGCCGCAATCGGTGCGGCACCTACCTTGCTAGCCGACCGCGCCCTCAAGACTGACACCAAGCAGTTTTTGCGCCTCTACGGCAAACTCCATCGGCAGCTCCTTGAATACCGTCTTGCAGAATCCATTGACCACCATGGAAACCGCATCTTCGGCCGCGAGGCCGCGGCTTTGAAGGTAGAAGAGCTGATCCTCACTGATCTTTGAAGTCATTGCCTCATGTTCAACTCTGGCCGTGGGATTGCGCACTTCCACATAGGGGAAGGTGTGTGCCCCGCATTGGTCGCCGATGAGCAGCGAGTCACACTGGGTAAAGTTTCGCGCGTTTTCTGCTCCCTTCAGCACTTTCACCAGGCCACGATAGGTATTCTGTCCGTGACCGCTGCTGATGCCCTTGGAAATGATAGTGCTGCGCGTATTGCGCCCGATATGCAGCATTTTCGTGCCGGTGTCGGCCTGCTGCATGTTGTTGGTCACCGCAACGGAATAGAATTCCCCTATGGAATTGTCGCCCTCGAGAATCACACTCGGATACTTCCAGGTGATCGCCGAACCTGTTTCAACCTGCGTCCACGAGATCCTGGCGTTTTCACCGCGACACGCGCCGCGCTTGGTCACAAAGTTGTAGATGCCGCCGCGCCCTTGTTCGTCGCCCGGGTACCAGTTCTGGACGGTGGAGTATTTGATTTGCGCATCCTTCAGCGCAATCAGCTCGACGACCGCCGCGTGCAGCTGATTCTCGTCGCGCATGGGCGCAGTGCATCCCTCGAGATAGCTCACATAAGCGCCCTCGTCGGCAATGATCAGAGTGCGCTCGAACTGGCCGGTCTTGGATGCATTGATGCGGAAATAGGTGGACAGCTCCATCGGGCAGCGAACGCCCTTGGGTACATAGACGAAAGAGCCGTCGCTGAACACCGCTGAATTCAGCGTAGCGTAGAAATTATCGGTGTAGGGAACCACGGAACCGAGATACTTCCGCACCAGCTCGGGGTATTCCTGAACCGCCTCGGAGAACGGGCAAAAGATGATCCCCATTGTCGCAAGCTTTTCCTTGAACGTTGTCGCCACTGATACGCTGTCAAACACGGCATCAACGGCAACCCCGGCAAGCATCTCGCGTTCCCGCAACGGAATACCGAGTTTGTCGTAGGTTTCCAGCAGCTTCGGATCGATGTCCGCAAGGCTTTTGGGTCCGTCGTCTTTGGATTTAGGAGCCGAATAATAAACAATGCTCTGGAAGTCGATCGGCGCAATACGCACGTGGGCCCACTGTGGAGGGCGCATCGTGAGCCATTGGCGATAGGCCCTGAGGCGCCACTCCAACATGAAGTCAGGCTCGCGCTTCTTCGCCGAAATGAGACGGATTACGTCCTCATTGAGCCCGGCCGGGACCGCATCGGCCTCTAACTCGGTGACAAAACCGGCCTTATAGGCCCTGTGGACCAGTGTTTCGATGTCGCGACTTGGAGTTTCCATGACAACCTCCGAAACGACCGAGGCCCGCACAAGGGCCGGAATGGATCGTGACCTGATACCGGGCCGGGGAGAATTCCCGACCTTATCGGTCAGGAACCAGCATACAAAGCCTGACTATAACAGTCAACTATTAATTAGGAAGTACACTGGGCAATATGGCTGGCAGAAACAAGGCATTTTGAATCAACATCTTGGACAGGGTTCCTCTTTGTGCGAGAGGTGAGTTGCGGGGTTGCAGCAATACATCCGATACCGGGGGTCAATTCCCTGGCGTATTTCGTCCTCTGGGGTGGCTGGCCCGGGATCAGAGCATCCACGCGCCCGCTCTGGCTTGCCTGGAAATCCGGTTCAGGAGTTAGAGGTCACGCGCCAGAATGATGGCGTCTTCTCGCCCCTTGCGCGCAGGATAGTAGCCTCGGCGCATGCCGATTTCATGGAATCCGAGTTTGCTGTAAACATGATACGCCACCGGGTTCGATACGCGCACCTCCAGCAACGCCGTCTTCGCATAACGCGTGCGTGCGATATCCAGAAGCTGCGATGTCAGCTCGGTGCCGTAACCCTGTCCTTGGTACTGTGGATGAATGCAGATATTGAGCAAGTGGCATTCGCCGGCACCGAGCGACATGATTCCGTGGCCAATAACGCCGTTGTTGCCACTGAGAACCTTACAGACATAGCCGAACCGGATGCAGTCCCGGAAGATGCCGAACGTCCACGGAAATTCATAGCCAGCCAGTTCCACTTGCATGACCGCCGGAAGGTCCTCTTCGCGCATGTTGCGCAACTGCATCTGCCGCATGAAGACGACGGCGGCACTCACGGCCCGGCCTCTACGAGCTTACGGCCCAAACACAGATCTTCCCAAGCCTTGCGCTTGTCGGCCGGGTTGCGCAGCAGGTATGCCGGATGGTAAGTCACGATCAGCGGAATGCCGTGATAGTTCAGCCGCTGGTTGCGCAACTTGCCAAGCGCCAGTTCCGTCTTGAGCAGGCTGTGCGCGGCATGTCGGCCAAGCGCGATGATCAGTCGCGGCTGGATCAACGCGATCTGGCGTAGGAGATACGGTTCGCACTGCCGTGCCTCATCAGGTTGCGGGTCGCGGTTATCGGGCGGGCGGCACTTGAGCACATTGGCGATGTACACTTCTTCACGCTTAAGGCCGGTGGCGTACAGCATGGCATTGAGCAATTGGCCGGCGCGCCCCACGAACGGCTCGCCCTGCCGATCCTCCTCGAAACCCGGCGCCTCTCCAACGAACATCCACCGTGCTTGGCGGTTTCCGGTACCGAAGACGGTCTGGGTCCGCCCCAGATGCAGGCGACACAGAGTGCAACCACGCACCGCCTGCTCCAATGCCTCCCAGTCCATGTCGGCCACCGCCGTCGGCCCAGCGCTTTCAGCCGGCTGCGGCGGAAGTTGTTGTCCGTCGGCACGCGCCAGCTCATCGGGCGCGAACCCGAGGTCCGCCCCGGCACCAGCACCGGAATACCTTGCAGGCGGGCGACGCCTTTCCCAAGTCCGGATGCCCATGGCCGCCAGATATTGTTGTCTGAGGTCCTCGCGCAAAACCATACAATAAGGATAGCTCCGGCCACTGAGGAACACAAAGCCGGCGGGCGCGCGACCCCGCGCCTATCGGCGGCGCCCGCTGGCCAGCTGTCAGCGGAAAAAAGTACACGACGGCGATGCAATCAGGCCGGGTGGTGGTTGCCGGATTTTGCCGCCACCCCGATCGCCGACCCTGGAATCCGGAAGCGCCGGATTACCTGGATGCCGGACTCAGAATGCAGCGCGGCTGAGCCGCTCCCCATTCCTGGCCGGCAAGCGACAGCAGACGGTCTATTCAAATTTCTCCTTGATCGGAGCAACGCGCCACCTGTATTGATGCCATGATCATTCGTTTATGGCA
>VFSW01005269.1_pt1 | contig 19163 bp, 17 predicted proteins | sample 5358111 | NCBI WGS metagenome assembly VFSW01 (sample SAMN11554181, study PRJNA540505) | mine drainage metagenome | isolation source: sediment from site ElyBrook_90M | place: USA: Ely Copper Mine, Vershire, VT | collected 2017 | reverse complement strand
CCGCGGGGCGCGTTCATTTTTCCGCGCAAAGCCGCCCCTTCGCGTGGTGGAACGGGAACGGGGCGGGGCCCGGCCGGGACCGGCCTTGGCCGGATCTCCGGCGGCTTTATGCGGGGCCGGTCTTTTCTTTCTGACGATTCAGTTTTTTTCATCATATCTTCTTTCTATTTTGATACTTACTTGAATATTTCTTTACTTATCGGTGGGCAGGGAGGGATTTGAACCCTCACGACCTTGCGGCCACGGCGACCTGAACGCCGCGCGTATACCGTTTCGCCACCTGCCCATTTAACACATGCCGCTGCGGAAGGAGGGATTCATCATGGAAAGTTCAGTGTAGCACATCATGTCTGAAATTGTCAATTTTCCAATTTCCAATTTTCATTCAATTTTGCAATTTACGAATTTTCAATCATTGAACCTTGTTTGGAAATTAAAAATGGAAAATTGAATGAAAATTGCAAAATTAAAAATTGAAAATTTCTACTTCAGTACCCGGGCCGTGTTCAGGTACCAGGCGTCGATCGCGCGGAAACGGTCGGACGGGTCGGACAGGAATGAAGGCGTGATGCCGCGCACATCTTTGTCCGTCACAAAGAGATAGTCGGGCGAATAGAGGAAAATGGCGGGCATGTCGTTCACAATATTATTCTCCGCGGCGGCGAATTCCGCCGTACGCGTGGCGTCCCCGAGTGTTTCCCGCGCGGTCTCTATGAGCGCATCAACCTTCTTGTTGCTGTAGATCGCAAGGTTGAGGCCGGGGGAGAAGCGCTCGGACGAATCCCAGAACGCATAAAGGTCCGAGCTGGGGCCCAAAACGTTGCCAAAGAGGAGCGATTCGTAGTCGCGGTTTTTGACGCCGTTTGCAAGAAGGTCCTGCGGGTCGTCCGTCGTGATGTTCACTTGGACGCCAATGCTCTGCCATGCGGTTTGGAGGTCTTGCGCGGTCTTTGTGAGGAAATCTATCTGCGGCACGGTGAGGTTCACCGCGAGCGGTACGGATGTTTTCTGGATGGTCTTTGCCCGGATGCCGCCGGCGCCCGGGATCCATCCATCTGCGGTGAGCGTAGCGGAGGCAAGGTCAAGCGAGGTGGTGGTCACGGTCGGGGTAAAATACGGCGCGCCCTGCGGGATGGGGCCGTATTCGGGCGAACCCTGGCCGCCCAGCGCGTCGTTCATAAGCGCGGTCCGATCCACGGCCATTGCGAGCGCCTCGCGCACGGCGCTATCCTGAAGTGCAATGTTCTTGCTCTCATTGAAGAATACGGCGTAATACGCGGAGGTTGGCCACGCAAAGAGGTCATAGGGCCGCTCAATGGTGGCGAGCGTGGAGGCATTCATGCCGCCCATGCCGTCTATCTGGCCGGCGTTGAAGCTCTTTACAAGGTCGGCTACGTTCGCAAAAAATTCCAGGTCAATGTTTTTGATGAGCGGCCGGTTGCCGAAATAATCGGACCATGCCTGCAGATGGTACGCGGAGATCGTACCATCGGACTTCTTATCGTACGAAACGAATTCGTACGGGCCGCTGCCGACGGGCTTCAGATTGTAATCGGAAAGGTGCCAGTTGCCCGGCGGCGCGTTCGCAAAAAGATGTTTGGGAAGGATGTAAAGGTTTTTGAGGTTGTCGCCAAAGAACGCATACGGGTTCGCCAGGCTGAACTGGACCTCCAGTTCACTTGCGCGGCTCACGGCAACGCCCTGCCAGCTTTGGTAGAGGGGCGATCCGGCGTCCGCGTTCTGGATTGACTGCACGGTGAAGATCACGTCGTCCGAGGTGAGTTTTTCGCCATCCTGCCAGTGGAGGTTCTCTTTGAGGCGGATGTCCCATGTTCTGCCGTCCGGCGATGCCGTCACGCTATCCGCGATGTCGTAGATGTTGCTGTAGATAAGCTTTGTGAGGCTAAGGTCGGTCATGCTTGCGGCCGTTACGGGGTTCACGTACTCCGGCTGGCCCACCATGCCCTCCGTGTAGTCGCCGCCCGGCGCGGGGACCACCGTGGTTGCCTGAGCCACAAAGATGCCGGCGAGCGCGACCGCGCTTATCACGGTCACCGCGGATGCCATGAGGAATGCCGTGCGCTCGTTCCGTGTGAAGGCAAAAAATATTTTCTTAAGCTTTGACATGGTAAATGAACCGACCGACTCCTGCGCCGACGCTGCTAGCTGTGCGTGGCAAGCTTGAAGACGGCGATGCCAACAAAAATGATGACAAGGACGATGGTGCTGTAGAAGATGACCTTCTCCATGCCGCGCCGCGCTTGGTAGTAGCCGCCGCCTTCGCCGCCCAATAGCCCGGAGATGCCGGACGAGCGCTCCTGGAGAAGAATGAGCGCGATGATGACAACAGCAAGGATGATCTGGATGACGCTGATCATGGTGTGTAGTTATGAAGCAAGATGGATGACAAAGTTTACGGCGCTCACTATCAGTGTGGCCAATACGAGCGCGGGAATGGTTTGTATAGTAATACTTCCCTTGAGAAAGTCAATGTGGTCGGCCGCTACGGGAAGCAGGTAAAGGATGATCGCGTTCACAATGAGGACGCCGAGTCCGAGCGTGAGGACGATGATCGGGCCAAGGATGAGGGAGAGGACGGGCTTCAGGATGAAGTTCATGACGGTAAGGACGAGTCCCACGAGCGCAAGCTGGAGCCAGTTGGCGCTGAGGATGAACCCCGGGATGTAGGTATTTGCGAGCCAGAGGGCGAAGGCATTGCCTGCCACGATCAGTGCCACCTTTGCGAGCCAGTGCATGGGTCCATTATATCACGTATCTGCGCCATGCTGCTCTTGGGAGCCAGAATAAAATCCCTCCAGCGGGGATTTTTTCTTGTCGCTCGGCCCGCTCGCCGAAATGCGCCCAACGGCATTTCGGACCCAGCCGCGCGGGCCTGCGCGGCCCTCCCAAGAGCAGCATGGCGCAGACGTATGGAAAATGGACCCATACACGGGTTCCCAATAAAATTTTTAGACTGGACGATTTTAAAACTAGAAAGAAAGCGTCAGATATTCATACAAACAGCGTGTAGTGTGATTTCAATATTAAGTCGAGGGATCTGAATGCCGTAATATTGGCACGTCGCGGCAAAAGCCAATCCTGTTTGTATTTTCATGTATTCCAATGTATGAAAACTATCCCAGCTAAAATTAGTTCCCAGCGATTCCATTATGACAAATACGATGATTAGTATAATCAGAACTGTAAGCACTATTGACCACCGCCGATCCAGTTTGTTCATATCTTAATGATAGCAAATCAAGTGCGCGGGAGAGGATTCGAACAAACCTCTTTCTACAAGTTAAACGATCTGATCTAGGAGGCTCCTGCCGGTCATGTCGGCGGGCCTGGGGATGCCCATGGCCTGGAGGATGGTGGGGGCGACGTCCGCCAGGGAGCCGAGCGTTTCTATTTCCAGGGAATCTTCGTTCACGAATTTTCTTCCCTGGTATTGCTTGTCCACTATGTAGAGGGGGACGGGGCTTGCGTCGTGCTGGCTTTCCGGCAGGCCGGTCACGGGGCTGATCATTTCTTCAATGTTGCCGTGGTCGGAAGTAATTACAAGGAGTGCGTCTGTGGTCACGGCCGCTTTGATCACGCGGGCGATCTCATGATCTATAACTTTTACGGCAGTAAGCGACGCATTGTAGTCCGACGTGTGCGCAATGGTGTCCGGATTCGCGTAGTTCACCAGGATGAAATCAAATGCGCGGTTTTCTATGGCTTCCACCACGCGGTCGGTGACCGCGTGCGCCATCATCTCCGGATGTTCTTCCGGATGGAGTCCGGACGCGGAAGGGACGAGCGTGCGGTACTCGCCGGGGAAAGGCGGTTCGCGCAGGCCGTTGAAGAAATACGTCACGTGCGCGTACTTATACGTTTCCGCAATGCGCAGCTGGCTCATGCCAAGGCCTGAGAAAATTTTTCCGATGGGGGTATCCACCGTATCCGCGGGGAATGCAACGGGGATGTCAAACTTGTCATCATAGTGGCTCATGGTGGCCACGTAAAGGTTCTGGAATGGGAGCGTGGGGAACGCGTCAAATCCTTTTGTGATGAACGCGGTGGCGATCTGCCGGATGCTGTCCTCGCGGTAATTGAAAAACACCAGCGAATCGCCATCTTGTATCTTTTTATCATCCGCAAAACGCATGGGAGGAAGATATTCCTCCGAACCGCTCTCGCGGTACGTCATCTCAATGACGGGAAGCGGGTCGTCCACCAAACGGCCCACCTGCCCGGTCATCACCTGGTAGGCGGTTTCCGTGAGCCGCCAGTTTTCATTGCGGTCCATGGCGTAGTAGCGTCCGATGAGCGAGGCCATGAGTTCCTTTGGCACGTCTTTCAGGAATTCTTCAATGCTGTGCGGTGGACTGTCTTTGCCGTCGCCAAAAAGGTGGAGGTTGATCTTGGGCACGTTCTCTGCGCGTGCCATCTGGATGAGCGCCAGAAGGTGGTCGAGCGATGCATGCACGTTCGCTTTAGTAAGAAGCCCCGCAAAATTTATGGCGCCGCCGGTTTCCCGCGCATGTGCGCACGCGGCTTTGAGGACCGGATTTTGGAAGAAGCTCCCGTCGGTGATTGCGAGCGTGATTTTGGGAAAATATTGGTAGAGCACTTTTCCCGCGCCGAGCGTAAGGTGGCCCACCTCGCTGGTACCCACCTCGCCCCACGGAAGTCCCACGGAAATGCCGGAGGCCTGCAAACTTGTCATGGGGTAGTGCGCGCGGAGCCATGCGAACGACTCCGGCTTCACCATGTAGATAGGGTTGGATTCGTTGTTCGCGCCAATGCCCCAGCCGTCCAGGACCACCAGCACCGTTGTCTTCTTTGCCATGGAATCATTATACCCCGCGTTGCCGGCACTGCGAATGGAATCATTTGCATAGTGAAGTAATCTGTGGCATGCTTTTGCCAGTAATCAAACAACATTCATTATAGAATGGAAAGGGATGGCACAAGCTATGAAAAAGAAAAAAGCGGACGGCCCGCTGTTGGGAAAGGTATTCCGCAAGATCGCGCCGAAGATCGGCGCGACGATCGTGATAGAGCCGGAGTGGAACATCGTCGGGCAGATTATTTTCAAGAACGGCCGCAAGCGCTATTTCCGGCATTCAACGCTTGACCTCAATCCGGTCGGCGCGTCTGATATCGCAAAGGATAAGGACTACGCGAACTTCTTTATGAAGCGGATGGGTTATCCAACGGTGCCGGGGAAAACCTTCTTCTCGAACGATTGGAATCGCGCCATCCATTCCCGCCGAAATATCAATGCGGCATATCGATATGCCGTGAAGCTCGGACTTCCGGTTTTTGTGAAGCCGAACAGCGGCAGCCAGGGGATGGCCGTTGCGAGAGTCCATGCGAAGCGGGAATTCTATCGCGCGATGCGGGCGATATTCAAACGGGATCGCGTAGCGCTCGTACAAATGCCTGTCTCTGGACAGGACTATCGTATTGTTGTGCTCGACAAGAAAGTCATCTCTGCGTACGAGCGGATTCCGCTCAATGTTGTTGGTGACGGACAATCGAGCGTGCGGCAATTGCTCACGCGGAAGCAAAAGCAATTTGTGGCAACTGGCCGCGACACGATCATCCGCGCCGAGGATAAGCGCATTGCTGAAAACCTGAAGCGTCAGGGATTCACGATGCGGTCGGTCATTTCTCGCGGCGAACACGTCCGCCTTCTTGATAACGCCAACCTCTCGACGGGCGGCGACGCCATTGACGTAACGGATGTTATCCATCCTGGATTCAAAAAGATCGCCATTCGATTGACGCAAGATATGGGGTTGCGCTTCTGCGGCGTGGATCTCATGGTCCAGGGCGGCATTGCCGAGAAGCCGGAACGCTACTGGATTCTCGAAGTAAACGCAGCTCCCGGTCTTGATCATTATGTGAAAACCGGAAAAGCCCAAGAGAAGATCGTGGAGGACATGTATCTGACGGTGCTCAAAGCTATGCAGTAAATCATGGCCAGGGCCGGAGAATGGATTATCTCCGGCCCTTTTTGTATCCTTACGGAATGAAGTTCATTCCGATCAAGACCCGAGCGATCCTGCCGCCAAAGGACAATATCTATTCCGTTCTTGGCGAATCAATGCCGGATTTGCGGGAAGGCGACATCCTCTTTATCACTTCGAAAGTGCTTGCAATTCATCAAGGGCGATGCGTAAAGATAATGGCGGGCGTTCGCAAGGAGCATCTCATCAAGCGGGAAGCAGATCGGTATGCCCACAGCCACCTGAAAACGTGGAAAAATCTCTATCTTACCATCAAAGATCACACGCTTATCGCGAACGCCGGAATCGACGAAAGCAATGCCAATGGATACTATGTTTTATGGCCGAGACGCCCGTCGGCGCTCGCCAAGGAAATCCGCAGCTATTTAAAAAAGAGATTCGGCATAAAAAAACTCGCAGTCGTTGTAACGGACAGCCACATCATTCCCCTGCGTCATGGTACGCTTGGTATCTCCATCGGTTTCTGCGGCATGGAACCACTCTACGATTATCGCGGGAAACCTGATATCTTCGGGCGCTTGCTCAAGCATACGACGAAGAACGTCGTCGATGGGCTTTCAACCATGGCGGTTTTGCTCATGGGCGAGGGTAACGAACAGACCCCCTTTCTCATCTTGCGCGGCGCAAAGTTCGTTACATTCACCGACAAAGATACGCACCGGAAATCAGAAGTTGCTCCGCAGAACGATCTCTATTCGCCATTTTGGAAGGCATTCAAATTGACTATGCGTTGGAAAGGGAATAAAAAGAGAACAGACCCCTAAGATCAATAACAAAGGAGAGGCCTTGATGAATAACAGTGTGCCGTCAGCGTACTTGCCGCTGCTTGATGCATGGAAGGCCCCACAAGTTGGCCTGCCAGAAGTCGTTCGTTGGAAGAAGTATATCGACAAAGATCAGGGTGCTCGGCTGCAAAATTCGCTGCAACATTCTCACGCTATCACGTTACTTGGCGCTATGATGGTGGGGCAGCTTCACCCTTACGTCCAGCTCGATTCTGGCTTGCTCATGACGGCGCTCGCTGTTCATGACGTCGGAGAAGGTGAGATCGGGAAGGACACACTTTATATTGACAAATCGACGGCGGGAGATCTTGATGAATACCTTGCATTCCAACGTCGCTATGAACCGCTCGGAGAATCGGCATTCAATGTTCTTCATCGCGCGTTCCTGCTTCAATTTGCGTTGAAGAATCCTGAAAGTTTCCCTCCGCGCGCCCGCGCGCTTATGTGCAAACTTGCTGTTACGAACCGTTTGGAGGCACTCGCCTTCGATGCGGTTGAGCGGTGGGATTACGTCCTGTACGCACTCGAACAATATCGCGAGCGCGGAAATGAGAAAATTCTTGTTCAAACGCTCAGGCATCAAATAGGGCATCTCAACCGATTATCTGACGATCTCCCCGGTTTCAGCCAAGCGATTTGTAAAAAAGAGAGTTCTGTATGGTCTGCTGAATTCCTCGGCAGCCATCGTGGGAAATGGGAGGAGAGGAAAGGAGAGGTCTGACTATCTTCATTTGCCGACGGCGACTGGCTTGCACAGCAGTCGCCATTTTTTGGCTCCAAAGGTAGAATCGGGAGAGGATTGACGGGAGAGCCGTCTCTGCGGTATTATAGTGTTAATCAAAAGTCATAAAAATGAAATTTAATCGCACATATAACCATGGAGATATTCATAGCGCTTATCGCGGCGGTGGTTGGCATTGCGGTAGGCTACTTTGCAAGGCGGTACTGGGCGGCGAATAAACTCGGCGATGTAGAGGAGAAGATCAAGCGCGATCTTTCCGAGGCGGAAACAAAAGCAAAAGAAATAGTGGTGGAGGCCAAGGAAAAGGCCGCCTCGCTTTTGGTTGACATAAAGAATGAAGAAAAGGACCGGCGGAAGGAGCTGGAGGCCACGGAGTCGCGGCTTGCGCGGAAGGAAGAGACGCTGGACAAGCGTTCAGAGGATGTCCGCGTGCGCGAGGAGAAAATAAAAACAGAGGAGGATTCGCTCGTGAAAAAGGAAAATGAGGTTGAAACGCGCCTTGAGAAAGTGGGCGGCCTTTCCGCCGCGCAGGCGCGCGACGAGGTGATGCAGCACATCAAAGAAGACCGCGCGCAGGATTTTGCCCAGCTCGCGCAGAAAATTGACCGTGAGAACCGCGAAGAGATAGAGAAAAAAGCATCGGAGATCATAACGACCGCCCTCCAGCGCTATGCGCGCTCGCACGTTTCGGAGATCACAACCACCCTCTTCCCGCTCGCGGATGAGGACCTGAAGGGGAAAATCATCGGCCGCGAAGGCCGCAACATCCGCGCCTTGGAGCGCGCAACGGGCGTGGAATTTATCATTGACGAAGCGCCGGAAGCGATCATCATCTCTTCGTTTGATCCGTTCCGCCGCGAGGTGGCGCGGTTGGCGCTTGAGCGCCTGGTGAAGGATGGCCGCATCCAGCCGGCGAAGATTGAGGAAGCGGTGGAGGAGGCAAAAAGCACGCTCGTGAAGCGCACGCAGGAGATAGGAGAGGCTGCCGCACAGGATCTTGGCATCTTTGATCTGCCAAAGGAGATCTTGCAGATGGTAGGCCGGCTCCACTTCCGCACGAGCTATGGCCAGAACGTGCTCACTCACTCGGTGGAAATGGCGTATATCTCGGAGATGATGGCGCGCGAGCTTGGTCTGAATGCGGAAGTGGCCAAGAAGGGCGCGCTGCTCCATGATATTGGCAAAGCCATAGACCACGAGGTGGAGGGCACGCACGTGGATCTTGGCATGAAGCTTCTCAAGAAATACAGCATAGACGAACGGGTGGTGGAGGCCATGCAGTCGCACCACGAGGACTATCCGTATGCACGGCCGGAGGCGTATGTGGTGACGGCCGCGGACGTGCTTTCTGCGGCGCGGCCTGGCGCGCGGCGCGGGACGCTCGAGAACTACATCAAGCGTTTGGCCGACCTGGAGCGGATTGCCATGGAATTCCCTGGTGTAAAGCAGGCCTACGCCATCTCCGCGGGGCGCGAATTGCGGGTTTTCGTGGTTCCGGAGAAGGTGGACGACTTCCGGGCCCTTGAGCTTGCGCGGGAGATTGCAAACAAGATACAATCCGAGTTAAAATATCCTGGAGAGATAAAAGTGAACGTGATCAGGGAGATACGGGCGGTGGAGTATGCTAGGTAGATAATTTCCAATTTTTAATTTGCAATTTTCATTCAATTTTGCAATTTACGAATTTCCAAAATGGAACATTGTTTAAAAATTGAAAAATTGAAAATTTGAAAATTGAATGAAAATTGAGCATTGGAAATTGAAAATTTCTTCAAATCATGGATTCAATATTTAATCATCCGGAAGTTTTGACCGTCATTGTTGCCTTGCCGCTGTTCGGCGTCCTTGCGCGCCTCTTTGGCGTTACGTTCCAGCGGATCGCAAAGTGGTATCTGTATGTTGCGGTCTTTGCGGTCGTCATCGTCATGAATTCCATGTTCTTCCCGGTTATCGGCGGGAAGGATTATTTCTTCAGGGTTGCCGTGGAGCTTTCGCTTATATGTTTCCTGCTTGCATGGGCGTTTGAGATGAAGGCGGGGGAGCTGAAGGAATTGCTAAAAGGCACGTTCAGGAAGCGGCTTGTAAAAGCATTCACGGTGTTTGCGGTCATCTTCCTTCTGGCCTGTGTCTTTGCCTATGACATCCACGCGGCGTTCTGGTCCAACTACGAGCGCGGCGAAGGCGGGTTCCAGATGATCCATTATTATCTTTTCTTCCTGCTCGCGGTGCTTTTGCTCCGTACCGAAAAAGAGTGGAAGAACATGTTCAAATTCTCACTCGCGGCGGGCGGACTCATGATCCTTTATGGCATCGGCGGGAATTACATGCTGCCGGGTTTCATTGGGCCGTATACGGGAGGCGGCGCACCGGTCGGTTGGTGGCACATGCTTCTTGATGGGCGTTTCCAGGGAACGCTTGGCAATCCGGCATACGTGGCGCCGTATCTCCTGTTTGCCATGTTCTATGCAAGCTATCTTTGGCTTTCGCGCAATAAAGAAGGCAAACGCGCAGGGCTTATGACGTGGGGGTATGGGGCCCTCATGGTTGTTCTGGTTTTTTTCTTCATGATTTCGCAGACGCGCGGCGCATTCCTTGGCCTCGCGGCCGGCATCTATGCATTCCTTGTATATTTTGGCTATTCTGAACCGCGCAGAAGGAAGCTTTCGCTTAGCATCCTTGCCGCTGTCCTTGCCGTGGGCGGCGTGATCGTGTATTACGCGCATCATCAATTCCTTGCCAATCCCCAGACATCCCTGCTCACGCTCATTCCGGGCATCCGGCTCTTTGATCTTCCGGTAAGCGGTACGCTCCTTCTCTTGGGCGGCATTGGGGCATGGCTCGTGGCGCTTATTATTGAGCTTGCCAGCCAGAAAAAAATGTTGTGGTGGGTACTCCTTGCCCTCATTGTTGTATGCGCGGGCGGCGCATTCTATGCAAAGAGCATCGGCCGCTTCCCTTCGTTCGCCGATCCCACAACGGTGACGCGCTTCTGGGTCTGGGGCGAAGCATGGCAGGGCTTCCTTGAACGACCGGTTCTTGGCTGGGGCCCGGAAAATTTCACCACGGTCTTTGACAAGTTCTTCAACCCCAATTTCTACGTTCCCGGACAGAATACGGAAACGTGGTTCGACCGTGCTCACAGCGTTTACTTTGATTACCTTGCGGAGACGGGCATATTGGGCCTTGTGAGCTATCTTGCCGTATTCGCGGTCTTTGCGTGGGAGTTTTTCAAAAAGCATCATCATGAGGACACGTCGTCCACGGCGGTTGCCACGCGCGGGTTCATGCTTGCGCTTCCCGTGGCGTACCTTGTGCAGGGCGTTGCGATTTTTGATGTCCTTCCCATGTACCTCAGCCTTTTCCTCTTCATGGCGTTCGCCACATATTTCTTCTACGAAAAACATGGACAGAACCGTTAAAGGGACCATCGCCGTCATTGTTTCCATCGTTGTGCTTTTCTTTGCGGTTTTTGGTTCGTACCTCCCCATGCGGAAGGCGGAGATTTATATTGCCACGCTCCAGGGATTTTCCACGCAGCCGCCGCAGTCGTTGCAGGATCTTGAGCAGCGACTTTCGGTTGGTTTGGACTATTACGCCCCGATCGGGCAGGAAGAGCTCGTGCGGAACACGGCGAACAGCGTCCTTGGGCTTGTCCAGCGCGGCGTAGGGGCAACGACCACGGCCCAGCTGATGGACTATCTGAACGGCTATTACGCGCCAATCCTGGACCGCGGCAAGGGAATGAGCTTTGGCCAGGATCTGTATCTTATGGGCGCGGTGAATGAGATCGCGTTCGCGCAGACCGGCGACCCCACCTACCTTCAGGCGGCGCAAAAATGGTACGAAGAGGGCCACGCAATGGGCCCTAACAGACCCCAGTCACTCTATGGCCTCTTTGACACCTACCGCGCGGAAGGCAATGTGAGCTCCACCGTAATGATCGCACAGCAGATCATGGGCAACTGGCCGAATGATACGAATGTCCCCGGTGCGCTCGCTTCATTCCTCAGTTCAATAAAGTCGCCAACCAAGAAATAGTGCGCGCATGGCGCAGAAAACCGCCCTCGTTTGCGGCGCAGGAGGATTCATAGGATCGCATCTGGTCCGGCGCTTGAAGGGCGAAGGATACTGGGTGCGCGGCGTGGATTGGAAGGAGCCGGGGTTCGGCGTGACGGCCGCGGATGATTTTGTGCTGGGCGACCTGTCCGACCAGCGCGTTGCCGAGGCGCTATTTGACCGCGCGTTTGATGAGGTCTACCAGCTTGCCGCAGACATGGGCGGCGCGGGGTTTGTTTTTACGGGCGAACATGATGCGGAGATATTGCTCACCTCTGCCGCGATCAACATCAATATTCTGCGCGCCGGCCAGAAGGATGGCCGCATGAAGAAAATATTCTATTCATCCTCCGCATGCATGTACCCGGCATACAACCAGGAAGATCCCGCGAACCCAAAGTGTTCGGAGGACTCCGCGTATCCCGCGGCGCCGGACAGCGAATACGGCTGGGAGAAATTGTTCAGCGAGCATCTGTACCTTGCGGCGCACAAGAACAACGGCCTTGCGGTGCGCATTGCGCGGTTCCATAACATCTTTGGTCCGGAAGGGACGTGGACTGGCGGCCGCGAGAAGGCGCCAGCGGCCATGTGCCGCAAAGTGGCGGAGACGCCGGATGGCGGCGTGATGGAGATGTGGGGCGATGGCCTGCAGACCCGTTCGTTTTTATACATTGACGAATGTCTGGAGGGCATCCGGCGGCTTGTGGCGTCCGATTGGACCGGACCCGTGAACATCGGTTCGGAAGAGATGGTGACGATCAACCAGCTTGCGGAGATGGCCATGCGTATTGGAGGGAAGAAGCTTTTGGTGAAGCACATTCCAGGGCCTCTGGGCGTGCGCGGCCGCAATTCGGACAACCGGCTGATCCGCGCAAAGCTCGGCTGGGCGCCTTCCGCATCATTGGAGGACGGCATGCGGAAAACCTACGCGTGGATTGCGGAGCAGGCAAAGAAAGCCGGAACGGCGAAATAAAAAATCCACCGTACGGGCGTATAATTATCACATGGTAACCGTGTTTCTCCGCGGCGGGTTGGGCAACCAGATGTTCCAGTATGCGTGCGGACTAAATCTTGCGCGCCGCAACGGGACGGAGCTTGTGCTGGACACCGTGCATGTGAATGACCGTTTCCCGCGCCCCCATTTCACCTATAGGACGTTTGACCTTGACGAAGTTTTTGCGCTTACGCCGCGTTTTACGGCGCTTTCGCGCGCGGCACAGGCGGTGCCTCTCCCGGGCGTTTGGCTCGGCATGGATCTTTTTATGATGAACGTGCGGGAACGCTTTGCCGGTGCGCACATTGTTTACGAAGACGAACGCAAAGGATTTGATCCTGCAATTTTTTCCGCGCGCGGCAATATTATTTTGTACGGCCGCTGGGAGAGCGAAAAGTATTTTGCAGACGCTGCGGATAGTGTCCGCGCGGCGTTCCGGTTCAGGCGGCCGCTTGAAGGCGCGGCGGCGGAAGCGGCCAAGGCCATCCGCGCAACAAATTCGGTTTCCTTGCACGTCCGCCGCGGCGATTTTGCTGCGAATAAAATAGAATTGGCGGCGGCGGATGGCTCATACTATGAAAAGGCGATTGCCCATATTGCCAGCCGCGTTCGTAATCCCCATTTTTTTATTTTTTCAGATGATATTGCATGGTGTCGCGGGAACATTCCATTGCAGTATCCTGCAACCTATCTTGACGCTGCAAGCGCCGGCCCGCACAATGGATCCCATCTGCATCTTATGTCGCTTTGCAAGCATCATATCATCGCGAACAGCACATTCTCCTGGTGGGGCGCATGGCTTGGCGTCGGTTCGGAAAAGATGGTCATTGCACCAAAGCGCTGGCCGCAGTTTTCTCCGGCGGCCGAAAAAGATATCATACCCGCGCATTGGGTGGCATTGTAACGAATGATACCATGAAGATCCTCTATAACATTTTGAATCCGTATGCAGTGGGGGCCGATCGATGGATATTCGAAGGATATAAAAATGCCTTTACTGCCGCGGGGCACGAATTCTACCCCGTGACCGAACGGGACGATCTCATTGCAATCGCCGCGCGCGTGAATCCCGATCTTTTCTTTTTGGACTTTCTGCCGTTCAGGGACTATTGCCGCCGCGTAAAAGATGTCCCGCCGGAATTTTTGCAAAGCATGCGGGATCGCGGCACAAAGATCTTTTGTGCGGTGACCATCGGAATGGATAAAGAGGAGGATACGCCGGAGATGATCGCTTATTTCAAACGGTATCTCCCCGTTATTGATGTCTGCTTCTGTAATTATTCTCCGGAGACGGCCGCGGGATTTGAGGCGCTCTATGGGAGGAAGATTTCTTTTGTTCCGCACGCCGCGGACGCCACCCGCTATTTTCCGGAAGCGCCCGAAGAGCGTTTTGCCTGCGATATTGCGTTCCTTGGCAGTTTTTACACCGCAAAGCGGCCGCAGTTTGAACAGTTGCTTTTGCCGCTCATGAAAAAATACCGCGTCCGCATTTACGGATCGGGGTGGACGCTCAAAAGCAAAATCTTGCGCGTCGTAAGCGGCGGCGCCCGCCGCGCGCGGATCGGTTGGCTTGTAAAGCTCGTGAACCGGAACCGGATGAGCATCTCCATGGAGGACGAACGGAAGCTGTACGCTTCGGCAAAGATTTGCGTGAACATTCACGAGTATTACCGTGACGGTGTGACGAAAGGTTTTTCCAACGAGCGCGAGTTCAAGATACCGGCCTCGGGCGGATTTGAGCTCTCCGACTATGTCCCCGGCATGGAGCGGTATTTTGAACTTGGTAAAGAGATCGTCGCCGTGCGATCGGCAAAAGAATGGTTTGAAAAAATTGATTATTATCTCAAGCCTGAACATGAGGCGGAACGGAAGAAGATCCAAGAAGCCGGTACGGCGCGGGTATTGCAGGAACATACGTATTCGCATAGAGTAAAACAGTTGATGGATTTGTACGCCGGCCTCGCCGACCGCAAACATTAGACGATATTATCCATGAAGACCATAGAAAAATGCCGCGTATGCGAGAGCAAAGAGGTTACGGGATTTTTTGATCTGGGCGTTCAGCCGCTTGCAAATTCCCTGCTTGATCGGCCGGACCAGCCGGAAAAGAAGTATCCGCTCTCATTGAGCTATTGCCATAATTGCAGCTTGGTCCAGTTGAACGAAACGATCCCGCCGGAAGTCCTTTTCAGTCGTTACGTTTGGGTGACGGGGACGTCAAAGGCGGCGAAGGATTTTGCGGAGGATTTTTATAAGGAATTGATAGCGAGGACTAAGAATGCCAGATCCGGATATGCGCTCGAAATTGCATCGAATGACGGTACATTTTTGAAGCCGTTCCTACAAAATGGTCATGATGTTCTTGGGGTTGACCCTGCGGAAAATATTGTGGCGATGGCTGAAAAAGAAGGAGTTCCCACTAAGTGCGCCTTTTTTGGCGTGACGGCCGCTAAGCAAATTGTAAAAGAAAAAGGCCGCGCAAAAATGATTTTTGCAAGAAATGTCATGGCGCACGTGGCGAATACGCATGATTTTGTTGAAGGGCTGCGCGAGGCACTCTCCGATGACGGCATCCTTGCAATAGAAGCCCACTATGCGGGGGTTATTCTTGAAGGGCTGCAATACGACGCGATCTACCATGAGCACCTTTTTTACTTTACTCTGAAAAGTCTTGCGTGGTTGCTTCGCGCCCACGGGCTTTATGTGTTTGATGTTCTGCAGGGCCCCATCAGCGGAGGCGCTATTATTGTTTATGCGAAGAAACAAAAAAGCGAAGTTTCACAGAACGTCCTTTTGTGGCAAGAGCATGAGGAAATACAGAAGATGAACATAGGTGAAAGCTGGCAAAATTTTGCAAAGCAGGCGCGGGCACATCGCGAAAAATTACTTGCCATATTGGATGATATTTCAAAAAAAGGAGAGCGTGTAGTTGGTTGGGGCGCTTCGGCGCGCAGCTCCACCATGCTCAATTTTTGCGGCATTGATGCCGGAATTTTACCTGAGATCATTGATATGAACCCATTGAAGCAGGGACGATACACGGCGGGCACGCACATCCCTATCGTAAGCGCGGAAACAGGCATGAAGAGCAATCCTGGTATGGTATTTATTTTGGGGTGGAACTTTTCCGCAGAGATCATGGGGGCGCTCCGCAATAAATTTAATTTTAAAGGATCTTGTTTGGTGCCTTTGCCTCGCGAACCCAGAATTGAAACGCTAAAATGAAATTCAACGAATTGAGCTTGCCCGGCGTCTTTGAAATAGAGCTGGATCCAAAACTGGATGATCGCGGATTCTTTGTGCGGATGTACGATGGGGAAATTTTTAAGAATCATGGACTACCTACCGATTGGGTGCAGGAAAGCCGCGCGTTCACCAGAAATAAAGGGACGGTCCGTGGCCTTCATTTCCTCTACCCCCCGCATAATGAGGCAAAACTCATCGCCATGGTGGGCGGGAAGGCGTTCTGGGCCTTCGTGGACTTGAGGAAGGGCTCGCCGACGCTCGGGAAGTGGGGAAGTGTAATGCTTTCCGTCGAAAAGCACTCCATGCTTTTCATCCCGCGCGGATTTGCGAACGGCATCTATACGTTGAGCGACGATTGCCACGTGCTCTATCGCATGGACAATGCGTATAACGATGACGCGAAGGGCGAAATTGCATGGGATGATCCCGAACTCGCTATTGAATGGCCCATTCGTGCTGCCTCAACCATTTCTTCGCGTGATAAACGCGCAGGGAGCTTCAAGGAATTCCTTTTCAAATCAAACGGAGGATTGATAATTTAAAGCGGTTAGGATTGACGTCTTTGCTGTTTTTTCGTAATGTGTTAAGTATTCATGGTCATCGTCCGCGCGCCGATGCGTATCAGCTTCGTAGGGGGTGGAACCGACTTCCCTGATTTTTATACCCGGACGCCGGGACGCGTAATTTCTGCGGCTATTGATAAATACGTGTACGTCACCGTGAATCGGCCGCCGCTTCTGCGGGCTGTTTCCGCCCGGTACAGCGCCTCGGAGTTGGTGGATCATCCGAAAGATCTTAAAAACGACCGCATCCGCGAGGCACTACTCCATCTTGGCATTACAAGCCACATTGACGTGGGAAGCTTTAATGATGCTCCGTTGAAAACCGGGCTCGGCTCTTCGTCAAGTTTTTCAGTCGCTCTCGTGAAAGCATTGCTTACGGCGCAGGGAAAGAAAAATAACCAAGACGAAATTGCAGAGCTTGCTTCCAAATTAGAGATCGAGCTTGTTAACGAACCAATCGGCAAACAAGATCAATACGCTGCGGCGTTCGGGGGGATTAACGTCTTTCAGTTCAATTCCGACCATACGGTCGGGGTATCGCCGATTTATTTGGGGCACGAGAAAAGATTGGCTTTAGAGAATCACCTGCAGATTTTCTTTACCGGCATGACGCGATTCGCATCCTCGGTGCTTACGGAACAGAAAGCCAATATCGCAAAAAAATTTGAAACGTTGTGTAAGATGGCAGATTCAGTCTATGAATTTCGTGATCGTTTGCTTGCGGGGGACTACCGCGGCTTAGGAGAAATATTGCATGCCGGTTGGATGATGAAAAAAACGTTAGCTTCTGCCATATCCGTGCCGGTAATCGATGAATTATATGACATTGGCCGCAGTGCAGGTGCTTGGGGTGGCAAAGTGCTTGGCGCAGGCGGTGGAGGGTGTATCATGTTTGTGACGCCGCCGGAAAAACAGGCATCTGTGGCGCAGGCGGTCTTTGACATTGCCCGGAAAAATAATCTTGCGGAGTTTACCAGGGTTCCGATTAAACTCGTAGGGTCAGGCGTTGAAGTTCTTCTGAATAATGGAGGCGATAGATTTCACATTGCATAATGTATGTGCCCTTGATATAATAATTCCCAGTAAATCTGTAGTTTACGCAAGGAGGAAACATGAAGTTTTGCCGGTCGTCGCAAATTGTCGACGAGGTTGCCATCCGGATTTTGTGCGATTATTGTCCGCGATCAGTGGTTGATGTGGGAGTTGTCTTTGGTGAAACGGCTGAAAACGACAGGGTCGCACTTGAGGGTTCTGCATCGCTCTATCAAAGAAGGAAAATATTGAAAGTCGCCCTTACTATGTTTCCCGGAGAGAAAAAGGGAGAGTTCTTGATGCGTGGATTTGATGCATGGCGCAAGGACCTTCTGACTCTTGGAGTTCTCCGAAGGGATGTCGTAGCGTTCGGACTCTCGAAAGACTTTCCTCCCTGTACGGACGCTGAGGCAATCGGATTCGTTGATTTTGCAAAGAAAAAAGGGTATCGGTCGACGTACATCATTGCTCCTCCGATCCATCGGATCCGGGCGTTTATCTCTCTCGTCAGCGCCACCATAAAAGCCGGATACGATCTTCGGGTATATAGCTATTCTACCGAAACCCAGGATTGGACCAGGGAAGCATGTTTTTCTTTTCAAACTCTCCCCAAAGGTAGCCGTGCAAAACAACTAGCTTATGAGTTCGAGAAGCGAAGGATATATTTTGAGAAAGGAGATCACGTTTCTCATCGGGAACTTCTTCGGTATCTCGATCGGCGCGATATGCAATAGCTGGCATCCGCCGCAACGCGGGCGCTCCTCGGTGAGCGCCCCTTTTTATCCCGCAAGCGTATTTACGATCCCTTCGTAATCTATCTCAAGTACGTCCGCATTTGGGGAAAGCCAGCCGGTTCCTTTTATATCGCGGCGCACGACGATGGTATGTTCCATGACGCATTGCCCGAGCGCGGCAACCAGGAAATTATCGGAAGAAAAATTTTCGCTCTTACTGTCATCAATGATCACGAGCTTTTTTGTTTTTTGAACGTCATGTACAAGTTCGCTCCAGTCAATCGGGGTCACTGCGTTCACGGAATAAAGCGAGGCATTTATATTTTTTGCTTCAAGCGCGCGATGTAGTTCCAAGCCGTAAGGTAAAGATAAGTTGAAGCAAGCGATTGTTGCTCCGGACCCCCTTTTGTATTGGAACAATGATTTTTCATTATTTACAAAGACCGTTTCTGCTTCGAGTAATTCTTTCCCGAACAGCCGCTGGCTTACACCGATGATTCTGAATCCAGGAGCAATAAGATGGGTATTTATGATTTCTTTTGCGTCTTCGCGGTTTGTAATAGTGAAACCCTTGATCCGCGCGAGCGAACAGAGATCCCCGAAATTATTGATACTCGATTGGAGGCCTTGGTATCCCACGTCAACCACAACAAAGACGATAGTGAATGATGCCTTAGGGTCCTTTCTGCGTATAAAGTTATACGTGTTTACCAGTTGGTCGGCGCCTAAAAGAAGAAAATCCTGCTGCTTCATGAAAAATATTGATGAAACACCATTGATCATCATGCCAAATCCTAGTCCCGCAAGCGTGTTCTCGGAATTTGTTGCATTAATGATTAGTCCGTCCTGCCCAACCTTCAGATTTTTGGTAAGTCCGGAAATGTACGACCCAGCATTGATGTTTTGTCCGAAGAGCACAATGCCCGGGGCCGCCGCCGTGTTGACCGTTATGAGTTTGTTTATGTATTCTATATATTTCATAATATTC
>VFSW01005268.1_pt1 | contig 19165 bp, 16 predicted proteins | sample 5358111 | NCBI WGS metagenome assembly VFSW01 (sample SAMN11554181, study PRJNA540505) | mine drainage metagenome | isolation source: sediment from site ElyBrook_90M | place: USA: Ely Copper Mine, Vershire, VT | collected 2017 | reverse complement strand
CCCCAGAAATCAAAAGGCCCCTTAAGGGGCCTTTTATTTGGGTGCTGCCATAGCAGGTCCTCCTCGGTGGCGGGCGCCTTGGCGACCCGAATCCCAAATTTTTAACGCGTTAAAAAATGCGAAACCCCGGATGGCCGGGGTTCTGTGGATCGCATTTCTGGGTGTATGTACCAGTTTCATGTCTTGCCTTTGAGTCGCTGACTCAGGCGCTTTTCCACGAGTTCCTTGATCTCCTCGGTCAGCTCGCGCTGCACTGTGCGATCAACCTGCTTGCCAAACTTCAGTGACAGCCGGCCATCGCGCCGCGCAATCCGAAAGGCCACCTTGCCGGCGATCTTGACCGCTTCCTCGCGTGAGGCCGACGAGCGCTTATCGCCGTCGACCAGTGCCCGCAGTACCTGTTCCGGGCTCGGCTTGGGATCAAGCGCCGCGATCCGCGCTGCCGCCTCGAGCACGGCTGCCCGATTGGCCTTCAGCGCCCGGGAGAGATCCTGCGTCCAGCGCAGCGATATCGTGCGCGGATCGCCAAAGGCGACAATCACAGCCGCGGGCAAATCGGCAGTATTCAGGTACTGCGAAATCGCCGCATCCGAGAGGGCAACCGCCTGCGCGAGGTCGCCTTGCTTGCCGAACACCTCGGCTTCGAGCCAGGAGCGAAACATGCGCCCATATTCGAAGGGCGAGAGATCCTCGCGCTCCGCGTTCTCGCGATACATCTTGAGCACGAGGTCGCGCTGGTCGCTCGCGGCGCCATCGACGCGTGCGAGGATCGTAAAGCCGCCTTCGACCTCGGCGTCGAGCGCAAGGCACGCGGCGAGGCGCCGATGACCCTCGACGAGCTCGAACGAATGCGGGGTGCCGGGCAGTGCAGGGCGCACGCGTACCGGTGTGTCCTGTCCATAGGTAGCAATACTCAGTTTCAGGCGCTGAAACTTTGCGTCCTTGGGATTCAGCGAAAGCTCATGGCGATTCGCAAAGGCCGTGGTGCCGATCGTCTTCGGATCCAGGCGTAGCAGCACCATGCCGGCGCTGCGCTCGGCCTCGAGCTTCTCGACCCGCGTCGCGAAGCCTTCCTTGACCTGCTCGCCCACGACCGCGATGTGTGCCTTGATGCGCGCGGCGTCGCGTTCCCGGACGTCGGAGGAGGGCACGCCACCGGTGATCTGGGCGAGCACGCGCGAGCGGATGTCCTGGCGCTTGTTCATGCGCTGCCCTCAACGCGCGCGACCGGGCGAAGGCCGGCCTTCGAAGGCCACTGCGCACGCACCAAGCGCTCGATCTCGCCGTTGACGCCGTCGAGATATTCGAGCGCGCGGGCGAGGGTGCGCCGGTCGCCCTGATACTGGCCGATCTCGTAGGCGCTCTGGATCTCGGGGCCGATCCGTAGCACTGCGGTCGAGCCCATCGTGTGAAATAGCACCCGCTGCTGGAACGCGGCGCGTACCCAGTCGTGAATCGTTTGATGGACGAAGTTGCCTTGCTCGTACTTCGAGATCAGGAGCCCGAGAAAATCGAAGACTTTCTCGCCGCCCTCGTTCTGATCGATCACCCCGATGATGTCGCCAAGGAGCGAGAAAAATAGGCTCGCCGAGGCAAAATCCATCATCGCGGGTGGCACCGGCACGATGATGCCGTCGGCCGCATAAAGGGCGTTCGTCGTGATGTAGGAAAGGGCGGGGGGCGTGTCGATGATGATCACGTCGTAGCGATCGCTCACCGTTGCGATGCCACGCTTTAACGCCTGATAGAAGCGAAAGTTGTCTTCCGTCTTCTGCCGATTCGCGAGCGTGAATTCCGCGCCGTAGAGCGCGAGGTTCGCGGCGATCAGATCAAGCCCGTGCCAATAGGTCGGCTGAATGGCGTCCGCCAAGCTATCGGTGTCGCCCTCGAGGTACGGCAGGGCGGTCTTGCTGGTGTCGACCTCGCTATCCGGAAGGAGCCCGAAGAGGGTCGTGAGGCTCGCCTGCGCGTCCAGGTCAATCATCAGCGTCCGATAGCCGCGCAGCGCGAAATGCTGCCCCAAGTGGATCGACGTGCTCGTCTTGCCGACGCCACCCTTAAAGTTCGCGACCGCGATGGTCATCGGCTTGTCGGTCGCGGGATCGCGCCAGGGCTTCAAGCCCAGTCGGTCCTGGATTTCGTGGATTTCCTCGAGCGTGAACAGCAGTCGGTTGCCGCGCACGCGCTCACCGCTCGGGATTTCCTGGCGCTGCGCCGCGCGCACCAGGGTCTTCGGGGAGAGTCCGAGGAGTTCGGCGACCTCCTTCAAGTTGAACTTGCGCAAGGTCTTCTTGATGCCCGGTGCGAGCGCCGCTTCGCGTGCGCGAGCGAGGATCTCGCCCGCCTGACTCGCGAGCTGTACGATATCGCGGGCGTTCGCCTTCGGCACGCGCAAGCCCGGATCCGCCGCCGAAGCGGGCGCTGCCCCGTCATCCTTGCGTCTTAGTCGACTCGAAGCCATAGGGTCTGCCGCATTACTTAACGTCGGAGTGTACGCTCCCTGTCTATCCTTTGACAAGAGTCCACCATGAAGCTATGAATTCCACAAAGTGATGGACCCGACGGATGCAGGAGGAGAGTGCTTACTCGCGCACCGTAGCTGTTAATCGGAGTTATATTAAAAAAAGCTGCGTCAACCGAAACGCTGGGCGTCGTCCGAACAGGGATGCCGAAGTGAATAAAACTAATGGGTGGATAGTCGACGTGCCGCGCATTTCCCCAAGCAGGTCCGCAAATTTTTCCAATTGCGGCGGCTTAGCCGTGCGACAACTCCGTGCGTTAGTCACATTAGGCCAACTAGCATGACCCTTCTAGAGGCCTTGCGCGGGGCACGTGGCGGGACCGCAATTGACCGCGCAGGCTCGTCGAAATTTTGGATTGATCGCCTGAGCGCGTCGGTAAGAAAGCTGCCCTTGGTTTCAGACGATGCGCTCAACTCTCATCTGCTGGACGTGTCGGCCGAGTCGTTGTTGGCGACCGGCTGGGTGGAGGCTCCATCGGCGGTCGATTCCGTACCGGAAACCATAAGGCTCAGGGGTGGGCTGGTCGGGTCGCTGCATTTGCGAAGCGACGACGGCGAATCCGCGGCGGAATTCTTGGAATTGCGCGACGCACAGGGCCGACGTGTTTACGTGTTCGGAGATACCGCGCTCCTCGAGCTCGCAGTGACCCTGCCGATAAATCTCGCATCGTTGTACTTATTGAAGGCAGCATCCGCTTGCGTGGAAACTGGATTGCCCTTCGTGGCGCCTACCGCCCCGATACTACAGGGCGCGACGAGCGGTGCACGAATGTGCGAAGCCGCCACTTACTTTGTCGGTCGGTTGAATACGGCCAATGTCGCCGGAACCTGCAGTGGCTCGCTGGCCTGCGCGTGGGCCGTGAATTATGTGGCGAAGATCGCAATCGGTTCGCCGATCGGCGGTGAAACGAGCACGGACAGGATGTATGAGGCGCTCCGATCGGGACGCGGGACCGAGATCACCGACCAAGCGATGGTAGCGCCCGGTGATGTCATTATTTCTCCGACCGAGGGCGACCGACACGGTCACGTTGGCATCGTCGGCCAGGATGGATGGATCTACTCCAATAGCTCCCTAACTCGTCAGTGGTCCCGTAATTATACGCTCGAGCGCTGGCTGGCTTATTTCCGGAACCAACGTGGATTGGCTATCGAATTCTATCGCCTTTGAGGAACTTATTTATGCGCACATGGATCGTCGCTCTTGTTCTTTCGCTATCGGGGTGCAGTATTTATCAGCCGATGGTTGGTCACACGATAACGAAAAAGGCTATCGAGAAATACGACGTCAAAACCTGCATCTCGCAAGAATTTGCGACGACGGCCGTCAAACGAGCATGTTTGACGCGCGATGAAATTGAATCGGCCCGTAGCGAGAATGTATTGGCGCACAATGTCGCCATCGGACTATTAATTCCTGCGGCTGGACTTGTCACCTACCGGGCCGCTCGGCAAAAGGCCGGGGCATCGACACTCGCCATAGCAGCAGGGGGCATCGCAGCCTACGAAACACTGGGCGCACTTGCGCCAGATAACAGAATAGACGCCTACGATCGCGGCATACAGGCGCTGACCTGTGCACTCGGCGACTATCGTATAGCGGTCGTATCGGTGCCGCTCGCGTACACGCAGCGCGCGGCTTACGAAAATGATCTTAAGTCCGCAATGCACCAGGTAGAAACTTTAAACGGAAATGCCAGTATTCCCAATACGAAAGTCGTCGCAGACCGAGCGAATCTCGCCATCGCGGCCATTCAGACAGCTGTGGAAACCCAATCGGCCACCGGCCTGGTTGATGCGCAACTCGACAAATTTGTTGGACTGACGGTCGATGATTTGAACGGGCTATTACGTGGGACCTTGCCGAGTCTCAATAGTATTGGAGAGAGCATAGCGGCGCTCGAAACGATCAAGGGCGCCCCGCCAGCGGCCGCTGACGGGGCGCCGCCACCGCTGCTCAATTCGACTGCGATTGGCACTTCCAATGGAGCAAGCAATCTAATTGCCAGCCTTACTGCTCTACAGCAATCGAGTCAGGCGCTAATTAAGGCGGAAGCCGGTAATCGTGCCAGCGTCGATTTCACCCATTGTCTAATGGCCACAACGGCGCTCGAGGCGGCAGGCCTTTATAAGCCGATGGCGCTCGGTCCCGCAAACTCGACTGACAATTCCACCCTCGATATACCCAAAGGCGAGACGCAACGCATCGCACTGGTCGGCGGGCAGCAACCCTACAGCACCAACGTATCTGGTGACACGGCAAAGGCGCCGCTTCCGGTGAAAATCACCATGCAAGGTGCGATACTTCTTGAGATCGGTCCCACGACTAGCAATACGCAGGCAGATTTGAAATACGTGGTCGAGGTTTACGATGCGCTGGGGACGAAGCGGTCCGTAAACATCATAGTACCGAAGGGCTAAGTAGCATCAGAGCTTGTCATTAACGGACGAACTCCGATACCGGCGCCCGGGCGATGTCAGATACCGACGAATGCGGTAGGCTTGCTCGATGGTGACGCACTCGAAAGGCTTGGGCCGAGGCCTCGAATCGCTGCTAAGCCAGCGACCTCGACCAGTCGAGCGTCCCGGCCCCGGGACGATACCGGTGCATGCGATTCGGCCGGGCGCGTCGCAACCACGCGCAAAAATTCACGAAGAACCGCTCGCCGAGCTTGCCGCGTCGATCAAGGCAAACGGGGTCATTCAACCCATCGTCGTACGCCCCATTTCGGGTAACGCCAACCAATACGAGATTATTGCCGGCGAGCGCCGTTGGCAGGCCACGAAACTCGCCGGCCTGACCACCATCCCCGCCGTCATCCGCGAACTCAGCGATCAAGAAGCCGTCGCTGTTGCGCTGATCGAGAACATCCAACGCGAGGATCTCACGCCGGCGGAGGAGGCGAGGGCGTTCAAGCGGCTAATCGAGGAGTTTCAGCTTACGCACGAGGCCGTCGGTGAGGCGGTTGGGCGCTCGCGCGCCGCGGTCACGAATCTCCTGCGGCTGCTGGATCTTCCCGAGTCGGTACTGCTACTCGTCGATTCCAAGCGCCTCGGCATGGGACATGCGCGGGCGCTCTTAGGGCTAGACGCCGATGCCGAGCGGGTGCGGCTCGGCGAGCTCGTGGCGGAGCGCGGTTACTCGGTGCGAGAGACCGAGAAGTTAGTGCGCAAGGCGCTGAAAGGGGAGGGCAGTGTTATTCGCAAGCCACCGGAATTGTCGGTCGTGAGCGAGGTGTTGCGGACGGCATCGGTGCGCGTGGAGCTGCAGCAGAAGGCAAGCGGCGCAGGAAAATTGATTGTCGAGTTCGACGATCCGGCGACAAGGGATGCGGTCATCGAGGGGATCAAGGGCGCGGTGGAAGGGTAGCGAAAGGATGCACAGGATGGAGCCCGGATACCTCATTGCCCCGTGGGTCCTATCCGTCGTTCTTCTGTCGTTGCTGCTGCTCTGGTTGGGGACAATTGTTCTGCACCAGCAGTTGATCAGCCAGCTGCGATCCAGACATCACATCCTATGGTTAGAGTTAGGTTGTCCTGGCGCGTGGAGCCAAGCCTTCGGGTCGGCGATGCCGATATTCGGACGAAGTGCCTTCAGGGGCCTCGGTCCCGGTGCGCCCGGCATGAACTACGCGGGTTGGATCGCCATCAAGGGATACCTCATGATCAAGGACGATCGGGTTACGTCCCTCGGAAATGGTCTGCAGACGCTCCGAGTGATTGGGGCAGTGTGGGCGCTAGTTATCGTCGTCGCGGCTGTGGCGCGGATTCAAGGGTACCTATAACCGACGAGCGGCCGTGGAAGGTAGTGCACACTACAGCGATGGCTCAGGGCGCTTACCGAATTCGTGTCGGATGGACAGACGTGGGTGGATCGCGGAGTGCTTGCGATCCCAGTCGGTGCTAATCTACTCCCATGCCGGCGCGCGCATTTAATACAACCTTCTCGACCGGGGAGCGTTTTATGCAGATGACCGTCGCAGAAGCGCTTGGAACATTGACGGACGTTGAAGAGAAAAATGCGCCAAAAACCCTATATTTTCAGGGTAATCGCGAGCTGCTGAGTCATGGCCCGCGAGTTTCCGTTGTCGGTTCTAGAAAGGCTTCCGCAGAGGGATTGAAGCGCGCACGCTCGTTGTCGCGCGCCTTGGTCGATCACCATATCGTGGTCGTCAGTGGACTCGCAGAGGGAATTGATACGGCGGCGCATACCAGCGCGCTCGAGGCGGGCGGCGAAACCATCGCAGTCATCGGCACGCCGCTTGATAAGTACTATCCAACCGGAAACAAAGAACTGCAGATGCGTCTGGCGCATGAGCAACTCGTGGTCAGCCAGTTCCCGAGCGGTACACCCACCACGCCCAAGAGTTTCCCGATTCGAAATCGAACGATGGCATTGCTCACCGACGCTACCGTCATTGTGGAAGCTGGTGAAAATAGCGGAACCCTGCACCAAGGATGGGAAACACTGCGACTTGGGCGTACCTTATTTTTGATGGAGTCTGTAGCCACAGATCCAACGCTCTCTTGGCCGCGCGAAATGATCAAGTTCGGCGCTCAGGTCCTGACACGCGAGAACCTCAGTGAGGAATTGGTAGACCTACCCTTGTTGGCGTCTCGCAATACCGACGCGATATTTGAACTGATGTGAGGGTATCGGTTCGCTACGCGGCCGCGTACGCTTACTCACCGCGAGGGCAGTCGGAAATCTCGGTGAACTCCCGGAAAATCCGGGATCTTGTAAAGTCGGCGGATCCTGCGGCGCTCGAGTCAGTTTCAAAACGCGTTTTAGAAATGGTTGAAAGCGGTTTGTTCCCTGGGTTTTTCGGGCCCGACGTCACTCTTGTACCTATTCCTGGACGGGCCCCTATCAGGGATCAAGGAACGTTGTGGGTGCCCGAACGAATTTGTCGCGCACTGCTCAAGGCCGGGCTTGGATGTGAAGTTTGGCAGGCGCTGAAGCGAACTCACGCGATTCAGAAGTCCGCCTTTGCCGCGCCTGGCGCCCGGCCAGATTTGCAGACTCACATCGATTCGCTACAAGTCCCGTCGGGATTTCCGCCCACTGGGAAACTCTTGTTGGTGGATGATTTCGTCACCAAGGGACGCACAATCCTGGCGGCGGCCACTGTTTTAGCTCGATCCATTCCCGGTGTGGAAATTCAGGCGTTTGCTGTTGTACGTACCATGGGATTGGTCCCGGACGTTGAAAAGATAAAATGGCCAGTAGTGGGGGAAATTCGAGCGGATGGCGATGATGCTAGCCGCATCCCGTAGGAGAGAGATACTCACGAATGGAACGGCCCATCCGAATTGCCGTTGCAGTGACAGAAACATGGACGACGATGTCGGTAAACTAGCATGACGAACGAGGCGTTTTCGCGCGTCAAGATAGACGCACAGCTCAACGATCAGGGCTGGGAGACACAGAATCCAAATGCGGTGCGGTTCGAGTACCCGCTCGCAGATGGAACGCGCGCGGACTACGTGCTCTGCGATCGGAACGGGCGCTCGCTCGCGGTCGTCGAGGCGAAGCGGGTCTCGATGAATCCCGCCGACGCCGCTGCGCAGGCAAAGGCGTATGCGGAGCAGTTGAAGGTTCCGTTCATCTTCTTGAGCAATGGCGATGAGGTGCGGTTCTGGGATTGGCAGATTGAGGCACATCCGCGCGCCGTCAAGACGTTTTTCGGGCCGGAGGATCTCGAGCGGCGGTTCGCGACGCGGGTGGTCCGGCGGGATCCACGCTCGGTGCCGATCGATCATCGGATCGTCGAGCGGGATTACCAAACCGACTGTATCGAGATTCTGACCGCCGAATTCCATCGCGGCCGGCGCAAGATGTTGGTCGAAATGGCGACCGGAACCGGTAAGACACGCACCGCGGCGGCGTTCATCAAGCGCTTGTTTGAAGCGAACGCGATTACCCGCGTTCTGTTTCTGGTAGATCGCAATACGCTCGCGAAGCAAACCGAGGATACGTTCGCCGAGCACCTGCCGGACTATCCGTCGTATCGGCTGCAGAGCGGGCGGCGCTTTCAGGACGAGAAACGGATTACGATCACGACGCTGCAGAGCATGATCAATATCTACCGCGATTATTCGGCCGGATACTTTGATCTCGTGATCTCGGATGAATGTCACCGCAGCATCTACGGCAAATGGCGCGGGGTACTCGAGCATTTCGACGGGGTGCAGGTCGGACTCACGGCGACGCCGTGCGTCGCGGACGTCGACGATGCCGCGGCTGACGAGGAGGACAAACTCTTCGTCCGCGACACGATGCGCTTCTTCGAGGTCGACAAGCCGACCTACTCCTACAAGATGCGCGATGCGATCCGCGAGGGGTATCTGGTCCCCTATCAAATCTACAAGGCCAGGACCGTCAAAACCGCGGCCGAGGGAGGTTTTCCCGTCAGCCGGTCCGAGATCCAGTGGGACGCGCTGGATCCAGAATCCCGCAGCGAATTCGATAAGCTTTTCGAGGCCGGGGATCCGATCACCGTAGACCCCTCGGCCCTCGAGCGCCGGTTCACGATCCCGGAGCGGAATCGCGCGATGGTGCGAGAGTTTCAGGAGGTCCTGAGGAGCGGTTACGTCGATGCGAAGGGGATTCGGCGCAAGCCGCTCCTCGGCAAGACGATCGTGTTCGCGGTCACCAAGCGCCACGCCGAGACGCTCGCGCAATTGTTCGACACCGTCTATGCCGATCAAAAGCCCTCGCCCGAGATTCGCTTTGCGGATTACGTGGTGTCCGGGCTTGGCAATGACGATAGTCCCGATGGCGAGACGCTGATCAAGCGGTTCAAGAAGGAGAAATTCCCGGAAATCCTCGTGTCGGTGAACATGCTCGACACCGGCTTTGATTGCCCGGAAGTCGTCAATCTCGTGTTCGCGCGCTTCACGAAGTCCGCGATTCTCTATCAGCAGATGCGCGGCCGGGGTACTCGCAAAGCCAAGGGCAAGCCGCTATTCACGATGTTTGATTTTGTCGGCGTCTCCGACTACCACGGCGACGAGGATGCGGTCGGGGAGGGCGGTTACATCGCGGAGCCGCGGGCGAAGAAAGCCCATCAGCCGCGCCGACTCCTGGTCGTCGACATCGAGGATCATATCGATCCGATGACCCGCGCATGGATTGCGGTCGATGAGGATGGCCGTTTGATCTTTCCCGAGGCCTCGGCGGCCAAGGCGGAGGCGCTCGGCGCCCGATTTGAGGCTTGGCTCCTGACCCAAGAGACGCTGACCGCCGATCAAAGGCGCTGGCTCGGGCTCATTGGCAGTCAGATTCGCGCGAATGCGGATACCTGGACGGAAATCTCAGCCGGGAACTTTGCCTTTGCCCCGTTCTCGCTGATGGGCGGCGTTGGTCAGGCGGTGAGGCTTTTCGGCGGCGAGAGAGCGCTCGAAGCAAAACTTCAATCGTTGAACGCTTTTGTCTTTGCCGATCCGACGTTCTCGGACGCGCGCGAGCGCCGGAACGACGACTATGCAGGGGATCGTACGATCCCTTAATGGGCCGCCGAATCTCCGCACCCTGACTCGAAAGGAAACCTGATGCCGTTGACTGCCAATATGCGCCGCCAGATCGATCAGATCCGGGACTACCTCTTCGGGGGTGGGTACCCGAATCCGATGGCGAATGCCGAACAGCTCTCGTTCCTGTTCTTCTTCTATCTGATTGAAGGCATCGATGCCGAGAACGCGCAGCGTGCCAAAGTCCTCAAACAATCGTACGAGAGTGTCTTTGCCGGCGACTGGGAGCTCAAGAATCCGCTGAATGCCATCGAGAAAGGCCAGACGCGCATCCCGCGCGACCGGTTCCGCTGGGCGGGCGGGGCTCTGGGCCTATCGGGTGAGGCGTGGGTGCGCTGCGTCCAGGATGAAGTCTTCGCCTTCTTTGAGGAAATCGCGACGCGCTCGGCGACCAATTTCATGCGCGGCGCGCGGCTTAATATCACCGAGCCCACGGTGCTCACCCAGGTCGTGACCTTGGTCGATGGCTTGAAGCTCGATCGGGAGGATGCCGACACCAAGGGGGATTTGTTCGAGCATGTCCTCAAGCAGATCAAGCAGGCCGGCGAATTGGGGCAGTTTCGCACGCCGCGGCACATCATCCGCGCGATCGTCGAGATGATCGATCCCAAGATCGGCGAGACGGTCTATGACCCGGCCGCCGGCACCGCCGGGTTCCTGGTCGCCGCCTACAACCACATGCGCCTCGCGAATTCCTCAACTGCGGGAATCCAGGAAGGCGAGATTGACGGCAAGATCCAGCGTCGCGGCATCGGCGACAAGCTCTCCTCCGCGCAAGCCTCGACGCTGCAATCGCAGACGTTCTACGGCAACGACGTCGACCCACAGATGGTGCGGCTCGCGACCATGAATTTGACGCTACGCGGGCTCCCCAATGTACGGATTCTGCTGCGCAATGTGTTGACGACAAGCCTAGATTCCGAGAAGAAGGCCGAGTTGCAGCTCCCCGACGAGGGCTATCACGTCGTGCTCGCGAATCCGCCGTTTGCCGGCAAGATCGACAACGACCGCGTCGTCGATGACGTGAAGGTGGGCAATTCGAAAGCGACCGAGGTGCTTTTCCTCAAATACATGATGGAGAGCCTGCGTTCCGGCGGCCGCTGCGGGGTCATCGTGCCGGAAGGCCTGCTGTTCGGCTCCACCGGCGCTCACAAGGAAATCCGGCGGCAGTTGATCGAGAACAACCGCGTCGAAGCGGTGATGTCCTTGCCGGGTGGGGTGTTCCAGCCGTATTCCGGGGTCAAGACATCAGTGCTGCTGTTCAAGAAGGGCGGTCGTACGGAGCGCGTTCTCTTTCTGCACGTCGACAACGACGGCTACAAGCTCGATGCCAATCACGACACCCCGATCGAGGCCGATGACCTGCCGGAATTGGTGAACGCCTTCCGGGATCGCGAAGGTAAGGCCGTTGAATGGGCGAAGCGGGACTCAAGGGCGCCGTGGCACGAGAAATGGTGGTTCGCCGATGTCGCCGAACTTCGGGCCAACGACTTCAATCTGTCGGCGGGGCGATATCGACCGGTCAATGCATCGACTGCCGTGCATCGGGATCCACGGGAACTCTTGGATGAGCTGGCGGAAATGGAGCGGGAGATTGCGGCGGAGATTGCATCGCTTAGGGAAGCGCTGGTGGAAAAAGCGTGACTCGACTCTCGGAATTTGCGGCTGTGGAATCCGGTAGCGGCTTTCCGATAGCAGATCAGGGCGTCTCTGGCGCCGAGTTTCCGTTTCTCAAAGTTAGCGACATGAATCTCCTAGGGAACGAGATCGAGATCACGTGCTGGAACAACTCGGTCTCAGATGCCGTGCGTCGGCGACTACGAGCGAAGGCCTTCCCGGCCGGGACTGTGATCTTCCCGAAAATCGGGGCCGCGATTGCGACCAACAAGAAGCGACTCCTGACGCGCCCCTGCAGCATTGACAACAACTGTATGGGCGTTACTGGTGAGCCAACACGTGTCGAGTCCTGGTTTCTCTACTATCTGTTCAGGGCCAAGAATATCGCGGATTTCGCCAGCGACTCAAATCCCCCATCGATCCGGAAGACGGAGGTGGAAGCATGGGATGTTCCGCTTCCGTCCTTGGAAGAGCAGCGTCGCATCGTTGACCTGCTATCACGCGCAGAGAGCATCGTGCGAATGCGGCGGGAGGCATCGCGATTAGCCAAGGAGATCATTCCGGCGCTATTTCTGGATATGTTTGGAGATCCGGCGACGAATCCGAAGGGATGGGAGATTAAATCGTTTGATGCGCTCGGAACACTGGATCGAGGTCGCTCTCGGCACCGCCCGCGGGATGCCGCGCATTTGTATGGTGGAACTTATCCGTTTGTGCAGACTGGCGACGTAACCAGATCGGGCGGCGCGATTGCGACATACACGCAAACTTACTCGGAGGCGGGTCTTGCGCAAAGCACGCTGTGGCCTATTGGCACTCTTTGCATCACGATTGCAGCCAATATTGCGGAAACCGGCATCCTTGGATTTGCCGCGTGTTTTCCCGATAGCGTTGTCGGGTTCCTGCCGGGCGAGCATGTTCGCACCGATTATATTCAGCAATGGCTGACGTTTCTGAAACCTGCGCTGGCCGCCCAGGCACCGCAGGCGGCACAGAAGAATATTAATCTCGCGATTCTCAAGGGTTTGAAAGTGCCCCTGCCTCCGGTCCAATTGCAGGGTGCGTTCGCAGCTCAAGTAGAGAGACTACGGGCGCTAACGGCGTCGCAGTCTGTCGCAAGCAATAATGCAAGTCAGGCGTTCCAGTCTTTGCTGGCGGGGGTGTTTGGAGCGGATGCAGGACGACTTACATAGTGCTTACTGGCTAATAACGTTCGAGAAATAGGGGCGCCGCACCGATGACCGATAGAATTGACCACGCGTATGAACGACTTCAAGGTCTTATATCATCTTATCCTTCCTTCGCTAATGCGTTAATTACCGAGGCAGACGCGCGGGTCAAGCTCATTGACACGATGCTCCTGGAAGTGCTCGGATGGGAAAAAGCCGATATTCATGCGGAGGAAAGAGCAGGGCGCGGCTTTGTCGACTATAAACTATCGATAGATGGCGTCGCTCGCGTCATCGTTGAAGCCAAGCGCGCGGAGAGGGTCTTCGAGCTGGGCACTCGCGAATGTGGGGCCTCCTATAAGCTCTCCGGCGCCGTATTCCGAAACTCGGATGTGCAAGAAGGCATTCATCAGGCAATCGAATATTCTTCCTATAAGAGCACAGAGCTTGCCAGCGTTACCAATGGCCTCGAGTGGGTCGTGTTTCGAAGTAACCGGATTGGTGATGGCACGGATACTCTCGAAGGAAAGGCGTTCGTATTTGTTTCTTTAGAGTGCGTCCGCGACGTTTTTGGTGCTTTTTACCAGCTCCTTGCGAAGGAACGTGTGGCCAAACTGGCGTTTCGAGGGTCATTTCAAGAAGCCGAAGGCCGGATAATTCGGCATGCCGATTTTAATCGAATGTTACGACCGCCGCAGACAGCCGTCTTCATCACTCAAGCGGAAATAATCCCAGAAATGGACCGCGTAATGACGGCGTTCTTTCAGCGACTAAGCGACGAGAAAGATACAGAGATGATCGAGTACTGCTTCGTCGAGACGAAGGAGAGCAAAGCGGCCGAGCAAAGACTAATGCGAGTTGCCGAAGATTTGGCCGGACACATTAGAGGTCTCGATACTGGTTCGGGTGCACAGCTTAGTGAGATTCTTGAGCGGGCGAGGATCGCAAGTAGAAACCAGTTCATTCTCATCGTAGGTACCAAAGGCGCGGGTAAAAGCACTTTTATACATCGGTTTTTCAACAGCAGATTAACGCCGATATTACGTGAGACGTGTCTCCCGATTTTCGTCAATCTAGGTGATTCCGATGGGGACGAAAACACGATCCTCGAGTGGCTTCGGCGAAACCTCCTGGTCAAGACGGAAGGGGCGTTAGGCGATGCTGCGCCGACGTGGGACGAGCTAATTGGACACATGTTTTTTGCAGAATACTTGAGGTGGTCCAAGGGGACGATGTCTAATCTGTATAAGACAAATAAGGACGAGTTCAAGATTCAGTTTGGGAACCATATAGAAAGCATCCGCCGGGATAATCCACTTGACTATTTGCATGGCCTTCTGCGCAATTTCGTTAAGGCGCGTAAAAAACTGCCGTGTTTAATATTCGATAACGCGGATCATTTCAGCATTGGCTTTCAAGAAAGAGTATTTCAATTCGCGCGTTCGTTGTTTGAGCAAGAACTGTGCGTTGTCATTATGCCAATCACCGATAAGACAAGTTGGCAACTTTCGCGTGACGGCGCAATGCAATCATTTGAAAATGAGGCACTTCTCTTACCGACTCCCCACGCGAAAACAGTGCTGGAAAAGCGAATAAATTATGTGTTGAAGAAAATGGACGAGGACGCTCCACGAGAGCAAGGAAATTATTTCGTCGGAAAAGGAATACGCGTTGAACTAAAGGACCTTGTGAAGTTTGTGCACGGACTTCAGGAAGTATTTCTTAACTCGACGAAAACGGCATATTGGCTTGGCCAGTTGGCCAATCACAATGTTCGTGTTGTTCTGGAGATTTCCCGCGACGTTGTCAATTCTCCGCATATTGGGCTCGATGAAGTGTTCAAGGCCCATGTCATGGGCAGCGCAATATTTATTCCAGAATATAAGACTCGAAAAGCACTGATCCGTGGGCGATACGACGTGTACGTGCAGGACTCGAAGAAATACGTGCAGAATATTTTCAACCTGAATAGCGAGCTTGAGACGACCCCCCTTTTAGGACTTCGAATCTTGCAGGCACTTAAGGATGCCGTGATCAAGTCTGGGGATACCAAAAGTAGGTATGTGGTCAAAGGTGATCTCATCGGTTACTTGACGGCTATGGGAATTGAGCGCCGTGCAACGGCCCAGTGGTTGGACGCGATGTTGAAGACTTCATTAGTCTTGAATTATGACCCCACTTGTGTTGACGAGGCGACAGCTACTCAGCTCGAGATTTCGCCGTCTGGAGAGCTTCACTTGTACTGGGGGCTAGGTAATTACGATTACGTAGTAGCCATGGCGGAGACCACGCCGATACTGGACGCCGATGCATTTACATCGCTCGAAAATGCGGGACGAGGGCAAGGCCGATACCGCGATCGGGAGATTATTGAGTGCTTCTGGGGCTATTTGCGACGTGAAGACCACGTATATTGTTTTGTCCCGGATCACGAGAGTTATCGAGGCCAACGCGACCTTGCTCACAAACTTGGATCTTCGAAGACCGGCAACACTAATTGAGCGGCGCATCAAGTGACGATGTGGCCGCGCGTACGCGCTTCGTCGGCGTAGGCGGAGATCGGCTTCTCGGCTTCGAAGTGCAGGTCGCGCTCCACGGGTAACCCGAGGTGGCCGCGCACGGTGCGAAGTTCGGTTAAGGAAACGTAGCCGAGTTCGGGCTCGCCCATTCCGAGATCGCAGAGGCCGAAGGCGAGGCTGCCGTCGGGGTCGAGCTCGGTCAGGAGCCAGGTGCATAGCGCGTCGGGTGTGAAGAGCTTGACGACGGGCTGGAAATCGAGCGCGCGGGCGTCCTGGTCGATCGCGGCGCGTTGCGCCCGGCCGTTGGCCTGAAGTTGCTCAATCTGTGCTTTCGTGAGGAGTGTCATTGGTTGGTTCCTTGTGTAGGCGGACCCGAATGGTCCGGTCACAAGACCTACGGACCATAAGGGTCCGCTGAGGAACCGACCGACCGTTGTCATGAACGGGGCGATGGAAGTCAGTCGGAAGGGCAGCAGCCGCCGTGACAGCGGCTTGGCGCTGGCGCGGCGGGTGCTATGTTGGCAACATCAGGGCGCTCTTTCGAGATCGATAGTCCGTGGGGACGGCATAAAGGCGACCGGGGTCGATGCTATTTAATAAAGATACCCGCTTGAGCGCTCGCATCTTTGGCAATGTGCTCAATTTTCCTCTATACGACGCGGAGTGCAGTCCGGCCGCTCGAGAATGCCTTGCGGTTGGCGATATTGGAGGTGCCATGACGGAATGGCAGCGTCTTGCGGATTTGGGGTCCAGTAGCGCGCGCTGTGTCCTTGCGTATGTGCATTTCATGGGGACGCCGACGATGCCGGCCGACCTCGAGGAAGCGCGACGCATTGCTCTCACGGCCGTCAGCGGAGCGCGGGGCTATGCCAACTATCTCGTAGGTTGTATTGCCTTGCGCGAAAAGCAACCGACGGAAGGGGTTAAGTTCTTCCTCGAGTCGATCAAGGCGGGTTTCGTGCCTGCAGCGACCCACCTGGCGTCAATTACGGTACGCAGTGCGTCGGCGCAGACGAAGCAAAACGCACTCAAATTACTGCGTCAGTCTGCTGCCGCCGGCCATCGCCCGGCTCTCTTGAGGCTGGCGGGCGCGTACCTGTCAGGCAAGTGTGGATTCTCCCATAGGGCCGTTGGATTGGCCTTGCTGGTGCCGGCGTTTGCCAGGATGTGGTTTTCGCTCAAATATAAGATATTTTCGATCCAAAGCTTTCAGGTGGTAACTACAAGAAACCAAACCCTGTTTAATGAAAATGGTATTCGGGGAGGTGAGAAAACTCACTCCGTGGCGCTGGATCTTTCCCGCAAGACGTTCATTCGATGGACACATGCGATCGCGGCAACCACCACTGCGTCGGTACTCGTGACGCACTCTCAATCCATGCCGTCGGGTGAGAGCACTTCGGCACTGACGCTGGCCGGGTGGGCGTCGCTGGCCGCATTGCCCTATGTCTTGTCCTATTGGATCGCCACGAATATGAACGTGCGCAGTCTCGTTTCGACGCTGGTTCAGACGATGTCGATGTGTCTGGTTACCACATTGGTGTGTAGTGCCTATCTAGGGCAATTGTTCGAATCCGCCGTGAGCGGTTGGGAAGTACCCGTCGTCACGGTTGTGCAGTCGTTTTTCCTTCTGGTCGCTTGCGGTCTCGGGGAAAATGCCGCCCGGCAGGTGGAGAGTACCTATTTGCCGACACCGCTGACCAGCCATCGCGTCGTTTGGGCGCATCTCATCCTGGGACTTGTCGCCGCCGGATCGTGGCTGTCCCGATCGACCGTCTGGCACTTGGAATACTTAAAAGATTACGGGTTCAATCTCGCCAGTTATGTGCTGCTGGCGATGCTCCCGTACGTGACGAGCGCCGTATTGTCGTGGAGACTCGTTACAGCTAACCGGTGGAAGCCATGGGTCTATGTAGGAATCTTAGCCGCCGGCACGGCGTTGGCCGTTGTCAACAACAGCGGCATTTGGACAGTGCAGCCAGGGCTCGCGGGTATCTGGATCATCCTGTTTGTTCAGTTCATCAGCTTCCTCTTTGCGGCCGAATGGGTGCTGGATGATACGGAATGGTAGACGGAACGCTACGCCTTCGTCGGGCATTCAGCGTCCCATGCTCGAAGCACCTATTGCGTATGATAAAGGACGTTATCATACCCTTTGGTTTTGGCGGCGGGCGGGCGCATCAAACAGTCTCAAAGGGGATCAGCTCGAGATACTGAAACCAGACGATTGCGTATGGCGATGTAAGAAAAAGCCAATAATTGGCTGGCAACAATAATGCAAGACACGGACAAAAACGAAGCGCTGGAGTTTCTTCGGGAACTAGAGAAAACTTTGAACAAAGTGCTGCTCGGTCCCGCCGAGATGGACAGGTGGATACGTACCACCATCGCGGCGGCCAAGACTAGTGGTAAGCAAAAGCATCTCACTCTGCCTGAAGCGGCGTTCCTGAATGGCCAGGCGCTCCCGGTGCTTTTCGAGGTTCTCCAAAACTACGGTGGCTTGACCAAGGAGCAGGCACGCGAGGCATTGCTCAATGAATACTACCGGACGATGCCGGATATTTCCCGTAAGTCCCCGATTCGGTGGGAGCGCCACCCGTTCCGAAAGGTGATTGCGGGAAATGCGCAGGACATCTATCGGCGCTGGATGAATCCGGACGAAGGGGGCGCGTTGACGCAAAGCTGTCCGGATTTCTCCCTTCGTGAACCATTTGCACACTCCATATTGTTTGAGGGGAAATACTTTCCGCGCGGTACGCTTGAATACGCACAGAGAACCCTAGTTACTGACGCCTATCAAGCATTTTTCTACCGTGGCCTGCCGCGCCTGGCGGCGGACAAAGGGCACCCGGAATGGCGCTACGACTACGCCTGCCTGCTTGCGTACGACGCTTCGCCGAAGGGGACACTCGCGAAGGCATGGGCCGAGCTGGATCCGCGGACTCAGCAAAGCTTCTGGCAGGGCGCGAATGTGTATGTGATGATTCTTCGGGGCGCGGAGTCATGAGTTCCCCTGTCGTTGTGGTACGAATCGGCGAGGAGGGCGGCAGCCCGGTTTGTGGACGGTGGGATCAGTCTGCCTAGCAGTGGCAAAGCGCCGACCAATCGGTGAGCCTTTGCGCGGACTGCGAAGTGGCGGTGGATCGTGCAAGCCGTTCGTGAGCCGCCGCTAGGACGCGATCGGCAAACTGCCGATTGACCTCCAGAGGGTGCAAGTGAGCCCAGGGGTATTTATCCAGGGCCGCGAGCGCATCGCTCCACTCGTAGACCCACCCGGACTGGCGGCGTATTTCGGATCCTCCCTCGTCGAGCCAGAGGTCGGTCTGATCGAGCATCGAGTACCGGTAGCGCCACCCGGTCGCTAATTCTTGTGCTATCAACCGGATTTCACCGCCTTCCGCGCCGACTTTCAGTACAACGATGGGAGGACCGATAGGTGCGCTGAGAGTAGCCGGAGAGACTACGTTCTTTGGAATTGCGCTTACTGCTGGGGCTTGCAATGCGGCGAGTTCCGCGGCAGTCGGTCTCTCGTGAATGACGGGTATTCCCATGTCAGCTACTATTTCTAAAATGTTGTTGCGCATATCTTCGGCAAATATCTCTACGGACAACATCGCGATGGCCTCTGCGCGGATCAAGTAGCCCTGCGATTGGCCTTGGGCAATTAGCGATTGGAGGGCGCCTTGTCTTCGGTTATCGTCAGTCATGGACACTTTCAGTAGCTAACCTTAAAAGTTGGCGAGTCTTCCGGCTTCATCTTGCGCCGGTCGTAGATTCGCGTGGTGGCAATATTCGCATGCCCCAGC
>VFSW01005267.1_pt1 | contig 19167 bp, 12 predicted proteins | sample 5358111 | NCBI WGS metagenome assembly VFSW01 (sample SAMN11554181, study PRJNA540505) | mine drainage metagenome | isolation source: sediment from site ElyBrook_90M | place: USA: Ely Copper Mine, Vershire, VT | collected 2017 | reverse complement strand
ACGGCGCCCTCTCACGGCGTTAACACGGGTTCGAATCCCGTTGGGGCTACATCTCGGAACCCGCGTTTCAATAGCGCGGGTTTTTCCTATTCCTGAGTCCATTGCGGCAACGCATTAGTGGACGATCAGACCACCGGGCAAATTGAGTCCCGTGCTTGCGCCGCTGATAATGGCCGTCGGCGTGGCATTGCCGCTAGCACCCGCCGGATAGGTCGACACCGTGTTATGGCTGTTGTTAGAAACGTACATGTTGCCGCTTGCGTCGAGCGCGATGCCCGTGGGCCCGGTCGTGCCGCTGATGGTCGCTGTCGGAACCACGTTACCGCTGGCGTTTGCGGGATAGACCGTTATCGTGTTGCTTTCGATATTGGCGACATAGATGTTCCCGCTAGCATCGAGTGCGATACCCCAGGGGCCGGCAAGTCCGGTGCTGGAGCCGATGATTGAGGCTTGGGGGGCAACGTTGCCGTTGCTAGCCTTTGCGGCGTAAACGGTCACGCTGTTGTTATAGTAATTGGCGACGTAGATATTGTCGTTTGCGTCCAACGCCACCCCGGTTGGATAGTCGAGCCCCGTGTTCGCACCGCTGACGCTGGCGACGGGAGCCGCATTGCCGTTGGCGCCGGCTGCATACACTGTGAGGCTGTAGCCGCTCGAGGAATGGTTGGTGACATAGATCTTGCCCGCGGCGTCGACGGCCACGCCGAGAGGACCGCTCAATCCCGTAAGATCGCTACCGCTGCTGGCGGCGGCGATGGTTTGAGTTGGGGTCGAATTACCGTTGGCCCCGGCAGAGTATACGGTGATGCTTCCGTTGCCACTGGGACCGCCGGTTAAATTGGCAACATAGATTTGGCCCACGCCATCGAGGGTAACGTCTCGGGGCGCAGAGAGTCCGGTATTCCCCCCGCTAATGGTCGTCAAAGGCGTCGCATTGCCGTTCACACCAGCTGCGTAGGCTGTCACGCTACTGAATCCCGCGACATATATTTTGGCTTGAGGCAGTGTCGCGGTCGCATAGATTGCGCCGGCTGCGCCGATGGCGTAGAGACTCACGCTGTTTGTAGCGATGCTTACAGCCGCGCCGCTCTGCACATTCCACTGAGACGAATTCAAATCATCGTAGTAAATCGAACTGCCGCTGGAACTTGCAGGATAGCCCAACGCGAAGACGCCACCGTTATTTGTCGGCGCAATCGCCGATGCGCTTCCGGGCAACTGCGCGAACGTTCCATCCGTATTTTCGTACCAGATCGCGCCGGCCGAGTTGAGAATGTAGAACCCGCCCGCACGGATCGTTCCGCTGCTGCCCGCATACGGGCCACCGGTATCCCACGAAGCACCGAGCGCAACGCCGGACCCCGGCACTTGCGACCAGCTTCCGCTCACGTTATGCCAGATGGCTTGATCGCTACCGGCCGTGTTTCCATTCGAGAGCACGTAAATCGAACCGTCCGACGCAACGGTTATTCCACTCGCACCCCCGCCAAGCGCAGTCCAATTTCCATTACTATATGCGTATGCGCCGCCTCCCGAATTGACGGCGTACAGCGTGCCGTTGGGCGCAATCGCTATATGAGCGGCTAATCCGGAGATGTTGTTCCAAGCTCCGCTAGCGTAATGCCAGATGTATTTATCGGGGCCGCTGGGCGCCGTTGAAAGCGCCCATAGCGAACCGTCGGGAGCGACCGCCACCGAGTTGGCCGATCCCGGAATTTCCGCCCAATTCGCACCCTGAATTGCACTCGTCGGGCGTATCGGTGAGCGCATCGCGCTCGCCGGTAGAAGCGCCGTTTTGGCCATCGGCGCGGCCTCGATCAGCCCCGGCGAAACGGAGCGCGGCATCCCCATCTGCGGAATAAACGATGCGCGCGAGCCGCTCCCCGCCGACGAACATCCGGCAATCAGTACTGCAAGCGCCAACGCGCCGAGCTCGCCGGATCGACGATATTTGGTCAGACTGCGCATGTGAAACGTCTTTCGGCGTTATTGGGTGGAATCCGGCGCTCCGAGCTCGCCGCTTGGGCTGCTCGACGTTTCTTTACTGCGGCGGATGAGCGGCGTGGTCGGCAACGCTCCACAAGTTGCGCACGAGAATCGACTGCGGCGTCGCGATCTGCGGCTGGTCGTCGTGCGCGACGTAATACGGCACGGGACTCGGGTATGCAGACACCGTGTATGTGGCTTGCTCGTGACAACTGATGCAATTGGTCGTCTCGCCGAGATTCATGGTGCTTCCCGGCTGGCCTTGCGCGGGCCAATAGGCCGTCCCGAACACTCCCGTGCCGAAGCCCGCCTCGAGATAGGGATTGAACGCATAGCGCCAACCCGTCGGCTGGGTGTCGACGGTCCAATAGGCCGTCGCAAAATCGAAGTGTCGAAATTGCGGGTTGGCAACGGCAAGCGGCGTCGCGTTCGGCGTCCACCAAAACGTTTGCCAGGTCCACACGTTGTGCAACTCGGCCGTAACGACGTGCATCGCTACGAGCGCCGCCACCGGATCGGGCGGAATCACGCTCGGGCAGCCCGCAGCTTGCGCCTGGAGCTTTCCGCTCCTCGCAAGACGCGCCCGCTGCACTTCGCGCAGCGCGGCGCGATTGGCTTGAATTTGCGTAACCTCGCTGCTCGTAACCGGAAGCGCATGAAAGTCGCTCAGCGGAATCACCGGGTAGGAACCGGCCGGCGCCGTGTAATTCGCCGAGCTCACGATGTTGCCGGTCGCATCGATCGTATTCGCGCAAAACGTCACCGGTGTTGCGTTCGTGGCCTTCCCCGTCGGATCGATCACGGCAACTTTTAACCAGGTCGACGCGTCGGGTACGAGGGGCGACGTCGAAGAACCGGGTTCGACGTTAAGCCCGGGTCCCGCCCAGTACGTAACCACGGTGGGCTGCGAAGCCGAGAACAATTCGTACGCCGGTTTGAGCATCATCGCATGCGGCGAAGCGGTATCGGGAAGATTCGTCATCGCATCGGCCATCGCCCGAGCTTGCCCCGCGCCGGACGTATACGATAATCCGTCGTACCCCGCGTCGACGAAATCGGTCATCTCTTGGTTGTAACGCACGTCGGAGAGAATGTCGGTTGCGTCGATGCGCGAGAACCGCATGAATTGCGCGGCGGGAGCGAGCGCTATGATGGAGGTCGGCTGGTGGATGACGCCGTGTCCGCAGCCGGGGGTCGCGCCAAACACGTTGCACGCGGTATCCCACGTATCGTAGACCGCGAGCTGCGTTCCGCGGAAATGCTGGCCGGTCAACGGGGTGAGGCCGTTCCAAATCGCGAGCGCGTGCGCCGACACCGCCGCCGCATTGTGGGCGCTCACCCACGCCGCAACCGTCGAGGGGCTCACGAAGATACTCGAATCGATGGGAACGTAGGTGACGTTCCCGGTGTCAACGCTCGGGGGCCATACGCCTTGCCCCCCGCCGCAAGCGCCCATCGTCAGCACGAGCGCCACGGCCGCAATCGAAAGAGTGCGCCGCATACCGAAAGTATACGCTCAAGGCGCGGGTACTTCTTTCCGCCTTCTACGCGACCGACGCCCGTTCGCGCAAAAATTGCTCCCAGGATACCGCAAGCCGGCGCTGCAGAAAGCGGCGGTGACACGCGATCAGGACGTGCGCGGTGACGAGCGCATCGTCGAGGGCGCGGTGTGCGGCGAGTTGTTCTCCCATCGTCTCGTCGATTCGCAGAAACGCACGCAGCGTTTGATTCCGGTGATTCGGCGCCTCGGGGACGAGCGCGCGCGCGAGCTTGAGCGTACAGATCGCCGCCTCCGCGTGCAAGTCGTGCAAAAACGAAAGATCGAATCGCGCGTAATGGGCCACGACGACGCGCGCCTCGCACCGCTCGCGTAGCTCGCCAAGCACCGAACTCAAGGCCGGAGCGTCGGCAACCATCTCGCTCGTGATACCGTGTACCTCGGTCGCCCGGGCGGGGATCGCGATGCCGGGGCACACGAGCGTGGACCAGCGATCGACCACGCAATCCCCGTCCACGAGCACGCAGGCGACTTCGACGATGCGGTCGGCCACGGGGCGCAAGCCCGTCGTTTCCACGTCGACCACGGCGTAACGATCCGGCAACATGGGGTCATCGTGGGCCATGGCTGTGCCACACGCATGGCGCGGTTCCCGAAGGCCCCCAGGCGGCGCGGCGTTGCCAGGCTCCGGGGTATTTGGTACTACTTAGGGGTGCACGTGCGGCCCGAGCAGTCGAAGCCCGTCGTTCGCGCGGCGGTTATTCTTGCCGCCTATTTCGCGTTGTGGATCGCCTTCGATGCACTCTCGACGTTCTATTATACGAGCAACTATATCGGGGCTTCCCGCGCGAGCCCGTGGTACCTCAGCGTTACGCTCACGTTCTATCTTATCTACGCATGCGGTGCGGCCTTCGCGCCGGCGGGCATCGTGGTCGAGTGGTTGCGTGCGGCAATTCTCGGAGTCGTCCCGCCGGTAACGCTACCGGTTCTCACGATCTTCGGCATTCAGCAAGTCCTCATCTACGGCGGCGCCGCGATACTGTTGCGGCGCGTGCTACGCGTTCGGATCCCGTTCGTCGACTTGCGTGACGTACTGCTTTACGTCGCCGTCGCAGCCGCAGTGGCGCCCACCGTTGCCGCCCTGCTTGGCGTATGGCTCTTCGTGTACGTCGGCGCGGTGTCGTGGCACGATTTTCTGCCGCAAGTGATCACCTTCGCAACGGGCGACGCCATCGGCTTCATCACGCTCATCCCCGCGTTTTCGATCGTGGCAGCACCGTTCGTGTCGCCGGAGCTGGCGCTGCCGGCCGAACCCGAGCAGTTGAGCATCGGCAGATTCGAGAGGGTTGCGCTCTCGTGCATCCTCCTAGGCTGCGCGATCCTCGGATATCACTGGCTCGCACTCGGCATCGCACCGCTCTACTTCTTCCTTTTTCTCCCCCTCGTCTGGATGGCCGCGCGGGGCGGGCTCCGCTTTGCGGCGATCGGCGTAGCGTACGCCGATCTCTCCGTCGTCGCTCTCGACGCGTGGTATCGCATTCCCGCATCGTCGTCGCTTGCGTATCAATCGTATATCGCCGCATCTTCGCTCACCGCGCTGATGCTGGGCGCCGTGGTGACGCAGCGTTGGCGCGCGGAACGGGAATACGCACGAACGCTGGAAGCCCAGGTCGAAGAACGAACGCGGCAACTCAATGCGGCGCTGCACAAGGCCGCCGTTACCAACAAAGATCTCGAAACGTTCAGCTATGCCGTGTCGCACGATCTACACGCTCCGCTCCGCGCCATTTCCGGCTTTGCGACCACCCTGTCCGAAAATGTGATCCAGACGCTCGACGAACAAAGCAGACATTATCTCGAGCGCATCATCGCGAGCGTCGAGCGCATGAGCGGCATGATCGAGGCGCTGTTAAGCCTCGCGCTCGTAACGCGTTCCGAAGTGCGCGCGGAGAGCGTCGACATAAGCGCCATGGCACGCGATCTCGTCGACGAGTTGATGATCGCCTACCCGGGTCGATCCGTGGACATCGCTATCGCCGACGGTTTGGTCGCGTTCGGCGACCGCCGATTGTTAAGCGACTTGATACAGAATTTACTGGCCAATGCGCTGAAATTCAGCGCGGAACGGGCCACTTCGCGCGTGGAGGTCGGCGTGCGCGAGCAAGACGGCGAGACGATCTATTTCGTGAAAGACGACGGCGTCGGCTTCAACATGGCGCATGCGGGCAAGCTCTTCGGCGCGTTCCAGCGCTTGCATGCGGCACATGAATTTCCGGGCATCGGCATTGGTCTCACCACGGCCCAACGCATCGTTCATCGCCACGGCGGCACCATCTGGGCAGAATCGGAGCCGGGCCAGGGCGCCTGCTTCTATTTTACGCTGCCCGGCAGCGGCGACGTAGCGTAGCGATCCTCGCCCATCGGAGAGCACCGGGACTATTGGCCCATGCGGCGGCGACGTTCGCGGCGGGCTAAAAAGATTTTCTGCGTAGGCGTGTGAAATCTCGACGCCGACATGGATCTTCCCTAAATGCAGGCATCGAATAGCGGATCGGCGTTTCTCGATGCCATCCTCAACGGACGCCCCAACACCGAAGCCGCTTGGCTCGAGTACTTCGAGCGCTTTCACGCCGATTTCCCGACGGCAAACGATCTCTTCACGCTGCTCACCACGCTCGATCGTCAAACCAGCTACGGACTGCTGGCGAGCGCGGCAGCAAAGACCGGAGGCGATGCGATCCTCGAGATCGCCTGCGGCGACGGAAACCTCATCGACGACCTGCTCGCCGCGTGCGCGCCGAGCGCGCGCGGTTGCGCTACGGACGTCTGCGGTGCGGAAATCGCGATCGCAAACCGGCGTTTAGAGGGCGATCCGCGGATTGCGTTCGCCAGCGCGGACGCGCGCGCGTTACCGTACGACGACGAGAGCTTCGATCTCGTCATCTCGCATCAATTCTTTAATTTTATGCCCGACCTGGGCCCGGTCTTGCGCGAAGCCGCGAGGGTTTTGAAACCGTCCGGCACCCTGCTCTTCGCGGTGAACCGCGGCTGGAAGGCCGATCGGAATTCCAATTGGGTACGCCTGTACATCGCCGCTCGCGATGCGTTGCGGGAGCAATATCCGCAGTACTACGAGCACGCGATCGTTGAGGACCCGCGCATCTATAGCGCGGACGGTATCACCGAGATTTTGACGCAGAGCGCGCTATTCGATATGCGCACGCTCTCCATCGACTCGGCAACGCCACGAGCGCTCATGACGCCGGATCGGGTGGCGGCAATCTACAACCGCATGTACGTCTTCGGCTCGCTTCCCGGAAAAGATGCCATCCTGGAAGCCGTCTTGCAACGCGCCGTGGGACTTTCGCAAGACGGCGAGGTCGAAATCGAAATCCCTTTTCGCATCGTTGGCGTCAAACGTCCGCGCCGCCGCCCGAATCTGAAGATCGTAAAGTGAAGTAAAAACTCGCACCTTTGCCGACTTCGGCCTCGGCCCATATCTCGCCGTGATGGCGATGAACGATGCGTTGGCAGGTGGCAAGGCCTATACCGGTTCCTTGAAATTCGTCGGCTCCGTGCAACCGCGAAAACGCGCCGAACAATTTCGCCGCCTGCTTCATGTCGAATCCCGCTCCGTTATCCCGCACGAAATACGCCGTCTCGCCGGCGCGTTCGATCGCGCCGAATTCAACGCGCGCGGCTTGCTGCTTGCTCGTGAACTTCAGCGCGTTTCCGAGCAGATTCTGCAACAGGTTTCGAAGGAGACTGGCGTCGCCGACGGCGCTCACTCCGCTCGCCACCACGAGATCCACCTGGCGATTCGGGTAGGCCACCATGAGTTCTTCCAGCACGTCGTTCGCCATCGCGCTCAGATCGACGCGTTCGGGGTGCAACGGCGAACGGGTCACGCCGGCGAGACCGAGCAGCGCTTCGATCATCTCCGACATCCTCGTCACGCCCGCGGTAATCCGCTCGATATAGCGCACGCCCGCGCCTTCGAGTTTGTCGGAATAATCTTCCGCGAGCGTGTTCGCTAACCCGGAGATCGCCCGCAATGGTGCGCGCAAGTCGTGCGATACCGCATAGCTGAAGGTTTCCAAATCTTTGTTTGCGGCGTTCGCGGTTCGTAGCGCCGCGTCGAGTTGGCAGGTCCGCTCCTCGACTTGCTTTTCGAGAGCGAGCGAATACTCGCGCCGCGCGTCGAACGACAGGAGCATCGTGATGAGCATACATTCGAGCATCAAACCGAAGTACGGGCCGTACGAGAAAAAGAATCGCGAGGTAAGATTCTCGGGGCCGAATCCAAGATTCTTGAGGTCCAAAAGCAGCGAGCCGATCATAAATGCCGACCACGCGACGAGCAGAATGCCGGCTTGCACCTGACCCCGGCGCCGGCAATAGGCGATCGTCACGATCCACAACGGGACGTAAAAGAACGCAAAGTTCCATGCGAGCGTCGGCCGGATCGGGAATCCCGCGAGCGCGGCGAGCCCGTAGGCCAAGCCGATGCCGCCGACAACGAGGTTGATACGGTCCAGGGTCGGACTCGTCTGGCGCAGTTTCAGAAACGCGCGTAAGAACAGCGTCGCGGCGAGCACCGTGATACCGTCGAAAAAGACGTCGCCCCGCGCCCATGAAAATGCGGCATTCGGCCACAAGACGCCGCCCGCAATACCCGAATCGTTGAGACGATACAAGAGCTGACAGAGGATGTAGGTCGCGTAGTACACGTACACCGCGCGCCGCAGCATGACGACGAGCACCACGTTCATGAGCAGCAGCATCAGCAGGATCGCGCACAGCGCGCCCGCCATGGCGATCACGACGGCGTTTGCCGTGACCAGCACGCGTTCGGACTCGACGCTCAGCGCGGTGCTTGGCTCGTTGCTTTGAATCCGCAGATACGCGGTCGTTACGCGCGCGGCCGCCGGGAGGCGAAACTCGACGACGCCGTAATCGCGCGTGGGCCGCTGCGCGTACGGTACGTTCGCACCCGAACGCCGATGCCAAAACGTGCCGTTCGGCTGCGCCACGTAGAGGTCGACGTACGACGGCTTATATCCGAGAAAGAGATAGAACCGATGCCAGGGCGCGGTCAGATACCGAAAGCGCAACCAATACGTGATCTTGGCATCCGCAAAGAGCTGGCCCGGCGGTCCGAACGGGCGGGCGACGACGTCGGAAACCCCAAGGGACGCGCCGTGTTCTTCAAAGACGTCGGTATATGGGGTCAGCTCGAGGTACGAAGCCTCCGGGCCGAGCACCAGCGTGGGAGCCGCCGCAGCAACGCGTGGAGCGAGCGTCACGCAAAGGCAAGCGATAAGCGCGCACAACGCGACATTCGATCGGCCGGGGCGCATACCCATGCGAATGGGACTTATGGCTCACGCCAACGTCCTCCCGCTAGACGCTTCCGACCCAACGGTCGCGGCAGCAGCGAGTTCCGGCGCAGGCTCGCTGCCGAGTTCGCCCAGGTGTTTTTCCCGATATCGCTCGTATTCGGCGCGCGCCATCGTAGGATCGCCGGCCGCAACCAGAGCGCGCAACACCAGGAGTTCGGAGGACTCATCAAAGGGTTCCGCGGCGCCCATCGTCCGAGCGATAGCAAGGGCACGATGAGCCTGGCCTCGCAGGAGAGCGTCCTCTGCGAGGAACGTGCCAAGCGAGCGAAACGTGAACGCTATCGTGTGCGCAACCGGCGCGAACCAATCCCAGCGCCAACGCCCCGCCCGGCCGGCCAAACGTTCGAAAGCCAGGGTGAATCGCTCTCGCTCGCCTTCCGATAACGCGTTGGAATTGCCGTCTGCGACGCTGCCCAATTCAACGATCTCCGCAAGCTCCGTGGTCGCCGACTCAGCCAGACTAGCAGCGAGACGAAGCGTACCGTTCTCGATCTCAACGCACCTTGGGTCGCCCAGTTGCTGACGCAACCGGTGAAGGCAGCTCTTCAACGCATTCGCGGCGGCGTCGCCGTCCAAATCCGCCCAGAGATGTTCCGAAACAATTTCCTTCGACACGCCTGGATGCAGCGCTAAGAACACCAGCAACGCCTCAGCAGACGGCGAGAGCGCGACAACCTCGCCGCCCCTCACGACACGCTGCCCGGTAAAGTCAAGGGTAGCGGATGCCTGCTCTTCCGAGCCCGGCTCACGCGGTGTCCGTAGGCGATCGATCGCATGTTGCATGATTCCGACGTGATGTCGATCTGCCCGAAGGGCTTCAACCGCCCGCGCAAGGGGACCGTATCCACAACGGTCAGCGATCGTTTTCGCCTCGGCGAGCATGTGATCACGCTCTTCGGCAACGCAAAGACTCGCGATCATCCGAGCCGCGATCTGATGCCACTGTGAAGGTCCCGAATCCGCAATCTCGACGGCCCGTACGGCGCGCTCCATTCGAACGTCCGCCCCATCCGCGGCCACCGTGGCAACGAGCAGCGCGCTTGCATAAGCAATCGCATCGTCGCCCGGCTCCCACCCGACATCTCCACCCATGTGCGTCACGATCGCCGCCCTAAACGCCGGCACGTCGTAGATCGGTGCGAGTTCCAAGGCGCTTGCAAGATAACGCCGATATGCACTACGATCACCGCTAAACCACGATTGGGATGCCCCTTCTAATGCAGCGGCGATGACGACGAAAGGCGAGTGCGACTGCCAGGACGCCGCGTCCATCGCGCGCAAGGCCTCCACTGCGCGTCCGCTCTCGCCGCTTTGATACATTGCACGGCTTGCAAGTATCAGTCCGATCGCGTACGCGCTCGGCTTTCGCGCAAACGACGTCCCGCACGTCAGCCATTGCGAGATAGCGTTGCTTTCGCGCCCCTCCATGGCGTCGCAATAGAACTCCGCGATCGCAAGAAGGTGTGCATGTGCGATCGGATCAGCCGCTTCACGCAGCCTCCGAAGCCGGAGCTGTGCAGCGCTCGGCTCTCCGCCTACGCCGCGAAGTATAACTGCCAGAGCCAGTATCCATAAACGATCCTCGTCGGCGACCCTCGGCGAATCGAGCAAAGCGTCTGCCTCCTCCGCTAGGGTACCCGGCGATTCAATGAAACATCTAGCCGTGATCAAAGCGATCCAAAGAGAAGGATAGAGTACGTACATCGGTTTCGCGATACACATTGTTTCAAGTACCAGCGAAGGGTACGCATAGTCGGCGAGGGTAGCCCGCGCCTCTCGGTCCGCCGGCAAGGCGGAGTTGGCACGGTCTAGGGCGCCTACGCCGAGAAATACGCGCGCGGCCCGGATCGCCTGCCCACGGGTAAGCAACAGCTCCCCCGCCACGTTCGCGACCTTTACCAGACGCGCGAAGCATCGGGCACGCAGATAGAGTTGCACGACCGGCGGCACGCGTAAACCACCGAGCGGATTCGCATCGAGAAGCTGGAACTGCCGCAAACGCTTTACAAGCAAGGCCGAGGTGTAGCAGGCGATCGACGGTTCGGGGTCATTGGAACGTTCGCCAACGCACGCCGTATAAAATAGCAATGCGTCAAACTCTTCTTCCGTAAGATCCCCGAGCACGTTGCTCTCGATCCAGTCGAAGAGATTTTTCCAGGCTCCCTCGTTGAGACATCTAAAAGGCGAATCGAGTTGCCCGGCGTGGGCGATCCGGATGACGAAATGCGCAACCTCCGGCCATCCGCCCGAGATTTGCAACACGGCAAGAATGTCGCGCCCTCTTATTTCACCCGGCGTAGCCAGCGAACGCAGCGCCGAATACCCCAGAGAGAAATCCGCCTTACGCAACACCATCGTGCGGTGCGATTCCAGAATGGACCCAATGGTGAAGCCCGGCTCACGTCGCGACGTTAGCAGGATGCGCCCACCTCGGGGCCGGTTATCGGCGAGTAGCGTGAGGAGCGGCCGCAAAAGCTCATCGCCGTCCGCCACGCCGTCGAGAACCACGACGCAATCGTCCATCGCGCTCCATGCAGAGGCGATCGTTGAAGCAGCCGCCGTTCGATCTCCGGCAAATGATGAATCGAATGACGTCGCGACGGCGACAAAGATGTCGCCCCCGGCCTCGACGGGTTCTACCCAGAAGCTCCGATCGAAATGCCGCGCGTATTCGGCCGCAAGTCGCGACTTACCATATCCGGAGGGCGCAAGCAGCCAGAGCATGATCGCCCGGGACGCTATCAGGTCGTCAGCCCAATCCCCTATATCCCCTATATGTTGCAAATGTCGCATAAATCGCGATTCATCCACCCGCCGAAACCAATGCTTCCATTAAGCGGACGCGATGCGAAGATCGTGAGAAGATCATATGAACGCCGCCAAGGCGTTCGCGCGAAGTAACGGCCTGTAAAACGCTGTTCCGTTTCCGCTTTGTATCTATCGCCAATGTATAGTGGTGTTGCCGCCCTCACGGGCCGGAACGCATGATCCTTAAGGCCTTGTAATGCAAACGAAAACAGCACTAGATATAAGTCGCCCAGACGCGATGGGGCTCTTGGCCCACCTGCGGAGCGCAGTACGCGCTCACCAAGACGAAGAGATATTCTGTCTTTGCGATCGCCTGCGCTATTGGGCGCTGCGCACGCATGCCCGCGCTGCAATGGCGGTTGCCGACGATATCGAGATAAATTGCCGGATCGGCGACTACGAAGATTGCCGCGCCTTGATCGACGTAGCGCTGTCGTCGGTGCGCAACATGACGCCATGCCCGTAACCCTCTCGCCCACCGCATCTCCGGCGAAACCGAGGCTCGCGGAATCTGCCCCGCTCAGCCCACGACTCCTCATTCTCAAAGAAAACTCGGTGTCTGCCGACGAGCTGGAGACGACCCTTGCAACCACCGGTTGGGACTACGATATCGTCTCCGTCGGATCGGTCGCCGAACTGGTTGCGCCGTTAGAACAATTTCAACCGCAAGCGGTTCTCCTCGTGTGCACGCTCTACCGCTTCGATGCAATCACAGCCGTCGGCCTAATACGCAAGAAGGTCTCCGTTCGACCGTTGGTCATCGGCCTCGGCCCCGTTACGGACGACGCTTTGGCCGCACTCTCGGCCGCAGGCGCCGACGTGCTCGCAGATCAACCAAGCGCTCTTTCCGTCGCGCTCGCAAGCATCGGCGGAGGCCCCAATGCGATTCGTCCTTATCGCGTCCCCGGCGTACAGTCCGAATACCAGCGCATGTTCGACACCGCGGACGACGGTCTGCTGATGCTCGATACGGAGGAAGTAATCGAGGACGTGAACGTGCGCGCGTGCACTTTGCTGGGCTACGGCTCCGATGCGCTCATTGGAAAAACGTTGGAGGAACTCGGCGTTTTCGGCGAGGATGCTGCGACGCAGCATCTCTTAGCAAACGTTCGCAAGTACGGCCATGGGTATGCCGATACGCTCGTTCTGCATACGCGAACCGGGCGCACACTTCAGGTGACGTTCCTCGCAAACACCTTTACCGACTCGGACAAGCGGCACGTACGCGTCGCCCTTCGCCCAATCTCCGCTTCGGGCAGCCAGGCGGGCGCCATGCCTAGCCAGTCGCCCGACCTGCGGTACCTCGCGCAGCAACGTTTTGTCGGAACAGTCATCGTCGGTTCAAACGCGGAGATATTGGAGGTGAAGGCGGCCGTAGCAAATTTCATCGGCTACACGCCCATGGAGCTCGCTGGAAAATCGGTTCTGACGTTTCTTCCCGACGATAAGAAAGACACATACAAAAGCATCATTCAGGCTGGGCTTGCGGGTGAACCCGTCGTCGCGCAGCTCATTTCCGGCATCGTGACAAAGGACGGCAACAAGCGCGACATCCTCGTGGACACGACGGCGACAACGTACCGAAACGAACCGGCGATCATCAGCGCAATATTCGACGTGAGCAATCGCAGCGATAACGAGCCCGGCCTCGCCCTCGAGATGCTGATCCTAAAAACCGAACACGACCTCTCGCCCGACGGCATCCTCGTCGTCAACGACTCGCGCTCCATCATATCCTACAATAGCCGCCTTCTTGACATCCTTGGCATACCAACGCCTCAGCATCGCCTCACGATGGAAACCGACATCATCGCGCACGAAGCTGCCGCGGTTCAGGACGGCGACGCTTTGCGCGCACGCATTGAGGAAATCTATTCGCATCAAGACCGTTCAAGCCAAGACTATATCCGGCTTGCGGACGATCGAACGCTGGAACGCTACTCGAGCCCAATGCACGCCTCGAACGGCTCCTACGTCGGGCGCGTCTGGTTCTACCACGAGACCACCGTACGCAGCCGTTTAGAACGTGAGAAGCGTCGGTCGAGCGATCGGCTCAAGACTCTGAGCTTGGGCAATACGCTCGTGCTGAGGGCATCCGGCGAAAACGCTCTGATCGGCCAAATGGCGCGCACCATTGCCGATGCAGGCGGATACGCGCTTGCGTGGATCGGTCTCGTGGAGGATCCGCAGACCATGACGCTGCGAACGGCCGCCATTGCCGGGAGCGCGGCGGAGCGCCTTAGCGAGGGCGAACCGATAAAGCCCGTCCTCACCTTTTACTCGGCACCGGTACAGTCCGTATCCGATGCGCCCACGCCGAGCGGCAAAACTACGAAGGTGGTGTTTCCGGAAACATGGCAACAGATCGCTCTTGCCTGTGGCGTACATTCGACCACCACATTTCCGATTATTAGCGGGGCCGACGTTATCGGTGCAGTCGTGATCGGTTCGTCCGACGCTGCGGCGATCGAACAAGCCGATTCCGACACGCTCTCCGAACTTGCCGAGGATTTAGGCTACGGTATTGCGGCATTGAGGTTACGCGACCGAAACCAGGCGGTGCTCGAGCGCTTGAACTCCAGCTGGGACGCCATGGTCCACACCATCGGCAGGGTGGTAGAGTTTCGGGACCCCTACACTGCGGGCCACCAGGAACGCGTGGCGCTGCTCGCCGTTGCCATCGCCCGCGAGCTAAAACTATCCGACGACGACGTGCACGCGATACGAACTGCGTCGCTCGTCCACGACGTTGGGAAGATCTATGTCCCGTCGGATATTCTCACCAAGCCGGGAATCCTTTCGAGCCTGGAATTCGAAGTGCTCAAGACCCACACGCAGGCCGGCTCCAATATCCTCAATGATATCGAATTCCCTTGGCCCATCGCCGAAATCACCCTACAACATCACGAACGCCTCGACGGCTCGGGCTATCCCAATCAACTGAAAGGCGATGAGATCCTCATGCCGGCGAAAATCATCGCCGTCGCCGATGTCATGGAAGCCATGACGACGCATCGCCCATATCGGCCCGCGCACGCGCTGGACGAAGCTCTCGCAGAAATTCACAATGGGCGCGGGTCCCGTTATGATGCCGCAGCAGTAGATGCCTGCACGAAGCTTTTCCACCGCTTTGATTTTTCTGAAACTGACGGGAGTACTGAATAATGAACATTCTCGTAGTTGACGACAACCGCGTCAACGCAGCTCTCTACAGGCAGGTTCTGTCCGCGATACCCGACGCCGCGACGTTCTGCTTCTCCGACCCCTTTGCGGCATTGAAGTGGTGCCGCGCTCAGACCCCGGATCTCTTGATCGTCGACTACCGAATGCCCGGCATCGACGGTATCCAGTTCATGCGAGCTTTTCACAAACTACGCGGTACGGCTTCGGTTCCTATCATCATGCTGACCGCCGTTGCTAGCCCCGTTCTCTGGCAAATGGCCATCGATGCCGGGGCAGCGGCGTTCTTCCTGAAGCCTATCGACAAGACGCGTTTCTTGGCGAGTGTCCAAATGCTCGTCCATAAAATGCCGCCACCCTTCGTTAAGCAGGTCGCAGTGACGTGACTGAACCAGACGGCGTGACGAGCGTCATCGATTCGTCGGACCTGCTGCACTACAAACTCCTGTATCAGCAGGCGCGCGACATCATTTTATTCGTGCGCCGGGGCGATTCGCGCATCCTCGAGGCAAACCAGGCTGCAATTGATGCCTACGGATACCCCGGCAACGAATTAAAACAAATGACCACACAAGACCTATGCGTCGACATGGACGCCGCGGCTGCACCCAGCATCGCGCCGCGGGAGCCGGGAGCACCCGGGCTTGTCGAGGCGCGACACCGGCGCCGCGACGGGAGTACGTTCCCCGTGGAAATCGCCGAAAGGAGCACTATTATTGGCGGCGATGTGGTGAATCTGGCGATCATTCGCGACATAACGGAACGTCACAACGCCGAACAGGCGCTCGATGCAGCTCTTCGCGAAGCGATCGACGCGTCGCGACAGAAATCTGAATTCGTCGCAACGATGAGCCACGAAATTCGCACGCCCATGAATGCCGTCATTGGCATGACCGATCTTCTGTTGCGAACCGATCTCGATGCCCGGCAGCGCAGTTACGCCGTTACCGTGCGCGAGCAAGGCGAAGCATTGCTGCTCCTCATTAACGATATTCTGGATTTCTCGAAAATCGAGGCCGGCAAGATGAAGGTCTGCACCGGCGAATTTGACGTCGTTGAACTGGTCGAGGGAACGGCAGCCGTGCTGGCGCCGCAGGCGCACGCAAAACGTTTGTCGTTAATGACCTTCGTAGACCCGCGCATAGGGACGCAGCTCACCGGTGATGCGGGGCGCCTGCGTCAGGTACTGCTGAATCTCGCGGGAAATGCGCTAAAATTCACCGATGCGGGCCGAGTCGTCATTTCGGCTAGCCTGGTTCCCACAACATCGGACGACGTGCGCGTCGTCTTTTCGGTGGCCGACACCGGAGTCGGCCTTTCGGATGCGGCGAAAGCGCACTTGTTCCAACCGTTCTGTCAGGGCGACGGATCCGCGTCGCGCAATTACAGCGGAACGGGTTTGGGGTTATCGATTTCGCAGCGTCTCGTGCAGCTCATGGGCGGCGTCATTGAAGCAGACAGCCTACCGAATCAGGGGTCGACGTTTCGTTTCACTTTATCGTTCCCGGCCTCGGGACCCCTCTCGCAAGTGCGGGCGCTCGAGGTGACACGCCGTGTCTTGGTCGCCTCGAGTGATCCCGTTTGGCGCGAGATCGTGGGCCGATATCTAGCGGAATGGTCGATACAAACGCATGTGATGTCCGACTGGCGTGATGCCGTTTCTAATCTCGAATCGGCGCTGCGAGATGGGCACCCCTACGATGTTTTGCTCGTCGACGCGCCGCCGCAGCATGCACAGCATAGGAACCTAAAGAGGACGATCCGTCGGGACCCGCGTTTTGACGCGACCCGTTTGCTGTCCATTTTACATTTCGACGAACCATGGGAGAAAACGGATCTCTCGCCGAGTACCCAATGCAATAGTCTGGTGATGCCTGTCCGCCGATCCGAGCTCTACGATCGTATCCTAAACCTGCCCCAACCCAAAACACGAGGGCCTGCTGCGAAGCGTTTCCATGAAGATCGAGTTGTAAAGCCGATGCGAATCCTGGTCGCAGAAGACAATGTCGTCAATCAAGGGCTGTTACTCGAGCAACTGCACCTCCTCGGGTACGAGGCCGATGCCGTTAGGAACGGTGCTGATGCCGTCGCAGCCTGCGCAGCGAACGAATACGCGGTAATCCTCATGGATTGCCAAATGCCGGAGATGGACGGCTTTGCCGCAACGCGGGCCATTCGCGCGCAGGAGGCGCGCGGCGCCTCGCACAGCCGCATCATCGCGCTAACCGCGAATGCCATGCCGTCGGACAAAGAAGCATGCCTAGCAGCCGGGATGGACGCATATCTTGCTAAACCGGTTGACTTGGAGCGGCTCGAAGAGCTGTTTAACGAACCCGACGGCGCCATTCTGGACGTGTCCCGTCTGTTGGATATCTTTGATGGAGACGCTGCCGCGGTCGAGAGATTTTTGTGGTCAGCTTTGCCCGATTTGCGCGAGCTTCTCAACACGTTTCGAAATGCCGATTCGCCCGATGCTCGGGAACGGTTGGCGCACGAACTCAAGGGCGTCGCTGCAAACATCGGCGCGCGACGGCTTGCCGCGGCATCGTCCGACGTCACGGAGGCTCTTAAGTCCGGCGGCGCCGACGAGGCAACGTTGGCGGCTTTGTGGTCCGCTGCCGATGATCTCATGCACCTCATCAGTAAATACGAACCGCAGGTGGTCCATGACACAACCGGATAGGTCCAAACGGCGCGTGCCGATTCTTTTTTTCCACGGCCCGAATGCGGACCCAACCGAGGCTCCTTTCGCCCTGGGTCCGACTTTCGAAACGGTGAAGTTTTCTAACGCCATCAGGGCGTTGCGACATTGCGCAAGCGGCGATCTAAAGGCCGCGCTCATCGACCTCCGTACGACGGGCGAGAGCGGGATCGATCTCGCCCGGCAATTGCGCGACCACGGCTTCGATCGGCCGATCATTATTGCCGGACCCGGAGTGTCGCGCGCCCCAACGCTGGCAGCCGGCTTGCGGGTTGACCACGTGGATACAAACGCCGTCCATTCGGTTGAGCTTGCGAACCGCATTCACACGGCCATCGAAGCACATCATGCGCTGCACGAATTACGTTCCGCATCGAAGCACGCCGAGAAGCCTCGTGCCGCGGCCGCGCGGCGCGCAATTGCAATCGCCGCGCTGCTTGCCCTCGTCGTTGCAGCTCTGCTCCTTCGTTGGGGCCCTCCTCCACCGATCGTTCAAGCGATCGCTCGCGCGGCAGCCACAACGGCACCAACCGCGACGGCTTCGCGCGGTTCCCAGGGTGGGCCAGGCAGCGCCGGCCAGCAATCTTCCGAATCGAAGACAGATCCACGCGGCGCCGCACCGAGCTCGGCTGCTAGCGACCCGCCGAATCATGCGCCCCTCCTCCCATCGCCGCCTGCGTTTGCGCCTCCTCCGGGATCGTCCCCGGCAACCGGCACGTCGTTCTCAAAGACGACGCCGGCTGGGCAAACTGCACCAACTCCCGCGGCTTTTGGGGCCTCCGTGAATCCTCCCGGGAGCAGCACCCCGCCACCCCTCGCTGCCAGTTTGGCCCAAGTGATCGCAGCAGGCGCTGTCGACGGAGCAAGCCTCACGGTGTCCGCCTCACAAGGAAATCCCCTCTACCAGCACAACCCTGACGTCCCACGCACGCCCGCTTCGGCAATTAAACTGGTTGTGGCTGCGGTCGCACTAGCGCAGTTAGGAAACGACTTTCGCTTCACGACGTCGATGGGATCCCAAGAAGCACCACGGGCGGGCGTACTCGCGCGCGATCTCATCGTACGCGGCGACGGCGATCCTTCGCTGGTCACGAGCGACCTCGTACGGGGCGTTGCGATGCTCCATCGCGAAGGCATTCGCCGCATAAACGGCAGCCTCGTCGTTCTCACCTCGCCGTTCTCGACGAAGCAGCGCAACGCACAATGGCTCTCAAGCGACCTGACATTCCCGTATGCCGCAGGATCGGCAGCAATCACACTCGACGGCAATAGCTCCGCGGGCGTCGCGATTAAGGATGTCCCGCAGTTCACTGGTGCCACGCTTGCGCGCGTCCTGCGCGATGCGGGCATATCGGTCGGCCAAGGCGTCCGCGTCGCAGTCGACGCCCCCCAAAGATGGAACGGTTGGAACCATCGCTCCGCACCGCTAACCGCCCTGTTGCACGAAATGCTGTCGACATCGGACAACCTTGCGGCAGAGCAGATATTGCGTCGCCTCGGCGTCGCCCGATTAACCTAGGGCTCGCCCACCAACAGCATACCCCCCGAACAAGCCGAGCAGCGCGAGTGGGGGAATCCGCCCCCCCGCCATA
>VFSW01005266.1_pt1 | contig 19169 bp, 14 predicted proteins | sample 5358111 | NCBI WGS metagenome assembly VFSW01 (sample SAMN11554181, study PRJNA540505) | mine drainage metagenome | isolation source: sediment from site ElyBrook_90M | place: USA: Ely Copper Mine, Vershire, VT | collected 2017 | reverse complement strand
GGATCCGTGGCGGCCACTGCCGCAGCGGTTCCCGAATGTCCCGTGCTGCACGAACTGCCGGGACACCATCCTGCCAATCTCGCGATAACAAAAATTCCCGCTACTCCTACCAATGCCCATGTCAAAACTTTCATCTCTTTGCCTTTCCTTAAATTATGATTTATCTTCGTTTAATGCAACCGTTAGCTTAAACGAAAGGCTGGCCGGAAAAATGCTCTTGTGATATGTACGCCTGGCTAAGTATTTGGAAAATCACTCGTTGGTGGCTAGCGTGTAAGCAAGGAAGGATTTTTGCCTCTTCGCGTGCGGGTCCACAGGATGAAGCTGCTTGATCGTAATCGCGAGCAGCAATACGCTGCTCAGCACGAAGTATTCGCTTAGATCGGGATGTTCCGCGACATCCATGCTGAGCGCCCCCACAATTCGATCGATCGAATTTCAGGGATGAAATTATTTGGCAATTCATTGTACACGGAAGGCGTTGAGGGTGGTTTGGGATGGAAGATAATGACAGAAGTAACGCTGAATAAACAAAGCTTTCTCACCACGCTGGAAACGATAAAAACCAAGTTTGAACTCGCCGGTCCGTCCCTCGTGCTCGAAACGGAGGCGGATGGAACCCGTTTTGCCCTCACAGCGAAACGCCGCGATGCCCCGGATGTCCGCGCGTTTGGGCCCTGCCAAGTGAACGGCTCACCAGTTTCGATTGCCTGCGATATTTCGGAGTTGGAAGCCGCGATAATGAATGCGCACTCGGACGCTAAGGAGGAAAGCCTCACGCTCCTCATCGGCGAAGGAATTTGGGTGAAAGACCCGAATTCGGCAACAGTTGATTTGTGAGCGAGGCGCTTGGGAGGGGGCCCACCGCGCATCTCCTGCCCATCACGTCTCCTCCACACATAACTTTCACAAGCGTGTTCTCGTTACGAACGAAGTAATTTTCAGGGGCGTTAGTTGGTAGTATATGCACCTCGTTCGCCGCGCGCCGCGCTATCTCCTGATGATGCTCCTTCTCGGGGCATCTGGCTGCATGTGGTGGCACAATTTCTCGACCTATTTCAACACGGTCTATCTTGCTAACCAGCATATCGAGGCCTATGAGGCGGAGCAGCGCGCCATCGTCCCCGCTAATCCGAATGGCGCAATAGCGGTCCAGCACCACCGCTGGCTCGACGAAGAATATTTCATTCGCGAGCGGCAACTTCAAGAAGGCGATGCCACGCCGATCACGCCCTCCTTTTCCGAATCGCTTGGTGCGACACGGGAGATTCATAATGTTCACCTCGATTCCGCTATTATTCTTGGATCGAAGATCCTCGCGGATAAGAAAGGAACAAAATATTTGGAGGACGCGCTCTTCATCGTCGGCAAAGCGGAATTTTACAAGAACGATTTTACCGACGCCGAACGAAAATTCCTCGAATTGCTCTCCCGCTATCCGAATACGAAATATGGCGCGGACGTGCAGATCTTCCTTGCGCGCTCGATGCTGCTGAACCACGATCTCGATACTGCGGCAATGACGCTCGTTCACGGACTCAAGATGGCGCAGGAAGCCGGCGATAAGACGACTATCTCGAATGTACACCGGGCGCTGGCGGAACTCATTTACGCGCGAACTCCCGATTCACTTTCTGGGATCGCAGGCGAGCTTCGCCAGGCGGAGGCGGGACTTTCTGGCGAGGAGTTAGCGCGGCTGGCGTATGAAGAAGGTGCGATCGATTACCTGAATGGCGATTGGCCGCGGGCCGAACGAGCATTCCATATCACGTCGGATAATGCGAATGACGATTGGCTCTCCGGCGAATCGCGCGTCGCGCATGCGCTTGCGCTCCGCGAAAACGGCGATCTGGATGCCGCACGCGCCGAACTGGCGGAGGTCGTTGGCCGAATAAAATATAGTTCCTCGCAGCCAGCGGCCCGTTTCGAGCTTGCCTATACCGATGAATTGATCGCGCGCAAAGCGGTTGACAATAATCTTCGCTCGACGGAATTTCGCGATCGGTTCCATCCTGCGCTTCAGGCGGAATATTATTCGCTTGACACCATGTATAGAAATTCGAGCGCGCTCATTATTTCCCGCGCCAAATTTCGCGAGGCGGAAATGTACCGTGAAATGGGCCTCTACGATTCCGCAGCAAGCACTGCGGCGGGGCTCGTGGTAACCAAGGATTTTTCTTCGATGGCGATGAACGAATACGTTTCTGGCATCGCCAGTTCACTTGCGAGCTTTGCTCGGTGGCACAAGGAGTTGGATCGTCTCGATTCGCTGACGGCGGCCCTGAAGCGGCCTTCCACACCGGGGCGTGCTGCCCAGGTCCATGGGGAAACGGAGGATGCCGCGATCCACCTGCAGGCGATGCGCGAGGCTCTCGGCACGCGATGGAATCCAGCCCGGCCCATACCCTTGAGCAAACAGGATTCCAATGAGATCCGGTTGATCGAGTCGCGTCTGAAAGCGAAGGCGCCTCGGGAGATAGTAATTAAGGACACCGCGCTCTTTCTCGATAGCCTCTATGGCGTCATGGCAGATGCACACTTCGAACTTGGCCGCGCTTACGAGACGTTTGGTGAAATTCCGCAGGCACGCGCCGAATATCGCGATGCCATGGCAGTGGGCACATCTTCAGCGATGCCTGCCATTATGGATACTGCTAAAATCGCACTTCGCGCGCAGACGCTCTATGCGTGGCTGGAACTCGAACATCAGGAAAAGAATCAACCCGTCTTCGATTCGCTGCTGCATCAGTTGCTCACGCAGTATGGACAAACGATTTATGCCGGAGAGGCACGCATTCTCTTCCAGGCTATGATGAAGAATTCTCCCGGAGAATTGGCCTATTCCCAGGCATACCAAACGCTTGAAGGTCAGGGTCTTGACGCCGCAAAACCTGCGCTGCTCCATATTGCGATTACATTTCCACAGGAGGATGTCGCGCCCCGTTCGCTCTATGCCATCGGCGAACGGTATGAAGAAGCCAAACGCTACGATAGCGCGCTGGTTTATTACAAACGTGTTTTGACCGAATATCCATATTCCCCCTATGCGCTTGCCTTGCGCCCACGGCTTGCGGATGCAAGCGTCACCGGCGTGCCGCACGCGCCGGCACAGAATATTAATCCATTGCTCCAGCGCGGTAATGAACCAAAGGTGCTACAACAGGTCCACCCGTGGAACCAGGGAACTCCTCCCGGATCGCCGGGCGCAAACACTCCTCAAACGCCGACCAGGTTCGCACCTCCACATCCGGGCGAACCGCCGCCGTTGCCGCCAGGAGTCCCTTTACAACCGCTTCCGCCGGGAATTCATTTACCTCCTGGTGCTCCGATACCCCCTGGTTTTGCGCCACCGCAGGATAGTAATTCGTCACACGGATGATAGGCGAACGAGCTTTTTTCCATGACTCAATCATCTTCTTCTACCCTATCCCCTGTCACCCGCCGTCACGAGCTTGCGGACGGATTAGTCACGCTCCGGTTCCGGAATCCGCGCATCGCGCGAGAAACCCTTGCGGGGCAATTTGTTAACGTGCTGCCCAAAGCGGGCTTTCTCGACCCGATGCTCCGCCGGCCATTTTCCGTGTACTGGACAGAAGGTGACGAAGCCGAGATTATCGTGCAGGCGCATGGTCGCGGTACCGGCATCCTCGCTGAAACGCGCGAGGGCGATATGCTGGATGTGTTGGGCCCGCTGGGAAAACCGTGGATGTATAAATCTGCGGACTACATGACCGCCGTATTGCTCATCGGCGGCGTCGGCGTTGCCTCGATCCCAATGCTCACCCGCGCGCTTGAGGCAGAAGGAATTTCGATTCAGACATTTTATGGCGCTCGAACCAAATCACTCCTCGCACTCGATCGCCTTACGAATCTTCACCTCGCAACCGACGATGGCTCCGAAGGTTATCACGGCTCGAACGTGATGCTCTTACGCTCCTTTCTCGAAAAAGGAAGTTTGGAATCGCCAAAACTTTTTTCCTGCGGCCCGACCGGGATGATGCGCGCCGCGCAATCCCTTGCCGCCGAATTCGGAATCCCGTGCGAGGTCAGTCTCGAAACGGAAATGGCTTGCGGTATTGGAATTTGCCAGGGATGCCCGGTGCGAAATGAAGAATCGGTTTTTCTCTCGACGGGCCGGCGCTACCGGCTCGTTTGCACCGATGGGCCGTCGTTCAATTCGGAGGAGATTGTGCTATGAATAAACCAGCACTAAATGGAATGGCGACGCCCGATCTCACCGCCAAGCTCGGAAGCGTGGAATTCAAAAATCCAGTGCTTGTTGCGAGCGGAACGTTCGGCTATGGTGCGGAGGCGAAGCAGTGGTGCGACCTCGAGCAGCTTGGCGGCGTCGTCACGAAATCAGTGAGTTGGAAGCCGCGCATGGGCAACCCGCCGCATCGAATTATCGAGACGGCAAGCGGAATGCTGAATTCCATCGGACTGGCGAACGTCGGAGTGCATACATTTGTCAAGGAGAAGCTTCCTTACCTCGCGCAATTCGATACAAAGATCATTGCGAACATCGCCGCGTCTTCGATGGAAGAATACCGCGATGTCCTAGAACATATCGAAGCGAACGCGGTTGAAAATCTTGCTGGCTATGAGATTAACATCAGCTGCCCGAATGTGAAAGATGGCGGCCTTTCCTTCGGTACCAGCGTCGCGCGAACCGAAGAGCTCACGACACTGCTTCGTGCTTCGACCGAACGGCTGCTTATCATCAAGCTCACGCCAAACGTCACGAGCGTCGCACCCTTCGCTCAAGCCTGCGAGCGCGCCGGTGCGGACGCGATTTCGCTCATCAATACGCTCGTTGGAATGTCGATCGACATTTACACGCGCGAGCCGAGGCTGAATACCGTGACCGGCGGGCTTTCCGGACCCGCTATAAAGCCTATTGCACTAGCCCAGGTATATCAGGCACGAAAGGCATGTTCCCTTCCAATTATTGGTATCGGCGGAATAGTTACAGCGGAAGACGCCGTGGAATTTATGATTGCCGGCGCGGACATGGTGCAGGTGGGCACCGCGAATTTCGTGTACCCCGATGCGGGCGTACGTGTGGCGGATGGGCTGGCTGCATATATGAAAAAGCAGAATGTTGAGCAGGTTTCGGAGCTTGTGAACTCGCTCAACATTAGGGCAGAATTAAAAGCTGCGGGATGGTAATTTTTCTCTCTACAACCGAAGTTGGTACTTCTTTTGAAGAGCGTGTTCACGAAATCTACTAAGTTCAATGAGATTCAAAAGCAGGCACCTTGCACTTATCGCACTTATCGCACTTATCGCGGCGGGTTTTCTCATCATGTTCGTCATTATCGACCGCTGGAATGCTGCCGAATATGCCCAGGCCATTTCGGAAATCCACGTTCCAGCACCCCCGCCATCCGGCACGAAGAGCATCACAGAACTCCCGGTGCCGCAGGAAGTTACGCTATTTGGCGAACAGATTCCTTTAGATAATTGGTTTGTCCACCAGCAATTCGAGCGCGATTTTTATTATAATTGGAACCAGGCCTATGCACTTGTTATCTGGTGGCAGCGCTCTGGCGAATATTTTCCGATGATTGAAGAGATGCTCCGCAAAGCTGGGCTTCCTGACGACTTGAAATATCTGGCCGTCGCCGAAAGCGGACTTACCAATGTAAAATCCCCCGCGAACGCCAATGGCTTCTGGCAATTTATTCCTGGCACGGCTCAGCGATTCGGCCTGCGCGTCGATGGCCTGATCGACGAACGACTCGATCCGGAGAAGGCTACCCAAGCGGCGATCGCTTATTTTAAATATATGAAGTTGTTGCTTCCTACCTGGACGCTGGTTGCCGCCGGATACAACATGGGCGAAGATAACGTGCTTGCAGCTATGCAATGGCAACACGCCAGAAGCTACTGGGATCTTTTCCTTAATGACGAAACCATGCGCTACATCTTTCGCATTGCGGCGATTAAAGAGCTAATGTCGCACGGCGCAAAGTATGGACTCGATTTCTCGCGACTCACCCCCTATCGCGTTCCCGAAATAAAGCACGTAACCGTTCACGGGCCAATCGCCTCGATTGCGGATTGGGCCTTCTCACAGGGCTATCTTTATAAAGATGTGAAAGTGCTAAATCCCTGGCTCATTGGCCGCAGCATCCCAGATGGGGCTTTTCAGATAGCCCTACCCTCCACCGACGAGGACCGCGCCAGTGTGAAGTGAGCGTGTTTGGCACGATAGTAGCTCAACCAATTCTACAAATCATCGTAGAGTCACAAAGCAAATTGATCAAATCCATGAATCACGTGCACAAATCATTTCCGTTTTACTTCATTGCCGCCGCAATCCTACCAATCCTGCTCACATACGGCTGTTCCAGTTCGACCACTGCCTCGAGCAGCGGATCGACCGTGACGATGCAATCGCAGCTAGCGACCTCCGCCGTCGATCGTGCCATGCCCCTAAAGGGCGCCACACCTGGCAGCGTCGATTTCGATTCGATCGTGATTACGAACGCAATCGTATTCGTCAGCGATGTCAAGCTCCATTCCGATGTGGAGGATACGAACGCGGATGCCCACGATCAGGAGATTAAGACCGGCCCGTTCGTCATCGTGTTCGATTCAAGCGGAACGCACGTAGTGACCGATGCCACGATCCCCGCCGGCACGTATGACCGCGTCAAGTTTGAATTTCACAAGCCGAACAAAAACTCGGATGAAACTTTGCTAGCACAATATCCGATGCTTCAAAATGGCGGGCAAACCTATAGCGTTTGGATTTACGGCTACACGGTAAAAAATGGGATACGAACGTCATTTTCCGTTACCTCCATACGCTCCGAAAACGTCTCGCTTCGATTCGAGGATAAGAACGATAACGGCCTGAATAACATCGTTTTGAACTCCAATTCTTCGGCAACGCTCCTCTTTGAGCTCGATCCGCGCATCATCTTTCATCTCGGCGGCGGGCTTGTCGGCAATCTATTCGATCCGCGCGATCTTACTAATCATCAGCAGGACATCGACAACAACATTTTGGCGGCCATTCGCGTCGTAGAATTTTAAGATAATCTCTGAGCAGGCAGTTCTATGCTTTCCTGGCGAGGAGGCTTTTTCGACCGAAGAAAAAAACTCCGACGAAGCAATCTCTTAGCGCCAGGATTGCTTCGTCGCGATTGGCTCTCTTTGCTCGCCTAATGCACTTCGCTACGACTGCAAAATCCTAATATCTCGCCTCGATCACCAATGCACCGCCATAGCTTGGCGCAAAGCTACTGAAATTGCAAAATAGCAGCGCGCCAATTCCGGCGTAGCGAAATGGCTCGTAGATCGCTTGAAGTTGAATCGGCAGGCCGAGCGAATACTTAAAGGTATTCGGCGGGTATAAATAATATACTGGACTCGATGGTCTTCCGAACCGGCGCCAGCGTTCGCGATATGCGTCGAAGCCAATACCTGCCGTAAGCCCGGCATGAAAATAATCCGAAGGACGCTCATATCGCGCCAAGAGTTGGTCCATTGCAATTCCATATAGCAGGTCGAATTCCGAGTAGCTGCGTCGCGGCAAATTCTGAGTTACGCTCGCGCTGCTCACAAATCCGGCAGAGAGAAGGCTGATTCCCATTTGATAACTTGCATCTCCAACATACGTGGCTGGTGTGAGCGCGCCAAGTCCAGCATTACCGCCAAAGCCAAAAAGGACCCGATATCGCGGCTCCTCCGGCTGGACATATCGCGGAACACCGATTTCTTCCTCCAAATAGCTTTGATTCATTGAAGCAAGCGTCTGTGCGCGAAGGGTATGAGCGGTTCCCGACGCTAAGAACGCCATCACCGAAAGCGAAAATATTTTTCGAGGTGTGAGCATTAGTTATCACAAGCTATTAGCAAAAAAAGAACCCGCTCCGTTTCCGAAAGCGGGTTCTTTGCGGGAAGACCATACTTACCCCGAATTTGATGTAGCCTGTTGGATGCATGACCGCCTGGAAGGTTTAATGCGACGCCGGAGCCGGCTCCAGCGTCGCCGTTTTCAATTTTCCCGCGCTATGTGCTTCCCTCGCAAGGATGAGTTCGATTAGCGCTAAAATAAGTGCGGCCCAAAGAAAGGATTGCCAAAGCTCGACACCATATCTCGATTGCTCGACCGTTCGGATAAGCTGTCGGTCGCCCGGCTGCAACGAAAGGATGGAAGGCTTTGGATTCGCCATTCGCGCGGCGAAATATGTTTTCATTTGGCTTGGGCTTGCCGCGCGGAGATCGGATTCATCGCTCTGGATATTCACCGCGAAGGCCGCAATCGGATCCCGCGCTTCAGCATCCCGGAAGACGGTATAATTTCCAGCTACGCGCGCCGCATCCATTTGGAGGTCGGGCGTTCCATCCGGAGCCTTGCTGACGCGCTCCATAGCACTTGTTCCATCCGGAGCCTGTACGAGGACCGTTGCGCCTGCCTGCATTCCTGCAAGCGCTGGCAGGCGCACCTGGAATGGCTCGGTCGTTACAAAAGCGTTCGGCTGGTTCTCGTCGAGCGAGGAATGCACGGAACTGACGTAGGCTGCCGTTCTTCGAATAAGCGGGAGAAAAATACTCTTTCGAGGAAAATCGCTGTAATCAAGCGTCGGTGGAATTCCGTAGAGGAGGATGTCGCCTTTTGCCAGCCTCGACTCTACCAGAAATGGCGATCCATTCGAGAGCTTGATAAGTGGGAGTCCGGCATTCGCACCAAGATCGTACGATTCAAAGATTTTTGGTGAAGCAATACTTTGCAAAACCGAAGCGCTATTCATCGCCGATTCGAACATACCAGAAAAAAACGGATCTGCAAATTCCATCGAGGCGAAGCTCAGATAGTGCGCATCGCTGACGATGCTCGCATCGTCCGGTATTCCTTCCTTGCGCGTGATTTGCGGAAGCGAGAGCGCCGCAAGATCGGGATTTACTGATGGAATGTCCGTCTTTGGCATGAGAAACACCGCAGCCCCATGGCCCGATGAGATATATCCTTTCAGGCCGGCGAGATCGATTGCATCGAGAGCCTTCGGCCCAAGTCCAACGAGGACCCCGTCATAATTTTCCGTATTGGCGGAAAGGCTCCGCAGTTCACTAAGGGACTTTACTTCTGTTTCGAACGGCATGGCCCCTTGCGCTTGCGAGAGCGTTTGTTCGAGTGCGAGCTTGATGAAACTGGCATTCGAGGGATCGTCCATAAAAATTCCAATCCGGCGCGAGAGTGGAATGGTGATGACGGCAAAGCGGGTGTTGTCGAACGGGAGCGCGTCCGGTTCGAGCTCCGCGCGAACTTTTATAATACCGGATCCGCGTGACGGCCCTTCGAGCGTAAGGTGCTGCGATTCCCCGCCAGCAATGGAAGCGATCGTCTGCTGCGCGACGCGCTCGCCATTATAAAAAAGCGAGATTGCAATATTTTGCGCCGGTTCGGAGGTTGTATTCCGTACCCATGCCTCAAATTGAATGGGCCTGCCCGGCTCGAAGATCGTCGTGATGGCGTGGAGTGAATCGAGCGACAGATTCCTTCCGGCGAGATGCTCACCATTGCCGAGAGTCATCGTAAAAACGCGCGTTGAAGCATCGAATAGCTTGCTCGCATGATTCGAATCGGTTACCTTAGCCATGCCGCCCGTTTCATCGCGAAGATTTCGCGCCTGATCGTCCGAGAATAGATAGACTTCCTTGTTGACGTTGTGTGAGCCGGACAGAATACTGCTTGCCATGCGAAGCCCGTCGGAAAGCGAGACTGGACGGTCGGCAAGGTGGACATTGTTCAATGCGGCGAGCACTTCGCGCTTCGTGCGCATCGGATGGTACGGCACGCCGCGCGCAATCGAGGCGAGTGGAATGACGGTGGCGTTGTCACCATCCGTCATCACTCCCGCGATGGATGTGGCGGCATCTTTCGCCTGCTTGAATAATTCGCCGCGGTCGTCCGAACGCGACATACTTGCGGAATTATCGACTAAGAATACCATCGAGGTATTCGCGTGGGACGATCCGAAGAAATTGCCGAGATAGCCTTTAAGTGCGGGTCGAGCGAAGGCCAGCACCAGCGCGGCGATAAGGAGCGTCCGTACGATCAGCAGCAGAATTTGCCGAATCTTGACGGAGCGCATAGAGGTTTTCTCCAGCTTCCGAAGAAACCGGAGCGAGCTGAATTCCACCCTGCGCGACTTTCGGCGTGCGAACAGGTGGAACAGCACCGGCAAGCTCGCCGCCGCAAGACCGAAAAGAAAAAATGGATTGAGAAATGTCATCGTTCGACCTATTGGTCAACAGCGACCGGGAGTACTTTCGTCTCCCCGGAACGTGCCGTGAACCGAAAGTAATACGAACCATTCGAAAGCCCCATTGTCGAAAATGTAGTGGAAGAGGAACTTCCGGAACGCATTTCTTTTCCTGCCTGATCGAAAAGAACCCACTCCCCCGCCTCGTTGGCAGATACCGCTACGACCCCATGGGAGGGATTCGGATTGAGCGAAACGGCCAATACGCGCGCGGGCATATCGAATTCGTCCCATCCCGAGGCCGGGAACTCGGTGGTAGCGCCAGAGCCATCCCGCACGGCAATCCGGTAATAGAGCGGGCCTCCCATGAGCGTACTCGCAATTGTGCCGGAATAAATGAGCGAGTCCGCCGCAAGGGTGAGAGGTGCGCTGAAGTTCGAGGTACCCGTAACAAAATGATATTCGAATGAGACCCCCGCAACTCCCGACTTTGCCGCCGCCCCAACGCAGACATGGAGCACGCTATCGACCGAAAGATGAATCAAATGCTCAATAGGTCCAAGTTCCAAAGCTGCGGCGTATGCATTCAATCGCCCCCAGCCATAGGCCGTGTCAGGATGCGCTGCATTGCTTCCGGTTGCCATAATCGCGCGTCGAATTTGCTGCGCTGTGGCTTCAGGATGCGTTTGCTTTATGAGGCAGCACGCGCCAGATACGAGCGGAGTGGCGAAACTCGTACCGTCGGCAGCGCCAGTGAACGTCCCATCATTATTTTGCGCCCAGCAATTGACGCCAGGTGCGCAGATGTCGGGTTTGATACGGCCATCAGAAGTCGGTCCACGCGATGAGAAGCCGGCAATCGAATCATTCACATCGAGGGCTCCGCAGGCAAGAATGCTATCCGCATCGGCTGGAGCTTGCAAGTGTGGGTTCACGGAGTCAGTGCCGCTATTCCCCATCGCAGTCACTACCAGCACTCCAAGTTTCGCGGCACGTTCAACCGCTTGCGTGCAGATGGCGGTGTGCCCGTTCATGTTCGCATACCTGTAGCTATGTTGCCCGGAATCAAAGGTAAAGTAGCCGAGCGAACTGGAGGTGATCTGCACTCCGCGGGCTTCCATATCTTCGAGCGCGGCGGCATAATTATCTTCCTCGATATTCCTCTCGCTTCGGGTATCTTCGGTATGCGCAAGCATCACCGAACATTTGTAGGCCGGCCCGATGAGCGTATCCGGCAAGAATCCGGCGGCGGTCGAAAGCGTCATGGTACCATGCTCGTCCTGCGGATTAGCGACGCTCGAATCCTGAAATACGTAATCGTATTGAAATAACACCTTCGTGCTGTCGAGGGAAGAGACGCCCAGATTGCATCCAACATCGAGCATTCCCAACCGCACACCGGAGCCATCGAAACCCATCGCATGAAGCGGCCAAACGTTAATTCGATCCAACTCCGAAGCGGAGGTGCCATATTCGTAGATAATGGAATTGTATCCGCAACCGGAGTTCCCAAGTGGCATCGGAGGCATGGAAGCAACTGAGGAACGATTCGGAGATGCAATAAGCTCGGTTGAAAGCAGGTTCGCGTACCCTACCGGATGGATTTCACGAATGAAGCTTAGAGTTCGAAGCCGGCGAATTTGCGAACGCGTAAGGCGCGCGCTTACAGCATTCCCCCACCGGTAAACAATGATGGGTGTAACCCCCAGCGCATACAGCGAATCGATATAGCGCGGACTCACTGGCGCGTCCTCGATCGTAATGGTGGCTCGCGGATTCTCCTTCAGCGATGCGGCGCGGCGCAGCAGACATTCCTTGGACAGAGATTTTCGGGTTGCCTCAAAGATTGGGTTCCCAGGAATAAAATGGTTCTCCGCGATTCCTTTGTCGCGGAATTCGATCCAGTACCGCTCCTGGGCACGCGCCCTGCAGACATGAGCGCAAAAGAGACAGACGATCCAAACAGATAGCGTCCTATCGGTCATATCTGTCAGAGGAAAATAAAAATTATTCTGCGATAAGCCGCTCAATCATCTCGACACTCGAAAGCCCTTCCGCTTCCGCATTGAAATTCGTGATGATGCGGTGCCGGAGCACCGGCAGAGCAAGCGCGCGAATATCCTCGATCGAAGGAGTATAGCGGCCGTTCAGCACGGAGCGCACTTTCGCGCCGAGCACAAGATATTGTGAAGCGCGCGGCCCGGCGCCATAACTAACGTATTTCGAAATAAACTCGGGAGTTCCCGGCCGTTTTGGACGCGTCCTTCCGGCAAGGCGAACGGCATACGAAATCACATTCTCTGCGACGGGCACCGTGCGAACGAGATCTTGAAATGCAATAATCTCTTTGGCGTCCATCACCTTCGAGAGTGAAGCTGCATAATCGCTCGTGGTTGTGCGGACGATCTCGATCTCCTCCTGTTCGGAAGGATAATCGAGCCAGAGATTAAACATGAACCGGTCAAGCTGTGCCTCGGGAAGCGGATACGTGCCCTCCTGCTCGATCGGGTTTTGCGTGGCAAGCACGAAGAAGGGTTCGGAGAGCGTGTGCGTGGTATTCGCGGCGGTCACGCGGTGCTCCTGCATGGCTTCCAGCAGCGCCGCCTGCGTTTTTGGTGGAGTACGGTTGATTTCGTCCGCAAGGATAATATTTGCGAAAACCGGCCCACGAATAAATCGAAATTCTTTCCCGCCGGTGGAAATGTTTTGCTCGAGAATTTCCGTGCCGGTTATATCGGTCGGCATGAGGTCGGGCGTGAACTGAATGCGGCTGAAGGAGAGGTGCAGTACATCGCTAAGCGTTCGGATAAGGAGCGTTTTTGCCAGCCCTGGCACACCAACAAGCAGGCAATGGCCGCGCGCAAGAAGCGCGATCATGAGTTGATCAATCACGGCATCCTGTCCGATGATGACTTTCGAAACCTCTTGCTTTAATGTCCGAAATTTTTGGACGAGATCGGACGCGGCTTCCAGTTCCCTGCCATTGGTGGCGGGAGCGCGGGGTGTCATTGTAGATGCTATGTTTGCCATTACTATCTAATAAAATTTATGCAGCCCATTCTTGGATTATGGGAAATCTGAATTTCGGAATTCGCGGGAATGACCAAATTCGCTAACTTCGGCGCTTCGCGCTACGAACCTTCCCATTTGTCATACCCGAGCAAAGTATTCTCGAGGATGCTTTCGAGAATCCGGGAGTTGTTCCAGAAGCCATTAGATCTGAACCTCCATCGTTTCGATACGTGCTCCTTCATCGTCGAACACCTTCACCTCGCCAAATTCGCCCATGCCCGCTTCAATGGCCTGCACATTTCCGCTGGCTGCGATCGTGAGTTCCTTGGGGTGCAGGTACTCGCGTCCGACCCGATAAAGTTCGACGGAGGTCAGAGCCGAAAGTTTCTCGCGATAAGTGTCCCAATAATCGCGTTCGAGGCCGTATAGCACGATCGTTGCGACGCGGCCGGCCACTTGCTGTGGCGTTTCGATCTGGAGCGGAAAGCTGCCAATCATATAGTCCTTCACCATTCGTAGTTCCTCTTCTTCGACGGGCAGTTGGGTCGCGCGGGAAATTTCGCTCACGATTTCCTCGACGGCCCGAACCGTCACCTCGGTACGAACTTCGGTCGAAACCGCGAACGGCCCAGAGGCCATGCGGGTATCGAAAAAGCTGCGAGCGCCGTAGGTATAGCCATGCACCTCGCGAAGGTTAAGATTGATGCGCGAATTGAAATACCCACCGAGCAGCATGTTCAGTGCCGAAAGCGCAATGAAATCGGGTGTGTTCCTGCGAATACCGATATGCCCCACCCGAAGAGCCGATTGGACTGCCCCTTCGCGGTTGATAAGCCCAACTTGAGTGTGAGCTCCTAAACTCGCATCCCCGTAGCTCATGACTGTTTCCCGGGCCGGACCGGTCCATGACGCGGTTTGCTTTTCTAAAAGTGCTCGGAATCCATCGGAATCGATATCGCCCGCCGCGGTCAAAAATGAATTCGATGGCGTGATGTATTGCCTCGCAAACTGAAGAATATCGTTCCGGTTCATTTCGCGTACCGTGCGTTCCGTACCTACCGGCTGCTGGCCATAGGGATGGCCGGGAAAGACGAGCTTCGAAAAGACCATGTCTGCTAGGAATCCAGCATCCGCTTTCGCTTGGCGGATTCCCGCGAGGCGTTGCAGGCGCATGCGCTCGATCTCTTCTTCGGGAAACGTCGAGTTCAAAATAATATCTGACAGAAGATCTATCGCCACATCAAGGTACTTGCCCAGCACGCTGATATTGATGGTGATCGCATCCCATCCGGAGGAAGCAGTGAGCGAGCCGCCGACAAAATCGATAGCTTCCGCAATATCGGTCGCGGAGCGGCGGGCAGTGCCTTTGGTAAGCAAGTCGGCGACAGAAGCAGCAAGGCCCTCGCGGTGCCGGGGATCAAGGGAGGAACCGCCACGAATATAGAGCGAAAGTGAAACGATCGGCTGCTCGTGGTTCGGGACGGTCCATACCTCGAGCCCATTCGATAGCATTCCTTCCTCGAATGCAGGAAACGACACCTTCGTGATCGGCCCCGGTTTTGGTGGAGTGGAGCGGTCTAATGTGGTTGGGTTGTCATTCATAATTTTATTATTCTGTTGCGATCATCGCCTCGCCATTTAGATATAATACCGAACAGCGATTAGAAGAACGCAGGTAACGCTCGGCGGCTTCCCGGACTTCATCGAGCGTGACGCTGTGATATTCGTTCAAAAGAGTATTGATGCGGCCGGCATCCTGATAAAATAGTGCGGCATGGGCGAGTTGGTCCGCTCTACCCTGCATAGTTACCCGGCTGGCGATCGTGCGCGCTTCCACTTTATTTTTTGCTTTTTGTAGTTCCTGTTCCCTCACACCGTGAAGCACTACCTCGGAAACAACCTCGTTCAAAGCAACTTCTAATTCATCGGTGCTACCGTCTGGCTCCCTGTGAACAGCATAGAGGTACAGTAACCCCGGCATTTCGCGGCCATCGACATAGGACGCGACTTCGGAAGCGATCTGCAATTCATAGACTAATTTTCGATAGAGCCGGCTGCTCTCGCCGCTCGATAAAATATCGGTAAGCAGGTCGAGCGCCAGATGTTCTCGCGAACCTTCGGGCGGTATGCGATACGCATAAAAAACGGCCGGAAGCGGCACGGGTTCCGAATCCACAATCTCCCGACGCTCGTTCGAAAGATCGGGATCCTCGAACGGCGGTTGAATAATGGCGGCAGCAGCGTTCGGAATCGAGCCAAAGTAATTGCCAATCCTCTCCACGGCTTGCTCTCGGTCGAAATCTCCGGCCAGCACCAGCACGGCATTCCCCGGCAGATAAAACCGCTCGAAAAAATTGCGGACATCGAGAAGCGTCGCAGCGTCGATCGTGTCCATGTCGCCAATGACGGCCCACCAATAGGGATACGTGTCATAGGCGAGCCGATTCATTCGAATGCTGAGCGAGCCATAAGGCGTATTGTCATAACGCTCGCGCTTCTCTTCCTTCACGACTTGCTTCTGCGTTGCAAGCCCGATCTCCGTGGCGGCGAACTCAAGCATACGGTCGCTTTCAAGCCAGAGCGCAAGGTCTAACTGATGCGAGGGAAGCACTTCATAGTAGTTCGTCTTATCTTCCGTCGTGTAGGCATTGTCATGGCCGCCTGCCTGAGTGATATATTCATCGAACTTACCGCGCGGCACATGCGCGGAACCATCGAAAAGCAGGTGCTCGAAGAGATGCGCAAATCCCCGGCGCGATAAGTCCTCGTTCTTGCTGCCGACGTGGTAGGCAATATTAAGGCATACGACCGCGGAAGTATGGTCCTCGTGGAGAATAACGCGCAGGCCATTCTCCAACCGATATTCCTCGAAGGAAATATGTCCGGGTATCGAAGCGAGCGTGGCAGCGGGCGCGAGTGCGCCGTTTTTTGAAAGATTTGATGGTTCCAGAGCGGTCATCCTCATTTTGGCACTACGTGGCAAACCACGGCACGTTCTCGATGCAAATACATATTGGCAACGCGGTAAATGTCATCCGCGGTAACGGAGCGATACATTGCCGCAGTGCGATTGGCAAAGTCTGTGTCTCGCTTGAAGCACCAGCCGCTTTGCAACCGGTCGGCGCGGGGTCCAAGCTGGATGCCCGCGGTGACGGCCCACATCTCCGCACGGTTTTTCAGCTTCTTGAGTTCATGCTCTCCCATTGGCTCGGCTCGAAGCTTATCAAGTTCCGCCCACATCGCGTCCTCCGCTTCCTCCATGGAGCTTCCCGGCTGAAGTTTGCATTCGAACACAAAAGCGGACCCCTTTTCTAACCGAGAGGTCATGGCATTCACTTCGCGCGCCAGTTTCCGCTTATAGACGAGTTCCTGATACATGCGGCTGCTATGGGAATGATCGAGCGAAAGAGCCACCAAGTCCCGAACATAGCACTCCCGCTCGAATCCTTCCCCGCCCTGGAAGGCAATGGATATTGCCGGAAGTTTCACTGTGTCCTCCATCGTGAACGGAACCGAAGAGGTGACGGGAAAAACCTCGTATTTTGTCCGGTTCACTTCAGCTTGTCTCGGAATCGGGCCAAAGTACCGGTCGATCAGTTGGCGCGCCTTGGATTCATCAAAATCCCCGACGAGCGCAAGCGAGCAATTATTCGGTTTATAGTATTCGCGATGGAACGCTATAACGTCCTCGATACTTGCCTGGTCTAAGTCATCCATCGAGCCGATCGTTGTCGTGTGGTAGGTGCCGGCCGGCCATAACCGGCTGGCGATGTTTTCCCATACGGTGCCATACGGCCGGTTATCGTAGTTCTGGCGGCGTTCTTCCTTCACGACGGCCCGCTGGTTCTCGAAATTCTCGCTCGTCACGTTGAGAGAAAGCATTCGGTCGCTTTCGAGCCAAAGCGCAAGTTCCAACTGCGAGGAGGGAAGGGTTTGAAAATAATTAGTGCGATCGACATTCGTCGTCGCATTGAGATTACCGCCGGCCTGCTGCACGTATTTCAAGTGCTCCGCCTTCCCAACGTTTCGCGATCCCTGGAACATCATGTGCTCGAAGAGGTGTGCGAATCCCGTGCGAGCCGGCGGATCGTCCTTGGCTCCAACGTGATACCAAAGGTTTGCCACTACGAGCGGAACCTGATAGCTGGGCGATAATATAACATGCAGCCCATTCGGGAGATCATACTCCGTGAATGGAATTTCGTAAGAGTTCGACAGCATCGTCGGCGATGCTTGCTTTCGGACGTTCCGCTTTTTCTCGACCATGGTTGACAGGCTAAAATTAGAAGAGTATCGCGGATCAATAATAGGATGAGAGATCGTGAACATCCACGTAGATCCTATGCCTCGCTGTGGCAAGCCAACGCTCGAGATCCTGCGATTGCTTCCATTGGAGCGCGGCGGCTTCGAGGTCGTGATAGTCCTGATCGAGCGAAATTTTATGGGCCGGTATTTTGCGAATAAGTTTTACGATCTGAAAACCGGTTCGATTGTTGGAATAGGCGATCTGAATCGGCTGCGAAATATCACCGGGATTGAGCGAGTCGATCACGCTGCGCTGTTCCGGTCCGAGATTATTGACTGGAATCTTTCCCAGCGAGCCGCCGAAGGGCCGGGTTTCCGGATCGTCCGAATGCTCTTCGGCCAGCTTCGCGAAGTCCGCGCCATGAAGGGCGCTGTCGCGGAGCATCATCAGGGTGTCGCGTACCTGCGCCTCGTCCATCGCATTGACCGTCGGTTTGATGAGAATTTGGGCCACATGGATTTCCTCGCCACGCCGTTCGAGCAGTTTGATGATATGAAATCCCTGAGAGGTTTCGACAACATCCGAAATTTCTCCCGGCTTCAGTTTGAACGCCGCCTCCTCAAAGGCCGGAAGAAACGTCCCGCGTGGATAAAACCCTCCAAGATCACCGCCGGCAGAAGCCGTTTCGTCCTGCGAATACCGCTTCGCCATCACGGCGAAATCCGCGCCGTGCCGAAGCGAATCGAGGATCATTTCCGCCGTCTTCCGAGCATGTTCTTTTTGGTCGGCATGGGGCTTGACGAGCTTTACGATCGTCGCAAGTTCCGCTTCCTCCCCGACGGGAGGGAGCGAATCCTGATACAACTTGAAGAACGCCTCGACATCCTGCCGCGAGACGCTCGTGACCGGCGGCACCACCTTATACCGTTCCCGCTCCTCGATCAGGTTCTCTTTCGTCCGCTCGCGTAAATCGGGAGAGGCCTTCAGCTCGGCTATCGACTTACCAAACGCCTGCTCCACCGCTGCCTCACTGCCAAACCGCGCAATGTAATTTTTGATGATAGCGTCCAATTGGTCATCTATTTCCTGTTCGCTTACCGTCACGGAGTCCGCGTCCGCCTGGGCGAGCAGTAGCTTTTGGTCGATTTCGCTCTCTAAGATCTGCTTGCGCATCGCCATCAGCGTATCCGGGCTGACGTTCGTCGCACCGCGCTGCATAAGGAGCAATTGGGTCTGAGCATCGATCGACGATTTAAAAATCGGGTGATCGCCGACCACGGCGATCACAGCATCGAGCGGCTGCCCACTCTTTGGCTGCGTAACCTGCGCCCGGCCCGGCGCACTGAGGAAACCTGCGAGGAGGGCCGGCAGGCAGGCCGTGAAAATGAACGATCGAGTAATGGTCTTAATCATCGAATAATAAGGCGAAGGTATTCAAAGCCTATTGCCCGCAAAATGATTTCGAAATTCTTTCTCATAGGCCAAATACGACGTACTTGGGCCAATGCGTCTAAGAAAAGGGGTGCTTATTGAGAGAGATACGTTTAATTTTCATGTAATGAACCGCGTTCCCGAAAATCCGGAAATTTATCGATCGATCGAAATCTGCCGGGTTTGCACATACCCGTTTTCCGAAAGACGCAGGAAATACGTCCCCGACGGAAGCCCAGAGACATCGAGGGTCATGGTAGCCG
>VFSW01005265.1_pt1 | contig 19170 bp, 14 predicted proteins | sample 5358111 | NCBI WGS metagenome assembly VFSW01 (sample SAMN11554181, study PRJNA540505) | mine drainage metagenome | isolation source: sediment from site ElyBrook_90M | place: USA: Ely Copper Mine, Vershire, VT | collected 2017 | reverse complement strand
ATGCGGAGGAAGCCGTGACGCGCGGCGAGGAGGATGCCTTCGGCGGAGAGCGATTTCGCCAAGGCCGAGGCGTCGCGGGAAGGGAAGCGAGCGGCGACGATGGGGGACGCCTGATCTTCGGCTGCGGCGCCGAGGCTTCGCACGCTTTCCCGCACCCGCGCGGCGAGCGAGAGGACGCGGCCGGCAATGGCTTGCGGGCCGAGGTCCAGAATGAGCCGCACGGAGGCCTCCATCGCGTAAAGCAGCGGGAAGGGGAGCATTCCGCCTTCATATCGCTCGGCGCTATCGGGAAGGCGGGGGGCGCCGTGACGGAGATGATCGACGTCGCGCCATCCGCGGTCGCTGCGCCAACCGACGACGCTCGGGCGAAGCCAGGCACGTACTTCCGCCGGCACGTGAAAGAACGTTGCGCCGTTGGGGCAGAGCAGCCACTTGTATCCGTCCACGGCGAGCATGGTGGGCTGGAGGCGCGACACATCGAGCGGCAAGGCGCCGAGGCTTTGTGTGGCGTCGAGGAACAGGAGGACGCCGCGGCGGCGAAGTTCAGCGGCGAAATCCTCGAGCGGCGGCGCGAAGCCGGTGGTGTAATTCACTGTGCTCAGCAGCACGAGACGCGTGTGGGGGTTGATGACGCCGGGCATGCGGCGCCAGGTTGTTTCGATCGCTTCGACGCCATGGCGCGCCAACGCGGCCGCGGCGTAGGGCACAAGAGGGAATTCCCCGGCGAGGGTGACGACCTGATCGCCGGGGCGCCATTCGATGCCCTGGAGGAGGGTGGACAACGCGGCGGCTGCATTCGGGGCGAAGGCGATGCTATCGGGCGGGGCTCCGATGAGGTGGCCGAGCAGACCGCGCAGGCGGTCGGCGTCGTCAAACCAGGAGACGAAGTCGTGGCAGGCCAATTCCTCGCGGTGGGCGAAGTGCCGCGCGCAGGCTTCCACCGCGGTGTCGGGAAGCTGGCCGAAAGAGGCGGTGTTGAGGTACGTCCAGCGGCGCAGGGCGGGGAAGTGGGAGCGTACCTCGTTCCAGTCCGGCATCATTCGGCGCGCAGGGCGCGGAGGCGCGCGGCAGCTTCGGCCAGAGGAAGTTCCTCGACGGTGCGGGTGCGGCGGGTGACGAGTTCAACCACGCCCTGGGCGAGTTTCTTGCCGAGGGTAATGCGATAGGGCACGCCGATGAGATCCGCGTCTTTGAATTTCACGCCGGGCCGCTCGTCGCGGTCGTCAAACAGCGCGTCGACGCCAAGGGCATTGCATTCGGCATAGAGCGATTCGGCCGCTTCGCGCTGGGCGTTGTCGCCGAGGTTGACGGGCGTGAGCACGACATCGAACGGCGCGATCGAGGGCGGCAGCGACATGCCGTCTTTGTCGTTGTAGAGTTCGATGGCGGCGGTGAGGATGCGCTCGATTCCGATGCCGTAGGAACCCATGATGGGTGTAATCTCCTCGCCCGATTCGCCGAGGACTTTCAAACCCATCGAGCGCGAGTAGCGGTAGCCGAGCTTGAAGATGTGCCCGACCTCGACCGCTTTAACGATTTCGATGAGGCCGCCGCACTCCCCGCAGGTGTCGCCCTCGGCGACCTGGCGCAGGTCGAGGAACTCGGCTTCGAAATCGACGCGGGGGGTGACGTTGCGCAAATGATAGTCGTCGGCGTTGGCGCCGGCGATCATGTTGCGGCGGCCGAGCAGGGCGTTGTCGGCAAGAATGCGGAGGCCGTTGGCACCGACCGGGCCGAGGGAGCCGGGGTCGGCGCCGAACCATTGGCGGATTTCGTCGGGATGCGCGGGACGCGGTTCGCCGGCGTCGCGGATGGAGGCGAATTTGGTTTCGCTTAAGGCGTGGTCGCCGCGCAACAGGACGAGGAAGGGTTTGTCCCCGGCCACGAGCACGATGCTTTTGATGAGACGGGTGGGCGGCACGGAGAGGAATGCCGCGACTTCGGCGATGGTCTTCTGGCCCGGGGTGTGGACGCGTTCGGGGGTTAGTTTTTCCTGCGGGTCGTCAGCGCCGGCAGCGGAGGCGATCGACTTCGCCTTCTCGATGTTCGCCGCGTAGCCGCACTGCTTGCAGTGGACGACGAGGTCCTCGCCGGCGTTGGAGGCCACCATGAACTCCATCGACTGGCTGCCGCCCATGGCTCCGGAGTCAGCCTCGACGGCGAGGTAGCGCAGGCCGCAGCGGTCGAAGATGCGGCAGTAGGCCTGGCGATGCTTCTCGTAGGAGACGTCGAGGCCGGCCTCGTCGAGGTCGAAGGAGTAGGAGTCCTTCATGATGAACTCCCGGACGCGCAGCAGGCCGGATTTGGGCCGCGGCGCGTCTCGAAACTTGGTTTGGATCTGATACCAGAGTTGGGGAAGCTGTTTGTAGCTGCGCATTTCGCCGCGGGCGATGACGGTCATGACTTCTTCGTGCGTCATGCCGAGGCAGAGATCGCGGCCGAAGCGGTCCTTCAGGCGGAACAGGTTGTCTCCCATCAGGTCCCAGCGGCCCGATTCCTGCCAGACTTCGGCGGGGTTGAGGGCGGGGAGATAAAATTCCTGCGCGCCGATGGCGTCCATTTCCTCGCGGACGATCCGCGTGATTTTCAGCAGCGACCGCTGGGCGAGAAACAAATAGTTGTAGATGCCCGCGGCAAGCTGGCGCACATAACCGGCGCGCAATAAGAGCTGGTGGCTGGCGACTTCGGCATCGGCCGGAACCTCGCGCAGCGTCGGGATGAAGAGTTTACTCCAACGCATGAAACCTTCAGTGTAGCAATGGCATCCGGCGAGGTTCCGCACGTTTTACACTGGTAACATCCATGAACGACACTGAGCGCATGTCCCTTCCTCTGTCGGTTGCCGACCCGCAGATTTACGAGGCGATCCAGCATGAGGTGGAACGCCAGCACTCGCGGCTGGAGCTGATCGCGAGCGAGAACTTTACGTCCGAGGCGATTCTGGAGGCCGCCGGCAGTGTATTCACGAATAAGTACGCCGAGGGTTATCCGGGGAAACGCTACTACGGCGGCTGCGAATTCACCGATGTTGTCGAGACCCTGGCCCGGGAGCGCGCCAAGGCGCTGTTTCACGCCGAGCACGCCAACGTGCAGCCGCACTCGGGCTCGCAGGCCAACCAGGCGGCCTACACGGCGGTGCTCGATCCGGGCGCGACGATTCTGGGCATGAATCTGGCGCACGGCGGGCACTTGACGCACGGGCATCCGCTGAATTTTTCCGGCAAGACGTATCACGTGATCGCCTACGGCGTTCGGAAGGAAGATGAACGGATCGACTACGACGAACTGGCGCGGCTGGCCGAACAGCACCGGCCGAAGATGATCATCGCCGGGGCGAGCGCGTACTCGCGGATCATCGACTTCGCCCGCTTCCGTGCGATCGCCGATTCGGTTGGGGCGATGCTGCTGGTGGACATGGCCCATTTTTCCGGGCTGGTGGCGGCGGGTTTGTATCCGAATCCGTGCGAATACGCCGATATTGTGACGTCGACGACGCACAAGACGCTGCGCGGACCGCGGTCCGGGATGATCCTTTGCCGGGCGCAGTATGCGGCGGCGATCGACAAGACGGTGTTTCCGGGTCTGCAGGGCGGGCCGCTGGTGCACATCCTGGCGGCGAAGGCGGTTTGTTTCCTGGAGGCGGCGCGGCCGGAGTTCGTGGCGTATCAAAAGCGCGTGATCTCGAATGCGCAGGCGCTTTCCGATAGCCTGGCTTCGCGTGGGTTTCGAGTCGTGTCGGGCGGAACGGATTCGCATCTGCTGCTGGTGGATGTGTTCGGGCAGGGTGTTCGGGGCAAGGAAGCGGAGACGGCGCTCGACAAGGCATGGATCACGGTGAACAAGAACGCGATTCCGTTCGACACGAATCCGCCGATGAACCCAAGCGGCATCCGGTTGGGCAGTCCGGCGGTGACGACGCGCGGTTTCGGGGAGGGCGAGATGCAGCGTGTGGGAGAACTGATTGCCGAGGTGCTGCGCGCGCCGGGTTCGGAAGAGACGCTGGCGCGGGTTCGCAAGAGCGTCGGGGAGCTGACCGAGGCGTTCCCGCTGTATAGCTGGAAATTCGCCCGCGCCGCGGCGCGATAGAAGTCTCTTTATGGTACTACGGGTCGCGATTGACGTCAGCCGGAACGGCGATTTTGGCATCGGGACCCACATTCGCAATCTGGTTCGGGCGCTGAGCCGTCTGGACCGCGAAAGTCATTACCTGCTGGTGACGAACGAGCCCGCCACCGCGGCTCTGGCGGGCCTGGGGGAGAACTTCGAGCGCGTCCACTTCGATCCGCCGCGTCACAGTCTGGCGCGCCGGGCGGCGTTCGCGTGGTTTTTGCGGCGGCTGCGGGCCGATGTGTATCACGTTCCGCTGAATGCCGTGCCGATCGCGATGCCGCGGCCGTACATCGTCACGGTGCACGATATGAGCAGTCTGATTTACCCGGAGCGCCGGGCGGGCGGCTTTCACCTCTGGCGGTACGAGCGCGGGTTGCGCCGGGCCAGCCGCGTGATTGCCGTGTCGGAGGCCACGCGGCGGGATATCGAGGACGTTCTGGGTATCCCTACCAACCGCATTCAAGTGATCTACAACGCGCCCGACCCGGCGTTCCGGCAGCCGGTGAGCCCCGCGATCGCCTGCGTCGGGGAGGAGGGGGAGATTCATTATCCGCCGGAAATGGGCCGCGTTCTGGACCGATACCAGATCAGCCTTCCTTTCCTGCTTTATGCCGGAACCATTCGCCCGCAGAAAAATATTCCGCGCATGATCGAAGCATTTTCGATTGTGCGGCACGAGTTGGAGCAGCACCCGCTGTATCGCGGGCTGAAATTGATCATCATCGGCGACGAAATTTCCCGCGCGCCCGAGGTGCGCCGGGCGGTGATCCAGAGCCGGGTGGAACACGCGGTACGTTTTCTTGGCTTCGTGCCGATTGAAACGTTGCGCGTGTTCTACCAGGCCGCGTCTGTGTTTGTGTTTCCGTCGCTGTACGAGGGCTTCGGGTTGCCGCCGCTGGAAGCGATGGCCTGCGGGACGCCGGTGGTGACCTCGGCGCTCAGTTCGTTGCCGGAAGTGGTGGGCGACGCGGCGGTGATCGTGAATCCGGAAAATGTGTTCGATATCGCGCGAGGTGTGCGCGAGGCACTGCTCGATCAGGCGCTGCGGAGCACGCTGGTGCAGCGCGGTTTCGAGCAGGTGCGGCGGTTCGATTGGCTGCTCACAGCGAGCGCGGTTATTGAAGCGTACCGGGAAGCCGCGGCAACGCCGTTGTGAGCGGGAAATTCCGCGACTTTCCATCATTCTTTCTTCCCTTAAAAATTAAGAAGATAGTAAGAAATAGAAATTATATTTCTCACTTGTTCTTGACAAAAAATTAAATATCCTTAGGATAAAGTCATAGACACCTGGTGGCAAGCAATAAAACACCGGGGAGAGAGAAGAAAAAGGACGGAAGGAACGAGGAATGGACTGGACAAGATCGGACACTATCGGACTTGCGACGGCGCATTGCACGTCGTGCCGGGGACTTGGATTGAAGGGTGGACACGCCGATAGCACGCAGCCTTGCAATTGCGTGCTACGTTCCATCTTCCGCGCTTGTTTTGCGCGGTTTCGCTCCATCGTGGCGAGCGGTGGGAGCATGACGCGGGTTTCGCTTGAGGCCAACCCGGGACGGGAACGCAAGACCATTTGGGGACGCAAGGACGAAGAATTCGCGGCGGATTTTTCCCTGATCAGCCAGCGAGTTCTGGATGACTTCGAACATAAAATTTTTCGCTTTCATTTTCTTCTCGGCGCCGATTGGCGGCTCTGCTGCCGGCGACTGGGGGTGGACCGGGGCACGTTCTTCCATTCGGTGTACCGGATCCAGCAGCGCCTGGGGCGCGTGTTCCGCGAACTAGAGCCTTACGCACTTTATCCGCTGGAGGACTACTTCCACTTGACCGGAGCACGCACTGAGGCGCGGCCGGCGGAGGTGGCGCGGGTGATTCCGATCCGGCCGCCGATGGCTCCGCGCGAAAACCAGACGCCCGAGCGCAAAGCGGCCTAAGCGTAACGCGGCGTGCGCAAAAACGAAGCCATTCGGGGCTAGACCGGATGGCTTCGGGCGGGGTGGTAGGGTCAGCGGTCCTTCCTGAAGTTCTCCCTCCTTTTCTGTTGAGTCCCCACAATATTTAAACGGAATTCTGAGAAACCGCTTTAGCCGAGTGCGGGGGTGCAGAATTGGGCTGCCGCACGCCCCTTGACAATCCTACCTACCTAATTTAAGTTAGGTTTGATGGCCCATCCACAAGTGGAGCGTGCAATGTCGAGCCGGGAGCAACTCCTGGAGATCGCGGCCAAGCATTTTGGCGCGCGCGGCTATGCCGCGGTCACGATTCGAGATATCGCTGATGAGCTGGGCATCCGGCAGCCTTCGATTTACTATCACGTTCCCGGGGGCAAGCAGGAGTTGTACGTTGAAGTGACGCTGCGGCATTTTGAACGTCATCGGGCGGGTGCTCTGGCGGCGATCGGGCCGGCGACGGATTCGTTGGAGCAGAGACTGTGCCGGTTTGCGAAATGGATGCTGAGCCGGCCGCCGCTCGACATCAGCCGCTACGTGAACTCTGATTATCCGGAATTGTCACCGGAGGCGGTGGCGAAGATTGAGCCGGCGTTTGAGCACTGCATCTTCGAACCGCTGGAACAGATTTTTGCCGACGGGTTGGATGAAGTGCGTGACCCGCTGCGCGATCCGAGGCGGCTGTGCCGGGTTTTTTTTTCGGTTTTCGAATCGTTGAATGCGGCGCGGCGGTTCTGGGAACCTCCCACGACCGAGGACGCGGCGATCAAGTGGCCGCTCGAGTTGGTGTGGCGAGGGATGCTGGAGCGGGCATGAGGCGGGGGCACTCAGCGGCGGGCTTGAAAGAAGGACTGCAAGAGGTGCTGGCATTCGGCGGCGAGCAGCCCTTCGTCGACGATGACGCGGTGGTTGAGCAGTTCCGAGTCCGCAAGGCGGAACTTGCTGCGGACGCCGCCGAAGCGCAGGTCGCGTGCGCCGAAGACGAGGCGCTCGATGCGCGCGGTGACGATCGCGCCGGCGCACATCACGCAGGGTTCGAGGGTAACGTAGAGCGTCGCGCCGGGCAGACGGTAGTTTTCGAGGTTCCGGGCCGCCTCGCGCAGCGCGAGGATTTCGGCGTGAGCACTCGGATCGCAGAGAGCGATGGGCGAGTTGCGTCCTTCCCCGGCGATGCGGCCATCGGTAACCAGCACCGCGCCGATCGGGGCTTCGCCGGCCCCGGCGGCATCGCGCGCGAGTTCGAGGGCCCGGCGCATGAACTGTTCATCGGCTGCCCCGCGCCGTTCGCCGGTTTCTTGCGGGCGTTCGTCGATCCGGTTTTTCATCTCGCAGGCTTTCCCCAGCATAATCGGAATCAGCGGGACGGCGAAGCAATCTAAGGGGAAGGCGATGTTCGAGAATCTTTCTTTCATTGTGAAGAGCAGCATGCGCAACCGGCGGCGCAGCGTGCTGACGATCACGAGCATCGCGGTGTCATTTTGTTTGTTGGGCGTGTTGATGGCGATGTACCGCGCGTTGTTTTTCGGCGGGCCCGGGACACCGGCGCAGGCGGTGCGAATGATCACGCATCACAAAGTCGGGCTCGCGGATGTGATGCCGATGTCGTATGAAGAGAAGATCCGGCAGATTCCGGGCGTTAAGGAAGTCATGCTATGGCAGTGGTTCGGTGGTACTTACAAAGACGCGCGGGACCGGCGTAACTTCTTTGCGCGGTTCGCTGTGGAGCCGGATCTCTTCTTCCGCATTTACTCGGAGAACCAGATGCCCGAAGACCAGAAGGTGGCCTTCGAGCGGCAGCGCACCGGATGTATCGTTAACGCGGGACTGGCGAAGAAATTCGGCTGGAAACTGGGTGACCGGATTACGCTGGTGGGCGATATTTTCCCGGTCACGCTCGATTTGACGCTGGTGGGGATCTACACGGACCCGGAAAACCACGAGGCATTGTTCTTCAACAAGGAGTACCTGCGGGAAAGCTTGGGACCGAACAGCCCGATGCGCGATGTGGCCAGCATGTTCGAGATTCGGGCGGACAGCCTGGCGGATGTGCCGCGAGTTGCGGTCGCGATCGACCACACCTTTGATAATTCGCCGGCGCCGACGCGAACCGAATCTGAGCGGGCGTTTGAGTTGAGTTTCGTCTCGTTTCTGGGAAACCTGAAGCTATTCTTACTGGCGATTTGCGGCGCGGTGACATTTACGATTCTGCTCGTATCCGCGAACACACTCTCCATGTCGGTGCGGGAGCGAGTGAGGGAAGTAGGCATCCTGAAAACGCTTGGATTCACGAAGGGCGCGATTCTGGGGCTAATTCTGGGTGAGGCGGGAGTGATCGCGCTGGCGGGCGGCGCCATCGGCGTGGGTCTGGCGAGCCTGCTCTGCGGCGGCATTCGCAACGGCGTGAGCGGGATTCAAAACCTCCGGGCGCTATCGATGACGCCGGAGTTGGCGTTGTTGGCGCTTGCGATCGCGCTGTTTATCGGTTTCGTCAGTTCGCTGGTTCCGGCGGTGGTGGCGTCCCGGACCACGATTCTCGATTCGCTTCGCTACTCAGGCTGAGGGCTTAAGACTAAAGATGGCGATTCCTTTGACCTACAATTTCCGCAACCTGATCGTGCGCAAGACTACCACAGTGATGACCGCCCTCGGCATCGCGCTGACGGTGGCGGTGTTGCTCTCCGTGCTGGCGCTGCTTTCGGGTCTGCACACGGCGTTTGCCTCCAGCGGCGATCCGCGACAAATTCTGGTGATGCGCAAGGGGGCAACAGCCGAACTGAACTCCGGGGTGACGCGCGACGTATTTCAAAACATCAAGTTCAAGCCGGGGATCGCCCGGGATGTTTCGGGTCAGCCGATGGCCTCGCTCGAGATGGTGACGGTGATCAATTTGCCGAGCGTCGATAGCCCGCAGGGGATGAACGTCACGCTTCGCGGGCTGCTGCCCGTGGGTGTCCAGATGCGGGGGTTGAAGATTGTTGAAGGACGTTGGTTTCAGACGGGCCAACGGGAAGGGGGGGGGGGAAAAGCGATCGCGAAGCGCTACCCCGACGCGCGGCTGCACGGGCAGCTTCATTTCGGCAAGGGGCTGTGGGAAGTCGTCGGCGTGATGGACGGGGGCGAGTCGGCGGTGAACAGTGAGATATTCGGCGACCTCGGCCAGGTGAGTTCGGATTTTAACCGGCAGGATGGGCTGAGTTCCGTGCTGGTGCGGGCCACGGATTCCTCCGTCGTGCCGGCGCTGATCAATTCGCTGAACGACGACCAAAAGTTGAACGTCGCGGCGCAGACCGAACGCGCCTACTACGACGCGCAGACCAGTTCGGGCGCGCCCCTGCAGTTTTTGGGTGTGTTTGTTTCGGTGATTATGGCGATCGGTTCGAGCTTCGCGGCGATGAATACGATGTACGCGGCGGTGGCGCGGCGTTCGAAGGAGATCGGTACGCTGCGGGTTCTGGGCTTTTCGCAAGGGAGCATTCTGCTGAGTTTTCTCGCCGAGTCGCTGCTGCTGTCGGTGTTGGGCGGCTTGCTTGGCTGTGTGCTCGTGCTTCCGTTGAACAACGTCAGTACGGGAATCGGCAACTTTGTTACGTTCAGCGAGATCGCGTTCAATTTTCGCGTAACACCGCAGATTATGCTGGACGGCATTTTGTTCGCGATGTTTATGGGCGCGGTGGGTGGCTTGTTTCCGGCGCGGATGGCGGCGCGAAAAGAAATCCTGACGGCGCTCAGGGAGATCTAGCAAGAAGTCATGGACGCTGAACTGAAGAGTCTGCGAATCGACCGGTCCGCGAAGAAGTCGCTTGATCCTTCGCCGTGGGCGGCGCGTTGGATTATCGGAGGAGTGCTGGTGTTCGTGCTGGCCGGCGCGGGACGGTTTGCCTATACGCGCTTGAACGCGGCGGTGGAAGTGGAGACATCGCGCGTGCGCTCGCCGGAGGTTTACGGCGCTGGAGGTGCAGGGCGGGAAGTGATTCTCAACGCGACCGGATATATCGTCGCGCACCACAAGATCGAAGTCGCCTCGAAGGTGGTGGGCAAGGTAGCGTGGATCGGCGTCGAAAAGGGCGACCGCGTGACGCAGGGACAGGTGATGGTGCGGCTCGAAGATGAAGAATATCGCGCGCAGGTACTGCAGTTCCAGGGACAGTTGGACAACCTGAAGGCCAAACTCGCCGCACTGGAGCACGGAAGCCGTCCAGAAGAGATCGCGAAGGCGAAAGCGGACGTCGAGCAGAGCAAGGCCGACATGGAGAATGCCCTGGTGACGCTGAAGCGCACGAAGGACCTTGTGGATCAGGGTGTCCTCTCCAAGCAGTCGCTCGACGACGCGCAGGCCAAATATGACGGTGCGGTAGCGCGCACGCTGTCGCTGCAGCGCACGTACGATCTGGCCAAACTGGGTCCGAGGAAGGAAGACATCGACGCGCAGAAAGCGGCGGTGATGCAGGCGCAGGGTGCATTGGAATTCGCTCAGACGCAGCTTGACAACACCGTGATTCGCGCGCCGACCAGCGGAACGATTCTTGAACGCAACGTCGAGAAGGGCGAATTTGTAACTACCGGCTTTGTGGGTGACAAGGGCGCGAAGGGTTATGTGGTGTCGCTGGCGGACCTGAACGACCTGCAGGTGGAACTCGACATCAATCAGAACGACTTCGCGAAGCTGGCGGCCGAACAGAAGGGCATCATCACAACCGACGCCTATCCGGACCGCAAGTATCAGGGCGCCATCGCGGAGATCTCGCCGGAGGCGAACCGGCAGAAGGCGACGGTGCAAGTGAAGGTGAAGGTGCTGCATCCGGATTCGTATTTGCGGCCGGAGATGAATGCGAGCGTGGCCTTTTACAACGACGTCAAGGATGCCGGCGGGCAGAAGTCCACGCAGCCGCTGGTGACGGTTCCGGCGGCGGCGGTGCGCGATGGCTCGGTGTTCGTGATGGTGGAGGGGAAAGCCCTGAAGCGCGCGGTGACCGTGCAGGGAACCGGGCCGGATGGCGTGCGGGTATCCAGCGGGTTAATCGGCGGCGAGGATGTGATCATCAGTGCGCCGGCGGGTTTGAAGGACGGGCAAAAGGTGGTTGTCAAGAAGAGTTGAAGGGGAGACAGCGATGAGCGACGTGGTCATTGAGACGAGGAAGCTGACGAAGGAGTTCGTGCGGGACGAGTTCCACGTCATCGCGCTCAAGGATGCGGATCTCGAAGTGCGGCGCGGCGATTTTGTTGCGCTGATGGGGCCGTCGGGTTCGGGCAAGTCCACGCTGCTGCATCTGATCGCGGCGATGGATCGTCCGAGCTCGGGGGAGATTCGCGTGCTCGGCGAGGATCTTCGCGCGCTGAGTGACCGGGCGATCGCGCACTGGCGCAACGTTCACATCGGTTTTATCTTCCAGTCGTTCAACCTGATTCCGGTGCTGAATGCGATTGAGAATGTCGAGCTGCCGTTGAAGCTGACGAATCTAAAGTCGAAAGAGCGAATGGAGCATGCGCAAACGGCTCTGAAGCTGGTGGGGCTGGGCGACCGGATGGGTCACTATCCAAGGCCGCTAGCGGGCGGCCAGGAGCAGCGCGTCGCGATCGCGCGGGCTCTGGTGACGGATCCGGACCTGATCCTCGCCGACGAGCCGACCGGCAACCTCGACGCCGGGTCGGCGCAAGAAGTGCTCACGATGCTTTCGCGCCTGAACAAGGAGTTCGGCAAGACGGTGGTGCTGGTGACGCACGACCCGCATGCGGCGAGCTTCGCTTCGCGAGTGCTGCATCTTGAGAAGGGAATTTTGCTGCCCGAGGGACAGGCCGCCGAGTGGAACGCGTCGCAGCCGGCCGCGTCGTAAGCAAGGCTCGTCACGAAGCGGGCCGCACACTGAGCCGCCCCGAAGCCTCGAGCCAGCCGCGAAACATCGCCGTGCAGCCGGCGGGCGTTTCGCCGTCAAGTTCTTCGAGCGCGTATTTCATCTTGTGCCTCCAGTTTGGGTATTCCGAGGTGGTTGCGGGTAAGTTCTGCTGCTCGGTGTCCTTGAAAATGTCCTCTTGATTCAGGACGAACATCCGGCTCGGCGTGCGCGCGAGGAAGCCGGTGATGGCGTGGTGCAGTTCGCCGTTGAACGAGGTGTAGTCAACGGACGGGGAAAGAAGACCCACCTCCCGCAGCACAGCGACCATGTTTTGTTTTTCTCGCTCGCGCTCGCCGAGTAAGTGATGATACAAGCCGTCGTCGGAGAGAATGCCCGCTTCGCGCCGGGCTTGGATGTCGCGAGCGGCCCAGAAACCGGCGAGCGTGGGCAGGTCGTGCGTGCTGACGGAAACGAGCGCCTCGGAGGGATAAGCCTCCGGGCGAAGGAAGCGCCCTGTGCCATCGCGCTCGAAGTAGAACAAACGGTAGCTGAGAATGCCGAAGCGGGCGAGCGTTTCGCGGGCGATGTCGGGCACGGTGCCGAGATCCTCGCCGACGATGACGGTGCAATTGCGGACGCTTTCGAGCGCGAGCACCCGGATGAGGTCGGCGTAGAGGTCCGTGACGTAAGTGCCTTGCGTGGCGTCCCTGTCGTTGGGGATCCAGTAGAGCCGGAAGAATCGCATCACGTGGTCGATGCGGAGCGCGCCGCCGTGCCGGCAGTTTTTGCGGATGGAGGCCGCGAGCAGTTTGTAGCCATCTTCAAAGTGCGCGGTGGAACGGGGCGGCGGGAAGCCCCAGTCCTGGCCCTTTGGAGAGAAACTGTCAGGCGGTGCGCCGACGCGGCAACCGTCGACGAAAAAATGGCGATTCGCCCAGACATCGGCGCCGAATTTATCCACGGCGAGCGCGAGGTCATGATAGAGGCCGATCGGCATGCCGAGGCGGAGGGCGGTTGCCTGCGCGGCGCCAAGCTGCAAGTCGATCCGCCACTGCACCCACTTATGGAAGAGGATGGCGCGGGGATGGGATTCGGCGAACGCGGCGACGGCCGGCGAAGCAGGGTCGTGTAGCTCGGGCGGCCAGCCGCTCCAGTTCCACACGTTGCGGTCGCGCGCGTGCATGGCTTCCTCGAGCGCGGCATGGGTGGCGAACAACCGCAGCGGTTCGCCCTCCTGCGCGAGAAATTCGCAAAACGAAGCATCGGTGGCGCCGCCTTCTCGAAGGAACGTGCGGAACAGGAGCTTCAAGAAGCCGCGCTTGAGGCGCGCGACGCGCTCGTATTCGACGTAGGGCGTCTCGCGGAGGGCGGTGATTTCCTTCTCGATGCGCGGGCTCCGCCGCAGGCTCTGCGCCCAGGGGCAGCGGGCGAACTCCGGCAGTTGTTCGACGTCGAGATAAAGGAAATTCCGGTAGTGAACCGAGTCCGGCAGATAGGGGCTGGTGTTGTACGGAGCGCGATTGGCGATGGCGTGCAGCGGGTTGAGCGAGACGAACGCGGCGCCGGCGCGGGCGGCCCAGGCGAGGAAGACTTCCAGGTCAGTAAAATCGCCGGCGCCCCAGTTCCGCGCCGAGCGGAGACCGTAGAGGCTTACGGCGACGCCTCCGGCCCGCGGTACGGATGGCTGCCAGGCTCGATTCGGCGCGATGATGAGGGCGGCGCGAGCCGTGACGCCGCCGGATGTGGCCGTGATGCGGTGATAGCCCAATGGCAGATCCGGAAGTTCGAAAGCATTTTCGCCGGGACCTACGTGCAGAGTTACCGCGGCGCCGTCTTCCAGTTCGATCGACAGTTCCACCTGCGTGGACTCGGCGCGGGCGCGCGGCTGGAGGCTGAGCCGTCTTTCCGTTTGCGTCACGACGATCGTCGCCGGAAGCAGGCTCGACGCCTCGGCTGCCGTTCGCGATTCGATCGCTTGCTCGATGGAGGCCGCGCTTGATGTGTCAACGCCCAACGAGTTGAGAATCCGCTCGAGCAGTGCGTCCGATGCCGAATGCCGCTCACCGAAGATGTCCCAGTATTCCGTTTCGACACCCCACAACGAGGAGGCCTGCGCGAGCAGGGTCGAGCGAAACGCGGTGGAGGCCAGGGTGTCCGGCGGTGCATCCATAGAAGCGATTGTCTCTTGTTTCGGTGGGTCTCCGGGCAGGTGAGGACCGATTGCAATCGGACGGCGGGTTTTCTACATTCGAATGGATGATACGGCGTCTGTTGACGGCGGTGGGTGGTTGGGCACTCTGCTTCCGCGCGCTCGCGCAGGGTCCGGTGACGCTGGCCGTTGATGCCGCGGCGAACCGCCATCCGATCAGCCCGGATATTTACGGGATCGACGAGTACACTTCCCCGCCGGCCGACGTGATGGCACAGATGCGTGTCACGGTGCGGCGCTTCGGCGGCGACGCGACGACACGCTATAACTGGAAATACGATAACTACAACAGCGGCAGCGACTGGTATTTCGAGAATTTCTCTTACAACGTCGCCAGCCCCTCCGAGCTTCCGAATAGTTCTTATTTTGACCAGATGGTGGCGACGAACCACACCACACGGACCAGGACGTTAGCTACGATTCCGATTCTCGGTTGGACGACGAATGGACCGGAACACGCCTGCAGCTTTAGCGTGGCCAAATACGGGCCGCAGGACAAAGTTGACCCTTACAACCCTGATTGCGGCAATGGCCAGCTCAATGGCAACTGGCTGACCGGAACCGACCCGCACGACACCAGCACTGAGGCTGACCAAACTTACTATGCGCCATGGATCGCTCATCTGATCTCGACGTTCGGGCCGGCCAACCAGGGTGGAGTGGACATCTGGAGTCTGGACAACGAGCCGGAATGGTGGATGAGCGTGCACCATGATGTTCACCCCACGCCGGCCTCTTACGACGAACTGTGGCAGCGGGGCTCAACCTTTGCGCAGATGATCAAGGCCGCCGACCCCACGGCGCTGGTCACCGGGCCGGTACCGTCGGGCTGGGACGCGTACTTCTACTCGGCCTTGGACTTCGTGAACGGCTGGAGCACGCCGCCGTATCAATACAATGACAACCCGGTGGACCGCGATGCGCACGGCGGGGTTGCCTGGCTCGACTGGTACTTACAACAGATGCATAACTACGACTTACAGCGCGGCCAGCGTCTGCTCGACTACCTCGATCTCCACGCCTATGTGGCGCCGAACGGCATTTCGTTCGGTGAGGCGACCGATGCCGCGACGAACCAACTCCGGCTTACTTCGACCCGCGCCTTCTGGGACCCGAATTACCTGGTGCCCAGCGTGGATGCGACCACGCCGATCCGCCTGATCCCACGCATGCACGATTGGGTGAACAACAACTATCCGGGGACCAAACTCGCCATCACGGAGTACAACTGGGGCGCGCTCGATGATATTACCGGAGCGCTGGCCGAGGCGGATATTCTAGGCATTTTCGGCCGGGAGGGGCTGGATCTTGGCGCTCTGTGGGGCCCTCCGGGCGCAGGACAGCCGGGCGTATTCGCGTTCCAGATCTTCAATAACTATGATGGGGCCGGTGGCGCGTTCGGGGACACCAGCATTTCGGCCACCAGCAGCGATCCGGACGTGCTGTCGATCTTCGCCGCCGAGCGATCGGACCTCGCGCTCACCGTGCTGGTGGTTAACAAGACCACCGGGCCGATCACGGATCCGATCCCGCTTGCGAATTTCCACGACGCGGGCGTTGCGCACGTCTATCAATACAGCGCCGCGAACCTGAGTAAGATCGTCCAGCTTCCGGACGTTACACTAACTGGGCAAGCGATTCCCGGCACGTTTCCCGGCTACTCGATGACGTTGTTTGTGATTCCGGCGGCGGACAGCCAATTCCCGGCGCCGGCGCCCGTGGTGAATGCTGTGGTGAATTCGGCGTCCTACACGAGCGGCGTCGCGCCTGGGGAGATGGTCACGCTGTTCGGCACCGGATTGGGGCCTGCGCAGCTTCAGCCGCTGACGCTCGATGCGAACGGACTGCTCAGCACCGAAGTGGCGGGCGTTCGGGTTCTGTTCGAGGGCATTCCGGCCCCGATCCTCTACGTTTCGTCACTTCAAGCGGCGGCCATGGCGCCATACTTCGTTGCGAATCTGCAGACGGTCCACGTCCAGGTTGAATATCAGGGGAACCGCTCAGCCGCGTTCGTGGCGCCGGTGGTCCCGGCCTCGCCGGGCATCTTCACGCGGAACGAACAGGGGACGGGGCAAGGATCGATTCTGAATCAGGACGGCCACACGGCGAACTCCGCGGCAATGCCCGCGCCTGCGGGCTCGATCGTGTCCTTGTATTTGACGGGAGAAGGGCAGACGTCACCGCCGGGCTTCGACGGCAAACTGGCGCTGTCCATTCTGCCGAAGCCGGCTCAGAAGGTTTCGGTGACGATCGGCGGAGTTCCGGCGGAGGTGGATTACGCCGGTGCGGCCCCGGATCTGGTGGCAGGCACGATGCAGATCAACGCGCGCATCCCCAGCGGAGTTGCGCCCGGGCCGGCGGTGAGCGTTGCGGTGACCATCGGCACGGCCACGACAGCGAGCAACGTCACGCTGGCTGTGTCCGCGCCGTAGCCCGCGCCACTGGTGATAGCATGGGCGGCTGTCATGAACCTTTGGATTCGCCGGCTTCACATGTATACCGGTCTTTTCAATTTCTCTCTGCTCCTCGTGCTCGGGCTCGCCGGTCTCGTCGTCACCGCCGAAGCACCGGATATCTTTGCGAAAGGCCATCCGCCCGTCGTTTCGACGCGAGCCTTCGCGGCTCCTCCCTCGGCCTCCGATAAGGAAGTCGGGCAAATCATCGCTCGTGAGCTATCACCACCGAACTCCGGTCCTCCCTACGTGCACCGCGATGCATCGCATGAGCTGGTCGCGGATTTTTATGGTCCGAACGGTTTGGTTCGCGCGACGCTTCTTGAACCTCCGGGAGAGCTTCGAGTGGAAACGTACCGGAACAGCATCTGGCGCTTCTTTGACAACGTCCACGCAACCACCATCCGGGATCAATCCACCAGCCCCACGGTCCGTGGCTGGGCCTGGTATATCGAATGCTGCATCTGGTCGATGATTTTCATGACCCTGAGCGGCGTGTGGCTGGGCGTGAGCGCGCGCTGGCAATTTCGCTGGTCGCGCGTGGCGCTCGCCTCCGGAGTCTTCGTGTTCGCAGTGATGTACTGGCTGGAGAGATGAATGCATCGCCTGATTCGCAATACTCATTTGTTGCTGGGACTTTTTTCGGTTCTGTTTCTCCTCACTTACGCCGTCAGTGCCGTGCAGATGGCGCACGGCATCAAGATCTCGTCTCAAACGAGCGATGAAGTTGTCGCCGCCCCGCCGGATCTGGAGCCGCGCCCACTGGCGCAGTGGCTTATGGATCATCGCGGCTACGAGGGCGAGCTCGGGGAAATTCAGCCGACCTTGATCGGCTTCCACTTCCGCATCATCCGGGCGGGCGGCAACGTGCTGGTGACCTACGACCGCGCGAGCGGGCGCACCAACGTCCACGAAGCTTCCCTGGATTCTCTCGGCATGCTCAACCGGCTGCATCACCTGCACGGCCTCCGGCACGACACGCTGGCGGGCGAAGCCTGGGGCTGGGCGCTCTTCTTCGTCTCCCTAACGCTCTTCGTCATGGGGCTGAGCGGCGTCTACCTCTGGTTCAAGATCCACAAGGAGCGGGTGGCCGGATCGATTCTGCTTGCCGCGAACCTGGCGATTTCGCTTTTCCTGCTGTTCTCGCTTCGCGGCTGATCGTTCCGGTACCCCGGGCAAAAGGCCGGATGGAGCGGCGGGTCCGCTGGTCATGGTGCCCCTCCCTGGATTTTGTTACATTTGAGGCTTCGCTCGCGGTTGTTCGGAATGTCTGTCCAAATCCTCGTTCAAGGAAAGCTTCTCGGCGTCGCGGACTTTCTCATAGCCCCCGGCGCCGGCACGCTCGATGCGGCGGAGGCCGAGAGTCTGCTCGCCGGCCGGTCGCATTGGGTCAGCCTGCTGATGGAAGTGTTGCCGCGCGCGCTGCTGGCGGAACTCGGCCTGTCGAAACTGTTGCTGGGTTCGAGCGGCGCCGGGCAGTTCCTGCTTATCCTTCCCGGCGAAGCGCGAGAGCGCGCGGACGCGTTTTTAGAAACCGCGCGGGCCTCCGTGCGGCATCGCAGTGGGGGCGGGCTGGATCTTCTTTGGGCGGCGACGGAGAACCTGGGCGACTGGACCATTGTTCGCAAGCGCCTGAATGACGAACTGCAGCGGAAAGAAAATCTGCCGCTGGCCGCCACGGGTTCGCTTTCCTTTCTTCCCTCAGCGCCGGCGCCTGCGCAGGATTTCGACCGGTATTTCATCGACGAGATGGGCCGGCGGCTGCGCGAAGCCCAGAGCGTCGGATGGTCGCCGGCGGACGAAGCCGAGATCGTTCTCGATTCCGGGCAGCGTCAGTGGCCGCTCCGTGAAGGCGAAGACGCGATCCCGCTGGCCCGCCAGGCCGCGCTCACCGACGACGGTGATGCAATCGCCACCTCGGCTCAACTTGGCCGCCGCGCTGAAGGGCGCCCGGTGTGGGGCGTGCTGCGCGGGGACGCCGATGATTTCGGCATCCGCCTGCGCCGCGCTTCCTCGATCGAGGAACACGTTCATCTTTCCGTGCTGTTCAAGCAGTTTTTTGCCGGCGAACTCGAACTGCTGTGCACGATGCCCGGCTTCTGGAGCAAGGTCACTCTGTTTTATTCCGGCGGTGACGACTTCGCGGTATACGGCGCCTGGGACGCGTTGATCCTGCTGGCGCGCGAGGCGCATCGCGTCTTCGAGCGGTTCGCGCAGGAGAACCTGCAGGAGTTTCCCGGTCCGGAAGGTAAAACCATCAGCATGGCGATTGCGCTGGCGCCGAGCGAAGATGTGCCGCTTGCTGAGGTGTTCCAGGCGGCCGGCGAGAGGCTGGAAGCGGCCAAGTGTTCCGACAAGGACTGCTGCCATCTGCTGGGCCGAACGCTCGAGTGGAAGGAACTTGCCGATGCCGCCGAGTTGAAGGACGACCTTACGCACATGGTCAGCGAATTCGGCATGACGCCGGAGTATCTCATCGACCTGTGCGCGATCTATCGCGAGACGCGGCGCGGCGGACGCATCCGTCGTCCCGAGCGGCCCTGGCGTTTTCATCGCCGGCTGCTCCGAGTTTTGACCGGATCGCGGTCGCGCGATTTTCAGAAGGCGCGCACCGCGCT
>VFSW01005264.1_pt1 | contig 19170 bp, 16 predicted proteins | sample 5358111 | NCBI WGS metagenome assembly VFSW01 (sample SAMN11554181, study PRJNA540505) | mine drainage metagenome | isolation source: sediment from site ElyBrook_90M | place: USA: Ely Copper Mine, Vershire, VT | collected 2017 | reverse complement strand
TATGGAAAGAGAACTTAAACAGGTCATCCGCCAGAAAATTACCGACGCGCTCGCCGCCCCGGTGCCCGCGCATACCCGCCGTGATGTCCATTTGCCGGGAATCAAAGGCAAGGCGATGGCTGTCATCGGTATGCGGCGCAGTGGCAAGACCACCTTCCTTTGGCAATGCCTGGGCGAACGTCTGAAGGCTGGCACGCCGCGCGACGCTCTCCTCTATTTCAACTTTGAGGACGAACGGCTGGCAGAGATGACCGCCCAGGAACTGCAATTGGTCGTCGAGGAATACTTCAGTTTGCACCCGGAGCGGCGCGATTCCAAGAGCGTCACATTTTTTCTCGATGAAATCCAGGAAGTGCCTGGCTGGGAGACTTTCGTCCGCCGTTTGCTGGACACGGAAAAGGTGGAACTATTCCTGTCCGGTTCATCCGCCCGTTTGCTGAGCCGCGAGGTTGCCACCAGTATGCGTGGCCGGGCTATGGAAGTGCTGGTCCATCCCTTCAGTCTGCGGGAGGCTTTGCGCCATCGCTGGGCGGAACCAGAATCGCCGTGGAACGATCTGACCAAGGCCGCTCATTCGGCCCTCGATAAGCATTTCCGGGCCTATCTCTCGGAAGGCGGATTTCCTGAATCCCAAGGTGTTCCCCTGCGGGATCGCGCCAGCTTGCTTCGCACTTACGTGGACGTGGCCATACTGCGGGATGTGATCGAACGACATGGAGTGACCAATCCGGCCGCACTGCGCTGGCTGCAACGTCACTTGATCGGGAACCCTGCGGCGCCATTCAGTGTGCAAAAGTTTTTTGATGCTCTCAAATCCCAGGGATTGCCGGTTGGTAAAAACACCTTGCACGATTACCTCGCACATTTGGAGGACGCATTTTTGGTGCGCACCGTCTCCTTGCACACCGCGTCCGAGCGCCGGCGCATGGTCAATCCCCGCAAAGCCTATCCGATAGACCCCGGACTCATCTCGCTTTACGAGTGCGCTGGTCGCGCCAACCTTGGCCATGCCCTCGAAACCGTGATCTTGCTCGAACTGGAACGTCGTGGCTGTGAGATAGATTACGTTCGCACTCGCGATGGTTACGAAGTGGACTTTTTTGCCCGCAACCCAGCAGGCGGCGTGACCCTAATCCAAGTTTGCACCGATGTCAGCGATGCGGACACTTACGCCCGCGAAGTCCGCGCCATCACCGCTGCCGCTACGGAACATCCGGGCGCCATTCCCCTGCTGCTTACGTTCGATACGCTGCCGCCCCGGCCTCCGCTGCCTGCACCGTTGCGCTGGCAACCGGCCATCGCGTGGTTGTTGGGTGACGAACTGCCCCGCAAGCCGCGTTAAAACTGGCTTTAGCACAGGTCAATTTCCACTCGCTGTTGCGCCGCCAGAGATGAAGGTAAAGTTCAGCCAGAGTCAATGCTCTTTAACGGATCGCAGAGGCAAAATGTTGTCCGCCGGTGCGGCATCAAATGAAACCCTTTGGGCCATCTTCGCGCTGTGCTGGTCACGAAGATGGCCGTAAACCTTCATGGCCAGTGCGTCGCCGTCTTTATGGCCAAGCCAGCGGCTCACCGTCGGAATGTCCACACCCCACTCAATACAAGTGGTGGCGAACAAGTGGCGCAAGTCGTGATGAGTGAATCGCGGAATACCAAGTGCTTTGCAAGAGCGGTTGATGGCTCCCTGGCATTCCCGCACACACATCACCAGAGAGTCCGGCTGTTCGCCCGGCCCTTCGGAGCGGAGCCGCTCCAATAGTCGGCTGCAATCGGCAATCATTGGCGCGCGACGGGATTGCCTGTTCTTCGTTCCTGTGCCTGGGTCGCCTTTGACGACGATCTCGCCGCGCTCAAAATCGCAATCCGCCCACGTTACATGCGCAACCTCGCTTCTTACACGCAGGCCGGTATAGGCGAGAAATTCGACCAAGTCCGCGCTGGCCAATCGTGGCCCAAACGGAACGCGATGAATTTCCTCAACGATCTCTCGAAACTTCTTTTGCGAAGGAAGTGTCAGTTCTTTTCGACTCACGCGGACGCGCTGTAAATTCTCAGCGGCGTTGCTGTGGCGGATGCCCCGCTCGACGCCAATTGCAAAAACGGCTCGCAGCACAATCAGCGTATTGTTGTAATTTGTCGGGCTTGCCTTCCTTGCATAGCGCGAAGCCCATTGCCGACAGTCGTCCTCCGTAAGCTTCCGCACGTCCGAGTCGTTGAGGTCCGGCCAACTTTTGAGCATGGCGGCGAGGCGTTCCTGTAATACTCCTTGGTGCGTGGTTTGAGGTTTGGACTTCCGTCAAGGCGTTCCAGATATTCCTTCGCCAAATCCCGAAAAGCCGCCCTGCCCTCAGTCAAATGCTGCCGCCCTTCCAACTTGGCGCACTCCTGTTTTTGCTTCATATCGCTTTGCCGATCGCTTCAGGAGGGCGAATATCCAATGAGTCCGGAAGACGCCTATTCGGCAGGACTTGTTGACGAGATAAACGGTTCTGATTTACCTTGCCTACGTAAGAGTGAGGACGGCGCTACGGCTTCTTCCAGCGAGTCAACGCCGCCCGACGCGCAATCATCGTCCTCTTGCGATCTGAAAGATTTTCAGCCCGAGCCAGGGCCGTAATGGCCTCCTTGGCTTGATCGATGTTCTCATCTTCATGGGCTTAGGTCTGGGTATTTCAAGCCGTCGTCAAGTGAATTTCAGCATGCCAGCGGCATTGCGGCTATTCCACTTCCACAGTGACGACGCCCAGGATTTTCGTTTCGCGCCGTTGCAACAAGCGGCCCATCGGAGCGAGACTGTGCCGGTAAGCCAGCGCCAGCGACCCGGCGAGGGCGAAGGATAAAATCAAATTCACCGGCGCCGCGTTTGGCCAGCCGGCTTTGCGCCACAAAATCTCCGCCAGCGCCGGCACAAATATGGGCGTCATCGCGGCGGGAAAAATCATGTGGCAAAGCATCAATACGAACGTCGCCAAGCCGGGTAATTTGGTCGGCTTCATGGTGCCGGGTTGGATGCGGTAGGGCACCAGGATGGAAAGGGCGTTGCCGACGAGCGCGGCCAGAAAGAGCAACGCGGCAAGCTGGAGCATGGCGGCGATGACCATCAGCGCCGGAAGTCGCAGCCACACGGAAACCAATGCCAGGAGCGTCACTCCGAACCCCGCGCCCACCGGCAGGCAGGCGAGATTTTTGCCCAGGAGAATCCACCGGCGCTCCACGGGCGAAAGGACCAACGCGCGGAAACCATCATGGTCAAAACCAAATTGATTGCCGAAGAATTGAACGAGCATAAATACCGAGAACACCACGACTCCGGTGGCAATGAACGGTTTGGCGATTTCGGGAATCTTCAGCGCGGAGCGGAACATGAGCGACCCGCCGGCGATGAGCGTCACCAGGAATGAAGTTCCCCACGCTATTTTAACTTCCGGCGCGCGCAGCAACGAGCGCAGGGTCGCCAGCGCCAGCGCGGCGGCTTGTTCGGGGACGGCCGGAATGCGCAGTTCCAGAAAACTGTTTGCCGTTTTGGCCGAGCCTGGTGCGGCGGCTGTCACGCCGGGCGCAAATGATTTTGGTTTGACCTGCGGCGTGAATTTCTCGCCGGTTTCGCCACGATAAAAGCGCAGTGTGCCTCGATACGCGCGCCGCAGCCCAAGCGCGCCGATCGCGACGCAACCCAGCGCGCCCAACAACGCCGGCAACGCGCGTCCTTCCGCCAGCGCCTGAGCGCCGAGAGGCAGCCAAAGTGGCGGGATAAACTTCTGGATCGCGATGAGTTGGTCCCTCCTTTGTTCCATTGCCGTCTTTTGGGCGTCGCCCGAATGCCGGTTTTTTTGGGAAGCGCCACGCGCCGCGCCGCCTTTGAGATTGGGAAGGACGTTGAAGTAAAGGTTGGGGCCTTGCACCAGCAGCACGAAGGCGATTCCCAGAAGCATTGTCACAGTGCGCCGCTTGCGCGGGTTGCTCATCAACGCGGCCAGCCAGCCGCGCAGGCAATAAGTCCAGGCGGTGATCATGAAAACCATTCCAAAGGCCAGCGGAATCAGCAAAAGCATGGCGGGTCCGCGCGAGATGGACAGGCCAATGGCCAGTCCAATCATCGGAGGTAAAAGGATGACAATGCTGGCCGCCAGATGCGAGGCGATATAATTGACAGTAAACACCTGGCCGAGGGCGACGGGCAAATGCATCAGGCGTTGGAGGTCAATGGTCTCCGAGCGCTGAAGCTCTTGAAGCATCCCAAGCGTCCAAAGGATCAGAAATCCAACTGTCAAACCAAGCCAGACCGCCCAAACGATGACCGGTTTGGCGTGGCCAAGGCCGATTATGCCGCCCACAAGAGCGCCAATAAAACCAGCCCCGCCCACCGCGCAGAGCGAGACGCTGACGATGGCGGTGATGACCGCGCCAATGCCGTGAGTGCGTCTCCACTGGTTGCGGGTGAGCCGCCAGCGCAGCCAAAGTATTGACTTGAGTTGGTCCCAGTTCACTTGGGCTATGCGTCCAGCCAGCTTAACTTTTGTGCTTCCTGGCCATCGTCGCCGACCACGGCCAGGAACTTGTCCTCCAACGACCCGGCGCGCCGCAACTCCTCCATCGAGCCTTGATGGACCAGCTCGCCGCGCGCGATGATCCCGACGTCGGTGCAGAGTTTCTCGACAATTTCGAGGACGTGCGAGGTCAGGAAGACCGTCGCGCCCCGCCCCACGCACTGCTTGAGGGTGTCGCGCAAGACGCGCGAGGCGACGGCGTCAACGCCCTCGAAGGGTTCATCCAGGAACAAGAGATCCGGATTGGGTATCAACGCCGCGCCGAGCGCGAGCTTTTTCTTCATGCCATGCGAGAATTCGAGCGTGAGTTTCTTTTCCTCGTCCGCCAGATCCATCATGGCGAGCAGTTCATCGCAACGCGCGCGGACGGTGGCCTGCGGCAGAAGGTACATGCGGCCAATGAAGGTGAGGTGTTCGCGCGCGGTCAGATTATCAAAGAGCGCCAGATTTTCCGGCACCACACCGATGCGGCGCTTGACCTCCAGCGCGCGCCGGGGGTCGCTCATGTCCTCGCCGAGTATGCGAATGGCGCCGCTTGTCGGCGCCAGAAGGCCCGTGAACATTTTGATGGTCGTGGATTTGCCCGCGCCGTTTGGACCCAGAAAACCATAGAACCGCCCCGCTTCAACCCGGAGATTGAGTTGGTTGACGGCGCGGAACTTTCCAAAATCCCGTGTGAGATTGGTCGTTTCAATGGCTGGGTTCATGCGTCCGCAAATGTCCGGCAGGGTATGGGATTTTGGCGGCAAAGAGCAATCTCGAAGGCGCTTGGGAGTTCGGTGCGCTCCCGTTTTTTGAACGTTTCGCGAAACTGGACGGGAACAATTAGGAAGCACCAAAAGGAAGCACCAAACTTCAAAATCCAAACTCCAGAAAAGCCTCGAACCTCAAGCCTCGAACCTCAGCGGGAACATCGAGGTTCCGAAGTTTCAGCGTCAACGACAGCGCTCGCGGCGAGACGCAGTGCGCTCGATGAATTGGTTTGAGGCTTGGAGCTTGAAGTTTTTCTGGATTTTGGATTTTGATGCTCGAAGTTTTTTCCCAACCCGGACGCTTGGATTAACCCAAGTAGCTATGGCACATCCGTGCCCGCGGCCGCCTGGCAGATGGTGAACCATTGCTCGCGCGACATTTTCAACATTCCCGCCGCCGCCGCCGCGCGCGCACGCTCTGGGTTGGTGGTGCCAAGAACGGGAACCACCCGGCTTGGATGTTCCAAAATCCAGGCCAGAGCAATCTGATCGGGCGTGGCGCCGCCGAGTTCTTCGCCGATCTGAGTCAAAGCTTCGCGGACGCGCCGGGCCGCGGCGCTTCGCTCGTGAAACACTTTTCCAGCCCCAAACGGCGACCACGCCATCGGCGAAATTCGCAGCCGCTGGCATTGGTCGAACGTGCCGTCGTACATCGGCTCGCGTTGCAGGACTGAGAATTGCAGTTGATTGGTCACCAGCGCAAACGGAAGCCGCGACGCAAGCAACTCAAATTGGCCGACGGTAAAATTAGACACGCCGAAGTAAAGCACCTTGCCCGCCTCTTTAAGCTCGGTGAACGCCCTCGCCAGTTCGTCGGCATCCATGAGAGGGTCGGGCCTGTGAATCAGCAGCACATCGATCCGGTCGGTGCGCAATTCCTTGAGAGAATTTTCCACCGAGGCGACGATATGCGAGCGCGTGGTGTCGTAGTATTTAATGTGATGGGCCGGGCGATTGTCCGAGACCAGTTTGATGCCGCATTTGGTGACCAGTTGCAATTGGTCGCGCAAGGCCGGCGCCACCGCTGTCCCGAACAGCCGCTCGCATGCGTAGCCACCATAAATATCCGCGTGATCGATTGTGGTGATGCCCGCCTCGATGGCGCAATTTACCAGGTTGCGAATTTCATCGGGATTTAACCCGGCATCCGCAAGGCGCCAGGCGCCCAGCGCGATTCGGGACACGGACGGACCGTTCCCACAAAGGTTGATTTTTGCCACGCTCATTTGAAATCAAAGGCCATGTTACCATCCGCGCTCCGGTAGTAAAGAAAACTGGCTTTGATTTTGAAGCCTGGATTTCACGGCAGTCACGGAAGTTTCAAATAGATTTGCCCCAGGCCCCGGCGTCCGAACTCGGCCGCGACAAGGATCAGCGCGATGGCCAGCGCCGGCGCCAGGTCCACCCTTCCAACCCGCAACGGCAGCGGTTTGAGCGGACGCAACAAGCCGCGCGCGGTATTGTTGACAAAATTCCAGAACGCAAAATCGCCAAGGTACACGTAGCTGTTCACCAGATAAAGCCCCAGGACGGCGACAATAAGAAACTTAAGCGTCAGATAGGCGCCCAATCCGGCCACCGCTCCTTGCGCGACAAGATAAACGGGCGAAAACGCCCTGGGAACCATGCTCAGAGCCGTCAGCAGCGGATGCAGCCCGCACCACAAAATCATCACGACAAACGACGGCAAAAGGAGCTTGAGCGCGTTAGGCCAATGATCCAGCCAGCCCAAATGCAGCCGCACGAGTCTTTGTCCCGGATCGGCATTGGAAACCGGCCCATTGATCCACGAGAGCAATAAAAGGCAGGCGTAAAAAATTCCCAGCGTGGCCCCAAAGCTCGACAAGGAAAACAGCAGCATGCGCGCGAAGAGATCGCTGCGAAACGAGAGAATCACCGGGCCGAGCGGGATTTGTGGCACCCACCGCAACTGCGGCCCGGCCTGCCAATAAAACAGGGCGCGGAAAAACAACAGAGCGCCGATTGCCAGCAGGTAGAACCAGCGCGGGCGCGCCGGCCCCGCTGGTTTGATCGTGGCCGCCACCGAGACGCCGGCGGCGGGCGGCGCGCGCCACGGGACGGCCCGCCAACTGACCCAGAGTAAAAGCCCGGCGATGTTTAAAATGAAATCAATCCAAGTCATCCAAGTGCTGGTGTGCATTGAAGATTCTTGCGTCGGAATTTTCAATTTCAAAGTGGACAGTGTTTCAAGCCGCGCGCGTGCCCCAAAACCTAAGCCTCCTGGAAAGATATTGTCGGGAAAAAAAGGCGGGGCAACCGGAGGTCATCGGAACGGATCATTTTGCGCCTAGCATTTATCGAGCAATTCCGGAGAGTTGTTGACTGGCGGTTCTTTTGAAGGCGCTGGCGCGCCGCAACCGCCGCAGAAGCGGGCTTGGGCGGGCGCGGCGAAACCGCAATTCGGACAGCCGCGTTGGGACTTCTGGTGGCGGCGGTGAATGATTAAATTTCGAATGTAGGGAATCCAAGTGAAGGCGTAGGCAAATATAAAAACGGAATCTTTCTCGTAGCACGCCGCATAGGCCAGGAGCAGAGACGAACCCGCCAGGCTGAGCCACCAAAACAACGGCGGCACCACAACTTGTCCGCGCTTTTCAGTGGCATGCCACTGCACGACAAAGCGCGAGAAGAAAGCGAGGTTGCCGAGCCAGCCGATTACTTTCCAAACACTCCACTGAATGCCCAGGAACTTATCGTGCCAGTGCAAGTCCGTCATGGCGGGCCGGGTCGGCGGTTGGGATTTGCGATTTCATTCGGCCAAAAGTTTCTCAACCTTTTCGCGAAGCTCGGCGCGTCCGTTGATATCGCGCAGCAATCCATTTTTGTCCACCAACCACATCGCGGGGATGCTGGTGACGCCAAATTGCCGCGGGTATTTGCCGTCCCAACCCCGGCCGTCGCAGAACTGAGGCCATTCCATTTTATTCTTGGTGGTAAAAGTCGTCAGCTTTTGGGTGTCGCTGTCCAGGCTGATGCCGACGATTTCAAAGCCTTTCCCATGAAGCTGGCCGTATGCCTCCTTGACATGCGGCAGCTCTGCCACGCAAGGAGCGCACCAGGTCGCCCAAAAGTCCACCAGCACGACCTTCCCTTTCATCGTTGAGAGATCAACCGCGTGGCCGTCAACCGCGGTGAATTGAAGTTGGATGGGCTTGCCGACTGACTGGAGTTTTTTGTCGAGATTTGCGGCCATCTCTTTGATGGTGTCTGGGGCATTGCTGGCTTCAATCTCTTTGGTGATCGCGCGGGCCTTCTCGGCGTCGCTGCTGGATGCAACGATCATCAACATCTGCATTACTTCGGGGCGCCCTGGAAAATCCTTTTGAAGCGCTCGCGCGCCCTTTTCAAATGTCTCCATTACAGCGGCGCTTCCGTCGGCTTCGCGGCTTGCGGCCGCGCGTTCGACGGAGTGCTGCCGAATTTTAAAACGATCATCCTCGGGAAGGGTCGGATCGCTGAGAATATTTTTTTCGAGGTTGTCGAGGCGGGCTTCCTGATTGGTGGCGCCAATCTGGATGGCCAGCGTCAATAAATCGTACTCTTCGTGTGGGGCGGACGGAATGTTTAGGGCTTTGGGAAATTTCGTGTAAAAATCGCGGGCCTTGTCGGATGCGGCCAGAATGTACGGCAAAAAGTAGCGTTTCTGTTCCTCGATGGAGGGCGGAGCGGTATTCCACGCCGGGGGCGTTGGAGGGCGATGGGTGGCGCGCTGCAACTCCAGCCAGGCGTCGCCGGCGCTTGTTGCGATCAGCGTGTGGGCGAGAAGGTTGGTGTCCGGTTCGGGGTTGGATTGTTGGGCGTGAGCCGCAGGGCAGAAAAGAACTCCCGCCAGATTGGCAAGCGCGGCCATGACCCATGCTGCGCGGTTGATTTTGGATGGTTTCATGATGAATGCGTTATTGGGGTTTACCCGCCATGCCGTGCTTTTCCAAGATAAATCGCAGCCTTCGCGGATTCCGCGGCGCGTCAAAATCGCTTTCGGCAATTGTGGAATGCGGCCTTTTCGATCCGGCCAATGCCGCATCGCGGAGGCGGGTGATTTCGGCGGGGGATGGAGAGGGGCGCGATTTTTCTTCCTGCTCCACTCGGGTTATCTTTCGAGCGAATTCCAGCAGGATGGCGCAAGGCTCCAAGCAGGGAATAAGACTCTTTTGGGAGATGACATCCGGCGCCGGCAGCGATCCGTTGATCGTCCACAATCGTTGTTTGAGGCAAAAGGCTGGATGACAACACGCGCGAATCATTGCCGCGGCCGTTGCGTCATCGAGCATGGTTGTGATGCGATACATGCCAGTCTGGCGATTAGTGAATTCGCGGTACGAGGTGATCTTGGATGTCGGGCGGGAGCCGCCGGCTGGTTGCATTGCAAACCAATCGGCCACAGCGCCCGGGTAGAGATGGTTGAGGCACGACCCCAAGGCTGCGTCGCCTTGGGCAATTGCGCGCCAGCCGGTTCGCAAACTGGGCGCCGATTTTAGCGGGCGGAACGCGCCGCTGGCGGTAAATTGTGCCAATCGGCGCAATTCAGTTTCCGCGACCAACTGGAGATCCGCGTCCTTGCGCAGCCGATCAGCGATGTGGCGCAACTCAAATCCGGCGGCCAGACGCCGAATGCGGACTTGGCCAAAATCGATTTCGATTTGACTTGAAACGGCGGCGGCAAAAGCCGTGACTGGCGGGGTAATCTGGTTGGCGGCACTCACATCCGTTTTTGCAAAAACAATCGGTTGCGGTTTCGCGAAAGCGTCCTGGTTCATCATCCTCCCGCCACGATTTTGACGATCTCCAGCCGGTCGCCGCCGGCCAACTGGCGTCCATTGAATTCGGAGGGCGCGACCGCATGGCCATTGTGTTCGACCACGACGCCGCGGGCTGGAAGGTTTTGTAAGCGCAGAAAGGCCTCAATCGAACACGGCAACGGCGTCGCGATGCGCTCTCCATTGGCGATGATAAAGGCGTCCTCCATCATGCGATTGTAATCAAGCTCACTTCGGGCCGGCAGTTGAATCGCAATCCCCAGACATTGCCGATGCCTTTGGTGATGTGAATGCGCCTGCCGTTCCACTCGTACATCCCGGCGATAAAACGCCGGTCCTCGACGGGCGCGAAAGGCGCGCCGATAATGGGCATGTAAAATTGTCCGCCGTGGGTGTGTCCGGACAAAAGCAGTTCCCAGTCGTATTTCTCCAAAAACATTTTTGTGTCCGGGTTGTGCGAAAGCACGATTTTCACGGACGCATCGGAGCGGTTAATCGGCCCGAAGGCTTGCTCAGGGCTAAACCCGCCGGCCCACCAATCTGCCAGCCCGATGAATTTCAACTCGCGTCCGTGAATGCACAGGGACGCGGAGCGATTGTGCAACAACTCCAGGCGGCTTTGTTTGAGCAAGTCGCACACGAGGGCGGGAGTTTGATAGCCGCCGTGCTTGGACGACCATAATCCTCCGTCGTGGTTGCCCAACGTCGCAAACGCCGGCGCCGCGGCGGATAATCGCGCCAGCACACGGCTGTACGCATCGAATCTATTAAACTTTCTAGTGATGAAATCGCCCGTGACGCAGATCACGTCGGGCTTTGTCTGCAATCCAAGTTCGATGGCCCGCTCGATGTAATCCAAACTGACGGCCCACGAAGCATGGAGGTCGGCCAGGTGAAGTAGCTTGATGGGCTTCCGATTGGCGGCGCCGCCGGTTTCAATGGTGTGTCGGCCGATTTCCAGCCACGTTGGTTCAACGAAGTGAGCGTATCCAGCTAATCCAAGGCCGGCGATGCCGGCTGAAGCCAGGAACTTTCGTCTGGAAATATCTTTTGCCATCAGAGGGTCTCATCAGTAAGGCGTTAACGCGGCGTCCCAGTCCTTCCAGACCGCTTCGTAGCCGAGGTCGCGCACCACCGCGGCGACTTCTTGCGGGGTGCGTTGGTCTGCAATATCAAATTGTCCTGTGGCATTGGTCGCGCATTTTCCGGGCGTCCATTCGCTGGAGCCTGGGGCCGGCGGCACGATTCTTCCGCGCTCGGTGTGATGAATTTTTTCGCGTCCGGCGCCGGTATAACCGCCGGGTTCGGTGTGGCTGCCGGCGCTAACCATCGTGATGCCCAGGGCCATCAGCCCGTCCCGAAATTTCGCGCGCTCGCGGGTTGACAAAACCAGGCCCACATCCGGCAGCAACAGGCGCAGGGCGCAAACCAGTTGGACCAGTTGAGGCTCCTCCATGTGCGTCAACGGTTCAAACTCCCCCGCGCACGGGCGCAGGCGCGGCAAAGAAATAGTCAATTGCGCCCTCCAGCAATGCTTCAGCAGATATTGAGCGTGGGCGGCCAGAGAGATCGCTTCGCGCCGCCAATCGCTCAATCCATGCAACGCGCCGATGCCCAGTCGTCGGAAGCCCGCCGCATAAGCGCGTTCCGGCGTCTCCAAACGCCAGGCGAAATCGCGCTTCGGGCCTGCCGTATGGACCTGACTGTATGTCTCTCGATCATACGTTTCCTGGTAAACCACCAACCCCTCCGCTCCCGCCGCAACCAGGGAAACGTATTGGTGAATTTCCATTGGAGCGACTTCCAACGAAATGGCGGGAATCTCGGCGCGCAAGGCGCTGACACACTCGGCCAGATAATCCGTGCCAACAAATTTCGGATGTTCGCCAGCCACCAGCAGTATGTTTCTGAATCCTTGCGCCGCCAATGCCCGGCCCTCGCTCAACACCTCATCCACGCTCAAAGTCACTCGCAAAATCGGATTATCGCGCGAGAAGCCGCAATACTTGCAGTTGTTGATGCACTCGTTGGACAGATAGAGCGGGGCAAAGAAGCGAATGACTTTGCCGAAACGCTGTTGGGTAAGCGTTTGGGAACGCTGACAAAGCGCCTCCAATTCCCGCCCCGCCGCCGGTGAAATCAGGTGCCCAAAGTCCTCCAGCGACAAACTGGTTTTGCCCAAGCTGCCAAAAACATCCGAAGCAGAACTCTCCGATGAGCGTTTTAACAACGCCTCGATTTCAAGGTCCTCCATTTGAGCGCGAAAACTCATCAAGAAAGACTAGTGTAACAGAACCCGATTAAACTTCCAGCCTTTATCAGCCAGTTTTTATTGGCCGGAGGACTTTGCCCACCAAGGTGATCGTTTCATTTCTGCATTTCCGGAAGAATTGTCCTGGCCATCGTGGTTTCGCGCGCGGCGATGGCATCAAATTACTTTTGAACTGTAGCTTGAAGTTTTTCTGAAGTTTGGATTTTGGATTTTGAGGTTTTGTTTTCCCGGCCCTTCCAGATCACGTTTAGCGGGTGGTCGTCGAGGAGGTTTGGGTAAATGCCGTGGATGCGGTCCGGATTGTAGTAGGTGAAGCCGACGTAAAAGTAGAGAGGGACAATCGGCAGTTGATCGCGCACCAGCATCGTTTCGGCTTGTTGGAGAAGGGCGGTGCGCTTTTTCAAATCGGTTTGGAGGTTGGCTTGGTGCATCAGGCTGTCGTAATGGTCGTTTTTCCATCCTGTGCGGTTGTTGCCGTTGTCGCTGCGAAACAAGTCCAGGAAAGTGTTGGGATCGTTGTAGTCGCCGATCCATGTGCTGCGGCTGACATTATAGTCAAGATGGTTTTGCGCCGACAGGTAAACTTTTTTCTCCATGGACTTGAGTTCCACGCCGATGCCCAATTGCTGGCGCCACATTTGTTGCAGTTCGACGGCGATTTGCGCGTAGATGTTTCCAACGCCGCTGGCGGCGTCGAACAAATAATCGAACCGCGGGAATCCTTGTCCGCCGGGATAGCCGGCCTGGGCGAGCAGGCGACGGCCTTGCTCGGGATCATAGCCAAGGCCGCTGACCGATTCATAGTTGGCGACGCCGTCGGGCACCAGATGGTCGGCCACGACGCCGGCGCCGTGAAGGATTTTTGCCACGAGACGCTGCTTATCGATCACCAGGGCCAGCGCCTTGCGGACCCGGACATCGTTGAACGGCGGCTTTGTGACGTTGAAGCGCAAAAAGTAGGAGCCTAGATAATGGAAGGTATGGTAGTCGGGGCGGCTCTTGAGGACGTCAAGCAATTCGTTCGGCACGAGTTCCTGGTCCCAAATCACGTCGGCCTGGCCGGTCTGATAAAGATTTAACGCGGTGTTTGGCGTGGTGACGGACAGGCAGTCAATCACGCGGCTTTTGGTGTTGGCGGCGTCCCAATAGTAGGGATTTTTGAGGAGGCGGATTTTAAAGTTCAACTGCCAATAATCCAATTGATACGGGCCGCTGCAGGGCAGGGGACGCTCGCGCATCCAATCGTCGCCGCGCTTTTGGATGAGAGTGCGCGGGGCGACGGCCAGGGTTTGAAAAGCGCAGAGGTCCAGAAAAAACGCGGTGGGATTATTCAACTCAACGCGCACGGTTTGGGGATCAAGCGCACGAACGCCAACCAACGATGTGTCTGTGATTTTTCCTTCGTTATAAGCCCGTCCGTTTTTGAGATAATAGAGTTGGCCCGCGTATTCGGAGGCGGAGCGCGGATCCAGCACCCGGAGCCATGAGAACACGACATCCTCGGCCGTAATGGGCTGGCCGGGCGACCACAGAAGGTTATCGCGCAAGTGAAACGTGTAAATACGGCCATCTGGCGAAATCTCCCAATGGTCGGACAAACCGGGAATGGGGCGGGATGTGACCGGATCGTTGCGGGTCAGGCCCTCAAACAAACCGCAGACTACGCGCAAATCCTCAATGCCCGTGGCCAATCCAGGATCCAACGACTGCGGGTCCTGGCCATTTATGAGAACCAAGTCGGCTGGCGGCTCCGAGACTTTGCAACCGGCAAGGATCGCCACCGCCAGGCAAATGAGCGGGACGGGGAACGGCGGCCGCAAAATCCGTTTCATCCCCGTGCCTTGGGGCGCTCGCATAAAGCTTTAACCCGCCTCACCGATTCGTGGCGGTGGAGGAGGGGATGGTCAGCAGGTTGGGTGCGCCGGTTGAGTTGGTGCTGGCCGGACGCGTCGCGGGGGCCGATGAGTCGCGTTGGGGCATATTGGTAAGGAGCGTCGTTGGGATTGTCGAATTGCTGCCGGGCACGGAGGATGGTGCAATGGCGGGCGATGACGAGCGCGGGCGTTCGGTTAACGCGTTGAGCAATGAATTGTCCCCGCGGTTGAGGTTGGCCGTAATGATGGCCATCACCAGTGCCAGCAAAAAGAAGATGCCGGCGACATACTTGGTGATCTTGGTCAGCACGTTGCCCGAGCCGGCGCCGAACAGCGCGTCCGTCGCGCCGCCGCCAAAAGCCATTCCCGCGCCCGCTTCTTTTTTGGGCAATTGAAGCAGAATCAAAAAAACCAGAAAAATGCAGTCCAGCACCATGATGACGGTCAACAAAGCCAGCAATACGTTCATAGTTTATCTCTTGCCTTTTATTAAATTTCGATCCGTTTCGGTCGCTTACTGTATGAGATGCTCATCAGGAAACCGAGTTCCTGATTATATCAGAAAAACTGCGGTCGTCCAGAGAGGCTCCGCCGACCAATGCGCCATCCACGTCTTCCTGGCCCATCAATTCGCGCGCGTTGGAAGGTTTTACGCTGCCGCCGTATTGAATGCGCGCGCGGCGCGCAACGGCGTCATTGAACAACTTGCGCAATTGGCCGCGAATAAAAGCGTGCGCTTCCTGGGCTTGCGCCGCGGTGGCGGTTTTGCCCGTTCCAATGGCCCAAACCGGTTCATACGCGACAATGGTTTCCTCCATTTGCCCGGGGGTCAAGCCGGCCAGGCTGCCCGATAGCTGGGCGCGGAGCACTGTTTCGGTCTGGCCCGCTTCCCGTTCACTTAACAATTCTCCGACGCAGACTATGGGCTTGAGGGCGGCGGCATGGGCCGCCAGCGCCTTCTTGGAAATCAGCGCGTCGGTTTCCTTTTGATATTGACGGCGCTCGGAATGGCCGAGGATGACGTATCGAACCAGGAATTCCTTGAGCATTCCGGCGGCAATCTCGCCCGTGTATGCGCCGAAATTATTTTCACTCATGTTCTGCGCGCCCAGGCGCAACGTGGAGTTCATGATTGCCTGGGAAACGGCGGGCAGCGCGGTGAACGGAGGGCAAATGACGATGTCCGCCTCTTTGATGTGGCCCAGTTCAATTCTGAGGCCGCGAACGAGGTCGAGCGCCTCGGCCACGGTTTTGTTCATCTTCCAATTACCGGCGATAATGAGTTTGCGTTCTTTTTTCATCGAAAAAATTTGGACGCGGACGCTGTTAATCAAATTTTCGCAGTCTGGCTGCAAACTGTGGTCTATCCCAGGGTCTCATCAGTATGGCGCACGGCGTTCAAGGGGATTGCTCGGTCAGCGCGGCGACGCCGGGGAGGACCTTGCCTTCCAAAAACTCCAGGCTTGCGCCGCCGCCGGTGCTCATAAAAGTAACCTTTTCACCCAACCCGGCTTGATTGAGCGCGGTGACGCTGTCGCCGCCGCCGATGATGCTTTTGGCGCCGTTTTTCTCCGTGGCGTGAACGACAGCGCGGGCCACAGCCAACGTTCCGGCGGCAAAACGCGGGTCTTCGAATACGCCCATGGGGCCGTTCCAGAGAATGGTTTTGGCTTGATGGATGATCTCGGCGTAACGCGCGCTGGTGGCGGGGCCAATGTCCAAACCTTCGGCTTCATCGGGGATGTTGGGCTGGGCGTTCACGCGGGGATTGCGAAATTCCAGGATTGGTTTGCCCTTTTTGTTCAACTTCCCGGTGTTCACGGCGTCGGCGATTATGTTGTCAACAGGCAGCAAAAATTGCGCGCCACGCGCCTTGGCTTTTTCCAACGCGCTGAGCGCAAGGCCCGTTTTGTCCGGCTCGACGAGCGATTTGCCGACTTTTTGGCCCAGCGCCAATTGAAAGGTATAGGCCATCGCGCCGCCAATTAGAATGACGCCGGCCTTTTCCAGCAGCCGATCTATGACTTTGATTTTATCGGAGACTTTGGCGCCGCCCAGAATCACAACAAAGGGCCGGGCGGGATTATCCAATTCATGCCCCAAATACTTCAACTCGCGTTCCATGAGCAGGCCGGCGGCGCATTGGCCGGCGCGGCTGGCGACGCCTCGCGGCACACCTTCGGTCGAGGCATGGGCGCGATGGGCGGCGCCAAAGGCGTCGTTGACATAAACCTCGGCGATTGAGGCCAGCTTTTGGGCAAATGCGGCGTCGTTTGCCTCCTCTTCGTTGTAGTAGCGCACGTTTTCCAAAAGCAGAATCTCGCCGGGTTTGAGGGCGGCGGCGGCCTTGTCAACCTTCTCTCCGATGCAGTCGTCAACAAAAGCGACGGGACGTCCGAGCATTTCGGACAACTTTCCGGCGACGGGGCGCAACGACATCGTTGGTTCACGCTTGCCTTTGGGGCGTCCCAAGTGGGCGGCGAGGATGATTTTAGCCTGCTTCTCGATGAGCAAGCGCAAGGTTTGCAACGTCTCTTTAATCCGGGTGGCATCCGTGATGACCATTTCCCCGCCGCGTTCTTCCATCGGAACATTGTAATCCACGCGAACGAACACGCGCCGCTGGGCGACGTTCAGATCATTGACACTTAGTTTAGCCATAAACAGGGCCAGAGGATAACGCAGCCGTCAGGGCAGTCAAACGGAATGTCCATTTGGTAGCGTCCTAAAATCGGAAACTTTCGCCTTTAAACTCCAAGAGGCGAACATTACTCTGCCCCCTCGACTCACGATATGGGTCGCGAACCATGACACGCGAAATTCTAAGCCCGCATCAAAAGGCCCTTCAGATCAACCTTGATCCGAACAAATACGGAACGTTCGCCGAGATCGGCGCCGGCCAGGAGGTCGCCCGATGGTTTTTTCGCGTCGGCGGCGCGGCCGGCACCATCGCCAAAACCATTTCGGCCTATGACATGACGGTCAGCGATGCCATCTACGGCCATGCCGACCGATATGTCAGCCGCCAGCGGTTGGAAACCATGCTGGACCTTGAGTATAAGTTGCTCGTCGAACGGCTGGGTCAAAAGCGCGGCGCGCAAACCAAATTCTTTGTTTTCGCCGACACGGTGGTGGCGCGCAGCTATTCGCGCCACGACGACGCCCACGGCTGGCTGGGGATTCGCTTCCAGACCGAGCCTTGCCAGGAGCCGTCGCAAATCATTGTTCACGTCCGTTTATGGGACAAGGAGAATCTCTCCGAACAGGAAGCCTTGGGGATTTTGGGCGTCAATCTCGTCCACGGCGCAATTTACCTGCACAGCGACCCCGAGACTTTGATCGCCTCGCTTGTGGACAACGTGGGCGCGGAGCGACTCGAGGTGGATATGATCCAGTTCTCCGGACCGGCGTTCCCGGACCTGGACAATCGGCTCATGGCGCTGCAACTGGTTCGCAGCGGCCTGACAAACGCGGCCCTGTTCACCTCCGACGGCCAAGTTGTCCAACCTGGCGACGCCCTTTATAAAAAGTGTATTTTGGTCGAGCGCGGCAGCTTCCGGCCGGTCACAAACGTCACGCTGGACATGCTGCGTTGCGCGCAGGCTTTGTTTGTGCAGGAACCGCAGGTGCAAGGCGAAGAAGTGCTGACGCTGATGGAAATGACGCTCAAGAATCTGACCGAAGACGATAAAATTGATCACCAGGATTTTCTCCAGCGCGTGGATATTTTGGGAACCATCGGCAAAACCGTCCTCATTTCCGACTTCGCGGAATACCATCGCCTGGCGGCCTATTTTTTCCGTTACACAAAAAAAATGATCGGCGTGGTCATGGGTGTGCCGACCTTGAGGGAGATTTTTGACGAGAAGTATTATGGCGATTTGCAAGGGGGCATTTTGGAGTCCTTCGGGCGCATGTTCAAAAACGATTTGAAATTTTACGTGTATCCGTTGCTGGAGCAAAAAACCGGCGCGACGATTTCAGCGGCCAATTTGCGCGTGGCGCCCAACCTGCGCCATCTCCACGCCTATTTGGTCGAGAACCGCTTTATCGAAGGCTTGCGCGACTACGATGAAAAGAACCTGGCGATTTTTTCGCGCGAAGTGCTCAAAAAAATCCGCGCCGGCGACCCCACTTGGGATGCGTGTGTGCCGCCGCAAGTGGCCAAGATCATCCGCGAGCGCAAGCTTTTCGGCTGCCAGGGCCAATGTTGACGAAATGCGAAACAGCAACGCGGCTGACTTCCCACGCCCGCCAAACCCGATGAACCCCGCGCCATTTGCATCAGGTCAAGCGTCCGAGCGCAAATGTCAACTCTCGGCCCAGAAAATTCCCGCAGACTGGAGCCAGCGGGAATCGTTGCGCGAAAAAGGACAGTTCTGGACGCCGCCGTGGCTGGCAGGAATCATGGCCGCATGGGCGACGCGAAATCAACCCGGCGCCCTTTTTGATCCCGCCGTGGGGCCGGGAACATTTTTCTCCGCCGCGCGCGCCGGAGGGTACACCGGTGACTTTGAGGGGTTTGAGCTTCACGAGGCCGCGTTTGCCGAAGGCGAAAAGCTCGGATTGTCCAGGGGCGATTTCAGCCGGATTGAGATCGCTGATTTTTTATCGAGCCGCCTCACGCGAACCTATCCAGCCATCATTTCCAATCCGCCCTACCTTCGACATCATCGCTTGACCGAAGAGCGAAAAATTCAGTTGCGAACGATCGCCGAGCGCGTTCTGGGCTTCGCGCTGGATGGACGCGCCGGGTTGCACGTTTATTTTCTGCTCAAGTCTTTGGAGCTTTTATCGCCGTCTGGAAGGCTCGCATTTTTAATGCCCTCGGACGTTTGCGAAGGCGTTTCATCCCGCCGATTATGGAATCGCCTGTGCCAACTCTACAATCTGGAAACCGTCCTCACGTTTGATGACTCCGCCGCGCCGTTTCCCAACGTGGATACC